>Ga0335081_10017318_pt1 | contig 11665 bp, 11 predicted proteins | sample Lox_Sample_35_FD_206713 | JGI IMG/M metagenome (GOLD analysis project Ga0335081, IMG submission 206713) | Soil microbial communities from Loxahatchee National Wildlife Refuge, Florida, United States - Lox_Sample_3.5 | ecosystem: Environmental > Terrestrial > Soil > Wetlands | place: USA... | reverse complement strand
AAGACACGCGAGGCGGTGAGCGCGTGGATGTCGTCACCGCGGCGGAAGGCCTCGATCAGCAGCGGATCTTCCGAGAAGTGCGCCAGCAGCCGCAGTTCGATCTGTGAGTAGTCGGCCGCCAGCAGCACGCAGCCGGGATCGGCGATGAACGCCGCGCGAATCTCGCGGCCCAGCTCCGTTCGAATGGGAATGTTCTGCAGATTGGGGTTCGACGAGGCCAGCCGTCCGGTCGCCGTTCCAACTTGATTGAACGTGGTGTGCAGGCGGCCGGTTTCGGGATTGAGCATCGCCGGCAGCGCGTCAACATAGGTGGACTTGAGTTTCGAAAGCTGGCGAAAGTCGAGCACCTTGCGCGCGATCTCGTGCGTGAGCGCGAGTTCTTCGAGCACGTCGGCCGCGGTTGAGATGGTGCGTCCCTTGCCGTACTTCACGGGTTTGGGAAGGTTCAGCTTGTTGAAGAGCACGTCGCCCAGTTTCTTGGGCGAGTTAATGTTGAACTCTTCCTTCGCCAGCTCATAGACTTCTTTCGCCTTGGCGTCGCACTCGGTTTCCAACCGCTTCGACATCGCCGCGAGCACGCCGGTATCGATCTTCACTCCCGCCTGCTCCATGCGCAGAAGCACCGGAACCAGCGGAAGATCGATCTCCTCGTACACGCGCATCAGAGCCGCTTGCTCGACTTCCTGCCGCAGCCCGGATGCCATACGCCCGGTTACGTCGGCCGCCTCAGCGAGCGTGCCGGAGAGATTCAGGTTGAAGCGGCGCAGCGCGATGTCAGCCAGCGAGTGCGTGGAGTACGTGGGATCGAGCAGGTATGAGTAAAGCATCGGCTCATCGCGCACGCCGGCCAGCGCGGCGCCGCGCGCCTCAAGCGCGTGCAGCGCGGACTTGGCATCGTGTACGGCTTTCGGAATCGCAGGATCGGCCAGCGCGGCCTTCAGCTTCTCAGCGAGGGCGCCGTCTTCGAGCGACACTGTCAACGCTTTCCCAGGCGCAGCGGAGATGCCGACCTCGCAGGCCGGCGGCGACTCGGCCGGTTCAGCCGCCCCTAACGAGAGTTGCTCTTCGGCCTCCGGATGTTCATCTTCCGCTTCTGCAGATGCAGTGCGCGTTGCCACGGCCACGGCCACGGCCAGGGACGATCGACGACCAAGCGCCTTCAGCACCCGTTCGACATCGGCCGCGGACTTGGCGCCTGCATAATCCGTCTCGGCGACTTCCACAGCCGGCAGAAATTCCTTGAGCAGCGTGGAAAATTCCAGCTCGGTGAAAAGCTGGCGCGCAGCTTCGGGATCAGGCTCGCCCGCGCGCATAGTCTCCAGATCGAGCTCGACCGGAACGTCGCGGTCGAGTGTGACCATGTCTTTGCTGAACAGAATGGTGTCGCGATTGTTGAGCAGCGACTCGCGATAAGTCTTCCGCTCGACCTCGGCCGCATGTTCGAGCGTGGCCTCGAGCGAGCCGAAGCGGCGGATCAGCTCGACCGAACCTTTGTCGCCGATGCCCGGTGCGCCGGGGATGTTGTCGATCGCGTCGCCGCGCAGCGCCATCACGTCCACCACGCGCTCGGGCGGCACCCCCAGAATCTCTTCGACTTTGGCGCGGTCGCAGATCAGGTTGTCCTTGGGCGGATTGAGCACGCAGATGCGGTCGCTGACGAGCTGCAGCATGTCCTTATCGTTCGAAACCACGTACACCGGATACGACTGCGCAGCCGCCTTCTCGGCCAGGGTGCCGAGCACATCGTCGGCCTCGAAGCCCGGGTACTCGAGGATCGGAATGCGAAAGGCCTCAAGCGCGCGCCGGATGTAGGGAATCTGCTGCGCCAGGTCCGGCGGCATCTCCGCGCGCTGCGCCTTGTAGCCGCCGTATTCAACCTCTTTAAAGGTCTGGGTCTTAATGTCGAACTTGCGCACCGAGGTGACCGCCGCGGCCTGATGGTCGCGAAACGTCGGCCCGGCGGTGTCGAAGATTGCGGCCAGGTACTCGGGATGAAAGTCGGCGATCAACTTGCGCAGCATGTTCACGAAAACATATGTGGCAGCCGTGGGCACGCCCGTCTTAGTCGACATCGGGCGCTGCCGCGCCATGGCGTGATAGGCGCGGAAGATGAAGGACATCGAATCGATGAGGAAGACGCGCGGCTTGCCTCCGGGCGCGGGGACGAACTGGGGCGCCGGCGTTTCAGCGGCAAGCGGGCTCGATTTGGAGGGCTTCGCGGGCAACAAAGAAAGTCTAGCAAACAGTTACTTCTGCAATATGTAGCGTTCCCTGAATTCACCCTCGAAGTACCCCAATCGCCCGGGAATGCAGGAAATCACCGTGCCCATCCCATAGCCCACGACTGACTTTAGAGCATCGAGCAGGCCCATCTCTTTCCCATCGAGGTCTTTCCCCTCTGAAATAACGTGACAAGTTTCCGGTGCGTCAAGATTGCGAAGCAAGGAGTAGAGGTCTTTCGGGTGCTGTTGACTGGGGGCGATGCTCCTCAAGTGCTCCAGTATGAGAATGTCCCTGCCGTGGTGAGCAAACCTCTCCGTAAACTTGAGCCGTTTCTTCGGGTCGCCAAGACAGAGAAGAGCTCGTTCCCGACGTGCCTTTTGGACAAACGCTTCGACGAATGCTTGCTCATGCGGATTCATCACCGACTTTTTCTACCCCAGACAACTCAAGAATGTCCACGACTATCCTGGATGACACTACCGGAGTGTCCGCGACCTAGCCTCTCATTCAATGAACATGCAATCCCCATACGAATAGAACCGGTAGCGTTCGCGGACGGCATGTTTGTAGCCCTTGAGAACCAGCTCCCGCCCGGCGAACGCTGAAACCAGCATCAGCAGTGTGGATTTCGGCAGGTGGAAGTTGGTCAGCAGCGCGCCCACAACTCGGAATTTGAATCCTGGATAAATGAACAGGTCGGCCTCGCCGGAGCCGGGCCGGACGCGTCCGCTCTGACGGGCCCCAAATTCGAGAGTACGAACCGTAGTGGTGCCGACCGCGACCACGCGCCGGCCGGCGTCGAGCGCCCCATTGATCTGCTCGGCCGCATCCTCGGCGATACTGAACCCCTCGCTGTGAATCTTGTGCTCTTCCACGCGTTCGGCGCGCACGGGCTGGAACGTTCCCAGGCCGACGTGCAGGGTGAGCTCGGCGATCTCAATGCCGCGTTCGCGGATGCGGCTGAGAATCTCGGGCGTGAAATGAAGGCCGGCGGTCGGCGCAGCCACCGAGCCGCGCTGGCTTGCATAAACCGTCTGGTAGCGTTCGCGGTCTTCGGGACGGTCGCCACGGCTGATGTACGGCGGCAATGGCACGTGCCCCAGGCGCTCGACGCACGGAAAAAAATCCGCTATGGGCCGGAAGCGCAGCCGGCGCTCGCCGAACCCGCCACGGCCGACCACCTCGGCCTCAAGTTCGCCCTCGCCAAAAAACAGGCGCTCGCCGATGCCAATCTTTCTTCCCGGATGAACCAGCGCCTCCCATTCGAAATTGCCAAGATCTTTGGTGAGCAGGACTTCCACGCGTCCGTGAAGGAACTCCTTCGCAGCGGGATTGCGCGAGCTGACCGGCTGGGCACGCGCACCGCTGCGCCGTCCGTAGAGCCGCGCCGCAAAGACGCGCGTGTTGTTGACCACCAGCAGATCGTCCGCACGCAGTAGTTCGGGAAAATCGCGAAACTGCTGGTCGTGCCACTCGCTAGTCGCCCGGATGAGGCGGAGCATCCGCGATGCCGCCCGATCCGGCAAGGGCTCCTGCGCGATCAATTCCTCGGGCAGGTGGTAATCGAAGTCGGAAACCAGCACGCCGTGATTTAATCATGCCAGCCTCCTGCTTGGTGGCGGCTGAGCATTTGCCTCGTATCCGGCCGTGCTGTAGCATACGCACGCCTGCACGGGGCTTGGTACTACGAACGTAGTAATGAAGAGCGAGCATCAGCACCGCGAAGATATCTGCCGATTCGGCAAGAGCTTGCACGACCGCAGCTACGTTGCCGCCACGGACGGCAATCTCTCCGTACGGCTTGATTCCGACGTCATACTCTGCACTCCGACCATGATGTCAAAAGGCATGATGGAACCCGAAGACCTGGTGGTGGTGAACATGGCGGGGCGGCGGGTGAGTGGCCGCCGCAACGTTTCGAGCGAGATCGCCATGCACCTGCTGATTTACAAGCTGCGGCCGGACGTGCACGGCGTGGTGCACGCGCACCCGCCCACGGCCACGGGCTATGCTGCCGCGGGCCTGCCGCTCAACCAGGCGCTGGTCTCGGAGATCGTGATCTCGCTGGGCTGCATCCCGCTGGCGCAGTACGCCACGCCGGGCACCGCCGAGCTGACGAAGGCGCTCGAGCCGCTGGTGCCCAACTACGATGCCATCCTGATGGCCAATCACGGTGTGGTGACCTACGGCGCGGATCTGCTGCAGGCTTACATGAAGATGGAAACGGTGGAGCACTTCGCGTGCATCACCATGGTGACCCATCTGCTCGGCCGCCAGCAGTTGCTGAGCGACGACGACGTGCGCAAGCTGGTGGTGGCGCGGGAAAAATACGGGATCACGACGCCGGCGGCGCAGGGAGCAGGGTGTCCAGTAACCGCATCCGCAGCGCCACAGCCGGCGGCGCGTACGGCGGCCCAAGCTGACGGCTCCGAGCGCTTCTCGGTGACGCGCGAAGAGCTGGCATCGATTGTGAACGATGCCGTGCGCAACACCAAGCGGCGGTGGTAAAGTGGCAGGCTTCTTAGCGTAATCATTTTGCGGAGGGAGCGATGGGCGAAGCATTGGGAATGATTGAAACGCGCGGGCTGGTGGCCATGATCGAGGCCTCCGACGCCATGGCCAAGGCGGCCAAAGTCACGCTGGTCGGGTGGGAGAAGATCGGCTCCGGATACGTGACGTCGATAGTGCGCGGCGACGTCGCGGCGGTAAAGGCCGCTACCGATGCCGGTGCCGCGGCGGCGCGTCGCGTGGGCGAACTGATCGCCGTTCACGTGATCCCGCGTCCGCACGCCAGCCTGGAAGACGTGCTGCCGATCGGCCGCGTCATCACGGCCAAGACCGCGGCCAGCGCGTAGGGCAGTAGTCAGGGGTCAGCAGTCAGGAGTCAGGAAACAATCAGCCGCCGACTCCTGACTACTGACTCCCGACTCCTTTGCGAGGGAACCAAATGCTCCTGGCTCGTGTAATGGGCACGGTGGTGGCGACGCGCAAGGACGAGCGCCTGCTCGGCAAGAAGCTGCTGGTGTGCCGCGCGATCAATCCGCAAGGCGAAGCCGAGGGCGCATACTTCGTGTCCGTCGACACGGTAGGCGCCGGTTTCCATGAGACGGTCCTGGTGGTGGCCGGCTCGTCGGCGCGCATGGCGGCCAACTTCAAGGAGTCGCCGGTGGATAGCGCCATCGTCGGCATTGTGGACGAGGTGCGCATGGAAGCCGACGAGTCGCGCGCGCTCGCGGCCGCAGGGCCGGCTAAGTCGAAACGGTGACCACGTCATGATGCTGGCCCAGGTGATCGGCAACGTTGTTTGCACGATCAAAGATTCCAACCTCGAAGGCCGCAAGCTGCTGCTCATCCAGCCACTCACCCGCGAGGGCAAACCGAAAGGGCGGCCGCTGGTGGGCATCGACTCCATCGGCGCCGGTTTCGGCGAGACGGTTTACTGGTGTCGCGGGAAAGAAGCATCGATGGCATTTAAGGGTGAAGTACCATCCGATTGCAGTATTGTCGGCATCGTGGACGCCATCACGCCAAAGCCCGCGCCCGCCGCGGCCGAAGCAGCTCCCAAGCCGCGCGCCAACTCGCGGAGATCGAAATGATTCTGGCGCGAGTGATGGGCGAGGTGGTTGCCACGCAGAAGCACTCTTCCCACGAAGGCCGCAAGATTCTCCTGGTTCAGCCGGTCGATCCGGACGGCAGCGAGCGCGGCGACGCGGTGCTGGCGCTCGACGCCGTGGATGCCGGCATCGGCGACCGCGTACTCGTGGTGCAGGAGGGCTACTCGGCGATGACTGCTGTCGGCCGCCCCAGTTCGCCGATCGACATGACGATCGTCGGCGTGGTGGACGCGGTCGAGATGAACGAAAGCTAACCACGGATTCTCACGGATTTGTCACGGATTTTGGATTCGGGTCTTTCCTGGTCCGTACTCATCCGTGCAAGTCCGTGGCGTTTTTACTACTCGCCGCCGAGACGGAATCGCATTCCCGCCCGGAAATTCGCCTTCAACGCCGGAAATCCCACTACCTCCTGGTAGCTGCGGTCGAGCACGTTTTCGACGTTTAAGTATGCCGTCATATAGCGATTGACGGCGAACCAGCCGCCGGCGTTCACCAGCGCGTATCCCGCGGCGTGGTCGATGCCGAAACCCAGGAAATCGGAGTCCGGACGGCGGTCGACGAAGCTGCCGCTCAGGTCGGCGCCCCAGCGGTTTGCAAAGTAGTTGAGCAGCACGTTGCCGGAATGCCTGGGGCGGCGAAGTAGCGGCCGTCCGGGGCCGAATACCTCGGGATCGCAGAAATTGGCGGCGGTACACACCGGCGCTGCCAGAATCTGCGTCGAGGTGTAGGTGTAGCCGGAATTCAGCGTAAGTTTCGACGTAAGGCGTCCTTGGAATCCAACTTCCGCACCCTGCGCGAACGACTTATCGACGTTGAGATACTGGCCGACAAAGGTCGTCGGATCGCTCAGATAGTCGATCCGGTTGTAAAACAGATTGTTGAAATAGGTTGCGGTGAGCGCGTAGCGGCTGGCAAAGAGACTCTGCTGAAAGCCGGCTTCGAAGGCGCGCGTGCGCTCGGGCTTCAGCGCTGGAAAAGGAATGCTGAAGGGAGGACCGGCGAAGGTCTCCTCCAGGCGCGGCTCCTTGAATCCGGTTGCATAGGAAAAGCGGAAGCGTGTGCCCGACAGAATCTGCCCGCCGCGCAGCGCCAGATAGGTGAGCGCTACCCGCGGCACCGCCGTGTTGCCGAAGGTGCTGTTGTGCAAAAAGCGCCCGCCAAAAGTGGCTGAAAAGCGTCTCCAGACGATCTGCTGCTGCGCGTAGAAGTCGTGTTCGAGCCGGTAGCCGCTGGTTGCAGTCTGGTAGAACACATCGCCTACCACGCCGTTCTCATCTTCGAATTTGTAGCCGAAGGTGGTGTGAGCCCAGCTTCGCTCTGCGTAATCCCCCTGGTATTCAAAGCCAGCGCGATTGATGTGATCGCGAGCGTGGGTGAAAAAAGCGTCCGCGCAGTCGCACGTGTTCGGGTCAATCGCTAGATTCACGTCCTGATAGCGGTAGTTGTAGTCGAACCCGGTGAAGCGATGTTGCCAGCCGGAGGGGCCGGTGACTGTGAGCTCGACGCTTCCCAGCAGATTGTTCAACTGCTTCCATTCGCTCGGGTCGGGCTCGAGCAAGGGCGTGCCGTTGAAGTTCCATTCTCCGGGCAGGCCGGTAAAGCTGTTGGAATGGCGGAAGCGAATCCGCAGGGCGACCTGGGTGCTGAGCGCGAGACCGACGTTCGCTCCTTCCAGCGAGTTGGAATAAGCATTGTTCACGCCCTGGCCGCTGGTGTTGAACTGGTCGGAGAACAGGTTGTAATCGAAGATGCCGCGCGCGCCGGCCAGCGACCCGTATCCGTTCGCGCTGCCGAAGTTTCCGCCATCGGCGCCGAAGCGCAACTCGGGGATGCGGGTGCTGCCGGTGCGTGTCCAGGTCTGGACCACGCTGGTCATGGCATCGGAACCATAGAGCGCGCTCTGGGCGCCGCGCAGGAATTCGAGGCGATTGACCTGGGAAAGCGGAAGGGTGCTGAAATCGAAGGTCCCTCCTGGCTCGTTGATGGTCACGCCATCGACGATCACTTTGTTGTAGGTTGAATCTCCGCCTCGGACAAACAGCGAGGCCAGTCCGCCGCGCTGTCCGGCGGTGTTGACTACCGCGCCGGGGAGAAAGCGAAGAGCGTCGCTCGCTGCGACCGGTTGCAGATTCTCAAGAGTTTGGTGATCGAGGGCGTCGAGCGAGGCGCCGCTCTCCTCCAGCGGCACGAGCGTTCGCGTGGCGCTGACCACAACCCTCTGCTCTGGACCGGCAACGGCAAGCCGAACTTCCATCGTGGGCGCCGAAGGGATGCGTAAGGCGACTTTGGCCGGCGCAAAGCCCGGCGCGAGAATGGTAAGCCTGTAATCGCCCTCTTGGAGTCCGGCGAAAATGACCGCGCCCTCGGCAGAGCTGTTTTCGAGAGCAACAGCTTGAGAGCCGTTTGCGGGATAGAGTGCGACCTGGGCGCCGGCGACAACCGCCGATCGCGGATCGACGACCATAATTCTAAGATCGGCTGCGAATACAGCTAGAGAGACGATAGGAAGCAGAAAAAACAGGCAACGGGGCCGCATAGCAATCCTCCTTTACACGCGAAAAGGGATTGATACTTGCGGTTCGCGCCGGTCTCCTGGCTCAGCGAGCTTGCAACGGAATAGCCTTCCCACGATCATCCGATCGCAGTGGCCGCTCCTTCTTCGCTTACAGTTGCGCGGCAGCGCGGGATTTTCACCCGCTTCCCAGTCTTCATCGGCAGAGATGAAGACGCGCGAACCAGGTTGTCAGAGAACAATCCGGAGAGTTTCGCTCCGGCATTTCAGAGTGACGAATCTACTGCCATCAGGAATGCCTGTCAAATGAATCAAATGGCTGCCCAACCTGCTCGGCGCGGGCGACATTGGCTTCCGCATACTCGCGCACGCGATCGAGCGCGGCCTGCATTTCGCCGCGATAGGGGTCGAGGTCCTGCGTGTCGCGAGGCACGTAGATCATTCTGCTGATCCGTACCAGCGCCCGCGAGAAAGGCCTGGGGATCATGAGTTTGTCCCAACTCCGGGACAGGACCCAGGCATTTTCCAGCGCGATATGAAAGCAGATGATGGGCGAGCCCGTAATTCGCGCCAGCAGCACCGGTCCGAGCTTGGCCACATACATGGGGCCTCTGGGACCGTCGATGGTGAAGACCACCGCGTATCCCGACTCCACGGCCTTCTGCATCCCGAGGAGGCCGCGCGCGCCTCCTCGCGTACTCGAGCCCCGGGCCGTGCGGAAGCCGAACTTCGCGAGCGGCCGCACGCTGCATTCGCCATCGAAACTGGAGCTGAGCAGGACGGTCATCTGTTTGCCGCGCGCCAGAAAAGTTCCGGGAATAACGCAGCGATGCCAGAACGGGTAGATCGCACCCGCCATGTGCCAGTGTGACGGGCCACCTTCCTCGATAGAAATGCTGAACCGCAACGTGGGTCCAAGAAGCCGGATGAGCAAAAATTCCGCCCACCCGATCAGCCAGATAAAGAAGCGCTGCCTGCGCGAGAACCGGCCTTTGCGTTCGTTATCCGCGGCGGTCTCCGGGGTGGCGGGAGCGGAGGTTTCCACGCGCCGATTGTAACGTGTGGCCGGGCTACCGGCGGGCAGGCTCAACCGGCGCCGCCGCACCTTCGACATCGAAATGAAAAAAATGAGTGCCGCGAAGGCCACCAACCAACAGCCAAAAGCCGACCGCTAAGGGCTAAGACCCCGCTTGTCCCGCCAGTCCCAACTCTCCCGCGATGCTCTTCATCGCCTCGATGCAGAACGCAATGTGCTCATCCGGATCCACGCCCAGTTCCTGCGCGCCCTGGATGATGTCTTCGCGGCTGACGCTGCGGGCGAAGGCTTTGTCTTTCATTTTCTTGCGCACGGATTTCGCGTCCACCTCGACGAGCGACTTACCGGGCTTCACCAGCGCAGTGGCAGTAATCAGGCCGGCAAGTTCATCGCAGGCGAACAGCGTTTTCTCCATCTTGCTCTCGCGTGCGACGCCGGAATACTGCGCGTGCGACATGATGGCCCGCCGTATCTCTTCCGGCCAGCCGCGCTCAGCGAGGATTTTGTTGCCGACAAAAGGATGCTCTTCCGGCGTGGGATATTTTTCGTAATCGAAATCGTGGATGAGCCCGGTGACGCCCCACAGGGCTTCGTCCTCGCCGAACTTGCGGGCGTAGGCGCGCATGCAGGCCTCGACGGCGAGGGCGTGCTTGCGCAGATTCTCCGACGCGGTGAACTCGGTTAGTAAACTCCACCCGGCCTGGCGATCGTTCATGGAATCATCCCTATTTTCTCCCTGTTTTCGCCGGATAACTTACGGCATCAAGGGTGACTTTTCCCTGTTTTTAACAATTAATTCCTTGACTTCCACAGGCGTTATCCCCCAGAGTACGCCTCAGGCTATGCACCTGTTTTGAGTCAATTGTAATTGACCCGCGGGTGCAGCCGGTTGTTGGGCCGCGCAAGGCGAAGTGCCTGCTCTGGCATCTCGCGCACCAATTGATGGCAACGACACTTGCCCCGGTCGATTCACGAGAAGTAGTGCGTTGCGACCGCTGCCACTTAGTTCAGTTCCGGACCACCAACAATCTCTGCAGAAAGTGCCGCACCTCGCTGGACGCGGAAGAGCCGCCCATGATCCTGGCGCAGCCGGCGCCCGCGGCTGAGCCTGCCAACGGTAACGGCCATGCTCATCTGCAGATTGCGGCGGCCATCCGTGCTTTGCGGCAGCGGGGCGGCCTGAGCCAGCGGCAACTGGCGTTGCGCATGCAGGTGCCGCGCACCTATGTCTCGAAGATCGAGAACGAAAAGGCGACACCCACACTGTCGTCGCTTGAACGGCTGGCGCGCGCGCTCGAAGTCACGGTGCCCGACCTGCTCAGCGGCGGCGACCGCGCCCGCCAGGACGAAATCCTGGAATTGATGAAGGACGACTTCGTGGCGCAACTGGTGCCTTTCCTCTCGGCGCTCGATGCCATGCAGAAGGCCAGTATTATTGGCCAGGTTCGCGATTTGACTTTACGTCCGCGCCGGCACGCCTAGAGAACGATCGCAAGCACTCTGCGCGTGCCGGCTCGGGCTCCGGGCCGGATATCCGGTTGTACCCTCCCCCAATGGCCGGGGCGATCGCCCCGGCCGCTTTTTTATCCCTTTATCTACGGTATTCGAGCGAGCGTTCGCCGGTCTGCGCTCCGGCCGCTTGCGCGTTGTTGTTGCCGCGTTGTTGAAGCCAGGCTGCGAGAGGCTTCCCGCTCCCGAAGCGCAGAAGTGGGCTGCCTGGGCGCACCCAGTGAGCAGCACCACGATGGCGCAGAACACCGACAGCGTTGAGCGCCAACGCGCACTCGGCGTTCTAATCGAAAAAATGGCCACCTGAACTCGGCTGGATGCTCCCCAACCCCTGGCGGGCTGGTTATTTTGCTGAAATTGACCGAGATTCTAGCATCCGATCGTGCGGGCGTGAGATTCCCACATGGGTACCTGCCCGTCGCAGGTTGCTTCATTGCGCAGAAACCGGCGCTATGCTACTTATAGATTCCTGAGGTAGCCTTGCACACATCTGTTCCTGCGGGACTCGACCGCAAAGAGTCCGACGTCTACTCCAGGCTCGACCCCCGGCAGCTCCCGCGGCATATTGCCATCATCATGGACGGCAACGGTCGCTGGGCCCGCCAGCGACACCTGCCGCGCATTGCCGGGCATCGCGCCGGAGTTGCGGCGGTGCGGTCTACGGTAGAGACTGCCGCGCGCATCCATCTGCCGGCGCTCACGCTCTACGCGTTTTCTTCCGAGAACTGGAAGAAGCGGCCCGCCACCGAGGTCGCCTTCCTGATGCGG
>Ga0335081_10017317_pt1 | contig 11665 bp, 7 predicted proteins | sample Lox_Sample_35_FD_206713 | JGI IMG/M metagenome (GOLD analysis project Ga0335081, IMG submission 206713) | Soil microbial communities from Loxahatchee National Wildlife Refuge, Florida, United States - Lox_Sample_3.5 | ecosystem: Environmental > Terrestrial > Soil > Wetlands | place: USA: Florida... | reverse complement strand
GGCCGCCGACAGCCGAAGGTCGAAATCGGTGCTGGCCAGCCCGCCGAGCGCGATGGGGCCGCTGTTCCATTCGTGTCGATTGGCGGCGAGCAGCTTCACGGTCGAGACATAGGGCGTCAGATCGAGCGTGTCGGCGGCGAGCGTGCCTTGCAGCGTCTGCCGCCCGTCGGTGGCGAAGGTGAGCACGCCCTCCGCGCTGTTGCCGTCGAGTTCGACATTGACGTTGGAAAGACCGATGGTGCCGCCGACCACGTCGGCCTGTGCCTTGATCGCCAGGCGGCCGAAACCGCCGCCGGGCAACGGCTGCTGGCCGGCCCAGGTCAGCGTTTTGCGCAGAGAGGCGGTATCGCCGGCAAACTTGCCTTCGATCTTGAGGGTCGGCTTGAAACTGATCGCGCCCTCGAAGGCCGCCTTCAGCGGCTGGCCGGCGACGCGCAACTTCAGGCCGGTGGGCTTGCCGGCAAGGGCGGCGGTGAAATCGACGAGCGTCGCGCTCAAATCGAGCGGCTCGTCATGCCAGACGAAGCGGCCGCTGGCGCCGAAGCTTTTGGAGATCGACGGCCAAGCGAGCGACAGCGCCACGTGGTCGAAGGTTTCGCTTACCTTGCGGCCCTTGTCGTTGAGCCGCACGGTGCCGTTGCGGATGCGGATCTCTGAGAAAGCCGGTCCCGCGTTCGGCCTATGGTCGCCGGCCAATGCGCTGACCAAGCTCGACCAGTTCGAGCGGCCGTCCGGCTCGAGATCGATGGCGATGGTCGGCCGTGCCAGCGTCAAGTCGGCGATTTCGACCCGGCCGACCAGCAGCGGAAAGAAGCGCAGCCGAGCGGTCAGCCGCCGGGCGGTGAGCGCCGGCTTGTCGGCATCGCCGAGCGCGACTTCGTCGAAGCTTATGCTCCCGGTGGGAAACAGCCTGACCGTCGTCTTGCCGCGCAGCGTGGGCGCGAGCCCGGTGACGGCGTGAATCTCGTTCAGCGCCTGGGCGCGCACCGCGTCCGGCGAGACCAGAAAGCTGGCCGCGCCGAGCGCGCCGGCGCCGAGCGCGATTACGGCGAGCAGGGCTATTCCCAGGCGTCGGAAGCCGGTGGCGGCCGTCAATGGAGTTTTCCGTTGTGGTATGGGTGCCGGGGGTCCGGCGGACTATAGCATCGGTCCGTCCTCGGCCAACCTTTGGCCGGCCTCTGTGACCCTTTCATGGCCGGTCAGAAACTGCAGTCAGCGCGCGGACGGCTGCCTATTGCGCGAGCACGCGGGTGGCCGGGAAGGCCACCTCCACCAGGGTTCCGCCGTGCTCGCGGCTGGTGATGTGGAAACGGGCATGGTTGGCCTCCGCCAGCGCCTTGGTGATGGGCAGGCCAAGGCCGGTGCCGCTCGCCCCCCAGCGCGGCGAGGTGGCGAGCTGGCGGAACGGCTCGAGCGCGGTCTGCAATTCCTTCTCGCTCATGCCGCTGCCGGTGTCGCGTATGCGCAGCACCACCTCGTGGTCGTCGGTGAGCGCGGTCGCCGCTGAACTTGATCGAGTTCGACAGCACATTGAGTGCGATCTGCCGCACCGAGCGTGCGTCGGCCACGATCTGAGGAAGATTGGGCGGCAGCGACGTGCGGATGATGACGCGCTCGCGGTTGGCCTGCTCCTGCATGATGGCCACGCACTGCTGCACCAGGTCGTTCAGGTTGACGCTGACGAAGGTCAGTTCGAGCTTGCCGGCCTCGATCTTCGACAGATCGAGCAGGTCGTTGAGCAGCGAGATCAGATGGCCGCCAGAGGCGTGAATGTCCTTGAGATACTGCCGGTAGCGCTCGTTGCCGACGGGCCCGAAACGCTCGTCCATCATCACCTCGGAAAATCCGATGATGGCATTGAGCGGCGTGCGAATCTCGTGGCTGATCTTTGCGAGGAATTCCGATTTGGCGATGGAGGCCTTCTCGGCGTCGCGCTTGGCGTTAATCAACTCTTCCTCGGTGCGCTTCCAGGCGGTGATGTCGCGCATGACGGCGCAGAATTTCTCGCCGTCGGCGAGGCGGCCGATGGTGATGAAGAGCGGAACCAGGCCGCCTTTGTGCTCCAACCCGATCGCCTCGCGCCCGGCGTCGAGCACTTGCGCGCCCTGCTCGCGCGCCAGCCGGTCGAGATAGTCGAGCAGACCGCGCCGGCTCTCGGGCGCGAACAGGTCGCCGAACGAAAGCTCGCTGAATTGGGCGGCGTCGTAGCCGAACAGCGCCTGCGCGCTGCGATTGGCTGAGAGAACACGGCCGGCGCGGTCGAGCACCACCACGCCGTCGGTGGCGGTATCGAGGATAGCTTCGAGATCGCGTTTGTCGGCCTCGACCCGCCGCAGCGACATTTCTGCGGCCTTGCCTTGCTTCTCGTCGATGGCCGGCTGCGTGTTGATCATCAGCACCAGCGCGTTCTCGTTGTTCCAGGCGACGCTGAACAGGCGGCCCTCGACCGGCCGCTGGTTGCCGTTGACGGTGGTGATCGTCAACGTCTTGCTGCCGTTGCGCGCTTCCGGCGCGCCCGTGTCCTTGCTCTCGATGAACAGGCTGTCGAGACCGCCGGCCTCCGCCAGCGCCTCGAGCGTGCCGTAGCCGGTCCAGTCGAGGAAGGCGCGGTTGGCATAGATGAGATTGTTGAGCCGGTAGACGAGGATGCCGAGCGGCAGGCGGTCGAGGATCGGGCGTCCTTCGCCGGTGTCGCGCGCGGCATTGCCGTTGCGGCGCAGCGGCGGCGGCGTGGGCGGCGCCAGCGGTGTCGGTGGCGCGGCGGCGATGAAGGGCTGTTCGGTGCCGAAATCGTCCGTTGCAGGGCCGGCCGGCTTGCCTTGCGGCTTTTTCAACCGCTCGCCGAGCTCGCGCGCGAGCTCCTGGAAGGCCGAGTGCTCGCCCGCGCTGAGCGGCGGCGGGGCCGGAAACGGCAGCACTTTGGCCGGTTGTTCGGCGGGCTTTTCCGGCGGCTCGGGCATGGCGGCCGGTGCGGGGGGCGGCTCAGGCGGGGCCGCCTGGCGGCGCTCCGCTTGCGCCAGGCGCTGCGCGTCGCGGCAGATGGCGAAGCCGCGAAAACCGGCGAACCGGCGCTCGCGGTCGAACACCGGTAGGCCCGACATTTCGATCGGCAAAGGCCGATCCTCGCCGTCGGCCGGCCATTGCACGACGATGCCGCTCCAAGTCTCGCGCGCGGCGAGCGCCGTGGCGATCCGGCCTCTCGGATCGAGCTTGAGCGCGTCGGCGATCTCGGCCCACGGCCGGTCGAGCAGGGCTGCCGTCTTGGGGCCGAGCAGCCGGGCGAGTTCGTCTCTGCCGGTGGTGAAGCGGTTGGCCGCATCCATCTGCCAGACGAAGCGCAGCGGCAGGCGGCGCGCATGCGCCTCGGCCGCGGCCGGGTTGGGCGCGACCGGCGGCGCCGGTTCGGCGGCCGGCGTTTCCTGCCGCGCCGCTTGCGGCCCCGCAAAGGCAAGCAGCATGGCGACGGTGCTGCCGGCGCCGAGCTTCAGCAGCGTCACATGGCCGAGCGCGATGTCGCCGTCCGCCCTGCCGTTGAGCATGGCCTCGCGCGCAAGCTTCTCCGCGCCGAGCGCCGTCAGGTCGCGGCTTGGCCCGAGGCGTTCGCGCAGCTGCGCCGTGCTCTCGATCAGTTCGCCGTCGGCGGAAAACACGGCCGCCGGCCGCGCCAGATCGGCGAGCAGCCGCTGCGCGCGCTCGGGCAGCGCTAGCTCCTTGCCGGCGCGCTCGATCGAGACCACCAGGATGGCGGCCGTGCCGTCGGCAAGCGTCAGCCGCGAGCACATGCACATCAGCGTGCCGCCGAAGCGCGCGCCGAAGCCGCGCAAGCGCTCGAGCCGCGGCAGGTTCGTTTGCGGCAGCGTGCCGGCAAGCCGCGCGATTTGCGCGGCGGTGGGATGCTTCGGCTCGAAACGCAGGGCCATGGCGGCGGCCGGCGTCGCACAGTCGAAGATCGCGGCGGCCACCGGATTGGCCCACAGCATGCGGCTTGCGTCCGCGCCCCACAGCCACGCCGGCATCGGACTCAGGGCGTGCGCCGCGAGTCGCTGGTCGCTCAGACAGGCGAAGTCTAACTCGTGCATCACTGTGTGTCGGGGCGTGAATTACGGCTAATGAAACTTTAATACGGCGCCTTTAGCGCCGTCCACGAACCGCCCGTCGGTCCGCACTGCCAACCCGATATAACCTTAATGCGTGTTCCGTGGCCGGAACGCGCAACCTCTGGCCGTTAATATTGGTTAAGACCATGGCGGCCCGGGGGCGAAGGCAGGAGAGGTCTATGGCAGCACAGGGCAGCATGAGCTTCGAAATTCCTGCGGAAATGCGGACCCTCGCGGAGAAAAGCATGGAACAGGCAAAGCTCGCCTTCGACAGCTTTTGTTCCGTCACGCACAAGGCGGTCAGTACGGCGGACAAGCAAGCGACCGGCGCAAAGAGCGTGGGCGAACTCGCCCTGCGCCTTGCCGAGCGCAATATCGCGGGCTCGTTCGAATTCGCCCAGCGGCTGGTGCGCGCCAAGGATTCGCAAGAAGTCATGGCGTTGCACGCCGACTTTGTGAAGAGCCAGATCGCGGCGCTCACCGATCAGGCCAAAGAATTGACAAAGCAGGCGGCCAAGTTGGCGGAGCCAGCGGTTCCCCACTGACCGTTCGAGCAGCCCCAGACGGCTTCAGCCGGGCGGTCGCCCGGCATGAGAATTCGTGCCTATTTTGTGCGACGCAATATTTTCTATTGCAATGCACCCAAAAAACTGTTAGCCACGTTATCCATTGGCAGGGACCCGTGGGGACGACGCCTTTGCAATTCCGAAGGAAAGCGGGTCGTTAGCACCAGGCGCGAGCCGGCCGGACGAGGGCGGGCGGTTCGCTAAAACAGCCGAGAGCCCTCCCGAATCCTAAGAAGGGGATCATCATGCCAGAGACGATCGAAGCGGCTACCACGCCGAAGTCGAAGGCCAAGCCGGCGCCCGCGCCGACGAACGTCTTCGAAATGCCGAAATTCGACATGCCGAAGTTCGAAATGCCGACCGCCTTCCGCGAAATGGCCGAGAAGGGCATCGCGATGGCCAAGGAAAGCTATGACAAAATGAAGAGCACGGCCGAGGAAGCCACCGACGTGCTGGAAGAGACCTACAGCACCGCCACCAAGGGCTGCTCGGGCTACGGACTCAAAGTGATCGAGGCCGGGCGCGCCAATGCCAACGCCAGCTTCGACCTGATGACCGAATTGCTGACGGCGAAGTCCTACGCCGAAGTGGTCGAGCTCTCCACCGCCTTCATGCGCAAGCAATTCGACGCCATGACCGCCCAGGCCAAGGATCTGGCCGAGGAGGCGCAGAAAGTGGCGACCGACACCGCCGAGCCGATCAAGGAAAGCTTCACCAACGCCTTCGGCAAGGCGGCCTGAACCTAATCCGCCCTGTTTGACTGGCGGCAAAGCGAAGCCCGGGCCCCGCGCCCGGGCTTTTGCCTTATCGCTCCCCCGCTGCCGGGACACTGCTTGCCAAACCGGCGCCCCGAACCTAGGTTCGCCCCGCAACGGCCATGCAGCTGTAGCTCAGTTGGTTAGAGCGCCTGACTGTGGATCAGGAGGTCGGTGGTTCGAGTCCACCCAGCTGTACCATCTTGCGCACTGTTTCGACCTCGGATGCAGAAACGCCGGCGAAAACCTTCGCCGGCGCTGCCATTTTGAAGCTGCGTAATCGTCAGCGCCGCGTGTAGGGGCCGCTCCCGTTGTTGGCGTGCGGGCCGACATAGCCGCGCGGCCGATAGGGGCGCTGCGGGCCGAACAGGAAGTCGAAGAAGCTCGGGCCGCCGTAGCGGCCATTATAGCCGCCATAGCCGTTGTCGCTGCCATAGGCGCCGTAGGTGCCCGCCGGCAGGCGCACCGGCGCATCACTCGAATTGGGCGCGTTCTCGATCGGGATGTCGGCCACCCGGCGCTCGCTGCGGTTCTTCAGGATCGCGATCATCTTGGCGTCGCGGCCATAGACGTCGTCGCGGAACTGCAGCTTGCCGTTCTGGTCGACGAACGCCGTCTGGTAGGTGAGGTGCACCGGGATCGGCTTCGGGAAATTGATGTTGATTTCATTGCTGCCGAACATGTCCTCGAACTTGGCCGGCGTGTAGTGGTCCTGCGGCAGCTCGATCGCCAGCAGCTTGGTGGCGTATTCGAGCGGGTCCTGCACGCGCATGCAGCCGTGGCTGTAGGCGCGCTTGTCGCGCTTGAACAGATATTTGTCCGGCGTATCGTGCTGATAGACCAGGAACTTGTTGGGGAAATTAAAGCGGATGCGGCCAAGCGCATTGCCCGCGCCGGGCGGCTGATAGATGTGCACGGTGCCGTCGCGGTCTTGGTATATTTTCAGGCCGTAGCGGTCGAGCACGGTCGGATCGGCCTGTAGCGCCGGCAGGTATTCGTTCTCGATGATCGAGGGCGGCACGTTCCAGGTCGGATTGACCGTGATGTATTTCATCTCCGCGCTGGTCATCGGCGTCATTTTGCTCGGCATGCCGGCGACGATCTTGGTCTTCCAGTCGACCTGCCCGTCGTGCATGAGCTTGAGCGTGAAGTCCGGCACGTTCACCATCACATAGGTATGCTCGTCGTTGCCGAGCTCGCGCGGCAGCCAGCGCCAACGCTCCATGTTCACGATCACGGTGTCCATCGGGTTGTTGGGTTGCTTGTGGCCTTCGTGCGTGCTGCCATTGAGCGCATGCACGGTATTTGTGCCGAGCAGGCCGTCGACGTAGAGGTCGGACTGGGTCTGGAAGGCCTTCACCGCCTCCATCACCTCATCGTCGTAGAGCGGGTTGTTCTTGTCGCCGGCGACGTCGAGCCGCTTGCGCAGCGCGATCACGCGCGCGTCCTTCATGCCGGGCTTCAGGATCTTGCCTTCCGGCACGCGTACCGGCGCGGGCTTTGCTTCGGCCGGCGCGGCGATCTGACCGCCTGCGGCGCGCAACTCGGCGAGCTTGGCCTTGAGCGCCTTGAAGCCGGCCTGCGGCGGGTTATAGCTGTCGAGCACCTTGGCCACGTCATCGGCGCCCGAAACTTTGGCCAGCACATCGGCCGCTTCGGGAGCCTCGAGCTTGAAGGAGATGTCGGGGCCGACGCGGCTGAAATGGATGCGGCCGATCTGCGCCTGACGCGCATATTTGAGTACCGAAGCGGTGAAATGCAGCTCGGCGCGCGCCAGATCTTCTGGCGTGGCCGCCCCGGCCAAATCCGGCGTCGGATAATCGCTGGAATCGAGCCCGTCGGTTTCGACCTGGCTCAAGAATGCGACGGTGGCCTTGGCGCGCGCATCCGCTTTGCCGTCGGTGGTCCAGATCGGCTTATAATCGTGCTCGCGGTAGAACTGTTCGACGCCGGCGCGATCGTCCTTATATTTGACGAAACGGTCGAGCTGCTTGCCGGTGATGAGATCGCGCAACTGGTCGGCGACCTGCATATCGAGACTGGGCGGCGCTTGCGGAGCAGTCGCCGTTTTGGCCGGCGCGGCCGCCGGCGCGGCTGCATCTTGCTTCGGTTCGGCCGCAACCGGCGCGGCTGCGTCCTGCTTGGGCGGTTCCGCGGCGACAGACGCAGGAGCCGGCTTGGCCGGTTCGATATCCTTCACGGTCGGCGGCGGCACCGGGGATAGATCCGGCATCGGTACCGCATCGCGAATCTGCTGTTCCGATTGCTGCGCCAGTCCGGCATGACTGGACAGGGCGAGAGTCACGCCGAGACAGGTCGAGGCCAGCAGCTGCTTGAAACGAACGGATTTCACCACGTGTCTCCTACGGACTGCACAGCCGCGGGGGCCGTATTTCGGACGGGGCATACTAAACTCATGCACCTGGGTTCGTTACGTTTTTCACAACATGCCAGCCATCCAGCCGCCGACTGTTGCTATTTTGCACGGGCGGCTGAAAAGGGCTTTCGGCCGCGATTTGCGACCTTTTTCCTCCCCGGCAGCCTAACGCAACTAACGCCGGAGCGCCTTCTTCCCGGCGGATTTTTGCGACTTTTACCCGATGATTTCCTTGTGATCGGGGACTAACGCCTATTGGTCGCGTCAGTTTCCGGACCGGTTCATACGAGTTGGGGATGCAGCAGCGGTCCGGATTGCCGGCGGCGCCCCGCCTATGGAGACTTGAGGACGATGAGGGACCGGTTTCGCTCGCTATGCGCTAACGCCGGGCTTTCACTACTGGGGAGGCCCACGATGGCGGCGCGTGTTGTGGCCCGCATGCTATTGGCCGGCGCGCTCGCCGGCGTTGTCCCGGCGGCCGCGCTTTATGGCCAGGTGGCCGGGGGTGCACCCGCCGGCAACGAAGCCGCCGCCAAGCTCAAGCCGCTGGTGCCGCCGGCGCAGCCGACGGCCGCCGACCAGTTGCCGCTCGACAAGCTCAAGCTGCCGGAAGGCTTCCATATCGAGGTCTATGCCAGCGGCATCGCCCGCGCTCGCTCGCTGCGCGTCGGCAAGCGTGACACGGTCTTCGTCGGCAGTCTCGGGGATAGAGTGTCGGCAATCGTCGACAACGAGGGCGGGCGGCAAGTCAAGACGATCGCCTCCGGCCTGGCGCAGCCGAATGGACTCGCCTATGCCGACGGCGCGCTCTACATCGCCGAGAGCTCGCAGATCTCCAAGATCGACAATGTCGAGGATACCCTCGACAATCCGCCTAAGCCGAGCGTGATCTATTCCGATCTGCCGAAGGACAACGGTGCGCGCTATCTCGGCATCGGGCCGGACAACGAGCTCTACGTGTCGGTCGGCCAGGGCTGCGACAATTGCGTCCCGCCGGCGGGGCAAGGCCAGATCCGCCGCATGGACCTTTCCGGCGGCACCATCGAAGCGGTCGCGCTCGGCGTGCGCAATTCGCTCGGCTTCGATTGGTCGCCGCGCAGCAAGCAGCTCTACTTCACCGACAACGGCCGCGACTGGCTGTCGGAGGACGCGCCGAGCGACGAGCTCAACCGCGTCGCCAAGCCCGGCGAGGATTTCGGCGCGCCTTATTGCTACCAAGGTACGCTCACCGATCCGCAATTCGGCTGGGGCCGCTCATGCGACGAATTCACCGCGCCGATCGCGCTGCTCGGCCCGCACGTCGCCCCGCTCGGCATGCGCTTTTATACCGGGCGCATGTTTCCGGAGCGATACCGCAACGCCCTCTTCATCGCCCGCCACGGCTCCTGGAACAGGAGCAAGAAGCTCGGCGGTGATGTGATCGTGTTGCGTCTCAACAAGGAAGGCTCGGTGCAGTCGATGGAGCCGTTCCTTACCGGCTTCCTCGACGATAATAATTTTCTCGGCCGTCCGGTCGACGTGCAGCCGATGCGCGACGGCTCGCTGCTGATCTCGGACGATTGGAACGGCGCGGTCTATCGCATCACCTATGGTCGCGGGCGCGAGGAAAGCGACGAGCGGCCCGAGCGCCATCGTCGCCGTCATCGTCGCGATTTCTATTTCTTCGACGATCGCTAGCGCGCGAAAAAAACCGGGCCCCATAAGGGGCCCGGTTAGGGTTTGCCGGCGTGGGGGGCCGACAACATTTCCCGAGGGGAACATGCTGCCTGACGGGTTACTCTGGGAGGATACGCATCCGTCAAACAGCGAAGTCGAACTATGCGCAACGCCGCCGAGTCGAGCAACGCCGTGCGCCGCATGACTGCCATGCCGAATCGCGTCCCACTGAAGCGTTTTGTCGCAGCTTGCGGTCCGTGAAAAATCTTTCCGGGTGGTCCCGCAAAATGGTTGGGCCGTCCGCTAAAAGTGCCAGCGCTGCGCGTTGGCGACCAGGAAGTCGCGAAAAACCTGGATGCGCGCCACCGACTTGAGTTCTTCCGGGTAAACGAAAAAGGCGTCGAGCGCGAGCGTCTCCACGTCGCCGAACAGCTGCACCAGCCCGCCGTTTTCTTCCACAAGATAGTCGGGCAGCATTGCGATGCCCAACCCGCGCTGGCATGCGCGCAACAGTCCGAGCACATTGTTGACGGTCAGTGTCGGAACACGTGAGCCCTTGCCCTCGCGGGCGACTTCCAACAGCCAGCGGCGGTTGGCGAAATGCGCCGGCACGGTGCCACTGAGCAGAACGATGCGATGCTTGTCGAGCTCTTCGTGGCCGCGTGGCGTGCCGAAGCGCTTGAGATATTCAGGCGAGGCATAGGCGTGGAAGTGCACCGAGAATAGCTTGCGCTGGATCAGGTCGGGCTGCGTCGGCTGGCGCAGGCGGATGGCGACGTCCGCCTCGCGCATCGCCAGATCGAGCTCCTCGTCGGTCGTGATCAAGGTGATGGTGATGTCGGGATAGAGATCGATGAACTCGCCGAGCCGCGGCAGCAGCCAATGAATGCCGATGCCGGGCGTGGTCGACACCTTGAGCTCGCCGTTCGGCCGCTCGCGGCTGTCGGTCAGTTTGGTGCGCGCGGCCTCCAGCTTCATGAATACTTCGTGTGCCGTGCGATAGAGCAATTCGCCCTGCTCGGTCAAAATCAGCCCGCGCGCATGACGGTGGAAGAGCGAGACGCCGAGCTCCTGTTCGAGCGCGGAGACCTGGCGCGAAACCGCCGACTGCGACAGGCCGAGCCGCTCGCCGGCATGCGTGAACGAGCCCGCTTCCGCGGCGGCGTGAAACACCTTCAGCTTGTCCCAGTCCATAGAGGAGCTGGGTGTGGCGGCGATGGTCATGACTACTCCGCGGCTGCCCGCTCGTGCTCGTGCGCGGCCAGGAATTTTTCGGCTTCGAGCGCTGCCATGCAGCCTTGGCCGGCGGCGGTGACCGCCTGGCGGTAGATGTCGTCGGTGACATCGCCGGCGGCGAACACGCCGGGCACCGATGTTGCGGTGGAGTGGCCACCGGTGACGATGTAGCCGGAGCCCTTCATCTGCACTTGCCCGGCGAACAGTTCGGAGGCCGGGGAATGCCCGATGGCGATGAACACGCCGTCGGCGGCGCGCTCGGTCACCGCGCCGGTCTTGACGTTCTTCAGCCGCACACGGTTGACCTTGAGCGGCTGCTCGCTGCCGAGCACGTCGTCGAGCAAGCTGTCCCAGATCACCTCGATCTTGGGGTGTTTGAACAGACGATCCTGCAGGATCTTCTCGGCGCGGAACGCATCGCGCCGGTGCACCACCGTCACCTAGGAGGCGAAATTGGTGAGGAACAGCGCCTCCTCGACCGCGGAGTTGCCGCCGCCGATCACCAGCACCTCCTTGTTGCGGTAGAAGAAGCCGTCGCAGGTGGCGCAGGCCGACACGCCGTAGCCCTTGAACTTCTGCTCGGAAGGCAGATCGAGCCAGCGCGCCTGCGCACCGGTGGCGATGATCAGGCTGTCGGCCAGATAGATGTCGCCGGAATCACACTCCAGCCGGAACGGGCGCTGGGCGAGCGTGACCTTGGTGACGGTGTCGGTGACGATCTTGGTGCCGACGTGCTCGGCCTGCGCCTGCATCTGCTCCATCAGCCAGGGGCCCTGGATGACGTCGGCGAAGCCGGGATAATTCTCCACGTCGGTGGTAATGGTGAGCTGGCCGCCCGGTTGGACGCCTTGGACGAGCACCGGCTCCAGCATGGCGCGCGCGGCATAGATGGCGGCGGTGTAGCCGGCCGGCCCCGACCCGATGATCACGACCTTGGCGTGGGTGGTTTTTGCCATATCGATCCGCCCCCGAGACGGC
>Ga0335081_10017316_pt1 | contig 11665 bp, 11 predicted proteins | sample Lox_Sample_35_FD_206713 | JGI IMG/M metagenome (GOLD analysis project Ga0335081, IMG submission 206713) | Soil microbial communities from Loxahatchee National Wildlife Refuge, Florida, United States - Lox_Sample_3.5 | ecosystem: Environmental > Terrestrial > Soil > Wetlands | place: USA... | reverse complement strand
ACTTGCCTTTCCGTAGCGCGAAATCAGGTACTTGATCCATTCGGCCTGGAAGCTTTGATCGAACCGGCCGTAAACGTCGTTGATGTTGTTCTTGATATAGACGGGATTCGCCGGGAACTTGCCATCGAGTACCGAAGGGTCGCCGCAGGCCGGATCGTAGACGACGCCGTCGCCGCAGGTGACCGGATGATACTGGGCGTAAGGGTCGGTTTTGCACTGCTTGCCATACTTGGCCACGTCGAAGCTGCACGCCTCGACGCGAGCCTTCGGGAGCCAGCCGAGAATCGGGACGGTGCCAAGAATCTTGCCGCCGGTTGAGCGCGCCTGGTCGGCAAAACTGTTGAACGACGATCCGGCGGGCAGTTTCGAGGCGTCGACGCTGGTGTCGGGCAGGACTTCGTAGAACCAATCGTTATCCAGGTCGTTGACATCGAGTTTCCAGTGGTAGGTGCTGGTGCCATTGCCACCCCAGCGGCGTAAGGTGGGCCGGATGGCCGGCGCCGCGGCGGTGTAGGCGGGACCTTTAGGATCGTCACTTGCGCCTAAGTCCCAGTAGAAGTTGATTCCGTAAATATCCGAGGAAATGGAATGACGGTTGGCGCTCGCATCGACGGAGAGGGCCGGACCCTTCTGCTGCGCGAACGCGGCGAGGGCAGTTAACAGGTGTAAAGCCGCGGGTAGAACCGTTCGAGGCGGCATCTTTAAGATGTTATCGAATCAAAACGGCGGTGAAAATCCGGGTTGTCCGCCCCGTGACTTTTCGCCGCCTCAACAGTTTATACACTCAGAGGAGCGATGGCGGCCAGGAGACCGGCGGAGACGAGTGTCCGGAACAGTGCGGAGGAGCGTCTTCTGGTTGAGGCTGTACAAAAAGATCCCTCGAGGTTCGGCGATCTATACGAGGCCTATTTTGAGCTGATTTACGGGTATATCATACGGCGCGTCTGCGACCGGGCTACGGCTGAAGACCTGACATCGGATGTTTTCCATAAGGCGCTTGCCAACCTGCGCAGTTACGAATGGCGTGGCGCCCCGTTCGCCGCGTGGCTGATCAGGATCGCGGCGAACGCCATCGCCGATCAGTTGAAGCGCACGGCGCGTGAGGCTCCGGCACGTGATGATCTGCCGGAGCCCAGTGCCCATCCGAATATGGAAGGCATGGAAGATCGCGCCCTTCTGTTTCGCCTGGTGAACCAGCTTCCCGACGATCAGCGGCGCGTGATCCTCGAGCGCTTTGTGGACGAGATGAGCATTCGGGAAATCGCCGGCCGGCTGGGACGAAGCGAGGGCGCGGTGAAGCAACTGCAATTGCGCGCTCTCGAAAAGCTGCGGAAACAGTTGGGAGGCGCCCATGCCTAAGCTCTCTCGATCCGATCGATTGGACCAGGCGATTGTGGCGATGCTCGCGGGGACGGGCGGAGAGCCGGAACCCAGCCTGGCGCCGCTAGTGTGGATCGCCAGGGAGTTGCGCGATCTGCCGCGGGAGAGTTTCAAAGCGCATCTTAAATCCGATTTGGAAAGGAAGGTTTCTATGGCTAGTCAAGTTACGGCGCCGGCTGCGGTGCAAACGGCGACGATGAGGCTGCGCGTCAAGAATGCGCCCGCGGCTATCGAATTTTACACCAAGGCGTTTGGGGCAACGGAAATCAGCCGCTTCGAGGCGCACGGATCGATCGTCGTGGCTGATGTCAAAATCGGCAATTCCATAATCATCGTTTCCGAATCTTCGCCGGAGTTCGGTTTACCCGGACCAGAAGCTTATGGTGGTTCGCCGGTAACTATCCATCTGCGCGTCGAGGACGTCGACGCTTTCGTAAGAAAGGCAGTCGCTGCGGGTGCGGCACTAACCGAACCCGTGGCCGACCAATTCTACGGGGATCGCCGTGGTTCGGTCGCCGATCCGTTCGGCTATACCTGGGTCGTGGCCACCCGTAAGGAAGAGCTGTCCGTGGAGGAGATGCATCGACGGTTCGAGGCCATGGAGCGAGAACGGCAGTCGAAGCAAACCGCTGAGAGCCCGATACCCAAGGGTTACCACACCATCACGCCATACATCGTTGTACAGGATGCACCCGCGTTGATCGATTTCGCACGGCAAGTCTTCGGGGCTGAGGAAACCTTCCGCACGATCGGCGGGGCGGGGGGCATTCACGCCGAAGTGCGCATTGGCGATTCCATGTTGATGATCGGCGGCGGGGGGCCCGAGCTCTCCTGGCGTGGCGAGTCGCTGCCGACGGCGCTGCACATTTACGTGCAGGATACCGACGCGGCTTATGAGCGCGCCTTGCAAACGGGTGCAATTTCGCTCGGTGCGCCGCGGGAGCAACCCTACGGCGAGCGCGGCGCCGGCGTGAAAGACCCGTTCGGCAACTATTGGTACATCGCCACGTGGAAAGGCAAGAGTTACGTGCAGGAGGGTCTGCGCACCGTCACGCCGTACCTGCATCCATTGCGCGCGGAACCATTCATCAATTTCCTGAAACGCGCTCTGGGCGCGGAGGAAATCGCGAAATATGCATCGCCGGATGGCGTGATCCAGCACGCGCAGGTCCGCATTGGAGACTCGGTTCTCGAAATGGGCGAAGCCCACGGGCCGTACCAACCGATGCCCGCGATGTTCTATTTGTACGTGCCCAACGTGGATGCGATGTACTCCCGCGCCCTGAGTGCCGGAGCCACTTCGATCTACGCGCCAAAGGATCAGCCCTATGGAGACCGCACCGGGGCTGTGAAAGACACATTCGGGAATGAATGGCACTTGGCGACGCACGTCAAGGATGTGAGTTAGCGGCACGCCTCCTCGCAACGATCGCGCACTCGTATAATGACCGGAGGAGATTTCCTTCATGGCAGTCGAAAGCAGCAGGCGCGGCTTTCTGCTTGGCGCGGGCGCGCTGGGACTCGCGCCGCTTCGCGGGGCAGGCACCAGTAACGGCAGTGACGACATCCGGCTGGCGGTGGCCACCTATTCTCTTCGCGGTTTCCAGCGCGACTTGGCGATCAAAATGATCAAAGAACTCAACGTGCACTACGCGAGCGTCAAGGAGTTCCACCTGCCGTATCACGACACCCCGGAGCAACTCGCCGCTGGACGGAAGCGGTTCGACGAGGCCGGCATCAACGTCGCCTCCGGCGGCGTGGTTTATCTGATGAAAGATGAAGACGCGGACATTCGTTATTACTTCGACTACGCCAAGGCCTGCGGTATGCCCATGATGACGATTATGCCGACGGCGCAAACCATGCCGCGCATTGAACGGTTCGTGAAGGAGTACGACATCAAGGTTGCCATCCACAATCACGGCCCGGAAGACAAGAATTTTCCGACGCCCGAAAGCGCGCTCGAAATCGTGAAAAATATGGATCCGCGTTGCGGCATCTGCATCGATGCGGGCCACGCCGCGCGCGCTGGCGCGGACGTGATCGAATCCATTCGCGCGGCCGGGCCGCGGCTGTTCGACATGCACATCAAAGATTTGCGCTCCGTCACGAAAGGCAGCGATTGCCCGGTGGGCGAGGGCATGCTGCCGATCGTCGGAATCTTCAAAGAGCTGAAAAAAATGAATTACACGGGTACAGTGTCGCTCGAGTACGAGATCGAGGAAGACAGCCCGTTCACCGGCATGAAGGCCTCATTCGCGTACATGCGCGGCGTGCTTGCGGGACTGCGGGGATAAACGGGTGGCCCAGATTCCGATCGGCACGACCCATGAAGAAAAACTGGAAGTGACGCCGGAAGTCGCGATCAATTTTATGGGACTTCCCAACGCGCGTGTGCTTTCGACTCCCAACATGATCTTGGGTTTGGAGCGCGCCTCGCGCAACATACTGCTCCCGCTGCTCGATCCCGGATACGACTCGGTCGGCACGCACGTGGATGTCTACCATCTGGCCGCGACACCTCTGGGAATGACCGTCAGGTTTCGCAGCGAAGTGGTGTCGGTCGATGACCGGCGGGTAAACTTCAAGGTAGAGGCGTTCGACGAGAAGGAAAAGATCGCCGAGGGCACGCATCAGCGCTTTATCGTACACGCGGAGCGGTTTGCGGCGCGCGTGCAGGAGAAAGCACGTTAGCAGCGACCTATTGGATCGTCCCAGTCACTTCGACCAAGCGCCGAGGCGTGCCTCGCCCCTACATCGTGTGCTTCGTAGGGGCCGGACAAGTCCGGCCCGCCACTACGAAATGACTGGGACGCTTCACTAGAATACGAAGCTCACGCCCGCCATCGGGACCGAATCGAACAGCCAGCCGCGGATTTTCGCGCCGGGTGCGGTTGCGAATAGTTCCTCGGGAAATGGTGAGATGTATTCGCGAAAGTCCACTCGGATAACAGTGTGGTCAGTCAGTTTCGCTTTCACGCCGCCGCCCACGCTGATGAGCGGTTTAACCTCGTTCGTCCTGGTCAGTAGGGCAAAGTCACTGAACGGCTGACTGACATACTCCTGCCCGGTAGCGCGGAACAGCCGGATGCCTCCGCCGGCCGCGACAAAGGGACGAATGCGCGACTCCTTGTTGGTTGGATGGAACAGTACATCATAGTGGACCAGGTGTGAGTCGCCGTCCATGTTTACCTTTTGCCCGCCGTTCTTCAAGACAAGGTCGTTGTCGCGGAAGACATACCGAAGCTCGCCGCTGAAGTGCTGGTAGAGGTCCTGACCGACGACCGCGCCGGCAACGAAGCGGTTATCCAGACCTGCGGTGGCGGCGCCGGAAGCATTATCAATGGTGGCGTTGCGCATGATGCCGAAGCCCACCGCGCCGCCCACTTCCCACCCGCGGTCCTGAGCCACACATGCGGTTGATAGCCCCAAGGCGATTGCGGCGCAGGACAACGTAATCGATCGCATAGGTCTCCTTTCCCACCCTCAGCTTATCCAAGCGTTAAGCATTACATGGCCGCGCGATGGTAGACGGGTCTCGGCGGAACTGGCGGTTGCTGCTTGTCTGCGTCCAGCACCTCGCGTACCTTCAGCAGCAGCGCAGCGGGTGAGAACGGTTTCTGGATGAGGGTGGTGCTCTCATCGAGAATGCCGTGATAGGCGATCACGTCATCGGCATAGCCGGACATGTAAATCACGCGCATTTGCGGGCCGGCGGAGGTCATACGCTGCGCCAGCTGGCGACCGTTGACCAGCGGCATGACGACATCGGTCAGCAGAAGATCGATCGAGGTGGCCTGCTTCTCGAACCTGCGGATGGCGTCGGTGCCGTCGCTGGCTTCGAGCACATGGTAGCCGGCGTGGGAGAGAGATTCGTGCAGCATGCGCCGCAGCGGGGCCTCGTCCTCCACCAGCAGGATGATTTCCGTTCCGCGGCCAGTGCCATTGCGCGCCGGCTCGGGCTTTTCAGTGGCGGCCGGCTCACGGAGTTGCGGCAGGTAGATGCGGAACGTTGCGCCGCTGCCACGCTCGCTCCACACTACGATGCCGCCTCCGTTTTGCCGCACGCTGCCGTACACGCTGGAAAGTCCCAGCCCCGTGCCCTTGCCGCGTTCCTTGGTAGTGAAAAAGGGTTCGAACAGATGGCTTCTCGTCTCCGAATCCATGCCCTCGCCGGTGTCTGATACCGCCATCTCCACGTACGAGCCGGGGGGCAGTTCGCTGCTCTCACAGCGCAAGCCCTCCTCGAGCGTGATGTTCTTGGTTGCCACCGTCAGTGCGCCGCCGCGCGGCATGGCATCGCGCGCATTGGCCACCAGATTGATCAGCACCTGCTCCATCTGATTCGCGTCGGCCTTGATGGGGGCCAGGTCGGGACTGAGCAGCGTATAGAGAGCGATGTCTTCGCCGATCACACGCCGCAACATCTTTTCAAGGTTGGTGATGACGTGATTCAGATCCACCGGCTTCGGCTGAATCATCTGGCGGCGGCTGAAGGCCAGCAACTGCGTGGTCAGCGCCGCGGCCTGATTGCCGGCTTTGACGATCTGCTCGGCGTGAGAATGCAGACGTTCTCCCGGCCGCAAGGCATCCAGCATCATATGGCCGTAACCGTTGATGACCGTGAGCAGGTTGTTGAAGTCGTGCGCCACACCGCCCGCCAGCCGGCCGACGGCTTCCATTTTCTGCGAATGCCGGAGTTGCTCTTCCAGTTTTTTCCGCTCGCTGACATCGGTGATGGCCATGATGATGGCGGAAGCGGATCCGCCGGCATCGCGCAGAGGCGCGGTCCAGATGGCGACGTCAATGGTGCTGCCATCTTTGCGGCGCCGCTGGCGCTCCAGACCGCTAATCAAGTCACCGGCCACGGTGCGCTGCACTTTGTCCCAGAACTCTTCGCTCTGCCGGGCGTCAAAGAAAGGTGGAATCCGATCCATTACCTCAGCCGCGGTCCATCCGAAAACGCGCTCCGCAGCCGGGTTCCAGCCCTTCACCTGGCCGGCGGTATCCAAGGAGACAATCGCGAACGGCGACGCCTGAATCACCGCCTGAAGGCGCTCGTTAGCTTGGCGCAGGTTTTCTTGCTGCGCGGTCATCTGGAACTTGGCTCGCTCAACGGCCCTCGTTTTGCGCCGTGCTACAACGGCCAGAGCTCCGCTGGTGTACATGAGAAAGCCGATCAGCAAGCTCAGGGCGAAGAGAATCTGACGTGATTCTGTCCAGGTATCCGGAGTCGGCCACACGCGAACCACCCACGGCATTCCATAGAAATCGATGCGTCCCTCGGACAGGTAAGGCGTGGACGGCAGGCCGGCCGCCACCGCGCGGGCGTAGATTTGCTCATCATGGTGCGAGATGGAGGCCGCGTAGCCTCTGGGCACCTCCGCATTGATGATGGAATTCAGCCAGTGCTCAGTCCCGAGCGGTGCGATTACGCATCCGTTGAATTGTCCGTGGCGAAACATCGGAATCAACACCAGGAGCGACTTCGCGGTGTCGCCGGCCGGCACCACCGTGGTTTGCCGCGCTTTCCGTGCTGCATCGATGGCAGGCCGTATGACATCGAGCGGCAATTGCGCGGACGGAGTGCCCCAACGAACTGCATAAGACGCATCCACCAGGTTGATAGACTCCAACTCCGGGTACCTCTGGTGTAACTGCCGGGCTTCCGCCTCCCACTCTGGCTGCCAGGGGTCCGGGTCCGCACCCCAACGGGCCACCAGGGCATCCAGGGGGGCCACCTGCGTGCTGATGCTCGAAGTAATCTTGCTTTGAATATTGCGGGTAACTAGCGCTGCTGTTTCTACTACCTGCACAGTCTCCCGCGAAAGCATGATACGGCAGAGTAATAAGGTTGTGCACCAGCCGCAGACAGCTATGATGAGCGGCAATAGATTCCACTGCGCATGCTGCAAACGCACGCCCATGCGGTCTGAACGATACTGATTAGAATTCGAGTTATGGTACTTCTCGTCCACGCTCGATATTATACGGTCCTGTCATTCATAAGTTAATACTCTAAGTGGTTTAGCACCAGTTACTAACTAATGGGTTGCTAACTTTGGATAACTAACATCACTGCGCGCGAGGGGCACTTCGCTCGCGACTCGCCGCGCGGCATGTGGTGGCGAGGCATGCCTCACCGCGTGCTCACGGGGGATCGAACCTGAGGGAGACGTCCGCTCGCCTCGCCAGCAAAAGGTCCGTCCGCCCTTGTCGCCGATTTGGCGTTCAAGACCCGGCAACCGCAGGTGCATCTGTCGCGCAAGCCCTGGCAAACACGGCCCCAAAAAATTTTGTTGCCTCGCGCTGAGCCTGCGCTATAATCGTTTGCCGGAACCCCGAAAGCAAGTTCGACAAAACCTCCCCACGAGAATTGATTGGAGGCCCATTGTGGCGCAAGTGCACCCCGTAGACGTGCTCGCTGATTTTGCTCATGAGATGCGGCAGCCGCTCAGCGCTCTCGAGGCGCTGACCTGCTACCTCGATCTCATCACGCCGGAGGATACGCGAGTCCGAGAGCAGTTGCGGAGAATGCACGCCGAAATTGTGCATGCCGATCAGATTCTTTCAGATGGCCTCCGCGCCGTCCGCGCCTACCTACCACCGGTGGGGAGCGCGGTGTTGGCCCGCGGCTCAGCGGCGCCCGAAGCTGTGGTCGAAGAACTGAGCCGTCCTCTCACCAGCGCGGCCATGGCTGCGGTTACCCACTGAGGCGGCTGCACTCGGAATCGCGGTTTCGACTCCCATAAGCTCCGCGCCAGTCCGTTCCATTTGGGCTGCGTGCCGCCGCGATCGATCACGATCAGGGCGTCGGCGCGGTCGAGGTAGCGCAAGCTCGTTGGCTTGAAGTCGCGGGCACTGAAATCCAGCACGACCAGGTAAAGGTCCGGCCTGATGAATTGCAGCAGGCTGTTGGACTCCGCAATCACATGTTCACCGGCTTCGAGGATGCGCCGCACCGCCGGTAGCGCATAGCCTAGCTGGCCAGCCGCCGTGCGCACCCAATAGACTCTCTGCGCGCCCGCCGCTACGAAACGGCTCGTATCTGTGCCGCTGTCGCGGTCAGTTTCTTCCGTGATGGCGAAAGGATGCTCGGGGTCGGCCACCTTGCATTCGCACGGTTCGCCATCGGTCGAACAGACGTCGTGGCCGTATTGCGTGATCTTCAAAGCCGTCCAATGGTACTCGGCCAGCGCCGAGATCAGGCCCGCAACCACCGACGTCTTGCCGATATTCCGTGTGTGGCCCCCCACCACGACCAGCATCGCTATTTCGCTTTCTCGAGGTCGGCCAGCCGCCGTTTCAAGTCGGTCAGCTCGTCTCGCATCTCCGGAAGCCGCGTCAGGTTGGCGAGTTGCTCGAGGTGTTGTTTGAGCGGACGCGCCGGCGTTCCCCAAACCACCTGCCCCGCACGCACAATCTTCGAGGTGAGGATACCGCAGCCCGATCCCAATACCGCGTGCGTTTCGATGCGTGCTTTGTCGCCGATTCCCACCTGCCCGCCGATCACCGCATAATCGTCCACCACCACACCCCCCGAGAACCCCGTCTGTGCCGCCACCACCACGTGCTTTCCGATGCGGCAGTTGTGGCCCACGTGGACCATATTATCGAGCTTTGTTCCCTCCCCGATATGGGTGGTCCCAAGCGCCGCCCGGTCGACGCAGGAATTCGCTCCGATCTCCACGAAGTCACCGATCTCCACGCGGCCGACCTGCGGAAACTTCTGGTAACGCTCGCCATCCAGCACGAATCCGAAACCATCGGCGCCGATCACGCAGCCCGCGTGCAAAATGGCATGGCTGCCGATATCCACGTCGTCGTAGACGGTGGCGTGCGCATGGAGCACGCTGTCATGCCCGATCTGCACGCGCCGGCCGATGGAGCACCCGGCAGCGATGCGGCAATAGTCCTCAATGCGCGAGCCTTCGCCGATGCTGACGTGCGGGCCGATCTCCACGCCCTCGCCGATTTCGGCTTCCGGGCTGACCACAGCGGTCGGATGAATTCCCGGGCGTCGTGGTGGTTCGGGTACCAGGCGGCTCACCGCGCGTGCGAACGAGGTCCGCGGCACGCTGGACCGGATGATGGTTCGGCCCGACGGAAACTCGGTGGGAACAATCAGGCACCCCGCCGCCGACTCCTCTGCCTGGTCCAACGCCTTCATGTTCGCGACGAACGAAAGGTCTTCCGCGCCCGCTGCCTCCAGCGACTGCACGCCGGTAAGCTCTTTTTCCCCGTCGCCCTCGAAAGTCGTACCCAGCCATTCCGCCAATTCCCTCACACGCATGTCTAACACTGTAACGCGGGTGGTGCGCTAATTCCGCGCTGATAGCCGGATGTAGCGCGGGGACACGCGCCGTTTGCGGGTACCTGCGGCCTTTCATGTCTGTCTGAAAAAAGTCGCGGGTATCCCCCAACCCCGCGGTATCCCCGCGCTACGGGAATGTGTCGGTTTGTTCGAATCAACATCGCTGGTGACAAGACCGCGGCACCTGCCGGGGAGTGCGGTATAACAAGGAAGAGTGCCCGCGAAAACAAAGAAAGCCAGGAAGCCAGCCCTGCCCAGGCCCGCGGCGGAGCCTGCCAAGCCCAGCCGCACCGTAGCCGGCACCATGTCGCACGGCATCGCCGAGTGGGTGTTTAACTTCATCATCCTGATCTTCGCCACCAGCATGATTGCGCAGCCGGAGGTCATTCCCACATCCTCCATGGAAGACAACCTGCTCATCGGCGATCACGTGATCGTCGACCGCTTGGCCTATGCGCCGGGCGGGTCTGTCTTCCGTCGTTTGCTGCCGTACGAGCCCGTCCGTCGTGGCGACATCATCGTTTTCCGCTATCCCCTCAACATCAAGGAAGACTACGTGAAGCGGGTCATCGGTGTCCCGGGCGATCGCATCCACCTTGTCAATAAGCAGGTATACCTGAACGGCAGGAAGCTCGACGAGCCCTACAAGGTTCACAAGACGCACTACATCAACAACTATCGCGATAATTTTCCAACCGCCGCGCCGGACTTTTCTCTCCCGCCGGAAGCCATGGATATGCTGGAGCACCATGTCGTCGACGGAGAAGTCGTAGTGCCATCCGGACATTACTTCGCCATGGGCGACAATCGCGACAATTCCGCCGACAGCCGTTACTGGGGCTTCGTTCCCGGGGAAAACATCAAAGGCAAGCCGCTGTTGATCTACTGGTCATACGACGCCTCCACCCAGGATCTGGTCGATTTCACCACCGGCCACTTCATCGATCTCGCCCAGCACTTCTTCACCAAGACGCGCTGGAAGCGTACATTGATGCTGATTCACGGCTATCCCATCGTCTGACGCCTTTCCGCGAGTAAAATAGCGGTTCATGCCCGCCGATCCTTCCGCTTACGTCGCGCCTACCGCGCGCCTGCATCCCGATGCTGTGATTGGTCCCGGCGCCCGCATCGGCGAATTCTGCGTGGTTGAATCCGATGTGACCATTGGCCGGGAGTGCGTACTCGAGCCGTACGTGTATGTGAAGCGATGGACGACCATCGGTAACGGCAATACGATCTCGGCCTGGACCGCCCTGGGCACCGATCCCCTCGACAAGAATTTCAGCGGTGAGCGCAGCTATCTCCGCATTGGAAACGACAACATCATCCGCGAGCACTACACGATTTCTCGCGGCACCGAGCCCGAGTCGGTCACCGAGGTTGGTGATGGCAATTACATCATGACTTCGGGCCACATCGCGCACAATTGTAAGATTGGCAATAGCACCGTGATCTGTAGTTGCGCGCTGGTCGCCGGTTACGTGGAGGTGGAAGATCAGGCGTTTGTCTCCGGCGGCGTAGTGGTCCACCAATTCTCCAAGATCGGGCGCCTCGCCATGATCGGCGGTAACACGCGCGTTAACAGCGACGTTCCGCCGTTTTTTCTCTATTCCGGGTTCAACGTGGAGGCCAAAGGCCTGAATCTCGTCGGACTGAAGCGCGCCGGCTTCAAACCTCCGCAAATCGCCGCGCTAAAAGCCGCGTACAGATTACTGTACCGGTCGGGCCTGAAGCTCGAAGATGCGCTGCGGCGCATTGAGGCGGAAGCCGCTACGCCCGAGACGGCTCACCTGGCGGCGTTCATTCGCCAGAGCAAGCGCGGAATCTGCCGCGAATGATCCGAAACCCATCGTGAATATCCTCGAGTTCACCGGCGTCATCGCTCTCGGTTCTTTCGTCGCCGGCTTTCTCGGCTCCATCACCGGACTCGGCGGCGGTGTGGTGATCGTGCCTCTGCTCGCCCTGGCGCTG
>Ga0335081_10017315_pt1 | contig 11665 bp, 16 predicted proteins | sample Lox_Sample_35_FD_206713 | JGI IMG/M metagenome (GOLD analysis project Ga0335081, IMG submission 206713) | Soil microbial communities from Loxahatchee National Wildlife Refuge, Florida, United States - Lox_Sample_3.5 | ecosystem: Environmental > Terrestrial > Soil > Wetlands | place: USA... | reverse complement strand
GTTGCGTCAGGTATTGTATGAGCAACCTAGACAGACGGAGCTGTTTATCGTCATTACATTGTATAATGAAGACGAGGTTTTGTTTGCTCGAACAATGCACGGTGTCCAGAAGAATATCGCGCATTTGTGCTCCAGGACGCGTTCTAAAGTTTGGGGCAAAGAAGGCTGGAGAAAAATTGTCGTGTGTGTGGTTGCCGATGGTCGAACAAAGTGCGTGCAGTTCTCTAAATAAGGCTAATTTTAGAATCCACACTCGCACATTGGCCATGTTAGCCGCCATGGGCGTTTATCAGGACGGTGTAGCCAAGAATGCCGTCAATGGAAAACCTGTCCAGGCTCATGTTTTCGAATACACGACGCAAATCAGTATCGATCCGCAACTCCAGTTCCGGTATGGCATTTCTTTGGCGTTATCTAACGCGAATCCAGTGGCGCCGAAAAGGGGATTGTCCCGTGCCAGATGCTCTTCTGTCTCAAGGAAAAGAATCAGAAGAAAATCAATTCGCACCGTTGGTTCTTCCAGGCCTTCGGTCCCATCCTGCAACCCAATGTCTGCATCCTCCTCGACGGCGGTACTCGACCCGGCGGAGACTCCCTCTATCATCTCTGGAAGGCCTTTGACCTAAATTCCAACATTGCCGGTGCTTGCGGAGAAATCGTCGCAATGAAGGGACCATTCGGGAGGAACCTTCTCAATCCGCTTGTTGCGGCTCAAAATTTTGAGTACAAAATGTCGAACATCCTCGATAAACCCCTCGAAAGTGTCTTTGGGTTTATTTCCGTCTTGCCAGGTGCGTTCTCCGCGTATCGTTATATCGCGCTGCAGAACGATCACCTGGGGCAGGGTCCATTGGCCTCGTACTTCAAGGGTGAACAGCTCCATGGTGCCGGTGCTGGAATTTTCGAGGCGAATATGTACCTTGCCGAGGATCGAATTTTGTGTTTTGAACTCGTGGCGAAGCGAAAGGCTGCCTGGACTCTGCATTACGTGAAGTCTGCGTATGCCGAAACCGATGTACCTGATCGTCTCGACGAGCTTATCTCTCAACGTCGTCGATGGCTTAACGGATCGTTCTTTGCGGCAATCTACGCCATTTCTCATGCGTTTGCCGTATTCAGAACCGACCATTCAATTTTCCGGAAACTGTTCTTCCAACTCGAGTTTTTGTATCAGACGGTCTCCATGATTTTCTCGTGGTTCGCCTTGGTATCTATCTTCTCGTTTGCGATGGACGACTGACCTCCAGGCCAATTTCTTCTTGATCTTCGTTATTTTGACCAGCAGTATGGGAAATGCAGATGCTGCTTTCCCACCTGGAAATATTCTATTTTTGGTGTTCGAGTATATCTACATCGCGCTCATCGTGATGTGTTTCGTCTTGTTCATACCCTCTGTCATATGTTCTCGCTCATTCCAGCTCCATGGGAAATCGTCCTCAGGGGTCAAAGTTTTCATACCTGGCTACAGCAGTTTTCTTCGCTCTCCTCATGGGCTACATGCTGTTCTGCTCAGTCTGGTTGACCATCAAGGGGATTGAAGCTACTATTGCGACATTGAATTCCGAAGGTGAACATTTCGGACAAAGTGCGAGTGAGACGATCAAAGCGATTGCTGGAAATCGAATCTTTAGAGATTTGATTATTTCTACCGCTGCAACATACGGTCTCTATCTCATCTCAAGTCTTTTGTTCTTCGACTTCTTGCATATGTTCACTAGCTTCATCCAATATCTCCTTCTTTCTCCCTCATACGTCAACATCTTGTATTTCCCCTTCTGCCCGCTATCGTAGGTGACTTGGTAGAAACGTCTACGCGTTCTGCAACACGCACGATGTATCTTGGGGAACAAAAGGTGACAACACCATGAAGACCGATCTTGGTGTCGTCAAAGCCGGTGCAGACAACAAAGTGGAGGTCGACATCCCTACCAAAGACGAAGATATCGACCACGAATATGATCGCGTCCTCAAAATCCTCGCAAAACCCCGCACAGAACAAAAGCAGAAACGCGACGCAGCGACAAAACAGGAGGATTACTACAAGTCTTTCCGCACGAGGGTCGTGCTTGCCTGGTTGATTACGAATTTGGGATTGATTATCGGGATTTTGCATACGAGCAGTGGGATTCAGGGTATTAGCGTTGAGGGATCCGCTTCTACGGCTAATGTTTATCTTACCATCAGTACGTTCCCCCGCCAGTTTACGTTTTCGGTTACTGACACAGGGCAGTTTTGTGGAGTGTTGCTGGACTAGCTGCTTTCCGGTTTACGGGCGCGGTGTTATATTTGATTTTTAGATTGTTCCAAGGTGAGTAAGGGAAGGAGCGACTTCGAAATGAAAATTGTCACAGTAACGGTCTATCCTTTTAATTGTCATTTATCATTCGATCATAGTCTATAAAATGGATTCTTTTTGGGGATCTCATCTCATCGCCGGATGAAGTCTTGCGGGCCAAACACCTTCGGCAATTTTGCAACGGCCTATCCACGCGCTAATGACGAGGCCCCTTCATAATTTCCAACGAAAACAGCAGCTCAAAGAAGGTTGACAAAGATGTTTAGCCGTGAGTTTGCAAGTTGCGTAACACTGGCGTGAATAGGAATCACCTGTTGTAAGCATAGAACCTTATAACATTCATTTCAAACCTATTTTGGCGCTCAGGCCCAATAATTTCGGCACTGAACCTAGAATGCCCTTAAGCCGGACGAAGCTTTTAATGCGGAAGCAGCTGATTGAACCTAAATTCCATTTTTAAGCGGGATATGCAGTGTGTGGTGATTAAAGTTCGCATACATGCAAGCTACCTACTAAACCTAGTCTTGGAAATCTCACCCTATTTTGAACGAAACCCCCCCAACGAAAAACACATTTCTTAACACCTCTTTCCCACCAAGTAAAGGATTGTCAGCAAAGAAGAGAGAAGAGAAACAAGACGCTTTCTGAATGCTAGAGATAAATATACATGAGTCGATAGACATGAACGTGAGATGCAGATCTCACGTATCTAAATATATGCCAAACAAACGTACGACCCGTCGCGTCAAGATGCATGACCCTTCCTTTAGGGTCGTTCCGCGAAGCCTCGAATATAGATTCCGAGTTGACGGGCAGTGGGTCGCAAGGCAGGATTGGGATTCAAGCACCAGTTCAAGACGTGGTTAATGCGTCCCTCGGGGTCGCTGACCACTTGGGGGGTTTTGGCAGTCGCCAATTTGGAGGGAGTTTTGCCGTTCTCAACGACGTATGTGGGATCATCGGGACTTACGGGGAAGGCAATGACTCCGTTCGTTGCGAGTTCAAAAAGTATACATCCGACTGACCAGATGTCTAGGGCAGTCGAAGGGGAGTGACGATGTTCAGGCGCTCGATATACATCATCTGAAGTAGAGATATACGACTGAGGTTCATCGTCGGACGGAGGTGGAATGAGGGCCGGGGTAAGACCCCAGTCGCCGACTTTCCACGTAAAGGTCGGCAAACCAAATTGGTCGTTGCCAATCTTCTTAGCCAGTACTGCCATTAGCAAGTGTTTAAAACGGATGATAGAAACCATTTGTAGGCTTGAGGTTCCGATGCGACCATCCTAACTCATGGGCATAGGTCAAAGCATCGACGATATCCAACGTGATTTTCCACACGTCCCGGTATCCGATGGTTCGGCCGGCATTTCGATGGAACTCAATGTACTGACTCAGGTTTCCGTCCAGGAGCTCAGTCTGGATGAAGACTTTTTGGGTTGGAAAGTTCTCGAGCCATCGGTCTTGGACTTGCACTATGTGAGGGTGTTGCGATCGAGAGACAGCATCGATGCAATGCAAATCAAAGCTAATCGTGGGGTCTGGAACGATGGTCTTGAGAGCCGATTCCTTAGTCGGTCAGCGTCTACTCGCCGAGGGAAAGGTTTGCATACCTGAGAATTGAATTTGTGTCGAACTCGGCGGACACGTCCGGGGCCCAGAGGGTTCAGGTGGTAGAACTGTTCGGAATGGTTCAAATTGAACACGTCCGTCATTTTTCCGGGAAGATTCTTTGCAATATATATCCTCTGAAAGTATGGCTCGATGCGCTTGTGCAGGAAGGGGGACGGACGATGAGTGGGACAAGTGAAGTCGGTTGGGATGTTGAACTTTTAACCCGCCACGGACGAAAGCGACCCGCTGATCGGCTACTCCGAACTCTAAAAGTATGTGGTGACGTACTCACTTGGAAACTTTATCATGGAATTCGGGAGGTTAAAGCCCCCAAAGTTTTCAAATGGTGGAAATAGACTTTGCGGCATCGCCCCTTAACTTTAATTTAAAATAAACTCACCAATCGCCTGTTCCAGAATTAAACCTTAGAACTCTATTTGAAAGGCAAGGTTTTTAACCTCGCACCCTAAAGCTTATCGTACAAAAAACTTTAATCGAAAAGGCTACACATTTCTGTTCCTGGGAAAACTTATCTTCGACAGGAACTCAATCTCTATTGCCCCTACCTCGGAACCTGTTAAACTATTTTTTTGCGATTTCTTCCAGAATGTTCCGGCAACACACTTGAGATCCCGTGTAAACCTTGATGACGATGACGCAGCATCTGTGCAAATTTCGCTTTGTACGACCAGACTCCCTGGCACACAACCTGCCTCCTCCCAGCCATTCTTTTCTCAATACCACCGGATCCCGGGCCCGACCATCGCTCATTCTCGCATAAGGTAAAAAAGCTAAAAGAAAAAAAATGCTAGGATGTAATGTAAAAGTATTTATCGGTATCACTGTTCACATAGTACAATGCTTTTTACATGTCGAATGAGTCTCTCTACTTTCGGACGGTCACTCGCGTCTGTCTCTAAACACCATGAAACGACCTGATTAATGCGATATCTTCCGCTGACCGGAGACCCCAGGAAATTCTTTCCGACCGGAGTCATGATTCTGGGGTTGTCTTCCTTCGTGACCTCGGGGACCGACTTTTGGCCGACAAAGTAGAGGCGGAGGGGATCGGGGCAGCCGTTAGGTAGCTGGGGTGGAAACGCCATTTTCCCGGAGGCAAGTTCGTAGAGAATACATCCGATTGACCAGATATCTCCCTTTGCTGAAAAGATGCCGTTGTATAGGAGCTCTGGGGCAACGTAGCCAGGCGTCCCCCTCTTTCCGTGGGATATGTGAGATCCGGCCGGGGGCACCGCGGTGAGTTGTGGACTGCGACCCCACTGGGAGCACTGAGGTGGAGGCGTGTGGGGTGGAGAAGGCGGGAACGAGGGATTTGGGATGGGTGAATGGATCATTTGAACGGGGACAACGTTGACTGAGTTGGGAATTCGCGCCGCAATGCCAAAATCGCTGAGCTTCCAGGTCCTTGTTTTTGATGAGTAGAGAACTATTGTCAGGGTCAGAAGTAGGCAGGAGGCATACTATTCTGTGGTTTTAGATCTCGGTGAGTATAACGAGACTCATGACATTTTCGTACGCCCTCCATGATATGGCAAATAATCTCCCATATTTCGTTTTCGGTGAAGTGCGACTTCTCCTGCACGTATCGTTTCCGGATGTAGTTTGAAAGGTTGGTATCGCAGTATTCCATGAGGATGCAATACTTGTCGAACTTGGGATCCATCTCGAATTCATACCAATAGTTGTAGGCTTTGACGACGTACGGGCAGTCCGTCATGCAGACCGCCGAAATCGAGTCGATTTCACTCCGCACCAATGTGCCTTTTGCAAAATGGACGATCTTCAGAGCATAGATCTAGAAAGTTAGCTTTGCGTGAAAGGCCTAGAGATGGTACTGTAGGGTTTTTGAAGGCAGGCTTGTATTTGACCTAGGATGTCAGCCATCTCTTCGAGGCGGGAGGAATATACCTTGTAAACAACTCCGTATCCTCCTCGACCAAGCTCTTCAAGAAAATCAAATTTATCAAGATGTGTCGCCATCGTATTATCATAACAGCCCGTAGGGTTGTTTAATTTTGTGAGCGTTCCCGGAGTACTCGTGGTCTTTAAATATTTCTCGAGATGAGAATCATGTAGAGAAGGCTGGCGAATTTCTGCCGCCGCGAACTATACTTACAAATGGTGGCAACAAAGTTTAATTATTTGGGTCCGAAAAACTTTAAATAAAGTTTCCGTTTTTTCGCTGCAGTGCGCGTCGCTCTTTGAAATCTACGACGATCACGCTCATTGAGATGGGGGCGGTGGGCAGAAACTTCGGGAATATTGCGTGTCCATTCTATGCAGAAGCACGTCGTGGCAGAGGTACGCAAAACGTTGCCGTTTTGTTGATGATGAGGATTTGCCAAGGTGCGGAATAAGTCTAGGTTGGATCGCAGGTGAGGTCAGTGCTCAGTTCCAGCCTTTCTCAATTCGTAAGTTGCCTCAATTCGGCGCGGTTGAGGCCTTGGTTTGGGAGCCCGAAAAGTTTCAGCATAGCCATAGCTAGTATGACGAAATAGATATTATGAACAATAAAGATAGGTATTCGCCATGGACAGACATGGAAACCGCTATTACATCACTTCTGCGACTGTGTGGGCGAAGTCGGAATACGGGCTATTCTTGCCTTTTGGAACTCGTATGCACGAATGTCGCATTCCATAATTTTGTAAATCGCAGTCTCGCATTGTTTGGACCATGTGCTCTTCGTGACTACGTTGCTCCATGCACAGCTCCGCGAAGGTTTATGCTGAGCGGGATCTCTTCAAGCCTACTTTGGAATTTGCTTTGCCCGATTTATGGTGGGGTGTATCATCACCCCGGAGAGTTATTGCGAACAATTGATCGGGGTCGTCGATAAAATAAACAAAGGCCGGCGGCGATTTGAACCTTCGAGAGAGAGAACCCAGGGAAGAGAAACCCCTCCATCCAAAATAAACAAGGCGAAGTTCATAAGGGACAAATTTGAAGCAATTTTGACGGAAATCGAAATGATAAAGTGTACGGCCATGGCAAATTATCGTAATATCGTTTGATTAATTAAATTTTTGGGTATACTACAAAAGATTCAGTGTGATATGACAGCCCCGCAGAGCTAGGCACTCCCTTCTCAGACATCCATCTGAACTGTTTCCCTACCAAGATCGCCTCCAAAAGGAGTCGCAAAGGGTGGGGACTCCCACGAAGATAGACTGAAACTTGAAGGGCATATGCAGCCGCTTAATAAACTTCACGGGGCGGCGCCACAGAGACGGCCCCTGAGTAATTTTGGCCGCCGCGCGTCCCATGCGGCAAAAACGCGTGGTTAGGTCAGCTGCTCCCAATTTTATTTTATTAGCAGGTCCTGAAGGGGCAAAGGAGGACCTTGCGTCAAAAAGGGATGGCAGTCAGAGAGACCCTGCCCCTCCTGCGCTGGCACTCGGACCTCTCTTTATTCATTTCGGCATATTTTTGCATCCAAACACGCACCTCAGCCCTTTTTGGACACCGGCTCGTTTCCAGCTCTATTATCCCACTCTTTCCGTCAAAAACGTTCCGTGCGTCCCCCCCTTATACTTACTTTGGTCCGGAAATATTGTCTCCTCATCATTATACTTCCAACAACTTTTCTGAGACATCTATTGTTATACGTGGACCAGCCGAGCGCGGGTTTTGAGGTGGAGAAAACTGTGTCGAGTGCTCATCAATAACGAGCATAGACCTCGTTCCCAGTGAGCACGCATCGGGACGCTCCAACCCTTTCCGGTGTCTCGGTTGAATCCTTCTATCGTTCCTTTTTTTTCTATTCCTTTTCACCGCGTCGACCGCGATGCTTCGTACTCGATTTTCACTTATTGTATTGTCGCTGGCTTTCATACAGTCTACCCTTGCATGTCTGGCCAACATCCCGATTGATTGCTAATCCCGTTAGGGTATGCTCCGTTAGTAGAACGACAGTCGGATTGTGTGACATGTCCGCCGAATCCCCCGGCCTGTCCTGCCTGCGACGATGGCGAAGTTTGTCAAATCACGAGCCAGAGTTGCACACAATGTGCCCAGTCGCTTTGCATTCAAGCCTCGAGCGTCGGGAATTTATCTACGAGCCCGACGAATCCTACTGCAGGTCCGAACGTAGCGGCAATTGCTGGCGGCATCGTCGGCGCTCTGATCGTCGCTGGATGCGTGGCTGGAGGTCTTTTCTGGTATGTGAGGAAGAAGAAACGTGCAACTCGGGATATGGATGTATGGCTTGACAAGACATCGAACGGTGATGAAAAGTCTATAGCTCATGGTTCCATTCATCCAGTTCTGTCCCCTGATGTCTCGAATTTGCTAATTCCATTCAGACCCTAAAATCCTCCCATCATTCCATTGCATCCGCTGCCATGTCGCATGCTTCGGTCCCAATCGTGTTCAGCGGAACCCCCGGGCGAAACACCATGATGTCAGCCTATTCATCAAGCACATCGCCCTCCGCAATATCTCATCCTCCCACTCAATTCTTCTCCGCCGATGATATCCTCCGAGCTAGTCTCGCAACTAACCACCGAGACACGCACTACAGCGACTCCGAAACTATTTACACATACAACAAACGCGATACAGCCTATACCAATCGGGATTCCGTAGCCACATCCAATACCCGAGCGTCCATTGCAACCCGGGCCTCGATAGCCACAAACGCTTACCGCTCAACAGCCATTATCACAGCGGCCCCTCCTGTCGTCGCTGTTCGTGCACAACCCAAAATCATCACTTTTGGAAATAAATCAGCGCAATCGAGCCCGATCCCTGCCGTCCCCGAATTGACGGCCGAAAAGGTTGCGCAGGCCGAACGAGCAAGAGCCAACAATGTCCTTGAATCCTCATCGCAGACAAGGAATCCGTCGGGATTGGATATTCCCATTACCATACACGCTGATTTCGATCGGAATTCTGTGATCTCAGTGATGTCTGGACGTCAGTCACCATCGATGGCTCCGCGACCGATCGTTCTCGCGCCTATCGATGTGAAGAAATCTGCATCGCCCATTCTGCGAGAAGTCCGGCCTTCACCGAGAAGTGCACCGAGCACCCCAAAAACCCCGAAATCAGGATTATCCGTCATTCACCCTCCCATTGTCGTCCACGTTGAAGATGACAGTGATAGCGACGATGAATTGATCTTTCATCCCACCCCGCATTTTGACAATGCAGACAAAGACGAAAGGTCCAATTGAGGAAGGACCTTGAGAGGGATTATTTCGGGATTATTTTTGAGGTGTAGGTGCGGGTTTTGGACTTTGAGATTCCGAGTGTGTACGGATGGTTTGCTGCATTTTACTGTCAGTTGCAGCGTGTGTAAGTATTTCAGGGATTCGTTGAACATCTGGTTAGACATTTTGTATACTCGTCTCAATTTGAAAGTTATTATCTCAACATTCCGTGATTCTTCCATCTTATGAGCACAGCTCTCGCCATTTGGAACAACACAGACACCGGTAGTGAAAGTGGGCTGCTTCGAACTTTAAATATAACCGCTCTTCAGTGGCTCAGCTTTAGCAATGACCTCAGACTGGACCCCCCTTGCTTATCGCGGACGTCATAAAGTCAGATAATTGAGGCAATTTCTGATCGCTGGCGATCTGTGGTTGGGCCCTCAGTTGTCGAATGCACGATCTGTCGAGACATAAAAGAGACGACTATTGTCGCGATCTATTGTTCGTTAATAGGGCTTCAACGCAAAGGTTTCCCATGCTGTTAATTTTTTTGTATTGTTTACATAGATTACCTTAAACATGCCGACAGTCAACAAACCAGCGGGCGACCCTTGTGTTAGACCTTCGATTGTTACTGCGGTATTACGGTCGTGCTTTAACATTACAGTTCGGGAATGGTGCTATGGGGGAGGCCATTCCATTGCCCGAGAATCTATCTCAGGTGTCTCATCATGCCAAGCCAGTCACTCGGTCGGGACTCGCCGAAATGTCGCCTGATATTCGGGGGAACAAATGGGGCTCATGGACACATTACCTGAAACGTCGAGTATTTTGTCTTGATGGGCACTCATTCTGAATTCCGCTAACCCTTTCTGAGCGATTAGCTTCCCCTCGACCTCATGAAATTGTTGGTAAAGCTGCAGTTGAGATATCGGGCCGGCATCACTAATGAAATATCTGGCGGAGCAGAGCTGAAAGAATCCCAAGCAAGCTGCGGACGAACTTCGCTATACAGTCAAAAAATTACGACCGGTTGATTTGATGTGGGGATTCATTTTCTTCGAGTGCGACATGAATTATCAGTCGGCGGGCCCCGACGGCGAGCGGATGCTCATGTACAACCTGCCGGAGAATGACGTATTTTGAGCCGCGGTCCGGGAAGTCGATACAGTGGTTTACATGCATCTTCGAATCCCTACCCCTCACCTTCCGAAGGAAACCCTACCACGATCGCGTTGCTCTCTGCTTTGCAATTCGGTGTCGACGTCCAATGACTGCACAAAAACATTTGGATTACCACAATCTATGAGATCTGCGTTGACAGATCATGTTCTCCATCGACAATCGGTACCAAGAATGGTGGGATGGTTTGCCCATCACCCCCGAGACAACGTCGATTTGAACAGAAAGTCTGTGCTCCAATTGCCGGTTCCTGTCACTGGGCTCGAGGCCATGTTCGATGGTTTGAACAGGAATGCTATGGCTAGAGGAAAGTCCTGTGATGTCAGGCAAGAATTAATGAATTAATGTTGGTGGCAACGGTGACTCCATCTACGATTACTACGAGGGCTCGGCGGACAGTGATGAAACCTTACACTCGCTCTTCATCTCGGACCCTGAGATAGGATTATTATGAATTGTTCGCTGCAAATATACTCCTTGTACACCCAACCTTCTTAATACCGTATGGTCGTCTGACTAAAACTATCGTTGACAATATTACTCAACTTACTCCGTTGACTTGATTTCCAGGTCGTTCCTGATTTTGAAGTTCGCCTTGACGCATAATCCGATTGCATTCTCTTACGTATTGTCTCCTTGTATATTCGAACAGCATCCTATCATTAGAGACATCAGATCACCGAACCTACTTCGCATAGACGTAACGAGCATGAGTTTCCGGTGAATCGCGAGGCTGTCGCGATTGAACAATACCGGTCATCGGATGTTCCTGCTCACCGTCTCTGTTCCGTTGTTGTCCCGTGGTTGCGGACATGTAGACATGTATTAGGGGCCGGCCCGGAAGAGCTTAAACCGCCGTCTGCAGAACTCTGTGTTTGGGCGAACAAAGGCCTTTGAGATTCTTATATGCTCAAGTGATTCAAAATGGCGCACGCAACAATTACCCTTTGATCGACGATCCGATGACATACGTCCCACACAAGTTCCGCCAACGGAAAATCAAGGATCTGTAATATTACAACTGAAATCAACCTTTTGTTGCACATCTCAGGTATGTAGACATCATAGCTCACCCAATATAAAAGCTTTTTGTTTTGCACATACAACAATTTGCAACAATAGAATGGCGATTAGGTTGGGATTTGTCCTCCCACTCCATTTGCGCTGTCGGTTCACTGCATGAGACCCCGGAGGTGATCAACCGTGAATGCGATCCGCAATGAATGAGGCACCGTATAGTGGCAAAGGAGGCTTTGTTTACGAGGTCTGGACCTTAGGGAACCGAGCAAAGGTGGTCGACGGCATTGAGCAGGGCATGCCGATGGATCGGGTATCACAGAGAATGTGAAACGAGCAGTTTGGAGGGGAGCTATCTCATAGGAGTGAGATTTTTC
>Ga0335081_10017314_pt1 | contig 11666 bp, 7 predicted proteins | sample Lox_Sample_35_FD_206713 | JGI IMG/M metagenome (GOLD analysis project Ga0335081, IMG submission 206713) | Soil microbial communities from Loxahatchee National Wildlife Refuge, Florida, United States - Lox_Sample_3.5 | ecosystem: Environmental > Terrestrial > Soil > Wetlands | place: USA: Florida... | reverse complement strand
CGGGTAATCAACCCTATACTTCACGCTTTGAACATCCCTGGCCATCGTTCGCACACAAGGGGCCGTAAAAGGGCATATGCTTAAATTACGGGAAAACCCTTAGGGCAAGCCCGATGAAAATGAAGCGCTGAGGCTAAGGTCATGTCACTCAAGATTATGGTAGCGGACCAGGAACCGAGAACCGTGCAGCTTATGAGGGCGCTGGCTACCCCTCTCGGCCACACTGTCCTGCACTTTGAGGATTACAAGACCGCGGGTGAACGGGGCGAGGCTCAGCCGTTCGATGTGGCCTTTGTGGGCATGCAGTTGCCCGAATCGGGGGGGCTGGAGCTGGCTCACCGCATTCGGCAATCTCAGGCCAACCACGCCACGCCGATCGTAATGCTGAGCTCCACTGGCGATATTCCCAGCTTGCGCAAGGCTTTCGGCGAGGGTGCGGACCTGGTGCTCACCAAGCCCGTCCAGGCGGATCGCCTGCGCCGCATGCTGGCGGCGATGGAGTCTCCGGATTGGAAGCACAAAAGGGCTGCGGCCCGATTGCCGCTCTTTTCCGAAGTGACCTGCACATGGGATAACCAGCAGCTTATCTTGCACAGCTTGAACATCAGTGAAAGCGGCATGCTATTGCAGCCGTCGCTCAACGTCGCCATCGGTGCCGAAATCTCAGCGGCCTTCAAGATCGCGGAGGTCCGGGCCTCGCTTAATTTGCGCGCTCGAGTAATTCGCAAGGAAGGTCACGAGCGAATCGCGGTCGAGTTTATCGAGGTTGCGCCCGAAGACCGCAACGCAATTGAAGTCTACGTGACCGGCCACCTCACGGAACTCAAGGATCGCCACGAGTCCTCGGATTACGGGCCGCGCAGGGTTTTCCGTCCCTAGTAAGCTGTAGCCTGATTCGTCCCTTCGATAACGTTCGCCGCGATTTGAAACGCAAAAGCACGATTGCGCCACCGAAGTCACCCGCTGCTCGCCTAGAAATCTGTTGACTTGTCCTCAGCGTGGTGCTAAAGACGCGACCACGACGTTATTGAACAGGTCAAGTCCGAAAAATCAACTTCGAGAGGTGATCTATGAGGCCTCCCTTGGTGGATCTCTGGGGACACGCGTGCAACAAAGCAAAAAGGACGGCACGGTTCTTCGCTGCGTCTCTAACCGTATTCCTTCTTTGCCTGCCGCTGTTTTCGCAAACCAGTCAGGGCACTATCGTGGGCGGAGTCTTTGATCAGAGCGGGGGAGCCGTGGCCGGCGCCATGGTCACCGTGATCGACGTAGCTCGAGGCGTCACTCGAGCATTAACCGCGGACGGCACCGGCCAATATGTAGCTACAAACCTGACGCCCGGCACCTACACGGTGCGCGCCGAAGCCAAAGGGTTTCAGACGGTGGAGCACAGCGGCGTTCTGCTGGAGGTGGGCCAAAGCATTCGCGTGGACCTCGTGGTGCAGCCAGGCGAGCAAAGTCAGACCATCACGGTCACCAGTGAGATTCCGGCGGTCAATACGACCGACTCCACTTTAGGCGGAACGGTGAGCAACCAGTCCATCGTCGAGCTGCCCCTCAACGGCCGTAATTTCGAACGCCTGCTGGACCTGCGTCCGGGAACCGTTACGGCGGTGGGCAGCGGCACAAATGGCAGCTCCAGCACCAACGGCTTGCGCACGGTCGCCAATAGCTTCCGCATGGAAGGGATTCTAGGAATGCCCACCGGCACTGGCTCGAGTAACTTGAACGCCAGTTACCGCGGCGGCGATACAGCTTCGCTGGTGCCCATCGACGCCATCCAGGAATTCAGCACCACGGCGAATCCCAAGGCGGAATACGGTTTTAGAGACGGCTCGTTTGTAAACATTGGAATCAAATCGGGCACGAACGCGATTCACGGCAGCGCCTATGCCTTCGGGCGCGATACGACCGCCACGGATGCGGCCAATCCCTTCACCGGGCAGGTGACGCCGGCGACTTTGGAACAGTTTGGCGCGACAGCGGGCGGACCGATCCTTAAGGACAAGCTCTTCTGGTTCGTGAGCTTTGAGGCGATTCGCGACCAGAATGGAAACACAAGCACGGTCACCGCCCCCACTTCAGTTGCGGGCGCGGGCGTGGGCAACAGCTTCGTGGACGCCTGCCGCTCTTTGGGACCCGCCGCCATTAACCTCCTGAGCGCACAGTTGGCAGGCCTCAACCCTGCGACGTGCGTGGTCTCGCCCGCATCGCCCACGGTCGAGAACATCTTCCCTTTCATCAACAGCCAGAGCACGACTTTCTTCCCGGGCACAATCAGCAACGAACCGCTCAACAACGGACTCGCTAAGGGCGACTATGCGCTTGGCGCCCACAATCATGTGAGCGGTTTGGTATATATATCCAAGTCCACCTCCGACCAGGTTCCCGCTGTTCAGCTGCTGCCTCAATACCTCACGATCGGTGTCAACAATGCCCAGCAGTATTCGGGAAGCTGGGCCTGGACTCCGAATTCCACCTGGGTGAGCGACTTCCGAGCAGGCATCGTCTTCACCAAAAACCAGACTCTCAATGGCGATGGAAACCTGCTTCCGGGGAATCCCTGGCCGAACGGCTACGGAATGCCCACCGGCGTGACGAATCCGCTGTATGGCGGGCTTCCCACGATCACCTTTAGCAGTTTTTCAGGCGTATTGGGTGCTAACGCTCGAACGAGCACCGGCGGCGTGCAGGGCGAATCCAATTTTGTGGAAGGCGTTTCGTACTTGCACGGAAATCACGCCTTCAAGTTTGGCTTCGAACTTGTAAGATTTTACTTCAACCACAACAACTACAGTAATGCTACAGGCACGATCAATTTCACAAGCCTGCAAAATTTCCTCACGGGTACCACCGATAAAGGCTCGATTTTCTTGGGCCTTGCCGGAACGCAAGGCCGGGCCAATTGGTATTCAGGATTTTTCCAGGACGATTGGCGCATCCGACCCAGACTGACCTTGAATCTTGGTTTGCGCTACGAGCTTTACAGGCCCGCGGGAGACGTTTCTGACTTTCTGGGCAACTTTGATCCCAACGTCAACCCGGCCACAACTCCAGCGGTTCAGCGAGTTGGCCCGGACCAGCCGCTGAAGTCCCTATACAGGAGCGGTTTGGGAGTGATTTCACCGCGCATTGGCACGGCCTGGGACGTTCGGGGCAACGGCAAGACCGTGGTTCGGGCCGGAGTAGGCATGTTTACAGCCGGTCCGCTCATGGCAGGCCAGTTTACGACCAGCCCCTGGGGCGCCAATTTTCCCGACATTGGCGTGAATACCAGCGGTACGGTGGCCAATCAAAACACCTTCACGAATGTTAACCTGAGCTCGGCCCAGATGCATTGGAACACCGCGGCTAATCTGCCGGCCGGCACGACAATCTTCCCGCCCTCGTCTGTGACGATCGGGACCACCACCTATACGGGGCTCACATGCACCAAGGCCACGCCGTGCCAGACGGGTGCCATGGACCATGATTACGGTCCAAACAAATCGGTTCAATGGAATCTGGACATCCAGCGGGCCCTTACCAATAAGCTGACCTTGGATGTGGCCTATGTAGGCACCTACGCTTTTGAGCTATCGCAGCAGAAGGACCTTAACCAGCCGCCAATTGGCACCGGCTGGCCCGCACCGGTCCCCGGAAATAACACGTTTGTCTGCATGACCGCGCCCACCTACGTCTGCAAACCCAATACTCTCGCGGAGGTTGCCGCAGGGGCGTACAGCAGCAAGTTCCCCTACCTTAGCCAGATCGACTCGGGAACGAACACTTCCTTTTCCAACTACAACGGTCTCCAAGTGACGTTGCAAGCGCGGACTTTCCACGGGCTATCTTTCCTTTCCGGCTACACCTATTCTCATGCCCTCATCGGACCGACAGGACGCCCGGATACCATCGGCGTCATTCAGCCATCCGATATAAACAACTTGGATTTGAACTATGGAAGCAGCGGACTCAAGCATCGCTTTTCGCTCTCGCCGACCTACCAAATACCTGGCATGAAATCGCCGGCACAGATGCTTGAAGGCTGGTCCGTCAATGCCATCCTGGTTCTTCAGTCGGGGTCTTACCTGACGTTCTCCGATGCGAATCGAGTGGACTGGCTCGGAACGGGCGAGGTGCTCAACCTAGGTATAGCCGGCGGCACCACTCAGTATTGGAACTTTGTTGGGCCGCGCGATGCCTTCGCCCACAACTCGGCTGCTCCTACGAAATTGACGGGAAATCCCGCACTGGCCGATGCCACATGCCGGTCGGCCGCCGAAGCGCCCTACGCCGGTAACACGCAACTCATCGGACTCGCCGACGCCGCGCTATTTAACGGTGGCTGTTACAAATCGAATGGCGGCGTACTAACTCCTCCTGCCTACGGAACCTTGGGTAATGCGGGCCAGGGTTTCTTCCTCGGACCCAGCTACAAGAACGTGGATTTTTCCGTGAACAAACTCTGGAAGATCAAGGAACGGTATAGCGCTCAGTTCCGCGTGGAGTTCTTCAACCTCCTTAATCATACCGATTTCTCGGATCCCGGTCTGAATCCATCCAACTCGTCGTTTGGTTTCGCGAGTTCCACGCCGGATTCGGGCAACCCGGTGCTGGGGTCGGGAGGCCCGCGCCACATTCAGTTTGGCTTGAAGCTGAGTTACTAGCTTCGCCAACCGCTTGCTGGCCGGCGAAGCCGGCTCTGAAATCTGCACGCGCGGCCGCGGCGTGGCGGCCGCCGCGGCTCTTGACGCCTCGGCTCAAAAGAGACAACATGCGCGGGAGGATTACGTGGAGGTCCTATGAAATCGCTAACTTCTCGCCTTGTGCTGCTGGTGTGCCTGGCGGCCGCGCTTTTGTTCTTAGCCCTGCCGGGAGGCGCGCATCCCGCGAAAACGCCTAAACCCTCGAGCGATTCCTCCACGGGGGCAATCAAGACATTCTCCACGGAAGACATCGCGCGTGAAGGAATCTATTACGCCGGCGGACAATACGTCGGCGAAAAAGGCAAAGAGACGATGGGCGGCGACGCCTACGTCGTCGTATGGGTCCCCAAGCAGATCAAGCATCCGTATCCCATCGTGTACCTGCACGGCGCCGGTCAAACGGCCACCGATTGGGAACAGACCCCCGACGGCCGCCCCGGCTGGGCGTACTACTTCGCCAAACTGGGCTACGTGCAATACATGGTGGATTCGCCGGCCCGCGGCCGCTCACCCTACGTCCCGGGACACGACGGCGATCTGAATATCCGCACAGCGCCTAACCTGGAAGAAATCTTCACCGCGTCGGCAAAGAAGGGGAATTTCCCTCGCGCGCATCTGCACAATCAATTTCCCGGCACCGGCATGATGGGCGATCCGATCTTCGATACTTTTGCGAAGACGCAGGTGCAGTTCCTGGGGGCCGGTCCTGTAAGCCAGGACGAACTGACGCACCGCGCGGTCGTCGCGCTACTGGACGCCATCGGCTCCCCAGTGATTTTGCTGACCCACTCCCAGGCCGGGACGCCCGGATGGCTGACGGCGGATTCGCGCCCGAACCTGGTGAAGGCGATCGTCACGATTGAGCCGGCCTCGCCGCCGATTCATTCCGTAGACACAGCCACCCTGAAATACAACGCAGGCGGCGGCCTAACCTGGGGAGTGGCCGCGCAGCCGGTAACGTACGATCCGCCGGTTAAGGATCCCGCCGAGCTTAAGCCGGTGCTGGAGACCAAATCGGACGCTCCCGGCGACGTGGTTCCCTGTTACCTGCAGACCGAGCCCGCGCACAAGCTGATCAACCTCGAAAAAATTCCTGTCGTCTATCTCTCCGCCGAAGGCGGCTACCACCGCGAATACGATCCCTGCCTGGCCAAGTGGCTCAACCAGGCTGGCGTGCACACACAGTTCGTGCCGCTCGAATCGGTGGGCATCCACGGCAACGGCCACGAGATGATGCTGGAGAAAAACAGCGACGAGATCGCCAAATTCATCGCCGACTGGATGGCCAAGAATGTTCCCGAAGAAAAGGTAAATCCACGCACGGCCATGCCGCCCTCTTCGATTCCCACTTTCTCCACCGAAAATATCGGCCGCCAGGCGTTCTACTACGCCGGCGGAAAGTATGTGGGCGACAAGGGCAAAGAGGTCATGGGCGATGCTATGTACACGGAGGTTTGGGTGCCCAAGCAGCCCAAGCATCCCTATCCCATCGTCTTCTTCCATGGCAACGGGCAGAGCGGCGCGGTTTGGCGCCAGACGCCCGACGGCCGGGCGGGCTGGGCCTATTACCTTCTCGCGCAGGGCTACACCGTTTACATGGTGGATTACCCGGCGCGCGGCCGCTCCGCTTATGTGCCCGGCGGCGTAGATGGCAATCTGGGCATTCGCACGGCCCTCGATCTCGAACAGATCTGGACGGCGCCCGTGCCTTCGGGCGGCAATTTCCCCCGCATGAAGCTCTACACGCAATGGCCCAGCGATTCGCCGATGAAGGGCATGCGAGGCGATCCCGTCTTCGACAATTTCATCAAGGGACAGCTCCAGTTTGTCAACGATCAGGAAACCTTGACGGTGCCTGCAGGCGTGGCCTTGCTCGATGCCATCGGCAAGCCGGTGATTCTCATCAGCCATTCGCAGGGCGGCGGCATGGGCTTCGACGTTGCCAACCTCCGTCCCAAGCTGATTGCAGGCATGGTGGCGATCGAGCCCGGCGGCCCCCAAATCGGCGGCGTGGACACCGCAAAAGTCGAGTACACGCGCATGAACCCGAAATCCTGGGGCCTCACGACGATGCCCTTCAGCTTCGATCCGCCCATCGGCGATCCTTCGCAATTGAAAGTACACCTGGTTCCCTCGGAACGGCCCGGCGACGAAGTCGGCTGCTACCTGCAGGATGAGCCGGCGCACAAGTTGGTCAGCTTCGAGAATATGCGGATTCTTTCGCTCTCCGCGGAAGGCACCTATCACCGCGTCTTCGATGTTTGCATTCCCAAGTGGCTCAATCAGGCCGGCGCGAAGGACGACTTCATTCGCCTCGAGGACGCGGGCATTCACGGCAACATGCACGAAATGTTCCTGGACCGGAATAGCGACGTGATCGTCAAGATGATCGACGACTGGCTCAACAAGAACATCAACCATTCGGCCGGGAACGGGCGCTTGGTAAGCGAAAAATAAAAAAATCGTTTTGCGGTACGCGGGCAGCCAAAATTCGGCCAATAGAGAATTAGGTTAAGGAGATCACATGAGACTCGCCATACCTGCACTGTTAGGCGTGCTTTTGCTGGCGACCGTACTCGCGGCCCAGACGGACAAGGACTTCCCCGAATATCAGGGTTGGATGAAGTCCAACGCCGCCACCGTGACGGATCTGACACAACGTCTGACGGCCAAGGACGGCGCCGCGGCCCACACCGACGTGCGCAAGCTTCAGGAGAATCTGGCCATGGTCATGGCCTATTGGCAATCGCGGAACGTGCAGGATGGCGTGAGATACTCTCTCGACGGCACCTACGGGCTCGCTCAAGTCGACGTCCTGATTTCGCAAAACAAGTTCGACGACGCTGCAGCCAGCTTGAAGACCGCGCAGAACTCCTGTGCCAACTGCCACAAAGTCCACCGCGACAAGGCCGCTGACGGATCGTTCGTAATCAAGTAGCGAAAGCTGAGTCGCTCGGCTTGATTTCGGTAAAAGAACGGCTACAGGCGAGAAGCATCCCCAGTGCAAGGAGTTTCTGAACCTGTTACCATCGCCCCATGTCGGGGCGTTTCCCCGTTTCGCTTCTCAGGATTGCGAGCCTCACGATACTTGCGCTCGTCTGCTCCGGCGCAACTCTTTGCAACGCTCAGACCGACTCGGTCGTCTGCGCCCATGGCAGCGGCAGTTTTGCCGTCGCGCTTCAAACCGGTATCACCATCAACGTCGGAGCCGCCAGGAAGGACGGCCTTGCCACGCGCATGTGCCAGGCGACGGTCGGCTGGGACAAGCGGGCGATCGTTGTCGCTGACGCCGCTGCTCAAGTGGACGTCGATGCGCTGGGCATCGATCTGGACGTGAAAACACCGGTCGTCACCTTCCAGGTGAAGCGAGCCGATGCGGATTGCTGCCGCACCTTCCTGGTCTACTCTCTGCAAAAACCTCCCAAACTCCTGCGCACCATAACGGGAGGAAGCTTCTTCAGCACCGCGGATACCGATCTCCGTGGCCACATCGAAATCTGGACCAGGGATGCGGCCGCGCTGCAAGGTTTCGACAGCCCCAACGTGGAGGGGCCCGACGTGGCCCCCACTGTCGTCCTTCGCTTCGTCCAAGGCCGCTTGTTCGACGTAAGTTCTCAATTTCAAGGCTACTTTGATAACGAAATTGCGGGCTTACGCAGCGAGCTCAACTCCGGCGATCTCAGAGAGTTCAAGAATAGCGACGGCCGATTGCTTCCCACCGCGCATTTCTCGCCGGAGGATTTGCGCAGAAGCGAGAATTTGCAGCGCACAAAAATCAAGGTGTTGCAGATCGTGCGGTCCTATCTCTACAGCGGCCGCGAACAGATGGCTTGGAGTTCATTGGAAGAGATGTGGCCGGCGGGGGACCTCAACCGCATTCGGACGGCGATTCTCGGCGCGCGAGCGAAGGGAATCCTGGCTCAAGTGGATAGCCTTTCCGCCCCGGCGCCGTCGCGGGGACCCCTGGCAAAGGTTTTTGACCTGAGAAGTGAGCAGCCGGAGGATCCCTTCGTCGGCAAATTTTCAAAGCGGATGGGGCCGCGGGAGCCGGCCGTCACGCGGCCCGTCGCGATTCTAATCGACCGCCGGGTGCCCGAGGGAAAGACGGAAGCGGATATTTCCGGTTCGGAAGTGCTTTTGGATTTGACCATCGATTCCGCTGGCAAGGTTCGGTCTGTGGAGTCCGCCGATCCGTTGTTTGACGCCACGTTCAGGGATTCCACCACCAGGTGGAAGTTCATACCCGCGTTCAACGGCCACGATCCCGTCGCCAGCCGCATATTCCTCTTCATCTCTCTGAAACGCTAAATTGGGGCTTGTGCTGTAGGGGGCGCAGCCAAAATCGGCGGTGCGCTGTTGACCCGGAAACTCATTGTGTGTTACTAGGTTCGTAGGCGTTTTGATCCTTCGGTAGATCATCAGGAGTTCCAAAATGCGCAATCGAATGAGTGGTGCTTTTCTACCAATGGCTGCCATGCTGGCGTTCTCCGCGGTAAGCTTCGCGCAAACGTATGGCACGCCCGGATACGCTCCTGGAACTTGGAAGCCGCAGGAGATCCCGAAAAATCTTGCAACGGCCAAGCCCTACAACCCGCACGACCTCTCTGGAGTTTGGTCCTCTCCAACCAAAGCGGGATATTTCGAGCGGCACGCGCTCAATGACAAGTGGTTAGACATCAAGGATAAGAGCATTCCCGACCAGATGAGGTCTCAGGCTTATCCGCCTCCGCTGACCGATTGGGGCAAGGCCAAATTCGAGGCCACCAAGCCCAGCTACGGTCCTCGTTCTGTTCCTCCCGGATTGGGCAACGATACCGTCTCCACGTGCGACCCCATGGGCTACCCGCGCGACTTATATGAGGCCAATTTGCGGCCCTTCGAGATCATCCAGGCTCCGGACAGAATGCTCGTCCACATGCAGTACCACGACATCTGGCGGCAAGTATGGACCGATGGACGCGATCTCCCCAAGGACCCCGATCCGGCCTGGATGGGCTATTCGGTGGGCAAATGGGAGGGAGACACTTTCGTCATCACCTCCACGGGATATGACGACCGCACTTGGCTCGATCACCTGGGCAATCCTCATAGCGACCAGATGGTTCTCGTGGAGCGCTGGAAGCATCCTGACGCCAACACGCTGACGCTGGATATGACCATCACCGACCCCAAGACCTACACAGCGCCATGGGTTGGCGAGACCATCACTTTTGTTCGCGCCAAAGCGGCCATCTTCGAGGAGCTCTGCGTTCCTTCCGAAGAAGAGCACTTCAACGACCGCATCCGGGATGCCGCCGTCGGCACGGCCAAACCCTGATCCGCAAACAGCCGTACTCCGCAAAAACGAACGACAGAACTAAGTTCGAAGCTATCCTTCCGTCTGTTTGAGCCAGCGGTCCGGGTCCAAACGAGTGGCGGGAATCGATCCTGTGGCGTGCAGCTTGCCGCTGGACTCTTTTACGCAGTAGCTAATCTTCCGCTTGCTAATGCGGGGAACCATCTGGGGCCATATCTCGACATTGCTCCCGGAGGGTGCTAATCTCCCGCGCAACTCGTCGCCATCGGCGAGGCGCCAGCAACAACGGGAGACTCCTATGACTAAGACTCGGGCAGCTGTCTCTGTCGGCTTGTTCCTCGTCGTGGCGTATGCCGCAGCGTCCCTTCCATACGCGCAGGTGGTACCGCGCCAGGCCCTCGACGCGAACGGCGCGCCGCAATATCGCGTCGATCCGTTCTGGCCCAAGCCGCTCCCCAACCGCTGGAGCATGCAGCAGGTCACCGGCATGTTTGTCGAACAGAAGACCGATCACGTCTGGTTCCTGAACCGGGGCGCCGCCGCGCTGCCGATCGAGCTGACCGCCGAAGGCGATCCCTCTCCGGCGCTCTGCTGCGTGCGCGGGCCCGAGCTGATCGAGGCCGATCAAGAGGGGAACGTTGTGCAGGCCTGGGGCGGACCGGGGCCGGCGTACCCGAAATGGCCGACGGCGCTGCAGACGGTGGTTGTCGATAGCAAGGGATTCGTCTGGATCAGCGGCGAAGCCAACCAGGACAGCATCCTGAAGTTCACCCACGACGGCAAGCTCGTGTGGGATTTCGATCATCGTCCCCCGGCCGGCGCCAAGGCCACGCCGGAGAACAATCAGGAGACGAGCTACCTCTTCAACAAGGGACGCTTCCAGGTCGACGAGGTGGCCAACGAGCTGTACATCATCAACCAGAAACGCCTCCTGGTGTATGACGCGTCGACCGGCGCCTACAAGCGCGGCTGGGGAGGCCATGGAATGCCGCTCAGCGAGGTCTCGAACAAGGATATTCCCGGTTACACCTGGACCGGCGGGCCGCCGCCCGAGGAAAAGAACTTCGTCCCGAATCTGCACTTCGTCGAGATCTCGAAAGATCGCCGCGTCTACATCGGCGAACGAGGGCAGAATCGGATCCAAGTGTTCACCACCGAAGGAAAGTGGCTGCAGGACATTAACGTCTCGCCGAACTCCCCTGCGCAGCGAGGTGAATGCGGCGGCCTGAACACCGGGAAGCCGGCACTTCCCTCGGTTCCCGGTCTGTTCACCCGATCCATCTGCGGCACTACGTACAAGATGGTGATCTCCAAAGACCCGGAGCAAAAGTATCTGTTCGTGGCCGATGCGCATAACGACGTCATTTGGATTATCGAGCGGCAGAGCGGCAAGACGCTGGGGCACTTCAGCAGCAAGGGCCGGCTGGCGGGGCAGATCGTCTTTCCGAACGCGATCGGGACCGATTCGCACGGCAACATCTTTGTGGGCGAAGTCGACACCGGCAAGCGCATCCAGAAATTTGCGCCGGTGCTTGCCGGCGCCCGCTGAGGCGCGGCGACAAATCCGGCAAAGCAGTGGCAAAACCGCGCGCCCTCTCGGGCGGGTGGCCCAACCTGAAGAGACGGTGTTGGGGGGGGCCGGTGCGGGGGTTTTGTGGGGGGGGGCTTTGCGTTGGTGGAGG
>Ga0335081_10017313_pt1 | contig 11666 bp, 10 predicted proteins | sample Lox_Sample_35_FD_206713 | JGI IMG/M metagenome (GOLD analysis project Ga0335081, IMG submission 206713) | Soil microbial communities from Loxahatchee National Wildlife Refuge, Florida, United States - Lox_Sample_3.5 | ecosystem: Environmental > Terrestrial > Soil > Wetlands | place: USA... | reverse complement strand
CAGCGACACCGCGCGCAGAAAATCCACCCCGCCGTAGATGCCCTGCGCGTCCGAGCCTGGCAGTTGCAGCATCCTCGCGCGCTTGGCGCCAACCGCGATGATCACGGCTTTGAAATCGCGGCGCAGTCGCTCGAACTCGATGTCGCGGCCCACCCGCACGCCGCACCGGAACTCCACGCCCAGCGTCCGGATCAGCTCGATTTCGGAATCGATCAGTTCGCGCGGCAGCCGGTATGGCGGAATTCCCGTGTACAGCATCCCGGCCGGCTTTTCCTCTGCCTCGAAAATCGTCGGCGCCATCGCCATCAATGCGAGATCGTGCGCCGCCGCAAGACCCGCCGGCCCTGACCCGATGATGGCCACCCGAAAACCTTCCGCTTTCCGGTACTCCCGTGAAGCCAGAAACCGCGCCAGGTTCGTCATCTCTTCCAGGCCGTCGCAGGCGCCCTCGGCGAACTCGCCGGGAGCGCGCAGATGCCCCGCGTGCCGGTCCGCCACGAATCGCTTCAACGCCCGGATGGCGATCGGCTGATCGATCGCGCTGCGCCGGCAGGCCGCTTCGCAAGGCGCGCCGCAGACCCGGCCGCAGATGGAGGCCAGCGGATTCGGCCCCCGCGCGATCAGGTACGCTTCTTCGTAATTGCCGTTGGCGATGGCTCGAACGTATCCCCGGGCATCGGTGTGGACCGGGCAGGCGTACTGGCACTTGATCTGGCGCCGCCAGTACTCCTCGTTCGGCACGGTTGCCGTGAATCGAATCTCCGCCGGCTCGGTCATCCCAAATCCCTTGATACTGCGGTCCTACCCCAATGGCTGTGACCGAAGTCACAGATAAAGACAGATAAGACCGAGATATCATGATTCACGGAGCCCAGGTTGCGTCACCAAACGAACGGCCGCATTTTTTCGCCCCGATGTGACTCCAGTCACCGGAAGCTGGACCGCGAAGGGGTACCGTAGGGCGAACATGGGCCAATCGGTCCGAAGTGGCCTCCTCGCAATCACCCTCTGGATTCCCCTCGCCCCGCCCGCGCCCGCGCAGACGGCCTCTCCAAACCCGGTCAAAATCGGGGGCGTGACGGTCTCCGCCTCGCTGCGCACCCGCATCGAATCGTGGGACTGGTTCCAGGGAAACGCAAACAACGACTACACGTTTCCAGGCTCCATCCTTCGGTTCAGCCTGAGCGAATCCAAAAAGACCCTTGACTGGCAACTGGAGATGGCGGCGCCGTTCCTCTTGGGTCTGCCCTCCGATGCGGCAGCGTCTGGCGCTCAGGGCCAGTTAGGATTCGGCGCCGGCTATTTCGTCGCCAACGCCAAAAACTCTGACCCAGCCATGCTGTTCGTCAAGCAAGGATTCATTCGCTTCAAGGGCCTTGGCGGTGTGGAAGGGCAGTCGCTGAAACTGGGCCGCATGGAGTTCATCGACGGCACGGAAATCACCCCCAAGGATGGAACGCTCGCGGCGCTCAAGCGCGACCGCATCGCACACCGCCTCATCGGCAACTTCGGCTTCACGGACGTGGGCCGAAGCTTTGACGGCCTCCAATATGCGAGAAATCGCGGCGCGTGGAGTCTCACGCTCTTTGCCGGCCGCCCCACGCGCGGCGTGTTTCAAGTCGATGGCTGGGGCGAACTGAAGGCCGAGGTTTTCTATGGTGCGCTCACACGCCAAGTCGGTAAGAAGCGCGCCGGGGAGTGGCGGCTGTTCGGATTGGGCTATAGCGACGATCGTAACAACGTCGTGAAGACCGACAACCGTCCCCTCGCCGTTCGCACTGCCGACCCCGCGCACATCCACATCGGCTCCTACGGCGGCCACTATCTGCAGACCGTACAATCGGGGGCCGGAACGCTCGATATCCTCGCCTGGGGCGTGCTGCAAAACGGATCGTGGGGCAAACTGGCGCAGCGTTCGGGCGCCATTGCCCTCGAAGCCGGCTGGCAGCCGCGCGCTCTGACCGCTCTCAAGCCCTGGCTGCGCGGCGGCTACGATTACGGATCGGGGGATGAGAACGCCGCCGACAACACGCACGGCACATTCTTCCAGGTGCTGCCGACGCCGCGCGTGTATGCTCGTTTCCCGTTCTTCAACATGATGAACAACCGCGACGCCTTCGGCGAGTTGGTGCTCCGTCCAGGCAAAGCCCTGATCATCCGCTGCGACGGCCACTCTCTCGCGCTCGCCAATCGCAATGATCTGTGGTACTCAGGGGGTGGCATGTTCCAACCGTGGACTTTCGGATACACAGGCCGGCCCTCCAACGGCCAGGCTGGTCTCGCCACGCTCTACGACGTCAGCCTCGATTACGCCGCAAGCTCCCACGTTGCAGCGGGAGTCTACTACGGCCGCACGGCCGGCAAGCTCGTGATCCAGTCCATCTACCCGATCGGAAGAAACGCTAACCTGAGCTACCTTGAGCTGACACTCCGCCTCTGACAACGACCGCTGGTTCGTATTCCCTTAAGTTCTCTCAGGGCCCGGGGTCTGATGCCCCGTATAGTGTGCGGCAACGGTCCGGACCGTAGAGTATTCCGACAGACAGATGGATAGCCGCCCCCGAACGCCGAAAACGCCCTGACCCGAGATTGTGGTTCAGGACGCTTGAAAGGACTTGCAGGAAAACGACCAGGGGTGTACAGCTTGGTTGTCCGGGATTCCAGAACTGAGTCTGCTGCAAACGCTCCGGATGAGAGAGGAGGCCCATGCAGATGACATGCCGAGTTGCTGGCCTGGTTGCCGTGTTACTCGCGGTGCCTGCCTATGCCGGCGATCTCAACGAGGAGCTTATCAACGCAGCCCAACACGGTGACCTGGCCAAGGTGCAGTCGCTTGTGGCGCAAGGCGCCGTTCTCGATGCGCACGGCGACGATTACCTGACGCCTTTAATACTGGCTGCGCAATACGACCACGTCGAAGTTGTGAAGTTCCTGCTGGCTTGCGGCGCAAATGTCAATCTGAAGAGCCGTCTAGGAGTGACGGCCTTGATGTCCGCGGCCCGGAGCGGCGGCTTGGAGACTATGCAGGCCTTGCTGGACCATGGCGCTGACGTGGACGCCCAGAACGCCAACGGTTCAACCGCTCTCATGCGGGCCGTCGAAAGGGGCCGCGAAGACTTCACGGTCGCACTTTTGCAGCATGGCGCGAACGTGAGTCTGAAGGACTACCTGGGGAGAACGGCGTTGATGCGGGCCGCCACCTACGGCCACCCGCGGATCGAAGAGCTTCTCCTGAGCAAGGGTGCGAGTGTCGACGAGAAGTCGAACGCCGGATGGACGGCTTGCATGCTGGCAGCGGCCAACGGCCATGCCGACACGCTGGAAGTCTTATTGGCCAAAGGGGCCGATGTCAGTGCCAGGACGAATCTTGGTTGGACCGCGGAGAAGCTCGCCGCGAACAGGGGATACAGCACGATTGTCCAGCGACTCCGGAAGGCGCCTGCAACGACCGTGGCACACGACTGAACGCGAGTTTCGCTCGCGCAGGCGCCAGCTCAAGCTTGTGCGTACCGCCGGGACAACGCGGGAGCGTTACCCCACGCGGCTTGCCGACTCGATGGTGACGTCCGCGACGCCGGGGACGGCTCCGACGACTCGCTGAATGTCTTCGACTTCCTCCGCTCCGTCTCCCCGGACGACAGTCTTTCCGGCTTGGGATTCGACCTCGAATTCCAGGTTCTGCGTGAACGGATCCTGTGCCAGGGCGGCACGTACCCGGCTGGCAAGCGCGAGATCGTCAAGGGCCGCCTGCCCTTCCGGTGACAGTTCGAGTCCCCCACACTCTACTAGAGACGCTATGAGGTGGCAGGCCTGTTCGATGGTGGTGCGCTCCAGGTTGATGACAAGGTCGTAGAGGGAAGGGTCACCCCAGTCCACGCCGTATAGGAATTGCGTCCACTTGCGGCGGTCGCGGTCCATGGCCTCGATGTGCGCGATGGCGTCGCTGCGGCTGAGATTCAAGCGCTCTTGAGCCATGCGAGTGCGGTAGTCCATGGGCGCAATGATCCGCAGGCGGAGAAGGCCCGGTGTTCCCCTAAGCAGGAGGTGGCCAGCCAGCCCGTGATAGATGGCGTGGCCGGTGCGGATCTCGTCGACGAGGGCAGCCTGAATCAGGGCGAGATAGATATACCTGGTGTGGTTAAACCTGCCGGGAAAAGCCGGCGGCAGTTCCAGCGCTGCACGAAGATCGTGCTCGGAGACCCGGCGCGTGGCGGCTTTTCGGACCAGCATGTCCCGATCGATGCAGCGATAGCCCAGTCTTTTGCTCAAGCACTCGGCAATTGTTTTGCCGCCACTGAACGTTCCCCTGGATACGGTGATGATGGCCATGGTCTTTCAGACCTCCGTGATCGGTGTTGGGCAACCCGGCCCGCGCCTATGGCCGGCAAATCCGCTCCAACTGGGCGCGAATCAGTTGGGAATGTGCCTTGTTTTTCGCATATCTTCGCCCATGACCGCGCCCGCCATTAGCGCCACTCCCACTCGATGAAACCGGGCTTGACCGCAGTCATGGCGTTGACGATCAACTCCACCAGGCCTCCGTATAAGATCCGGTGGTTCTCCCAGAGACCATAGTACGCCAGTATGTCGCGGAACTGTCCTTTACAGTTGCTGCACGGCGCGCACAGGTACTTGGGGATGGAAGGATCGAGGCAATCCTGGAAGGCGCGCAGCACCTGTTCCAGCTTCTTGCGGCCGGACACATGGAAACGCCAATCCGGGAAGTTGTGGCCGCTCATGATGGCGAATCCGCTGCCGCCTCCGCAGCAGTAGTTGTCGACGCCATGCGGCTCCATCTCGCGGAATTGCGGACAGAGCGCACGCACAATCGCGCGCTGGGGCTCGACCACTCCCATGAGCCGAACCACGTTGCAAGGATCATGCAGGGTGACCGGGAAATCATTGCGGGCAGGGTCGAATTCGATGCGGCCGCTGGCGACGATGTCGCGCAACAACGTCAGAGAGCTTTGGCGGGGAATGTTGAGATCGGCTCCCAGGATGCGGTCGGCAATCACCGCGAGCGCCTTGTGGGCGTGGCCGCACTCGCCGAGGACAATTCGTTTGACCTTGAGCTTGCGGGCAGCCTCGGCATGCTTGAGCGCCACGCGGGCGAACTGGGCGTCGTCGTACCACAGCCCGTAGTTGATGGAATCATAAGCCGCGAGCTCGGACGACATAGTCCAGGAAATGCCGGCAGCGTTGAGGAGCAATGCGAACGCACCCGGATTCTCAGGCCACGCCAGGATCTCGCCGGCGTTGTGAATGAGCAGGACATCGGCGCCTTCCACATCCCAAGGCGTCTTGACCTCCATGCCCGTTTTTTCGCTGGTGTCTTCGTCGATGAAGGCAATGTTGTCCTTGACGGCCTCGGGATTCATGCCGGTGGACGAGCCGACTTTCAACTGGAGCATCGAGCCGTTGTCGTGGATTTCTTTGGGTGCGATACCCATCTCCTGGCTGAAGAGCTTGCGAAGCTCGTGAGCCACCAAACCGTTGTCCGCGCCGATAGGGCAGCTCTGGGCACACCGGCGGCACAGGTTGCAGCGGTAAGAGAGTTCCGCCAGCCTGGCGACCAGGGGCCAGTTCAGGTCGATCTCTCCGTGCTGCCACGCAGACAGCAGGCCGCCGCGCCGGACGTATTTGAAATACAAGCGGCGCACGATCTCGGAACGAAACGTGGGCCGGTAGAGCTCGTTGCGGCCGCTGGCTTCGAACACATGGCAGGCATCCGAACAGGTCTGGCAGCGGGCGCAGTGCTCCATGGTCAGAAGCAGGGGCTGAAGGAAGGTCCAGTTGTTCTCGCGCGAAAACAGCTTGTCAAGGCCCGAAAGGAACCTGGCGACCAGCTCGTTCTCCTCCCCTTCACTTTTGGGGCGCGGAAAACTCAAGGCGCAGGTGTCGTCGAGCCCGCACTCGTAGCGCTCGCGAGCTTGCGCGGAAAGCGCGGCGAAGGCGTGGTCTTTGGCCGGATCCTCCAGGGGCGGCGGGAGCGGCATCAGGCCGGCATTTTCGAGGTGAATGAGCGGCTCGCGGTCCGGACGGGACATGTCGGGTAAGCCAATTGTGGGGTTCATTTGGCCGCTCCCCTGGCCGGATTGGCGGTTGCGATTTCCGCCCACGTACGTCCTTCGGCGCCGACGTGAGGCGCCGCCCAGGTGGGCCGGTACATCAGGTATTCGGCCATGCGCTTCTCGATGCTGCCGCCCGGCACGTTGGCCGCCTCATCCCAGCGCACGCGGTGATAAGTGAAGTACTTGGCGATGAAGTGGGCCATATGCGTCATCGGGATGTACGCAAGAAGGATCGCGCCAGCCGCCATGCCGGCGGCAAAGACGGAGGGCAGCCGCACGCTGGTATCGAACGTCGCCGCGCCGCGCAGGATGGCAAGCAAGCCGGGATCTCCGGATGGCCGAAGCCAGTAGCCGGCAAGAAGCAGGATGAGCGTGGCAATGAAGAACAGGAGGTTCAGGTAGTCACCAAGGCTCGAGTAGGTTCTCAGTTCGCGGACTGCCAGACGCCTCACCAGCAGGCCCATGGCGCCGCCCAGCGCCAGCAAGGCACCCATTGCTCCACTGGCCGTGTAGAGCTGACGCAAAATCGCAACCAGCGCCGGGGGAGAAACGGCGGCGCATCCGAGGAGCGCCGTTGTCGCCGCGAGCAGGTAGAGGCCGAAGTGGAAGGGAAACGAGACGCACCACATCGGCCGGTTGAATTCCCACAGCCCCTTGAGGAACAGGATCTCGGGGATCATGATCTTCAACTCGCCGACGCGCCCATGGGGAACCGGGTAGATTTCCCATCGGAGGTGGATGGGTTGACGGGAGTAACGAACCGCACGCACGATACAGCCGGCGAAAAATACGATCCCGCCGGCGTACAGGAGACCGTAGAAAAGACTGGAGCTCATGGCGCAACCCGCGCTCAGGGCTTCACATTGCCGGTCGCCGCCCCGTGCAGCTTGACCTCGACCTTCTCTTCCAAGCTGTCGTAGTACTCCTTGAGGATGGCAATGACTTCCGGTTTTGAGAACTCCGGAGGAACGGGCTTGCCTTCGCTCATCAGTTTACGGAGCAGGGTGCCGGAAAGCAGCAGCCGCGCGCCTCCCTTGTAGTTGCCGCTTTCGTCGATGACGGCTTTGCTCTCGTGCGGGCAGGTCTTCATGGATGCCATGGTGCCGCACTCGTAGCAGTAGAAAGTCCAGTCCATGCAAAGCGGCTGAAGCAGAAGCGCACCGGGCGGAACTTCGTTGAAGATCTTCTGCGCATCGAACGGGCCGTAGTAGTCGCCGACGCCGGCGTGGTCGCGGCCGACGATGAGATGCGTGCAGCCGTAGTTCTGGCGGAACACGGCGTGAAGCAACGCCTCGCGCGGACCGGCATAGCGCATTTCCATGGGGTAGCCGCCCTGGATCACGCGATCCTTGCGGAAGTACTTGTTGACCAGCGCATCGATGGCTTTGACGCGTGTTTCGGCGGGGATGTCACCGGGTTTGAGCTTGCCCACGAGCTGATGGATGTAGACACCGTCGCAGACTTCGATGGCAATCCAGGCCAGGTAAGCGTGAGAATTGTGCATCGGATTGCGAAGCTGAAGGGCTGCCACGGTGGTCCAGCCGCGCTCGGCGAACGCCTTGCGAGCTTCGGCCGGGCGCTGGTAGATGCCCCTGAACATCTCGGGGAAGAAGGATTCGGAAACGACCTTCACCGGGCCTGCCAGATTGACCGCGCCTTGTTCCAACACCTTTTGCACGCCGGGATGGGCTTTGTCAACGGTGCGGAAAACCTGCTTGCATTCGTAGTCCTTGTCGATCGCGTATTTCTCGGCGATCTTCATGGTGCCCATGATGGATTCGGTTTCGACATCCCAAAGGGCAACCTCCTGGCCGGCCGCAATGGACTTGGCGTAATCCTCCTCGGCGGACAGAGTGATCGGAATCGGCCAAAAAAGGTCATTTTTGGAGGGCATACGGTAAGACTCGCAGCAACCGTGCCAGTCGTCGCGCCCCATAAAACCGTCCAAGGGCGTGAATGCACCTATGCCCATCATGATCAGGTCGCCGGTTTCGCGGCTGGTCAGCGGCACTTTTTTCAGGCCTTGGGCCTTACGGATCTCTTCTTGCCGGGCTTCGCCTTCCAAGAGCAACGGACGCAGATCTCCGCCGCCGTGCGGCAAAATCAGGTTACTCATCGATTGCCTCCTGTTGAGAAAAACTCTTTTACCATGTCGATATTTCGGACTTTCAGATATTGGTCAACTCAATAATAGAGCCACAAAAGCAAAAAGTCACCCGGTTTCTTGAGTTTGCGATGTGGTTTAAGTCCGCAATAACATTGGAGTTACGCTGATCGGACGGGATGAATTCAGAAAAGCCCAGGGCGATGGTGAGCACTTTTGAAAATCCAGAAAATGAGGTCCGATGGTCGTTGACTTCGAGCGTCAAGGTGTAGATAATATAGACAGTTGATTGGCAGGTTCACCCACCATGTCAAAGCCAATGCTGACCACCGGCAAGGCGGCTCAACTGTGTTCGGTCAAGCCGGATACCGTGCTGAAGTGGATCAAGAAAGGCGTCCTCCCAGCCACTCGCACGATAGGGGGTCACTATCGGGTTGAGGAGCACGACCTGCTGGACGTTCTTTCCCAAGAGAGTGCGGGCGCGAATCACACGGAAGAGCGGGCGCTCTGTTCCCGCCCCATGCGCTGTTGGGAATACATGAACAACGGCCCCGGAACGGAGTGCCAGGAGTGCATCATCTACAAGGCTCACGCCAGTTGGTGTTTCCGGATGGTGGGTCTGGTCCGGGGCAACGGGCACGCCAAGCGTTTCTGCACCGGGCTGTGCCAGGAGTGCCCCTACTACCGGCGGGTACACGGTCTGCCGACGAACGTGTTGGTAATCAGCCAGGATGAAGGTCTGATTCAGATTTTGGCGAAACGGGAAAGCGAGTGGGTGGCTTTCCGCTTTGCGCGGCGTGGATATGACGCCTCCGCGATCATCTCGGTATTCCGCCCTGCGTTTGTGGTTTTCGACCAGGCTATTCTGGAGCGCCTCGGCGTGGCACTGTTGGACGCTCTGGCGTCCGACCCCAGGACTTTGGGGACCAGAATTCTGGTGGCGGTCCGCAAAGGGTCGATGGGATTCCGCATTCACAATCGGGCAATCTACGCAACCATCGAAGAGCCTTTCAACGCGGACGAACTGGTGGCCATCGTCAATCGGATCCCGGTGGAGACGCTGGAGCCGGAAACGGAAACGGCGGCGGCGAAAGGCTGAGGGAACGGCGTCAAGCCCTGACCGTCGCGGAGCGCGCGGCGGCAAGCATTCCCCGGGCCCACTCCGGAGTGGCGAGGGCGTGCAGGTGTGTGTACGCGGCCCAGATATTGTCTTGCGCAATGGCGTCTCGGCCCGCTAAGCAGCCCGAGCCGCGATTCACCGCGCAGGCCGTGGCCGGCGGCTCGCCGTTGAGGACGATTCTCGAATAATGAAACTCATGGCCGCGCAAGCGCGTGCCCACTGGAAAGAACGGATTCGCACGGTCGACCATCAGCTCGGCGTAGCCGTGCCCTTGGGGTGAGTCGCATACGTCGACTTCGAACCCCAAGGCGCCTGCCAAGGGGAAGCGGCGGCCGCGCCACGTCACTGCGCGCGAAAGGTACATCAGACCGCCGCATTCGGCGTAGATGGGCAGCCCGCGCCTGGCTGTCTCCCGCAGCGAAGCGAGAAAACCAGAGTTATCGGAGAGCGCCTGTGCGTGTGTCTCCGGGAAACCACCGCCGATGTAGAGAGCGTCCAGGTTTGCTGGAAGCGAGGAGTCCGCGAGGGCGGAAATGGCGACCAAATCCGCGCCTGCCGCACAGAGGGCCTCGAGATTCTCCGGATAGTAGAAACTGAACGCGGAGTCGTTGAGATAGCCGATGGTGAGACCATGGCCGACAGTCTGATCCGGCTCGACAATGGGCGGCGTGGCAATGGGCGGAGCTTGCCGCGAAATATCCAACAGCCGGTCGAAATCCACGCGGCCGCTCGCAAGCTCCAACAAGCTATGAGCGAGAAGGTCGCGACGCGGGTGCTCATGGGGGGTAACCAGTCCCAGGTGGCGGGTGGGAAGCAGCGCGTCCGCTCCGGCACGGGGAACGGCGCCCACGACCGGCACTTGGCAGACCGACTCGATGGCTTCGCGCACGATTCGCTCATGGCGGGCACTGCCAATCTGGTTGACGATGACTGCGGCGATCCGCACCATGGAGTCGAGCTTCTGGCATCCCAGCACTAGCGCGGCGACGGTGCGGGTCACCTTGGTTGCGTTGACCACCAGCACGACGGGCGCTTGCAAGGCCTTGGCCAGTTCCGCGGTGCTGTGGGTTCCGCGAGCATCCGCGCCGTCGTACAGGCCGCGGTTACCTTCCACCAGGTTGAGCCCGTCCGTAACGGCGTTGCCCGCGAAGGAAGCCACTGCCCGGTCGAACCCCATCAGGAAAGTATCGAGGTTCCTGGCGGGCTTGCCGGAAGCCCATTGCAGCCACGCCGAGTCGATGTAGTCAGGCCCTTTCTTGAACGCTCGGACGGGAATGCCCCGGCGCCCGGCTTCGAGTGACAGCGCCAGTGAAATGAGAGTCTTGCCCGACTCTCCCGAAAGACCCGCGACCACCAGACGCGGTAAGGCGGCGATTGTCGCGGCGCTTTCCACGTTCATTCAGTCGCCGGGGGTCGACCCCTCTTTGGGCGGCAGTTGAATGTACGAACCCCCCAGGTAGCTGTAGACGCAGCGTCCCGAATCCATGAGGATGCGAATGGCGTGTTTGCAGTCTTCCTTGCTGCACTCGGACTCGCCGTGCCGGCCGATCATCTCCTTGGTCAGGTCGCCTGCCTTGAGGTTTCTCTTGCCGGCATACTCCGCAACCATCGCGTACATTTCGTCGGCCAGAGCTTCGATTGTGACGGGCATGAGGTGCTCCAATTTCGGACTCCAAGGTCCAACTCAATGCTATGGCGTGGCGCGTGCCCGGTCAAGTACGGAAATGTCCGCAGCCGTCAAAGCGGCAGCGGTGAGATGCTGCGGACTTCGAGTAAGCCGGTGGATTCGTGGAAGATGCCGATGACGCGCACCTTGCGGCCGGCAAACATCCCGGCGTGAATTTGATCGGCGAGAACGTATCGCGAGCCGCCATCATCGAGCGCGATCTTGCCGGGTTCTGATTGGCTGGCGGCGATGACACCGGTCACGCTAACCTGCCGGGAGTCCAGGGCGCGCAAAGCGGCATCTCCGATGGGAGAGAAGAGTCTCTGGATGGCAAAGGAGCACAAGAGGACCGCCACGAACACAGCGGTCATGATGCGCCACGGATGTAGGTTGCCTGGCATGTTGAGTGGGAAGTCCCTCTGGTGCTGACTGATACTATTGTAGCGCAGTGCCGGGGCTCTTCGCTTCGAACGAGTAGTTCCCCTCCAGGAACTGCTGCACGAACCAGGTCATCACCTCTCGGCTGGTCATGTACATGTCAAGCTGGCTGGAGCAGGCGAGAAGGCGCCCGAGCACGTCCAGGCGCTCGGCGACCTGGTCTGCCGGCGCCTTGCGGAACCATGCATTGACCAAGTCTGCTCGGCGGTCGGCCTGGAACCCATTCCGCACCAGGCAGGTTTCCAGAAAGAAGGCGCGCAGGCTGCG
>Ga0335081_10017312_pt1 | contig 11666 bp, 12 predicted proteins | sample Lox_Sample_35_FD_206713 | JGI IMG/M metagenome (GOLD analysis project Ga0335081, IMG submission 206713) | Soil microbial communities from Loxahatchee National Wildlife Refuge, Florida, United States - Lox_Sample_3.5 | ecosystem: Environmental > Terrestrial > Soil > Wetlands | place: USA... | reverse complement strand
GCTCGAGAAGGACAGCCGGGTGGAGTGGGTCTCGTATCCGGGCCTCGAATCTCACCCCGAGCACAAGAATGCCCGCCGCTATCTCGAGGGTGGATACGGCGGAGTGCTGACCTTCGGCGTCCGGGGTGGCAGCGCCGTGGCCCGACAGGTGATCGATCGGGTCAAGCTCTACTCGCTTCTCGCCAACGTGGGCGACGCGAAGTCCCTGATCATTCACCCCGCTTCGACGACGCACGAACAGCTGACCGTCGAGCAGCAGAAGGCGACCGGCGTTGTCCCGGAGCTGATCCGCATCTCCGCCGGCCTCGAGGACGTCCGCGACCTCATTGCCGACCTCGATCAGGCGCTCGGCGCCACCCCCGCGGCGACTAGCTCCAAGGCGCCGGCCCGGTCGGGAGCGGCCGGATGACTCGCGCGCGGCAGTCTCCAGTCGTCGTGAAGCTCGGGGGGGATGCCCTCGCCTCCCCCGGGCGGATCGCAGCGGAGGCGCGACGGCTGGCGAGCCTTGCGGTTGGCGAGCCGGTCGTCGCCGTGGTGAGCGCGCGCCGCGGCGTGACCGACCACCTATTGAGTCTGGTGGAGGGCGTCCGGCTCGAGGTGGGTGGTCACGGCCGGCCTCACGCCGAGGCCGAACGGACCGTTGCCGCGGGCGAGGTGGTGACCGCCTCGCTCCTGGCGCTCGCCCTCAACGACCTCGGTGTCCCGGCGCTGTCCCTGGATGCGCGTGAGGCCGGAGTAGTCGGGACCGGGCAGCCGGGAAGCGGCAGAATCAGCACCGTCGTTCCCCGTCGGGTTGAGCGGCTGCTCGCGCGCGGAGTGCTCCCGGTGGTAACAGGGTTCCAGGCGTGGCGCCGCGGGCGGGTGGCCACGCTCGGGCGCGGTGGCACCGATACATCGGCGGTGGCACTGGGTGTTGCCCTGCAGGCCTCGCGGGGCGTCTTCGTCAAGGACACCGAGGGGCTACGCACGGGAGATCCCAAGCTGGTGCCGGATTCGCGGCCGATCCGGGTGGCGCCTCACGACTTCCTCACTGCGCTCAGCGAGGCCGGCGCGCGGGTGCTTCACCCGGAGGCGGCGCTCCTGGCGGAGCGGCATGGGCTCATGCTCGAGTTCTGCACGATTCACCGTGATGGCCCACTCTCCACCGTGCGGCGCGGGGCCGATGCCGCGCGTCTCCGCGCCATCGCCACTTCAAGCGGGGACAACGGGACGGCACGGGTGACACCCGTGGCGGGCGACCGGGGAGAGCTGGCGAAGGCGGAGGATCGTCTGGCCGACGCCCTGCGCCAGCGGGGCATCGATGCCGACCGCGCGGGGGGCTCGTTCGTCGTGGCGGCCGCGGTCGCGGGGGATGCGACCCGCGCTCTTCACGAGACCTTCGTGGGCGCCCAGCCGGGCCGAGCGGAGGGAGCGCGATGGGCCTCGTGAGGTCGCCATGTCGCTGAGCGCTCCCTCCGGCATCTCGTCGACCACGGCCGACCTCTCGATTGGCGCGTTCCGGACGGCCAGCGGCGCGGTGATTCCGGACGCGACGCTCCGCTATCGCCTCTACGGCGATCCCACCCTGGCGCGGACCAGGGGCGCCGTCCTCGTGTTCCATGCGCTCACCGGAAGCGCGGATGTGGACCAGTGGTGGGGCCCGCTCTTTGGCCCCGGCCGCGCGCTCGATCCGGCGCGCCATCCCGTGCTGGCGGCGAATCTGCTGGGGAGCTGCTACGGCTCGTCAGGTCCGGGCACGGTGGTGAGTGGCGGATTCCCATCGCTCACCGCCCGTGATCTTGCCGCCGCGCACATTCCATTGCTCGAGCACTTGGGGATTCCGCGCCTCGCCCTGGCCACCGGCGGGTCGCTGGGCGGCATGGTGGCCCTGGAATGGGGGCTCCTGAGCCCTGTGCCAGTCGAACGACTGGTGGTCTTCGCGGCGCCGGGCCGCACCAGCGCCCAGGCCATCGCGTGGAACGCGGCGCAGCGGCTCGCCATCGAGGCGGATCCGGACTGGCAGGAGGGGAGCTATGCGCCGGGCCGCGGCCCGGACCGCGGGCTCGCCGCCGCGCGCGCCATCGCGATGATCACGTACCGGTCAATCGTCGAGTTCGACGACCGGTTTGGGCGACGCGCCACTCGGCAGCCGGGGCGCTTCGACGTCGAGCACTATCTCCGCCGCCATGGCGACAAGCTGGTGGCCCGGTTCGACGCCCGGAGCTACGTCGCGCTGATGGCGGCCATGGACTCCCACGATATAGGCGACTACGCGGCCGCCGGCGCCCGCACGGCCGCGCGCGTGGGCGAAATCATCGGGGTCGGCATCGACACCGACATCCTCTACTATCCGTGGGAGGTGCGGGACTGGGTGGCCGGTTATGTCCGCGGCGGCGCGAACGCGCGATACGCCGAGATCCGCACGCCCTACGGGCATGACGCGTTTCTGATTGAGTTCGAGCAGGTGGAGGGGGTGCTGAGAAGTGAGAAGTGAGAAGTGAGAAGTGAGAAGTGAGCGGTGAGCGGTGAGCGGTGAGCGGTGAGCGGTGAGCGGTGCCGAAGCTAAGACACACCCAATCTTGTGCCTGCCCTCCTAACAACCCTGAACGCTGAACGCTCAGGACAAGAACGACTCCAGCGCCCTTGCGCGGCTCACGTGACGCAGCCGAGTGAGTGCCTTCTCCTTGATCTGGCGCACCCGCTCGCGGGTGATGCCCAGCAGGCTGCCAATCTCCTCGAGGGTCATCGGCTCGGGGCCATCCAGACCGAAATAGAGGCGGAGGATCTTCGCTTCACGCTCCTTGAGGGTCGAGAGAACCTCCTCGATCGACTCGGTGAGCGCCTTCTCGAAGGTGTCGCTGTCGGGGCCGGCATTCTGGGTGTCCGGCAGGTAGTCGAGGAGCTTGTTGTCCTCTCCGGGAGTGAGGGGGGCATCGAGAGAGAGGTGATTCTGGGAGATGGAGAGGGTCTTCTGCACCTCTTCCATCGAGATGTCCATTCCTTCCGCGATCTCCGCCGGGGTCGGTTCCCGCCCCAGCTCCTGCAGCAGCGCCGACGAGCGCTTCCCGATGCGGTGCAGCGTCCCCGCGCGATTGAGCGGCACGCGCACGATGCGGCTCTGTTCGGCGAGGGCCTGCAGGATCGCCTGACGAATCCACCAGACCGCGTAAGAGATGAACTTGATGCCCTTGGTCTCGTCGAACTTGTGGGCCGCCCGGATCAGGCCGAGGTTGCCCTCATTGATGAGGTCCGAGAGGGAGACGCCCTGGTTCTGATACTTCTTGGCGACGGAGACGACGAACCGGAGGTTGCTCCGCACCAGCTTGTCGAGGGCTTCGGCCTCGCCCGCGCGGATGCGCTTGGCAAGAACGACCTCTTCCTCCTGATTGATCAGGGGATACTTGCTGATTTCCCGGAGGTACTGGTCAAGCGAGCCTTCGTCGAATGACGACGACCCTCGCTTGCCGGTGCCAACCCGCATGGGACGCATTGACCTTGCCTCGTCGCCGACCGGTAGGAGCCTCTGGCAGAACCTTAGCCGCGCCCAAAACGGGGCGCAAGCCATGGGTCAGTCGTAGTTGTCGATCTGCGCCCGCTGCAGGGTACCGGAGTAGTCCACGTAGCCCACCTTCGTCTCGGAATAGAACTCGTAGACCTGCCATCCGCCCTCGCGGTGGCCGTTGCCGGTCTGCTTCACGCCGCCGAACGGCAGGTGCGCCTCGGCTCCGATCGTGGGTGCGTTGATGTACGTGATTCCGTTGTCGAGATCGTTCAACGCCCTGAAGGCCGCGCGCGCGTCCCTGGTGTAGACGGAGCTCGACAGGCCGTATCGCACGTCGTTGTTGACGCGAATGGCCTCGTCCAGCGAGCCCACGCCGATGACGCTGAGCACCGGGCCGAAGATCTCCTCCTGCTCCACCCGGCTCCCCGGGCGCACGCCAGTGAGAATCGTGGGGGAATAGAACCACCCGTGTGCCAACCCCGCTCCACGTGGGCGCTGGCCGCCGATGACGACCTTGGCGCCTTCCCGTCGCGCGATCTCGACGTATCCCTCGACCCGCTCCCGTGCCTCGCGGTGAATCAGGGGACCGACCTGGGTGGACGCCTTGGTCCCGTCGCCGAGACGAAGCCGCGCGGCGGCCTGGGCCAGTCGCGCCACGAAACGATCGTGGATCTTCCGGTGGAGGAGCAGGCGGCTCGTCGCGGTGCAGCGTTGGCCGGTGGTGCCGAAGGCTCCCCACAACACCCCTTCCAGCGCGAGGTCTAGGTCCGCGTCGTCGAGCACGATCATCGCGTTCTTGCCGCCCATCTCGAGCGAGAGCCGCTTGTGCATCCGTCCGCAGGTCTCACCGATGAGGGCACCAGTCGCCACCGAGCCAGTAAAGGAAATGACCGGCACCCCGGGATGCGCCACCAGCGCCTGCCCCGCCACCTCGCCACGGCCGTGCACCAGGTTGATCACCCCGGTGGGAAAGCCCACCTCGAGCGCGAGCTCCACCAGCCGGTGGGCCGTGTGCGGGACGTCCTCCGAAGGCTTGAGAACAACCGTGTTCCCGCACACCAGGGCCGGGAACATCTTCCAGGTGGGAATGGCGAGCGGAAAGTTGAACGGCGTAATGAGGCCGCACACGCCGATCGGTCGCCGCCAGCTCATCGCCCACTTGGCCCGGAGCTCGGAGGGGACGGTATGACCGAACAGGCGTCGCCCCTCACCGGCGGCGTAGTAGGCGGTGTCGATCCCTTCCTGCACATCGCCCCGGGTCTCGGCGAGCACCTTGCCCATTTCGCGGGTCATGCCCAGCGCCAGCTCTTCCTTGTGCTCGCGCAGCTTGTCGCCGAGGGCCCGCAACAGGTCGCCGCGTGCCGGAGCCGGCATGTGGCTCCAGCGCGGAAAGGCGCGGGACGCCGCCTTCACCGCGCGATCGACGTCGGCGGAACCGGAATCCGGGAAGCGACCGATGAGATCGCGCGTGTCGGCGGGATTGCGATTCTCGAGGTAGCGGCGGGTGCTGGGCGCCAGCCACTCGCCCCCGATCTGGTTCTTGAACGTCTGGGTCATCCGTCGCTCAGCTGCTGGAATCGCCGGCGTCGCAGCTCCAGGTCCGCGCGTGCCGGGCATAACCCACCCGCGGCAGGACTTCCCGGGCCGCGAGAATGCCGCCCCACAGGAGGACGAGGAGCGCGAGCACGTGCGCCAGCCCGAGGCGACGGCGCCATGAGGAGATGGCGCTCCAGAAGCCCGCAACGATCACCACCATGATGGCCGTGAGGTAGACCGCGAGGTTGAGGCCGCACGCCGTCGGATAGGGCCACTGGGTCATCCCGATCGCAAGCAGAAGGCCCAGGATGACCCGGAGCCAGGTCGTGAGCGTCGCCAGGGGGCCTACCCGGGGGGCCGCCTGCTTGCCGCCGCTCTCGACCGCCTTGCCCCGCCCCGCGGCTGCTGGAGCTGGAGGTTGACTTGGGGAAGGCGCGCGCGCGATCACCTTGTCGATCTCGGCAAGCTCCTTGTCCCAGTCCCGCGGCTGGTCGCTCATGGCTGCTCCCGGGAGAGTCCGTAGCGCTCGATCTTCTTGTACAGATTGGACCGCGGCATGCGGAGGGCGCGCGCGGTCTCGGAGACGTTCCAGTCATGCTCGCGGAGCTTGGCGGCGAGGAAGCTTCGCTCGGCGTCGTGCTTGAAGGATTCGAACGTGCCTTCGCCCGCCGGGGGAGTCTCGCCACCTTCGGGAGCCGGAGCATCGCCCAGCAGGCGGGACACCTCCGCCGCGGTGATCACCTTCCCACTCGAGAGGATCAGCAGGCGCTCCACCGCGTTGCGGAGCTCTCGGACGTTTCCGGGCCAGTGTCGCTGGCGCAGCCGCTCGATCGCCGCGGCGTCGAAGGACTTGCCCGCGGCCCCCGCGCCGCCGGCCAGCTGCCGGACGAAGAATTCCACCAGCGCCGGGATATCCTCGCGCCGTTCCCGGAGCGGGGGTACCCGGATCGGCACCACGTTGAGACGGTAGAACAGGTCTTCGCGGAAGCGGCTGGCGCCGATCTCCTCCTCCAGGTCCTTGTTGGTCGCCGCGATGACGCGGACGTTGACCCGGATCGGCTTCGCGGCGCCGATCCGCGTAATGACGCCCTCCTGCAGCGCGCGGAGCACCTTGGCCTGCGCCGAGAGCGACATGTCGCCGATTTCATCGAGGAAGAGGGTTCCGCCATCGGCCTGCTCGAACTTGCCGGACCGGTCGGTCACCGCGCCGGTGAACGAACCCTTCATGTGACCGAACAGCTCGCTTTCGATCAGCTCGGCGGGGATGGCGGCGCAGTTCACCTCGACGAAGGCCCGGTCGCGCTGGGCGGAGGCGTCGTGAATCGCGCGGGCCACCAGCTCCTTTCCGGTGCCGTTCTCTCCGGTGATGAGCACCCGGGCCGACGTCGGCCCCACGCGGGCGATGATCTCGCGGACCTCCTTGAGCGCCGGCGCCTCCCCGATCATCTGGTTGCGCGCGCCCGCCTCCTGGCGCAGGCGCTGATAATCGCCAGCCAGCGTCGCTCGCTCCACCGCGTTGCGGACGGTGACCAGCAGCCGGTCGGCGTCGAGCGGCTTCTCCAGGAAATCGAAGGCACCGCGCCGGGTGGCCTCGACCGCCGTCGCGATCGTCCCGTGGCCGGAGATCATCACGACCACGGCGCCGGGGTCGACCGCCTTGAGGCGCGACAGAGTTTCGAGCCCGTCGAGACCGGCCATCTTCACATCGAGGAAGACGACGTGAGGCCGGAAGTCGGGATAGAGGGTAAGGGCCTCTCCACCAGACGCCGCCCCCATGACCTCCATGCCTTCGTATTCCAGCACCTGCTTGAGCGCGTCCCGGATGCCGGGTTCGTCATCGACCACGAGGAGGCGGTGGCTCATGAGGCCGCCTTGCGGTAGAGGGCGATCCCTGAGGGGCGCACTCTGAGACCTCCAACCCCTTCCGGCAGGGTGAGCGGGATCGCGCCGTCGGAGGCCCCCGGGAGGCCGGCATCGACAAGGCGATGGGAAGCGGGCTCCGGCAGCCTGATCCCTCTCAGGGTCAGCGCCCGCACCCGCCAGACCGCCTTCCCGGCTCCAGCGGTCGTGACCGGCCCGGCTAGGGCCACCCGCTCCCAGGGGTCGAGCGCGCCGGCGAGCGGGCCCAGAACTTCCGGAGTAAACTGGGCCGTCTCGAGTCGCGCCGTCACATCCACGCTCCCTTCACCCAGCACCACCGAAAGCGAGTCGAGATGCTGGCTCGCGGAACCCGGCAACCCCTTGGCCAGCAGGGAGGCCGCTTCATCGGCATCCACCACGACCGAATCCGCGCCCCAGCCCTGCAGGCTGTCCACCTTGTCGAGAGCCCGGGCCATGGCCTCCGCGCTGGGGACCCCTGCACGGCTGCCAAACGCCTCGTGGACGCGCTCTACCTGGGGCCGCATGCGCCGCGCGATTTCGTGGCGGAAGAGCCAGGCTCCAGAGAGAAGTGCGGCCAGCAGGAGAATGCCCAGCAGCCGGAAGAAAAGGGTCCACGGTTGCATCATGCGCCCAGCGGGATGGAAGCCACTTCGCTGTATGTCGCGCCGCCCGGACCGGTTCGGCTCGAGAGGAGGAGCAGCCGATCAACGGAGAACCCATCGGTGAGGGGCATTTCCTCGAGCAGGGCCGCGGCTTCCGCCGGGAGGCGGCTCCCGTCCCGCACGCGGCCCAGGGTCACGTGTGGGCGAAACGGTCGGCCCTCGACCGGGAAGCCCAGCGCCACGGCACCCCGCTCGACCCGGTGGACCAGGAGCTCGAGGGAGGGCTCGCCTTGGTAGCCGGCCCACACGATCCGGGCGCGGGACGGGTTCGGGAAGACGCCCAGCCCGACGGGTGCCAGCGGCTGCACCGGCGCGCCTGCACTCGCCTCGCGGAGCAGGCCGATGATTCCTTCCGGCTCCCCAACTTCCCCGAAGAACTTGATCGTGACGTGCAACCCTTCCTCCCGAACCCATCGGACCGGCCAGTCGCGACGGCGGAGTTGAGCGAGGTTCCGGCCCAGTTCATCCCGCGCCGCGCCCTCCACGGGCAGCGCCGCGAAGAGCCGCATCAGGGCTCCACCTCGGGGAACGCTGGCAGCAGGGCCCCACGCCGGTAGCCGCGTGGGTCGAGCTCCACCGTGACGAAGCCGAGGCTCATGAGCCGGGCGCACAGCTCGTCCCACCGCGCCTCGATCACAGCGCGCATGTCCGGGTCGACCTCGACCGAGGCCAACGGACCGCGATGGCGCACCCGGAGGTTCCCCGTGACGCCGACACCGCGCAGCCAGGCTTCCGCCGCCTCAACCTGCCGCAGCCGATCCGCGGTGACCGGCAACCCGTACTGGATGCGGCTGGAGAGACAGGGTGAGGCGGGAGCGTCCCAGTTCGGGAGGCCGAGCGCGCGGGCCGCCTCACGCACGGTGGCCTTGCTCCACCCCAGCTCCGCGAGCGGGGAGCGGACCCGGTACTCGGTCGCCGCCCGGAGTCCGGGGCGATGATCCGACAGGTCCTCCGCGTTGGTGCCATCGATGACGGCTGCAAAGCCGCGCATCTCCTTGAGGCGCCCGAGCCGGGTCCAGAGCTCGCGTTTGCAGTAGTAGCAGCGCTCGGTGCCGTTCGCACGGTAGGCGGGATCGTCGAGCTCCGCCGTCTCGACCTCGAGCACTGGCACCTCGAAGCGACGAGCGATCTCGAGGGCCGTCTCGTACTGCGCCACCGGGTAGGATTCGCTCTGCCCGATGACGGCCAGAAAGTGCCCCGGCGGGAGCGCCCGCCGACCTACCACTGCAAGCAGCGCCGAGTCGACGCCGCCGGAGTAGCCGAGGAGCGCGCTCCCCAGGCCGGCGAGATGCTCCGCGAGGTCGGTGACCATCGTCATGGCGGTAACGTAAGCCGCTCCCCCCGGCGGCGACAGGCTTGGCGACGGGGTGGCTTCCCTCTGACCCGATTCGAGCGCACAATTCGGCGCATGATGCCCGAGACGGTGCGGATCACCGCTGGTCTCACGATTCCGCTGACCGAACTCGACTTTCGAGCCAGCCGAAGCGGCGGTCCCGGTGGGCAGCACGTCAACACCTCCTCTACCCGGATCGAGCTGTGGTGGGACGCGGTGCACAGCCTGAGTCTTTCGCCGGAAGAGCGCGACCGCCTGCTCCGGAACCTGGCCACCCGCCTGACCGAGGATGGCCGGCTCCGCATCGTGGCCAGCGCGAGCCGTAGCCAGGCCCGGAACCGGGAGGAGGCCCTGATACGCTTCGGCGCGATCGTGCGAGGGGCGCTGGCAGTCCGCAAGCGCCGGCGCCCAACGCGAGTGCCGCGCGGCGTGAAGGAGCAGCGTCTGGCTACCAAGCGAAAACAGAGCCGGAGAAAACAGGAGCGGCGCCGCGTCGTCGAGGAGGATTAACCGGGCCATGGCCATCGTTCCGATCTCCCCCCAATCACCGGAGCCGGGCGTCATCGCCCGGGCCGCCGCGCTCCTGGGCCAGGGGCGCCTGGTGGCCTTCCCCACCGAGACGGTCTACGGACTCGGCGCTAACGCGCTCGACCCGGCCGCCGTGAACCGCATATACGAAGTGAAAGGGCGCCCGGGCTATAACCCCGTCATCGTGCACGTGGCTGACGCGGCCGCGGCCCGGCGCCTGGTGACGGCGTGGCCCGAGGCGGCCAACCGGCTGGTCGAACGCTGGTGGCCGGGCCCCCTCACTCTGGTGCTGCCCAAGTCTCGAGAAGTGCCCTCCGAAGTGACGGCCGGGCTGGGCACGGTGGCGCTGCGGGTGCCCGCGCACCCGGTGGCGCTGGCCCTGCTCAAGGCCGCCGGGGTGCCGGTGGCGGCCCCCAGCGCGAACCGCTCAGGAGAGCTCTCCCCTACGACAGCCGAGCACGTCCAGCAGAGCCTGGGCGACCTAGTGCCGATGATCCTCGATGCCGGGCCTACCACCGTCGGCATCGAGTCCACGGTGATCGATCTCTCGGACCGGGCGCCCATCTTGCTGCGCCCGGGAATGGTGTCGGAGGAGCAGCTGGAGGAGATCCTCGGCCCCATTCAGCGTCCGACTCGCCCCGAGACGCCGGAGGCCCCCCGTCCTTCACCGGGGCTCCTGGAGCGACACTACGCTCCCAAGGCGCGGCTCGTCCTCTACACCGACGCCGCGGAGGGGACCGCCTTGCTGGGCAAGGCGCGAGCGGCCGGCGGAGGCGCCCGACCAGCCGTCGTCTACCGGACGGCGCTGCCGGCCGGCGCCGACCTGAGCGAGCGGCTTCCCGATGACCCCGGCGCGTTTGCCCGGGAGATGTACGGCGCGCTGCACCGGCTCGATGCTCAAGGGGTGACATTGATTCTGGTGGAGCGTCCGCCCCGGGCCGCCGCCTGGGCGGGGATTCGCGATCGGCTGGAGCGGGCCGCCCAGGGCTGAGCGCGCTTGCCTCCATTACGCTCTCCCTTCTATCATCCATCCGCCTTCTCTACCTTTTCTTCATTGCGGAGCCGTCGTGACCGAGCCCGCGCCTGCCCGGAGCGCTACCACTCCCCGCATCGCGGTCATCGGATGCGGCGCCATCGCGCGCTCGTTTCACCTCCCTGCCCTGACCCGCCATCGCGAGCTGCTCGATCACCTGATCGTGGTCGATCGCGACCTCGCCCGCGCCCGAGAGGTGGGCGCCGAATTCGGCATCACACGCACGGCCGCGAACTATCCGGACGTTCTCTCCGACGTGGATGGCGTGATCGTGACGGTGCCGCACCACCTGCACTACCGCATCGCGATGGACTGCCTTCGGGCCGGCAAGCACGTACTCTGCGAGAAGCCGCTCGCGGAATCGGCGGCCGAGGCGCGGGAGATGGTCGCGGCGGCGGAGTCGGCCGGCGTGACCCTGTCCGTCAACCTCCACCGGCGCCTGTACCCCGTCACGCGCCGCATCCACCAGCTGATCCGGGAGGGCGCCATCGGGCGGCTCAAGCGGATCCAGTTCTTCTGGGGAGAGAAGTTCGACTGGCCGGTGACAACGGGCTTCTATTTCGGGATCGGCGGCAAGCCGCACGGCGTGCTGTTCGACAAGGGCCCGCACGCCATCGACCTCATCTGCTGGTGGCTGGGCGGAAGGCCGAATGTGGTCTCTTCCCGGGACGACTCGTTCGGCGGCGGAGAGGCGATGAGCAGCCTCGTGCTCGAACACCAGGGCTGCACCGTGGAGGCGGAGTTCAGCTTCCTCAGCCGGTATCCCAACACCTACACCCTCGAGGGCGAGACCGGCCGCATCGAGGGGTCGCTGTTCGATTTCCGAAGCTACGACTTGGTCTCGAAAACCGGGGCCCGTCGCAAGGTCAAGCTCGAATCGACGGCCCGCGGCATTGGTGACTTCGCCCCCGTCATGATCGACAATTTCATCGCCGTCCTCCGTGGCGCCGAGCGCCCGCTGGTGCCGGCCAGCGAGGTTCTCCCCAGCGTCGAAGTGATCGACGAGTGCTACGCTCGGCGCCAGCGATACGACATGCCGTGGCACGAGGCGTGGCGGAGAGTAGCCCATGCCTGAGCGGGTCCTGGTAACCGGAGCCGGCGGGTTCATCGGCGGCCGCATTGCCGAGATCTTCCATTGCTCCGGCATCTACACGGTGCGGGCTGGCATCAAGCGGTGGGCCAGCGCGGCGCGGATCGGCCGCTTCCCGATGG
>Ga0335081_10017311_pt1 | contig 11666 bp, 9 predicted proteins | sample Lox_Sample_35_FD_206713 | JGI IMG/M metagenome (GOLD analysis project Ga0335081, IMG submission 206713) | Soil microbial communities from Loxahatchee National Wildlife Refuge, Florida, United States - Lox_Sample_3.5 | ecosystem: Environmental > Terrestrial > Soil > Wetlands | place: USA: Florida... | reverse complement strand
CCCTCGACGCGGTTCTTCGCTTTCTTCTCAGGTGTTGCGGTGTCCTGTGCGGACACCAACAAGGACAGCGAGAAGGCAAATCCGAGAGCCAACAATAGAGTGAGTAGCTTTTTCACCATGTAACCTCGTCCTTTCAACTGGAAAGTTTGTGTACTCGGCACAGAAGAATAGACCTTACCGCTAAAAAGAACAAGCCCCGTTCAACCTGTTTGATGTTCCGCAATTCCGGGTGAAAACCCGGGATCCCGGTTTAGCCTCCGTCCGTTTAGTACAGCACCTCACTCTCACCTTTTGCCGCGATCTCCTGCTGGAAAATCCCCACGATCTTGTCCCGGCGCACCATTACCCCTTTCACTTCGTCTTTGCTCAAATAATGTTTGGTTTTTTCCGTCAGTGTGTTCGCATCGAGCGCTTTCAATTTCTCGAACAACTGCCGGTCGCAATGTTGCAGATTCTTGGGGGTCTCCACGTCCTTGGAAGGCTTAAACGCGCGCGTGTAATCGATCCGCCATATCTTCCAGTCGTCACTGATGAGCAAATTGGTAAGGTTGGGATCCTTGTCGTAGACTAATTGGTCAAAGACCAGGATCTTATACATCTGCTTGTTCCAGGCGTCATTATCGGGCACCTCGATCTTCTGCTTGACGCGCTCGAGCTCATCCATCTTTACGGGTAGCCACCAACTGAGCGAGCCGGTATGGCCTGACCATTTGCGTTCGACGTACACTGGCATCATGTCGTCCATGCCAAGCATTTCGGCCAATGCGTAGGCGGCAATGTTGTATTTGTAAGAGTCCGTGAAGTTGAGTTCCGTGGTCCCATTGGCCATTTTCTGCATCGGCTTCTCCTCGTCGACAGCCTGGAAAGAGGCATCGTGGGTGACCGTGCCGTCACTCAATGTGAGCCGCCAGGGGCTGGTGACACCTTTCTCGGTATGCTTGCTGGCCACCACCTTAGCTGTGAGAAGGAATTGCTTGATCTGTTCCTTGTTAAGGGTGGTCTCGTCGGTCGCCATCCCTAGCCCTGCGCAAAGCACGCAAATCGTTACCGCAAGAATCAGCCTCCGCCAATGCAGATGCAGTACTGTCATCGAATATCCTCCCCAAACCGCGCCGACAAATCTACCCCCGAAACTGCCATCCGGCAACCAAAAACTTACCGCGGGCCGCGGCAAGTGTCCTGAATACCAACCATTGTTCCAATCTTTTCAGTCTGAGTAATGATCCTTGACCTGAACCCAATGCCGGAACAAGAATCCAGCATGAACTAGGGCTTGGGGCGCGTCTCCTGCTGCTCCAAGCGCGCTTTGGCCGCGCGTGCGGTTTCTCGCAGCAACGGATCCGCATCATTCAGACATCGAATCAAATTACTTTCCAAAGACTTCATTCCGAAGCTTCCGATGGCATACGCGCCGCAAGACCGCAGCCAGGGATCGTCGGAGGTAACAAGCGCCGCCACTGCCTGTTCCTGGTTTTCGATCCGGGTATGCACCAGCCGATGTGCCAGGCGGGCACGCTCGGCGACCGTGACCTTGCCATCCAGCAGGGGTACCAGCATTTCGCGTAGCTGAGGCTTCAAGACGTTATCGAGAAATTCCAGCGCATTGTCGTAGACCGACACACTCTTGGATTGCAGACCCACGTAGGCGCTGTGCAGGTCAAGATGGGGATAAAGCAAGCCCAGCAAACGAAAGATGCGCTCCAGTTCTTGACGTATGGACTCCGTCAACGCCCGGGTTACGGGATCCTCGCCGCTTCCAGTTGTGCCCAGTTTGTCGAGAATCTGGTAGGAGCGGTAATGCCCGAGAATCTCGGCGGCCAACACCGTCTCCAGCATCAGCGTGTCCGTCTGAATCTCGGGGTGAAGGCGTTGCAGCTTGTTCAGCCCGCTGATAATGCGGAAGCGCAGGGTGGTGTCGCTTTCCATGAGGTTTTCCATGAGCACGCTGGCTGCCGCCGGCGTCCCAATCTTCACCATAATGGATGGGATTTCCCGCCGGGCCTCAACCGCAACTGAGGAGTCCCCAAGGTGGTCGCGCAAGGCCCCAACGATCGTGTCTCCGAACTCCCCCAGGGCCTTAGCGGCTTCGGCACGCAGCTCGTGATTCGTCAGCCGGTCCAGCAGCTCCGGCACCAGCCGGCGCTTGCGGAGCTTTCCCACGGAATGGATGGCCTCCCGCGCGACCGCAGAGTCAGGATCCGCGAGCAGGTTCGAGAGTAGCGGATCAAAACAGTCTGGCAGCTCGCCCAGCAAACGGGCCGCCTCCACCCGGTGCCGCTGCCGTCCGTCCCCGGGTTCGCCGACCATAGTGGTTAGAATCTGCTGCGCGGCTTCCAGGATCTGAGTCTCCCCGGGTCGTGCCAAAAACGCCACGACAGCCGAGCTGACTGAGAAGTCGGAGAAGTCGCTCTCATCCTGCATGAGTTCGAGGGGATCAACATGCGCATGATGGGCGAGGTAAAGCAAAGCTTCGGTACGCACATGAAGGTCCGGATCTCTTACCAACCGTTCGATGTCCGGCTGCACCGTCTTATCACCCGATTCGGACAGAATCGCGATTGCCTTCCGGCGGATTTCCGCGGAAGGGTGGTTCAGCAGGCTACGAACGACGGGATGTACGGCTCTCTGCCTCTCAACCTCAAACAAGCTCAAGGCGTAAAGGATGTCCTTAGGGTCCGAGGCCGCCAGCCCACCCGCCAGCAGCTCGGTGGTCGAACGGTCCAGCACCGAGATCTCGGCTTGCTCCACATCCACCCGATGCTGACTGATGCTTTCTTTCAAGGTGGCAACATACTGCTTGCGCGCAGCGGCAACCGCCACCAGCCAGACGCTGACCAGCAACAAGGCAATCCAGCTAATTTGACGGGCCGGTACATGCAGGGTGCTGACAAAAATAAGAACCGTTAATCCTGACAAGCCGTCCCCCAGACGCCAGATGACGGTATCGATGAACCACTTGCCTTGTAGCTTTACCTTCGATGGTAACGGCAGCCAGAGCAACTCGGTCGTGGACTTGTCCAGGGAGTAGCGGAGCACCTGGTCGCAGCCTTTCAGAGCGGTTGCTGCACCCAGTGTGCCAAAAGCCAGCAAGCCGGCGGAACCCAAGAACACTGTGCTCGGGAGCGCGAACAGCGACGGCCCTAAACCGAAGCGGCGCAGGAACCTGGTGGTGATGAGCATCTGGAACAACAGCGACAGAATAGCGGCATAAAAATTGAAGTTTCCGAAAAAGACCGCCAGAGCGTCTTTTTTCACCAGGAACTGCTGGGCTACGGCCAAGAACTGCCATCCGGTTAAGGTGGTGACAAAAGAAGAAACGCAGATTACCACAGCCAGAACCCGCAAGTATGGCGAGGAAAACACCAACCGCATGCTCTGGGCAAGATTCCGTGGCGCCGCTTCGGTACGTTGCGGAACGCCACCATGCTCCTCGCTAACCACGGCTCGACCACTGCGCCAGATCAAGATCACCAGCCCAGCCGAGAGAACCAGGGACAAAGCCATGCCCACCAGCAAGCTTTCGGTCCCGAAGGACTTCGCCGCAGTCTTGGAGATGAAACCGGCAAATATCCAGCCGGCAATGGCGCCGCCGCCCACCATTCCGAAGATCCGTTTGGCCTCGCGGGTGGTCAGGACGTAATTCGCTAACGTCCAGACCTGGGCTGGGGCGAGCACTCCAAACACTTTTATCCAAATGTAGAATGCCGGATACAACCACCTCAAGCCAGGGTGGTAGTGGGCCAGAAACCAGAACAAGGCGCAATTGCTGGCGAAAAATAGCATGCTGCCGACCAGCAGACTGAGCAACGAGACCCGCCGGGCGATGATGACATACCCTGCTACAACCAGCGCCACCAGGAGTGCGCTGAACATGTCGGCATAGGCGAGTTGCTTGGCCTCAAAATGCGAGAGAAACAGCGCCCAGCCCGCCACTCGGCCAGCTACGTAGCTGGTCATGACCAGGAAGAGACAGGCGGAGAGCAGGGTACCCCGGCCGAGGTCGCCAGGCTGGAGGTTCAGAGCGCGCTCAATCCACCTTTTCATCGGCAGAGCCTTTTCATCAGCTTGCGCTATTGCGGTGCGGCAACCGGCGGAGTAACCTCCTGCTTCTGCGCAGGGGGTAGAGCTGCCTGCTGATTTAGATAACCAGGCGCAAACTTGGCACCGTCCTGGATCTGCAAGTCTGATGCCCGGCCCCCGGGGTAGTAGCTGGTGAGCATGCCGGTGTCGATCAGGAACACTCTGTCTCCAAAACGAGGCCGGATGACGCCACCTTTCTGAACCGTGTGCCCCACCACAATGTGGGTTGCCTTAAAGGCTTCAAGGATTTTGCCTATGTGGGCCGCACCCTCTTCGTCGCTCCACTGGTCGTAACCGCGGAACCAAAGTGGACCATCAACTTTCACGCTCAGCCACTCCCCATATCCCAGAAATTGAATGAGCCTCGCCTGACGTTGCGGGTCTGAGGGCACCAGCCCCTTGCGCTCGGCTATGATTTCCGCCTGGACGACGCTGGTAATTTCCTGAATGTTAAAAAAAGGGAGAATTATCTTCTCGTCTTCCAGGTATTTCTTGGTGGCATCGAATGTCTTGATTTCGTCGTGGATCTGGGCATTGATCTTGTCAAGCTTCATTTTGGCCACGTCGGGACTGATTCCGCCGTGCAAGAAGATCACTCCATCAATATCGGCCAGAGCAGGGTGCTCACGCAGCCACCTGCCGTAGGTCCCGTTGGGGCTGTATGCCTCGCGTTGCTCGACGTAGCCCAGAGGGTGACGGGCCATCCACTCAGCTTCGGTTAACTCCATGGGTTGGGGAAGCTCGGCCAACAGCGGCGCATGGCTGGTGCGCCATTTCACGTACTCCTGATAGGCAGACCTCTGCCGCCCCTCGGAATTCGCATCCGCAAAGCTGGCGAAGTTCGCGGGTACGACATAACGGAGGTCTCCCATCATATTCATCATCTCGTGGTTGCCCAGCAAAGCCACTACCCGTCCGCCTGTCTGTGGGGCCTCCTTTTGCAGAGACATCATGAGATCCATCACCTCGCGCGGCTTCGGGCCTCGATCCAGAAGATCACCCACCTGAACGAAAGTGGTTTTACCGCCAGCCCAGTGATGCTGGGCGTCGATCAGGCCTACCTGCTGAAGGAGGGCGACAAAGTCGTCGAAGTCACCGTGAACGTCACCAATGGCCACTACAGATTCCGGCAGGTTCGCAGGTGCCTGCGCGGGTCCCGCCCACGCCAGACCGATGGACGCGAAGAGCAGGAGCACGGTAATGCAAATGCGGCGGGCAGGAACACGGGCGGAGCCGGCCATTCCTATGCCTCCTACGAACGAGCGTGTGTCGGATGTGGGCGAAACCATCTGGCGACGCTGCATCTTAGGACGCCCGGCTTATGGAAGTCAACAAACTGGCGCGGCTGCAGCGTGCCGAAAGAATCCGCATTTCTTGGCTTCTTCGTTTGAACGAAGTTTCGCGGCGGCTTATCCAGGAAACGCAGGCGGGCTCAGATTTTCCAGAAGTTGGTGCCGAAGAAGGGACTCGAACCCCCACACCCTTGCGGGTACATGGACCTGAACCATGCGCGTCTGCCAATTCCGCCACTTCGGCAAAAGTGACTCGGAGGCGGTGATCCGCCTCCCGGGAAAGGACTGCAACCTAATATTCTACAAAGGCAGCTTGGGCTGTCAAACTACGATGCGGCGCCGACCCCGCGCGTCCTCGCACCGCACAGACCACACCTCACGCCTCGAGTTTTGCGCTCATCGTGATATTCGCCTTGAGCACCTTGGAGACCGGGCAGCCACTCTTGGCGTCATTCGCAGCTTTCTCGAATGCGGCCGCATCGGCTTTCGGCACGCGGCCCACGACATCCAGATGAACCGCGGTGATGGTCCAGCCAGAATCGAGCTTTTCGAGGCTCAGGGTAGCTGTGGTATTGATGCTTTCTGGCGTCAGGTTCGCGCTCCCCAATTGTGCCGAGAGCGCCATGGAGAAACAGGCGGCATGCGCCGCCGCGATCAGTTCCTCCGGATTGGTTCCTGGCGTATTCTCAAAGCGGGTGGCGAAGGAATACGGAGTGCTTGAGAGGACACCACTCGTACCGGAAACTGCGCCCTTGCCATCCTTCAGCCCACCCTTCCAGACCGCACTTGCCTTACGTTGCATGCGAATCTCCTGAATGATGAAGTTGTTGCTGTGCCATTGTAGACGGGCGCGCCCCAGTCTGTCAGATTGGCTGACTTGGGCCTGCGCTCACCCCTGCAGAAATCAGTAGAAATCTGAGCAGCTCAGGTAGAAACCGCAATTCGGACAGGTTAATTTGCAGCCCTGCTCCTTGAGCTTGGACGAGCAGTTTGGACAAAATGTAACGGGATCGGCAGGAAGCGAATCTGCGGCACTCCCGTTCTGGATTTTTTCACCTGCGCGACTCGTGGGAACCGGCCACCCGGTTGGATTCTGATTCATGCGGCCTGGTCTTGTTCGAGCACGGCGAGACTGCTGCTCCAGCAGTCGGCAGTCAGGAGCCATGCACCCAGGCGACGCCAGGCATGCAAAAACCTGCCATGATCGGCGACCGTGGCGCCGCTCGCCTGCCTGATCGCAACCACATAGCGCCCCACCTCGACTGCCATGTCGCCAGAGTAGTCGACGCGAATCGTTTCCAGGCGCAAGTCCTGATACCCGGAGTCGCCGTATTCGCGTAGGAGTTTTTCAATCGCTTTGCGGCCTTGCGCGGCCTCGTGGCGCGGCGGCATGAAAATGCCGTCCGCCGCAAATAGAGCAGTTACCTGATCGTAATTGCCGGTATTGAATGCTGTGCAGAAATCCTGACTCAGGCCACGAATGGATGACTCTACATCCAGGAATGAATTGGGACTGGGAAGATTATTCCCGTAGGGCCGGTACATCAAACTACCTCCTGGTGGGAACGGCTGTGTTGGTGCTGGTTTTGCCGGGCCGACGGCGAACGGCCCCGGCGACTAATTGCAGATGATTCTAACGCAAAACGCTGTGGAAGAAGGCAGGTTTTCTAGACTGGATTCAACTTTTGTTGGCTGCCCACAAAACCATCTTGAGAGTATGATCTTGTCGTCACGCTTGTCTGTTGATTCTTCAAGGCTTGAGGAGTACCGCCATGCATTTCGAGCAATTTTACCTGGGCTGCCTTGCCCATGCTTCCTACCTGCTGGGATCGGAGGGCGAAGCTGCCGTGATCGACCCCCAGCGCGATGTGGACATTTATCTGGAGGCGGCGAAGGAGCGCGGGCTGCAGATCCGCCACATATTCGAGACCCATCTGCATGCCGATTTTGTCTCCGGGCACAAGGAGTTGGCCGCACGAACCGGCGCGAAGATCTACATCGGCGCGCAGGCGGGTGCGACTTTTCCTCACGTTGACGTGCGAGACGGATACGAAATGGCCGTGGGGAAACTACGCATCCGGGTTCTGGAAACGCCGGGTCATACGCCGGAGAGCATTTGCCTGGTCGTGACAGACACCGAGCGATCCGGCACCCCTTGGGCGGTTCTCACCGGCGACACCTTGTTCCTCGGCGATGTCGGACGCCCGGATCTCTCCAAGACGCACACCCCGGAGCAGTTGGCGGGTCTGATGTACGACAGCTTGCACAGCAAGTTGCTGCGATTGCCGGACGACGTACTGGTTTATCCAGCCCATGGCGCGGGTTCACTTTGCGGACGGAAGATGCGCGCCGAGCGCTCTTCGACGGTGGGTACTGAGCGGCTGACCAACTACGCTCTGCAAATCCCTAACCGCGAAGAATTCGTGCGGCAGCTCACGGCAAATCTGCCGGCGCGTCCGGAGTACTTTGCGCAGGACGCGGAGATCAATCGTGAGGGCGCGCCCGCGCTGGCCGAGTTGCCAGAACTGCCCGGTTTCCCGGCCGCCGAACTGCGGTCCATGCTGGACCAGGGTGTCACCGTGCTCGATGTGCGCAGCCCAGAACAGTTTGCTGCGGCTCACGTGCCCGGCTCAATCAACATCGCACTGGATGGCCAGTTTGCCTCGTGGGCGGGAGCGCTTCTGGGATTGTCTTCGGACTTGGCGCTGGTGGCCGATTCGCTCGAGAAGTTGCAGGAAGCTCGTCTGCGCCTGAGCCGCGTGGGGATTGAGTCGGAGCGTGGATATCTGCAAGGCGGCGTTGAGGCATGGCGGAAGGCAGGATATCCAGTTGCGACCTTGCAACAAATTACCGTCCAAGATTTACAGCAACGGCTGCGAGCGGACGGCCTGCAAGTGCTCGACGTCCGCCGCGAAGCGGAGTGGCAAGCTGGGCACATTGCGGGCGCGGCCTGGTGGCCGTTGGATAAATTCAACGCGGCCTTGCCAATGGCCGATAAGAACGCGCCGCTTGCCGTCCATTGCAAGAGCGGCTATCGCAGCGCGATCGCTTGCAGCCTCTTGCAGCGTGCGGGCTTCGAGAATGTGATCAACGTTGTCGGAGGCTTCGAGGCTTGGCAGCAGGCGCAACTCCCGGTGGCAACCGAGGCGGCGGTCGAAGCCTGAAGCAAGAGCCGCCTTCCATTGGTTGCGAAGGCGGGAACTGTCCCTTAGACTATTGACGTTCTTCCCAATTGCCGGGATGGCGGAACTGGCAGACGCAGCGGACTCAAAATCCGCCGGTACTTAGTACCTTGGGGGTTCAACTCCCCCTCCCGGCACCACAAATCCCCTCTTTAGTTTTGAAAGATCTGCGGGTTTGTTCGTCTCTGGTGTCTCTGCCATGATTTGCCTCCTGAGCCATTCGATACCGCAGTAGAGCGAAGTTGGTGGCTGTGCTATTTGTTCCGTACAATTCGGGCGTCTTCCATACTGGCATGCTTGTTCCACCCGTGGAAACGCGAAAAGTCACCCGCATTCCATGCCTCGCGGAGCCCAGGAGTACTTAGATCCCAGTCTGGGCGGATTTCTCTGGTCACGGCGCGCAGGTCGTGCCAAAGGTCGATGACCGACGGGCGGCCCCAGAACCAGTAACCGTTATAGATGCTGTAGATCACGAGGCCGGGCTTGAGCACAAGCGTATGCGGGATCATCGGGTTGTGCTCGGGGTCGGTGTACTCCTGGATGTCGAGATCCTTCTGAACCCTCCGGTCCGGGTCCGAAAGGAAGGCCCACACTGCTCCGACTGACGCACGGAATTCCTGAAGAGTGTGGTGATCGTCGGTGGCGATCGTGGCGATCTGAGTGTATGCCACCGCGATCTTCGGGTAGAACGCGGCGAGTTCCAGATGCTGCTGGTGCTCCTTTGGGCAATAGTGGCCGCGCGCAAGCGTAAGGATTAGCGGATCATCGCCCTGTAGGTCGCTGAGCTTGCGCAGTTTGCCCGTGTGATCGGGCAGTTCGTAGTCGGGGAAAATGCCTCCAGGCACAATATCAGAACGCATGATTGGACTCCTCCTGTTTCTCTCAAAAGTCGCCTCTCCCAGATCTTCTCTTAAATATCCAGCGTGACACCCGCGTTTGGCTGGGAACAGCATACGAGCACGTTCCCGGGAGCGGGCCGCTCGAGTGGTTCGGGTTGATAAGAAACGGATCCGCCAATCAGGCCAGTCATGCAGGTGTGACAAACTCCAGTCCGGCACGACCATCTGACCGGAACGTCGCACGCTTCCGCCAGTTCAAGCAAGCTCGCGAATTTCGGATCCCAAGCCGCGGTGATTCCGCTACGCGCGAATGAGACTGGGGGGCCAGATCCGGCCGACCCTTGTGGCAGGTGAGGCGTGTGAACAACCTGCGTCATGCCAGGTGTAATGCTCTCAAGCGCACCGAAGATTTCCGTGTGCACATTTCCGGCAAGCACACCCCAGTTTCCGAGGCCATCGCGCATGTTCTGCAAGAATGAGGGAGGGCCACACAGATAGAAGTCACTAGCCTGTGGCACGCCAATTTTCTCTATCAAAGCAATGTCAATGCGCCCGGGAGCGTCGAAGTCTACTCCGACTTGGTCGTTTGCGGAGGGCCTGCTGTACACGATGTATCCTCGTCCGCGAGAAAGCTGTTTCAATAATGAACGCGATTCTTCTGCGAACGGATGGTCGGCGCGATTGCGCGCTCCATAGATCCACCAGATCTCTCGTTGCGATCTTTCAGCCGCGAGTGCGTGCAGCATCGCCATCACAGGCGTAGCACCCACTCCCGCGCTCAGCAGAACCACAGGATTCTGGCTGGGACGCAGAATAAAGCTACCTCGGGGTGCACTAACATCCAAGACATCGCCTTCTTTCGTACGGTTGCACAGAAATGAACTTCCAATCCCGTTCAATTCGTTTTTGACGCTGATGCGGAAATGATCGGCTGCCGGCAGATCAGACAGCGAATAGCTGCGAAGAACCGGCGGTTTGCCCGGATCCTTGTCCGGATCCTCGCCCGAATTAACGCGCAGCCGCAAAACCACAAATTGCCCCGCTTGGCAGAGTGGAAGCGGCTGCCCGTCGATCGGCGCCAGAACGAAAGAAGTTACGCTATCGCTCTCCTTATTAATTTTCGCGACTCGCATCTGTCGAAAGCCAGGCCATGCCGGTGCTTGTTCCTCATAGGCGAGTCCCGGATTCCCCGCCGTAGTTTTGGAACTCAAGTCCTGTTGGAGCATTGCCTGGAACGAATCCCGCCAGCCTTTGCTAAGTGCAGGAATCTGCAGCGCGCGTTCCAGCTGCTCGCTGGATTGCCCTGGCAAATATAAGAGGGCATCGATCTCGGCTACGGTCATGCGCTTTGGACCGTCAGTAATCTTTACGATGTCATCCCCCGCGCCAACTTCTCCCTCCTGCAACACGCGAAAGTAGAATCCCGGTCTGTGATGGGCTACGAGCAGCGCCGGCATACGAGGTTCATTCATGCGGATGCCCACGCGGTAGCACGTCACGCGCGGCTGTGTCACTTCAAATATCGCGTCACCGATGCGGTATCGGTCGCCGATGCAGACCTCGTTATCAAGAAGTCCCTCAACTGTAAAGTTTTCCCCGAACTGGCCAAAAGTAAAATCGTTGCGTCCCAGAAAGCGCTCCCAGTAATGGTACGAGTCCATCTGGTAGACAAATACGGCGCGGTGCTCCCCTCCGTGACCGGCGAGGTCGCCTTGCGCATCACCATCGATATCGAGCTTGCGCACCATTCGCCGTCCATCAACTGGGAACTTCCAGACTGACGTTCGGACAGTTTTGCCGTTCCATGTCACGTCGCGCGGAAGGCCGACATTTACTGAGAGCAATCGGGGCATGCCTACCTCGTGGAAGCCCAGCGTGTGGTTAGAGTCCTTTTATGCTTTGCTAACGACGAGCCGAACAGGCACCGTCCACGTGGAGAATCTCTCGGCTCACATGACCTGCCTGCGCCAGGTGGAGAACGGCATCGACAATATCATTTACCGTCGCTTTTTTCAGAGCTGGCTGCAAGGGCGAGTGGTTGGGATCATTGCGGTGCATCAGATAGCGCCTTCTATCTCGTCAGGCGTTTACTTGCAGTGCGAGATGTCGGACGTGCTGAAGTGGGCGAAATACCGAACTCCAGCGAAGACGAGCCATGTTGAGCGCTAGAATCGGTGCGTCGTTTCTCACTAAAGTATTTCGCCATGCCTATTCCGGTGATTTCCAGTTTCGAAGTTTTGGGAGTCCATGGCGTCGGTGACCAATTCCAGCTT
>Ga0335081_10017310_pt1 | contig 11667 bp, 11 predicted proteins | sample Lox_Sample_35_FD_206713 | JGI IMG/M metagenome (GOLD analysis project Ga0335081, IMG submission 206713) | Soil microbial communities from Loxahatchee National Wildlife Refuge, Florida, United States - Lox_Sample_3.5 | ecosystem: Environmental > Terrestrial > Soil > Wetlands | place: USA... | reverse complement strand
GTTGCCAGCGCTGCACATGACGAAATGCTCGCGCTCACAGAAATGAGCCAGAAAATGCGGGGACGGCGCATGGGCACGTTCGCCTTTGTAGGTGCGACGGTAATCGACGGCAGCGGCAGGCCGCCGGTTCCTAATGCCACTATTGTCACCAGCAACGGAAAGATCGTCGCTGTCGGGTCAAGTGCCAACGTGCAGATTCCTTCTGATGCTCAGCGCATCGATGTCAGCGGCAAATACATCATCCCCGGACTGTGGGACATGCACGCGCATTACGAGCAGGTCGAGTGGGGACCAATCTACCTCGCCGCAGGCGTGACCACGGTCCGCGATGTGGGTAACGAATACGACTTCATCGCCCAAGTGCGGGATGCCGTGAACAGCGGCCAAGCCCTGGGCCCCCATATGCTGCTGGCCGGCATCGTTGACGGGGACGGACCTTACGCGATCGGCATTACGCGTGTCAACAACGCCGAGGATGCGCAAAAGTGGGTGACAAAATATCACGAATCGGGCTTCCAACAGATCAAGATCTACAGCTCGGTCAAGCCGGAAAACGTGAAGGCTATCTGCGCCGACGCGCACAAGCTCGGCATGACCGTGACCGGCCACATCCCCATTGGCATGAATGCCTATGAGGGCGTCGACGATGGCATGGACATGATCAACCACATCCACTACATAGCCGATCTACTATTGCCGAAGGATTACGATCCGAAGAAGGTAAAGGGCCTGGAGCGGATGAAGATCCTCGCTTCTGCAGACATCAACTCGGAACAGGGCAAGCAGGCGGTCGCATTCTTCAAACAGCACCAGACCGTGATTGATCCGACGATGGCGCTGATGGAGATGGGCGTGCGCCCGGCAAACGAGCCCGCAACGCAGATGGAGCCTGGCATTGCGCGCGTCGCGCCTGAGTTGCGTGAACAACTGGTCAATGGAGGGGTGCCTCCCGAGGCAGCCCCGTATGCCGAAAAGATAGTTCAGAACGATCTGGCCATAATTGGTGCGCTGCACCGCGCGGGCGTGCCCATCATTGCGGGAACGGATCAGGCGGTACCCGGCTTCTCGGTCTATCGCGAGATCGAACTTTACGTTAAGGCAGGTTTTACGCCGATGGAAGCGTTGCAGGCGGCAACGATTGTGCCCGCGCGCGCGATGCGGGTCGATGCTACCAGCGGAAGTGTGGAGGTTGGCAAGCGCGCTGATCTTGATGTGCTGGACGCGAACCCGCTCGACGACATTCACAATATTCGCACGGTGCGCACGGTGGTAGCGAATGGCGTGATCTATGATCCGGCGCCGCTGTGGGAGAGCGTGGGCTTCAGCACGCACTAGCCAATGGACTCGTTCTCCGGCACGTTTGACGTGACAAGATAGTGCTTGGCCTTTTGTTGCAGCGATTGCGTCAACGGCACGCTCTTGCCCGACTCCAGACTGGCTTGTACGGCGACGCTGTCGCAGGTGGCGACCATCTTGCCGGTCTCGTCGTCGTACATCTGGTGGAGAAAGCGAAAGTACTTTTCGCCGACGGCGAGGAAGCCGCTCTTGATCTCCACCAACTCACCGCCGCGCAGTTCCTCCAGGAATTGGTAATTCTGGCGCACGATGGCGACACGAAGCTTTTGCTGCTTGATGGATGCGGGCGTCATTCCGATGGCATGCAGCAAGAACCAGGTCGCCTGATCGAAGCGCGAGACGTACATGCGCGAGTTCATGTGGCTCGCAAAATCGTATTCGGAAGCCAGCACCGCGCCCTTGAAGGTGTGCACCCACTCAGCCATAAAGCCCGCCTTTCATGATTGCTATTCGCTCTTCGTCGTTCGCCTTTTGCTGGTCGCCTTGCGGCTGTCTTATTGAACTGCTATCCCGAGGCGAGCCGGCCTTTCATTGTCAAAGGTATTCGCGCAGGCCATCTTGGCCACAAATTCCGCGATGCCATGCAGCGTTTTCTCCGGCTGATCGCGATGTGGCGAGTGCCGGCAATTCGGCAGCATGAGGATTTCACTCTGCGGCACCTGTGCCTGGATGGCCCCCACCTGCGCCTTGGTTCCGTACTCGTCGCCCTCGCCCTGAATGCAGAGAACCGGACAGCGTATTGCCGGCAGATATTCTTCAATGTTCCAGGCGCGAAAATTCGGATCGAGCCAGATGTCATTCCAGCCCCAGAACGTCTCCTCCACGTGCGCGTGATAACGTGACAGCTTCTGCCGAAAGTCAGTTGTCTGGTAGTTCACCTTCGCCTGTGTGATGCTGGCGACGCTCAGGTCTTCGACGAAGACATGCGGCGCCTCCAAAATCAACGCCAGTGCGCGTTCCGGATATTTCCCAGCGAAGATGATCGAAATCGATCCTCCATCGCTATGGCCGAGCAGGATAGGGCGTTCGATTCGTAGTTTATCGAGAAGCTCCGGCAGTACCACTTCCCCTTCATGATGCATGAAGCCAACCGGCCGCTTCTCCATGAGTTTGTCGGAGTTGCCATGTCCGTAACGCGAGTAGACCAGTACATTGCAGCCTGTGCGTCGCGCAAGCTGATCCGGGAAGTCCTTCCACAGGGCAATCGACCCCAGCCCTTCATGCAGCACGACGATTGTTGGCCGTGAGCAGTCGGCGCCACCGATCCACATCGTCTCCAGACGCTTGCCATCCACGACAACTTCGTTGCGAAGATTTTGGTTCGTGCTCACCCGTTCGGCATCTCCTCTCGCCAGCCGCCTACGACGCTTTCGATTCGCGCCTTGCCAGGATGTACCGCTGCAATTTACCGGTTGCCGTCTTCGGCAACTCCGCCATGAACTCGATATATCGCGGATGCTTGTATGGCGCCAAGCGCGTCTTGACGAAGTTCTGCAGCTCCTCGCGCATGGCGTCACCTGCCGGCACGCCCTCCTTCAGCACAATAAATGCTTTTGGCTTCACCAGCCCATTTTCATCGTTGGTTGCGACGACGGCTGCTTCCAGAACCGCATCATGGGCAATCAGTGCCGACTCCACTTCCATCGGCGATACCCACTGCCCGCTGACTTTCATCATGTCATCGCTCCGGCCGCAGTGAATCAGATAACCGTCGCTGTCCTGTCGATACTTATCGCCGGTTCGCATCCATTCGCCCAGGAAAGTTGCCTGCGTCTTCTCGCGATTATTCCAGTAGCATGCAGCTGCCGTGGGGCCGCTTACTTGCAGCTCGCCGATCTCGCCCGGGATGACCTCGGCGCCATTTTCATCGACCAGTCGCACGCGATATCCCGGCACAGGTACGCCCGAGGTTCCATATCGCACTGCACGGGGACGATTGGCAACGAAACAATGCAGCATCTCGGTTGAACCGACACCATCGATGATCTCGACTCCAGTACGTTGCGTCCACGCCCGTGCTACCGGCTCGGGCAAGGCTTCGCCGGCTGAGCCGCAGAGGCGCAACGCATGTTGTCCTCGACCCGGAAGATCGGGCGAAGCGAGCAGGGAACTGAACAGCGTCGGCACACCGAAGAAGACCGTTGGCCGATGCTCACGCAGAATGCGGTTCACCTCCGGCGGCTTTGGCCGTCCGGAAAACAGTATCGATGTTGCGCCCACGGCGAACGGAAATGTCAGCGCGTTGCCCAATCCATAGGCAAAGAACAGCTTCGCCGCTGAGTAAATCACGTCGCCGGCATGGATTCCCAGTACCCCTTGTCCATATAGCTCAGCCGTTTTCACCAGACTCGTGTGGACATGAACAGCGCCCTTTGGACGCCCAGTCGATCCCGAGGAGTACAACCAGAAGCATGCGTCATCTGGTCGCGTCGGATAAGCCTCAGCGCTACTCGGTTCTGCTGCCGTCAAACGGGAAAGCTGGGAATAGCCACCATCGTTATTGCCCGAAACGACAATTGCTCCCTGCCAACCGGTGATCTGCGCCGCCTCGCGGATCACTGGCAGCCGGGCCTCAGAGACAATTGCTGCCCGGGCCCGGCTGTCGCTCAAGACGTACGCGTAATCGGCAGCCGACCACATAGTGTTGATTGGGACCGGAATAATGCCAGTCTTGATCGCGCCAAGAAAGCAGGCCGGAAAATCGATACTGTCGTAAAGACACAGCAGCACACGCTGCTCAGGTTGGACTCCGAGTTCCCGTAGAGCATTGCCGCACCGATTCACCCGTTCCGCCAGCTCAAAGTAAGAATGCGGACCGCTCTCGTCGATCACGGCGATCCTGTCGGCGCGATCAGGCGCCAGATTGCGCTCGACCAGATCGACGGCTGCGTTGTAATAGGAAAACTCCACGTCGCGGCTCGTTGCGAATTAGTCGCGCGGATCGGCTGCCTGTTGGCTCAACGCGGTCAGGGTCGCAGCTGCTCCCTGCATGGCCACGCGCTGGTGATAGAACCACAGTCCGTGAAGACCGCTGAGTTCTTCGCCACCGCCCGCGTGTCCAGGTCCGCCATGCATGCACGATGGCAACACAATTCCGTGTCCCGTATGGCTGTCGCCAATCGAGGGATCAACCAGTAGCACGCGGCCGTGAGTGGTTCCCAGAGCGGCCCCGGCTTCAGCAAGAAAACTTGTGTCATTGCTGAACACCGACGCCGCCAGCGATCCGCCGCCGCGCCGCGCCAGCGCAAAGGCGCCCTCTTTGTCGCGATACGGCACAACTGACGCCACGGGTCCAAACACCTCGACGTGATGAACAAGCTCCGCTTCACCGCTACTTCTTGTCTTGAGCAGCGTAGGTGGAACAAATGCGCCCTTCTCCAGGTTTGCATCGACAGGTGCCAAGCTCTCCGACGAATAAGCAACGTCCGCCTGCGTTTTCAGCCTGCGAATTCCGTCTTCGACAGATCGGCGCTGCGTCATGTTCACAACCGGCCCCATCGTCACAGTCGCGTTCGCCGGATCGCCGACAACGACCTTGCGCAAAGCTTCCGAAATTGCGTCAATCGCCGCGCCGGCCTGCTCTGCGGGAACCAACACGCGGCGAATCGCTGTGCACTTCTGTCCCGTCTTCGAGATCATCTCGCGAACAACTTCGCGAGCGAAGAAACCAAACGCCGGTGAATCGGGCGTCACATCGGGGCCAAGCAACGCAGCATTCAGGCTATCGGCTTCAATGTTGACCCGTATGTTTCGCTGACGGACCCGCGGATGCTGGCGAATCCCCTCGGCCGTGTCTGCCGATCCGGTGAAGGCCACGACATCGCCCAATTGCAGGTGATCGAGGAGGTCGTTAGGCGAACCGCAGAGAATCGAGAGCGCTCCCGGCGGAAGAACGCCGGCATCGATCACGGCGTTTACCATCTCCTGCGCCAGCCATGCGGTTGAGGTTGCCGGTTTGGAAAAGACAGGCACGCCCGCCAGCAGACTGACGGCTGCCTTCTCCCACAATCCCCACGCGGGGAAGTTGAAAGCGTTGATGTGGACCGCTACGCCGTCCAGAGGGACGCCGACGTGCAGGCCTTGAAAATTCTGATCGCGTGCCAGCCGCGCCGGCGAGCCGTCGCGCAGCATGTGAGCAACGCCCAACTTGGCACCGATCTTTCCGAAATACTTCAACGTTCCAATCGAGCCGTCGATGTCGATCGCAGCGTCAGCTTTCGTGTTGCCGGAATTCTTGCGCGCGATCTCAAACCATTCGTCGCGCCGGGCTGCCAGCGCATCGGCAATCTTGCCCAGCATCTCGGCGCGTTGCGCGTAAGTGAGCTTACGTAATTCCGGACCTCCCACGTTGCGGGAGTGTTCCATCGCCGCCTTCAGGTCCAGACCCTTGGAACTCGCCCATGCAACCGTTTCTCCGGTTGTGGGATTCAGCAGCGCGGCGCCCTGCTCGGCGCCGGCTTGCCACTTGCCGCCAAGATGGCTTTGCAGCACCTTGGCTTCCGTTCCAATGCGATTCTCAACTGTAGTTGCCATGATTTATGCCATCTCCGATGAAGGCGTTAAATGCTGTTCCACCCAGGGCACCACCCACTGCGCCGCCAGTTCCTCAGGCAAGATGCCGGAACTGGCATCATGCATCAGGATGTCGCCAGCCCGCCTGGCTCCGAGCTCGGTGAGGAGTTTGTCGAAACGTTTGCCGCCCTGACAGTAGGTGTCTTTGTAGGTTGTGTCTCCTAGCGCGATTACGCCGTAGGTGACGTTGCTGAGGTTCGGCCTCTCGGTTTCGAGACTGCTAAATAGGAATTGAGCGTTGTCGGGCACGTCGCCATTGCCGTAGGTTGAAGTACAGATCAGAAAGGTGCCGCCGGGCTGGAAGACGCTGGCATCCAGATTGTCCATCACCTGAATCGTCGCCTGATGGCCGGCGCTCTCCAGCGCTTGCTGGACCTCCTGGGCTACCATCTCGGCGGTGCCGGTCATGGTACCCACCAGGATCGTGATATCTACGCCCACGCGGTCATCCCCACCCGAGAGCCGGTTGCCGGCTGATGGTACGTTCTCGTCTGCGCACTATTATACGTGCGGTTGCAGAAGTATAATGCATGCACCGTGGGCCGAAAGCGCGACATAGTGCATGTGGAAGGGCCCGACCAGCCTGAGCCCCCAGCGGAGGCATCGTCTTTGCCTCATGAGCAAGCGGGTGCTGCCAACACAGAATATCTCAAGCGCCTGGGCGAGCGGGTGCGCGAAACACGGGCCCGTCGCGGCATGACCCGCAAACTTCTGGCGCGCGATTCCGGCGTCTCGGAACGCTACCTGGCGCAGTTGGAAACGGGTCAGGGCAACATCTCCATTCTGCTGTTGCGCCAGATCGCCAACGCTCTCGATATTCCGGTTGAGGCGCTCGTGCTTGTCGGTCCGGAGCCGCCCGTCGACCTGGTGCACAGCACGGAGTTCCTTCGTCGCTTGCCGGCAGCGGAGCTCGCAGAAGCTCGCCGTCTGCTGGTGCAGCACTTTGGCGGGATCGATCAGGAAGCGCGCCGTGAACGCGTTGCGCTCATCGGCTTGCGTGGCGCCGGGAAATCGACCCTTGGCGCAATGCTTGCCGGCCGCCTGCAAGTTCCTTTCCTTGAACTCGACCGTCTCATCGAGCAGGAGAGCGGCGTCAGCTTGAGTGTCATTTTCGATCTCTATGGGCAAGCTGGGTTTCGCCGTCTGGAGCGCCGCTGCTTGGACGAGGTGATCGAGCGCTATCCGCGCTTCGTGCTTGCGACCGGCGGCAGCCTGGTCTCGGAGCCAGCCACCTTTGAGCGGCTGCTGACGACGTGCTTCACGGTCTGGCTACGGGCGACGCCGGAAGAGCACATGCAGCGTGTCGTCGCCCAAGGTGACATGCGTCCCATGGCCGACAATCGCGAATCTATGTCCGACCTCAAGCGCATCCTGGAGGTGCGCGAGCCGCTGTATCGCAAAGCTGACATCACGATTGAGACCAGTGGAACAACCACGGAGCAGAGCTTGGGAAGGCTGCTGGATGCCCTACAGCGCAATTAGAAGTTTAGATCGAGCTACTCGCTATCGGCGTCGCCGGTGCTCGACACAAATTGCAGGAATTCTATGGGGGCGCCGTCCTCGACGATGAAGGCCACGCGCACGCCGGGCGATGGGCTATTGGGCGCGATCAGCACCTGCTTACCCGCAAGCTCCGCTTCCAGATCATCTACCTCAAAGGCGACATGTGGGACTCGGCGCACCAACTCGGGTATGCACAAATTTGGCTCGAAGCGCATCCATTCGATGCCGTACTGACTCGTCTCATATCCGGAGACGTACATTCCGAATTGCGGCAGATATCGTTCGCCCGGCTTCTGCTCGGTTGTGGGAATACCGAGGTGGTGATATCTCCGCATGAGAGCGCGCTATTCCGGCTTCGCAGTTTCGGTGACGGCCGCCGCTGTGGGCGTGGGGCCCGACTTGCGCAGCTCCGCACGCGTATCGATGGGTCGCGTCGCCGTCATGCCACGCTCGTCGAACTTGCCGAAGATCATCTTGCCTGCGGTGGTCTGCAATACCGACGTCACCGAGATATCGATATTCTTGCCGATCATCTTGCGCGCATTGTCGACCACGACCATGGTCCCATCGTCCAGATAGGCGACGCCCTGGTTGTACTCCTTGCCTTCTTTCAGGATGAAGACCTTCATCACCTCGCCGGGGAGCACGATGGGCTTGAGCGAGTTCGCCAGCTCGTTAATGTTCAACACCTCGACACCCTGCAGCTGCGCAACTTTATTCAGATTGAAATCATTGGTGACGATCTTGCCCTCGTACACCTTCGCCAGTTCGATCAGCTTTAGATCGACTTCACGTACCGCCGGAAAGTCGTCTTCGACGATCTGCACCGTTAAGGATGCGATCTTCTGAATGCGCTGGAGGATGTCCAGGCCGCGGCGGCCGCGATTGCGCTTCATGGAATCGGCCGAATCGGCTACCAGTTGCAGCTCGCGCAGCACGAATTGCGGGATCACGATTATGCCGTCAAGGAAGCCGGTCTCGGCGATATCGGCGATTCGGCCATCGATGATGACGCTGGTATCGAGGATTTTGTAGCTGCGTTTGCCCTGCTTCTCGCCGCCGAAGATGCCGCCCAAGGCGGCCAGATTCAACAGGTCGCCCTTGCCGGCGCCCACGATCAGGCCGACGTAAGCCATCAATAGCATGACGAACAGTTGCAGAAAGCTCTGGGTGGGACCCGGGACGATGCTGTTGCGGATGACGAGGCTGAAGAGATAGGCCCCGCAGATGCCGAGGATGCTGCCGATGACGGCGCCGATCAGCCGCTTCAGGCTGACTCGCCGCAGCCGGACTTCAAACAGGATGACAGCCAGCCCGATAAGAATGCCAACTACGGCGGCCGGCCACTTCCCGAGGCCTAGCGGTTGCAGTTCATAACATGCCAGCCCGGTAATAACCACGAATACGACGCGTATGAGTACAAGGTCCACGCCACACCTCCCACGGCCAGTCCTGGGGGTCTGCGGTCGGATTAATATTCGCCGGGGCTATGAAAGATCATCCACCGCCAACTGCAACACCGGTAACGGGCGGGGGATGCCTGATTATGCCGGCGACTCAGTCCTATTCCCTAGACACGACAAGCGGCCCTCGACTCGAACCCTTCTATATGAATCTTTCGGGGAATATGAAAAGAGGAGCGGTCCCCGATCCGCCATATCGGCGGAAGTACTACAAACTCAGAACAACCGAAGTATATATCAGTTTAGCCTCTTCTCCTGATGGAGAGTCGGGTTACGCCTGTGGACTTCCCCATTTGGGTAAAGCAAAGCGCCTACTGCACGGCATCAGATGCAAAATGCGACAGTGTCGTCTATTCTCACGAGAATGCGGCGGCTATTCCAGCTCCCGCTAACACCAACAACAGCCACCAGCCGAACACCACTGCCATGCAGGTGCCGCGTTTTACCTTAGTCAGACAGGAGAAGGCGATTCCCGCAAGCGCCAGCGTCCAGATAGTGAAGACATCAACCGAGGTGGCGACCGAATACAGGAAGTGCGAGCTGGGATCGACCAGCGGACTAAGATTGCTGGCGATGGGGTTCTGGAAGGTGAAGTTCTGGCCGGCGCCCATGGCGATCACGAGGATAGCAAGCAGCACTTTAATGATGCCGGGCAGAGAGGTGTACATGCAGACGGCCAGGCATTGATTGAACTTCAGTTCGGCGCCCAGTCCGAAATTGAAGGTTGCGAGCAGCACGGCGGCAACGATGGCCAGAAATACAATAATGACGATCGGGTAGCAGTAGGACACCACGCGATTGAACTTGATTATCGTCTCTATGCGACTGGCGCGCGCTTCCGGCGAGAGCTGATCGAGTTGGGCGGCCTGTTTGGGCTGCAGCGCGAGCCCGTTCTCGACCACCTTCTCCATGCCGAGCTTCTTGTCGACAACTACCACGAGACCGATGCTAAAGATCGCGAGCAGCAGCCACGCGACGAACCAGTTCGCGCTGCGGCTGAGGTCAGTAAAGGTCTTGGTAGGAGCGACAAATGTGTCGACAATGCGCTCCCCTTCCGAGAGTGGCTTCTGCTCAGGAGGAACAGCAGGGACGGCAGAACTCATTGGATGTCTCCGCGAATTGGCAATCAGCAATCAGCAGTCAGTTGTTGTTGGCACCAGCACCCAGACGGTGCTTCGCACGGGCGCATAACGTTCGCCGGTTTTACCTTATCAACAGTGCCGATCGCCACAACTGATTGCTGATTGCTGGCTGCTGATTGCTGACTTCCGCGCGATTGTAACACTACTTTCAAGCTCCAAACGTATGGTTGAACGGCGGCCATCGCCCTTTTAGACTGAGAGCATGCACGTTCACGCCGGCGACATGCGCAACGCCAGGACCTCGCAAGTACTGCGCATCTCTCTTGCAGTAACGCTGGCATATATTGTGCTGCTGGTCGTCGCCGGGTTCCGCGCGCATAGTCTGGCGCTGCTCTCCGAAGCCGGTCACAATCTTACCGACTTCGTTGCTCTGCTCATGTCGTGGGGCGCGGTGTATCTGCAAGCCCGTCCGCCCAGCGCGCGCAAAACCTTTGGCTACAACCGCGCCGGGGTGCTGGCGGCCTTCGTCAACGGACTCACGCTAGTCCTCATCTCGTTTTACATCTGGTACGAGGCCTTCAAACGGCTGCAGGCCCCGGTGCACGTCAATGCCCATCTGATGATTTGGGTAGCGGCCGCGGGCGTCGCGATGAACGGCGGGATCACGCTGCTGCTGATGCGCGGCCATCGCGACATCAACCTGCGCGGCGCGCTCTTGCACGAGATCGGTGACACCTTATCGACGGCAGCGGTCATCGCGGGCGGCGTCGCCATCGATCTGACGGGACAGCACTGGATCGATCCGGCGCTGTCGGTCGGCATCGGCGTGATGATCCTATGGTCGTCGATCGGCATCATCCGTGAGAGCCTGAACATCCTGCTGGAGGGCACGCCCAGCGGCATGGACCTGGGCCGCATTGAGCAGGCGATCTGCGATGTGCCGGGTGTGGAATCGGTACACGACTTGCACGTCTGGAGCATCGGCAGCGATACGTATTCGCTTTCCTGCCACGTCGGCATCTGCGATATGCCGGCCTCGGAGAGCGCGAGCATTCTGGGGTCGATCCGCGCCGTTCTCGGCGAAAAATTCCAGATCCATCACACCACCATCCAGTTTGAGCTGAAGGCCTGTGAGGTCAGCGACGGCTGCGTCATCCCCGCCAGCCAAGGCCACGAGCACTCCCATTCCCACGAGCACGGCCATTCGCACTGATATGAAGGATCAGACGGGCATTCCTAGTGCCAAGCTCACATATTGTGCCGTTCTTCTGATTGCCCTGTTGGCAGTCGCCGCTTGCCAGAAGAAACAAAGCGCGTCGGCAGGCTCCATTGCGACGGCGGGGCCGTGGCGGCTGGAGCTGAGGACCATTCCCGATCGTCCCAGCATGACCAAGCCGATGACGTTCAAGCTGCACATCACCGACGATCACGGCCAGCCGGTGAGCGACGCCACAGTGAATGGCTCGCTCACCATGAAGCTGATGGACATGGGCGTTACGCCGGTGAAGTTTGCGGCCAAGGGAAACGGAGAGTACGAGGCAACGATGAATGGAATGGACATGTCCGGTCCGTGGAACCTGGCAATCGACGTGGCACAAGGCAGCACGCATGCGAAGAAGGATTTTGAGGTGACGGTTTCGGATTGAGTTAGCAATTCGGCTGATGTTTAAGAGTGCTTGGGACGGTTCGTC
>Ga0335081_10017309_pt1 | contig 11668 bp, 14 predicted proteins | sample Lox_Sample_35_FD_206713 | JGI IMG/M metagenome (GOLD analysis project Ga0335081, IMG submission 206713) | Soil microbial communities from Loxahatchee National Wildlife Refuge, Florida, United States - Lox_Sample_3.5 | ecosystem: Environmental > Terrestrial > Soil > Wetlands | place: USA... | reverse complement strand
GACAGGGTCCTCGGGTGGATCGACCGTTACCGCAAAACGCCCCGGGAGGAAACCGCCATGGACCTGATCGCCGATCGCGGCCGACGCGTGTCGGTCGAGGAGCTCAACACCAGCCGGCTGCTCGCCCATGCGCGGCGCCAGGCCGACGCGCGCCGGCTCGACGACCTGCTGATCGCCGACGTCGACAGCCATCACTACGAGAACGAGATCTACGACGAGTTTCTGCCGTTCATCGAGAACGACGTGCTGCGCCAGCTCGTCCTTGCCGGCCGCGCCAAAGGGCGGCAGACGCTGATGCCGACGCAGGTCAGCTTCCAGGACATGGGCGGGCGCATCACGCGCTATCCGATGCGCGCGACCGAGAAGACCGGCGACGGCCGTCCGCGCGACGTCGAGCTCGGCCACCGCTGGATGGACGCGATGAGCGTCGACTATGCGTGCTTGTTTCCGACCATGCTGCTGGCGATCGGCCTGCATCCCTCGACCGAGATGGAGATCGAGCTCACCTGGGCCTACAATCGCTGGCTCACCGAGCACGCGCTGCCGGCCGCCGACGGGCGGTTCTACTCGATGCTGTGCCTGCCGTTCACCGAGCCCGACGAGGCGCTGCGCCAGATCGAGACTTTCGGCGACCGCAAGCACGTCACCGGATTCATGATCACGTCGGTGCGCAGCCTGCCGGTACACCACAATTCGTACATGAAGGTCTATCGCGCCATCGAGGAGCGCGGCCTCGCGCTGTGCTTCCACTCGGCGATCAACATCGGCGAGCCGGTGTTCAAGGGATTGAACCGCTTCGCCTCGGTGCATGCGCTCGGTTTTCCATTCTACAACATGCTGCATCTCACCAACTGGGTGACCAACGGGCTGGGCGAACGCTTTCCCAAGCTGCCGGTGATCTGGATCGAGGGCGGGCTCGCCTGGATTCCCTTCATCATGCAGCGCCTCGACCACGAGTTCATGCTGCGCAGCTCGGAATATCCGCTGCTGCGCAAGCGGCCGAGCGACTACATGCGCGACATGTACTACGCGTCGCAGCCGATGGAGCGCGACGATCCGGCCGCGCTCGAATGCACCTTCCGCATGATCGATGCCGAGACGCAGCTCATGTACGCGTCGGACTATCCGCACTGGGATTTCGACCTGCCGAGCACGATCTGGGACCTGCCGTTCCTCTCCGAGAAGGCCAAGCACAACATCCTCGGCGGCACCGCGGCGCGGCTGTTTCGACTGCCGCCGCGCAACGCGGCGCAGCGGCAGAACCTCGCGCGCTTCGGCAATCTCGCGGCGTGATGATGATGCGTCGGGTGGAATGCCTCACCGCGAATGCGGTGCGCTCCCCTCCCGCTTGTGGGGAGGGGCGGGGGGTGGGGGTGGTGCGGCAGCGCACATGTGGTGCCGCACGTCGCCCAACGATCACCCCCGTCCCCGACCCTCCCCCACAAGGGGGGACGGAGCGCCCGCACCGCGCAAGCGGCTCAGCGCTCGTCGCCATCGCAACTTTCTTTGCTCTCACGTCCCTTGCCCACGCCCAGGACGCCGTCGCCGCCTTCTACCAAAACCGGCAGGTCAACCTCGTCGTCGGCTATGGGCCGGGCGGCGGGTACGATCTCACGGCACGGCTGGTGGCGCGGCACATGGGACGCTTCATCGCGGGGAACCCGCAGATCGTGGTGCAGAACATGCCGGGCGCCGGCAGCCTGCGCGCCGCCAACTACCTGTTCGAGGCGGCGCCGCGGGACGGCACGACGTTCGGCGTGTTCGGCAGCGATATCCCGCTGATCGGGCTCCTGCACACCAATCCGGGTGTGCAGTTCGATGCGCAAAATTTCACCTGGCTCGGCTCATCGTCGAGCTTCGCCAACGACGCCTACGTGCTGATCGTGCGCGCCGACGCCGGATCGCCGTCGCTCGCGGCGGCGCGACAGGAGGGCGGCGCGCCGATCGTGCTCGGCGGCACCGGCGAAGGGGCGCGCGACGCCGACGTGCCGAAAATCCTGCGCGACGCGCTCGGCCTCAACATCAAGCAGGTGCTCGGCTATCCGGACTCGCCCTCGCTTCTGCTCGCGGTCGAGCGCGGCGAGCTCGAGGGCCGCATGTTCGACTTCTCGTGGATCCGGCAGAACCGGCCGGCCTGGTTCCGGCCCGGCAGCGGCTTCAATGCGCTGCTGCAGTTCGCGCGCGAGACGCGCCATCCCGACCTCGCCGGCGTGCCGACCGCGCGCGAGCTCGCGGCCGACGACAAGGCGCGCGCCCTGATAGAGTTCGCCGAGACGCCGCTGCTCACCACGGCGCGGCCGTTCGCGGCGCCGCCCGGCATCCCGGCGGAGCGCGCCAAGGCGCTGCAGCAGGCGTTCCTCGCCACCCACCGCGACCCCGAGTTCCTCGCCGAGGCCGCCCGCATGGGCATCGAGATCAGCCCGATCGGCGCCGACGCGGTGGCGCGCGGCATCGCGCGGCTCGCCGACGCGCCGCCCGCGGTGATCGCCTACATGAAGGCGCTGCTGACGCGGCACTGAGCTTGGCATGGGGTTGCGGGCGTCCCGGTTCGGGCTTATGTCAAACCGCAGCGACCTTGCGTCGCAGGTATGGTCGTGCAGCAGGAAGATTGCGCGGAAAGCCCTGCCATGAATCCGACGATTCCGGGCGATATGCCAACCGCATCGCGGGCAGGTCTGCGTCCCGCGGCGCTCGCGCTCATCGTCGCCGCCGGACTCCTGACCGCCGCGACGGCGGCGCTGTGGGCGCACTACGGCACGCAGGTCTTCTACGAGATGATCGTCGCGGGTCTCGACGCATGTTTCTGAGCCAGGCATGTTTGCGAGCATGTTTGTGAGCCGACAGGAAGGACATCGCGCATGAAGGTGCCACATTCGCGCGTCGTGCTGATCCTCGGCGCCTTCACGGCCGGCGTCCTGTTGTGCTTCGGCGGGCTTGCGCTCCTGGCCGGACCCAACCTGTCGGCGAACGTCGCGCAGACGGTGCGGATCGGCGGGCCGTTCCGGCTCACCGACCAGAACGGCAAGGTGGTCACCGACGCGGACCTCAAGGGCAAGCCGTTCCTGGTCTTTTTCGGCTTTACCCACTGCCCCGACGTCTGCCCCACGACCCTGTTCGACGTGTCGGAGGTGATGCGCGATCTCGGGCCCGACGCCGACCACGTCGGCGCGCTGTTCATCACGGTCGATCCCGAGCGCGATACCACCGCCTCGCTGAAGGACTATCTGTCGAGCTTCGACCCGCATCTGCGCGGGCTGACCGGCGATCCCGCCGCGCTCGCCGCGGTCGCCAAGGAGTATCGCGTCTATTACAAGAAAGTGCCGCTCGAAGACGGCGATTACACGATGGACCACACCGCCATCGTTTACCTGATGGACAAAGAGGGGCGATTCGTGTCCCCATTCAACCTCAAGCGCAAGCCCGAAGCCTCGGCGGAGGAACTGCGCAAATATCTATGAGGGTTGGCGGCCGGGCCGGGGGGCCCGGGGAGATTGCGACGGGGGGATGCCGCAATGTTGCAGAAACGTGCGCAGAAGATCGACAAGGTCGTCGGTCGCAATATTCGTATTTATCGTTTGGCGAAGAAGATGTCGCAGACCGAGCTCGGCCAGCAGCTCGGCGTGAGCTTCCAGCAGGTGCAGAAATACGAGAACGGCACCAACCGGGTCGGCAGCGGCCGGCTCTACCAGATCGCCGCAATCCTCGGTGCCCATGTGAGCACCTTCTTCAAGGGCGGCGACGGACCCGAGAAGGCGCGCGATCCCGACCTGATCGACCTGCTCGCCGAGCCGCAATCGGTGCGACTGATCCGCGCCTTCGCCAAGATCACCGACAGCACGGTGCGGCGCTCGCTGCTCGACCTGACGGAGAAATTCGCCAAGGGGTTGTGAGCGGCGGTTTGTAGGATGGGTTGAGCGCAGCGAAACCCATCCTACGCGCCGGACTGTGCTGGACGTCAGTGCGGCCTGACCAGCGCCTCGCCGACCGCCTCGGTCAGCGACTTGCGCGCCAGAATCAGGCACTGCGCCGACATGGTGTCGATCTTGCTGATCTCGGCGATCAGGTAGTCGAGCATGGCGACCATCGCGACGATGTCGCGCTCGGGGATACGTTCGGGTTCCCGAACGTCGACGGGGCGCGGATTTTCCATGTCAGTCACCGATCCTGAATGACGGGTTGGGAGCCGTGCAGCATGTCGCCGGCAGCCTCGATGCAGCGCTCCGGGACGAGTTCGGCGGACGACCGGCACTCAACCACGCCCAGACATTCGCCGATCTTCGTCTCGTGACTGCATTCATGCAAGCCACCCTCGGGCCCGGCCTGGGTGGTCAGCTCCAATTGTGCGGCGCGCAGAAGGAGCACGAACAGCGGGAGCCTCAACTCGGCACCCTCCATGATTGCGTAGTCGAGCAGCATTTCGAGCGTGCGAACATCGGGTCCATCTCCTCCGCCCAGCGCGATACTGGCTTGCCTTCTCATTGCGGCACCTCCCGGTTTCATGAGGGACGGCCGGATCTCGGACGGCCGGCCGATCCCTCGGAGCTTCCTGTCGATGCTCCGCTCAAGCGGCTTCCTGCGCGCGCCGGCGTCGCCAGGCTACCGGGAAATCCGGTCCGCTCAGCGGATCGCCGTCGTTCAGCCGACCCGTATGGTGGAGCTGCTTGGGCGCCCACGGGCGGGTGCAAAACCGGATGTCGTCACCGCAGTAGCGCAGCGATGCAGCGCGGCGGACCTGGTAGCGGGTGTGATTGCCGCCCGCCCCGTGGATGGTGCGATAGTGATGCACAATCACATCGCCCGGCTCGACGTCGAAATGGACAATGTCGTAGTCGCCCATGTGGCCTTCGATGTCGGGCAGCGGCTCGCCCTGGGCGCCGGGCAGCGGGGTCTGCGCCACGAACACGTTCGGCTGGTAGAGCTTGCCGTCACGGTGCGAGCCGCGCACGTATTGCATGACACCGCCCTCGAGCGTGACCGGATCGACCGGGATCCACATCACGCAGCACTGGTCGCCGTCGATCTCGAAATAAGTGGCGTCCTGGTGAAACGCGGTGCGCTCGCGGGTCTGCGGTTCCTTGACGAACATCTGGTCGCCGAAGAAGTTGACCTGCTCGGATTCGAGCAGCGCACCGGCGATCTCGGGCACCGCGCCGCCTACGCAGAAGCGGCGGAACTCGCGCAGTCGCGCCGCGATACCGGTATCGAGCAGGAAGCTGCCCTTGGCTGGCGCCTGATCGAACAATAGCGGCTTTCCGCTCGCCTTCATGTATTGAACGATGCCAGCGACATCGTGCTGGCCGTCGCTGCTGGCCTCCAGCAGCCGCTGGTCATCGGCCTCGACGGCCTTGGTCAGTGCGCTCAGATCATAGCCGCTCGGGCTTTGGCCGAGGGTCCGTACCGCCTCGTCGATGCAGCGGCGCAACGTGTTGACGGCGGTCAAGTCGAGTACGCCGCGCAACAGGACAACGCCCGCGATGTTGTAGGCGGCGACCTCATCCTTGGTTATGGGTCTGACCAGTTTGCTCATGGAATTCTCCCTCGCGATCCTCGTGTTTCGAATGATGAAAGCTCAGTGAAGCAGCTCAGACGGAGCCCGGGCGCCGATGCGCTCGAACGCGGGAACCGTTTGCGCATAGCCATCGAATCCGCCATAGGCGCGAACGTCCTCCAGTACCTGGAGCGTGACAGGCCAGCGGATGGCCATGCATTCGCCGCCGCCGGTCGTCCGACGCCCGCCGCCATAGGCGTGGGAGAGACCAAGCGGAATGGTTTGCGGAGTGAGCTCGAGATAGCTCGGTAAGGTCGCGGTCTCGATCACGGTCTGGAGAAACGACAGCTTCCTGCGCAGGCTCCATTCAAGCATTGCACCGATGATTCGTGCCTTCGCGATCCGGTTTTCATCCCGGCTCCTGCGGTCGGGCATAACGATGTAGCGCGTGCATTCGTAAATGTCGGGCGCCCGCAGCGCATCGCCGGTCTCGACCAGATGGGGAAAATAGTCGGCAAGCAGCGAGCACGTCTGGCTGGGTGCGATCCTGATACTCCCTCGAACGACGCCGTCGTCGTTCACATCGAGGAAATATATAGCGTCGTCGGTGTCATACTGGTCGATCTCGCGGCCGTCGACGCATGGCAAGGCCCATCGGCGGCGCTTGACAAAGACATCGTAGCGCAGCCGAAAATGCTGGTCGAAATAGTCCACCCACTTCCCGCGATCCCTTCCATTGAGAACGATAATCATCCATCACCTCCATCCGTGGATGAAGGGTTTCGGCCATTGCGCCGAATTGCGGTATCCTAGGTTCTTAGGAGGGAGTCCTGGCTTGACCGCGGCCTACAGCGAAATCTCACCGAACCGAAGCGCCTGGACCACGGCGTAGGTCCGGCGGAAGGCGTCGAGCTTCTGCTTGGCGTGCTCGACATGGCTGGTCACGGTGGTGGTTCCGATCGACAGGATGTCGCCGATTTCCTCGTCCGTCTTTCCTGCCGCAACCCATTGCATGATCTCGCGTTCGCGCGGGGTCAGCGGTGTGTGGGCGGGCGCACCACGCTGCCCGCGTAGGACGGCGCGCTTGAGCGCCTGATCGGAATAGATGGCGATGATCTCGAGGGCGGCGCGCGCGCGATCGGAGAGATTCGGATCGAGGCCACACGGGCAGAACAGCGACGTCGCGCCCGAAAGGGAAACGATCGGGATCGTCAGGCCGTCGTGCGCTCCGAACTCGCGGCCCTCGTCCATGATGGCCTTTTCGGTCTTGCTCAGATCACGGCGTGCCCGAATTTCCCTCCAGGAAAAGGGATTCACTGTGCGCCGAAGCTCGGTAATGACCGGATCGCGGACCACGTAGTTCTTCTCGATATAGCGCTCGACGAACTCTTTGGGCCGCGTATTCATCAAGATGCATTGGTCCGCGTCGCGGCCGGGGCCCGGCAGCGAAATGCTGCTGACGTGGCTCAGACCGAACCACTCCAATTCCCTGACGATGTGGCGGCAAATCTCGTCGTAGTCCGTGAGCTTCTGCAGACGCTGCACGAAATCGAGAGCCCGCTTGCTGTATTCGTCGCCGTCGCCCACGCGTGCCCACCATTACGCTGATACAATCATGCGTCGCGGTACTCTAGGGTTGGTACAGCATGGTTGTCCATACCGAGTTGCGGCCGAATGGCTGCGCCCCTATGCCCTACAACAGCGACAGGCCCTGATTCGCCTCAATTTTTCAGCTAGAATTTTTACGCTATAAGGACACCACCGTCCTGGCCCAACCGTTCGAACCTCAATTCCACATGCCTATCACGTTGAAGCCGTTTCGCGCCAATCGCACCGGTCTCGGAGCCGCGCCGGCCGCCTTGGTGCTGATCCTGATGGCGGCTCCCGCGACCGCGCAGACGCAGATACCGACCCAGATTCCCGGGCCGAAGCTCGCGGCCGCCGGGGTGCCCGGCTTCTGGGATCCGCGGCGGCGCCCGGAGCGGCCCGATCTCGGGCGCCTGTCGCTGATCCGGTTCATGACCGAAGTCGACTACCCGCCGTTCGACTATGCGGGGCAGGACGGCAACCCGGTCGGGTTCAACGTCGATCTCGCGCGGGCGGTGTGCGAGGAGCTCCACATCACCTGCACGGTGCAGATGCGCCGCTTCGACACGCTGTTCGACGCGCTCAACGACAACCGCGGCGACGCCGCCATCGCGTCGATCTCGGTCACGCCGGACGCGCGCAAGCGGGCGGACTTTTCCGATCCGTACTATCGTCCGGTCGCACGCTTCGCGGTGCGCAAGGATGCGAACATCGACGACGTGCGGCCCGAGCGCATCGAGGGCAAGAAGGTCGCGGTGGTCGCCGGCACCGCGCACGAGCAGTACCTGAAGAATCTGTTCACCGAGGCCGAGGTGCGCGCCTATCCGAGCGCGGACGCGGCGCGCGAGGCCCTCCGGCGCGGCGACGTCGATCTCCTGTTCGGCGACGGCTTCAGCCTGGCCTTCTGGCTCAACGGCTCGGAGTCGGGCGGCTGCTGCACGTTTGCGGGCGGGCCCTATGTCGAGAGCCGCTACTTCGGCGAGGGCGTCGGCGTCGCGGTCAAGCGCGGCAACGACACGCTGCGGCTCGCGATCAACTGGGCGCTGTTCGGTCTGTGGGAGAAGGGCCGGTTCACCGATCTGTGGCTGCGCTACTTTCCGATCAATCCGTATTAGCTGTCAGCGTCTCGAAGGATGGGCCGCGGGCGCAAGTGGTGCCGCCTTCCCCGCAGCCCATGGTTCGAGACGCGCTCGCACACGCGAGCGCTCACCATGACGAGTCTTGTTTTGCGAGACCGTAACGCCCCTTTCTCGCGCGGCCCCGCCGCGCTAAACACAGAACCCATGTCCACCGCCGCTGCACCGATCGCGCCGCCGCTGCGCGAGCTCGCCGAGCAAAGCACCGCCTGGCCGTTCGAGGAGGCGAGGAAGATCGTCGAGCGGCTCAAGACGCAGCCGAAGGACACGGTGATCTTCGAGACCGGCTACGGACCGTCCGGGCTGCCGCACATCGGCACGTTCGGCGAGGTGGCGCGCACCACCATGGTGCGCCATGCGTTCCGGGTGCTCACCGACGACACGATCAAGACCCGCCTGATCGCCTTCTCGGACGACATGGACGGCCTGCGCAAGGTGCCCGACAATGTGCCGAACCGCGACATGATGGAGGCGCATCTCGGCAAGCCGCTCACCCGCGTGCCGGACCCGTTCTCGAACGAGTATCCCTCGTTCGGCGCCGCCAACAATGCGCGGCTGCGCGCCTTTCTCGACCGCTTCGGCTTCGACTACGAGTTCGCGAGCTCGACCGACTACTACGCGTCCGGCCGGTTCGACGAGACCTTGCGCAAGATGCTCGCGGCCTACGACAGGGTGATGGCGATCATCCTGCCGACGCTCGGGCCGGAGCGGCGCGCCACCTATTCGCCGTTCCTGCCGATCAGCGCGCGCAGCGGCAAGGTGCTGCAGGTGCCGATGGTGGCGCGCAACGTCGCCACGGGCACCATCACGTATGTGGATCCGGAGACGGGCGAGCAGGTCGAGACGCCGGTGACCGGCGGGCGCGTCAAGTGCCAGTGGAAGGCCGACTGGGCGATGCGCTGGGTCGCGCTCGGCATCGACTACGAGATGGCCGGCAAGGACCTGATCGATTCCGTCAAGCTGTCGGGCGAGATCTGCCGCGCGCTCGGCGCGACCCCGCCGGCCGGCTTCAACTACGAGCTCTTCCTCGACGAGAAGGGGCAGAAGATCTCGAAGTCGAAGGGCAACGGGCTCACCATCGACGAGTGGCTGCGCTACGCCTCGCCCGAAAGCCTGTCGCTGTTCATGTATCGCGAGCCGAAGGCGGCCAAGCGTCTCTACTTCGACGTGATCCCGCGCACGGTCGACGAGTACCAGCAGTTCCTCGACGGCTATCAGCGGCAGGACGGCAAGCAGCGGCTGTCCAATCCGGTCTGGCACATCCACCAGGGCCATCCGCCCGTGGTCGACATGCCGGTGACGTTCACGATGCTGCTCACGTTGGTGTCGTCGTCGAATGCCGAGAACGCCGAGACGCTGTGGGGCTTCATCGGCCGCTACAAACCGGGTGTCACGCCGCAGACCCACCCCCGGCTCGACGCGCTGGTCGGCTATGCGATCCACTATTTCCACGATTTCGTGCTGCCGACGAAGAAATTCCGCGAGCCGAACGAGACCGAGCGCGCCGCCCTGATGGACCTGCGCGATGCGCTCGCGCAGCTTCCCGCCGACGCCGACGCGCAGCGCATCCAGGACGTGGTCTACGAGATCGGGCGGCGCGAGCCGTTCCTCGACAAGTCCGGCAAGGGCAAGACCAAGGACGGCAAGCCGGGCGTCTCGCTCGAGTGGTTCAACATGCTCTACCAGGTGCTGCTCGGCCAGGAGAAGGGGCCGCGCTTCGGCTCGTTCGTCGCGATCTACGGACTGATGAACACTGTCGATATGATTGACGGCGCGCTCGCGCGCTCCGCCTGATGCCCGCCGTCCTGTCCCTCACCAGCCTCGCGGTCCTCGGCGGCACGATCCTGCTGTCGTCGTTCATCTCCGGCACCTTCGGGATGGCGGGCGGCATGGTGCTGCTCGGCGTGCTCCTGGTCTATTTCCCGGTCACCACCGGCATGGTGCTCTTCTCGGCGATCCAGTTCGTCGCCAATGCGTGGCGCGCGGTGCTGTGGTGGCGCTTCGTGCGCTGGCCGATCTTCGCTCTCTACGTGGTCGGATCGGTCATCGCCTTCGCGATCCTGCGCGCGATCGCCTACGTGCCCGACAAGGCCACGGTCTACATCCTGCTCGGGCTGATGCCGTTCGCGGTCGAGCTGCTGCCGCTGCGGGCGCGGCCGAACATCGAGTGGCCCGGCGTGCCGTTCGTCACCGGCTTTCTCACCACCGTGGTGCAGTTCATGGCGGGCGTCGGCGGGCCGTTCCTCGACGTGTTTTTCCAGAAGAGCCTGCTCGACCGCAAGACCACGCTTGCCACCAAGGCGGTGACCCAGAGCTTCAGCCACGTGCTGCGCGCGGCCTATTTCGGCTCGTTTGGCACCGTACAGACCTTCGATGCACCGTGGACGCTTGCCGGCGCGATCGTCGTCGCGATCGTCGGCACCTCGGTCACGCCGCTGATCATCGAGCGCATGACCGACCACGGCTTTCGCCAGTGGACGCGCGCCATCATCCTGACGGTGAGCGGAATCTACCTGATCCGCGGCGCCTGGCTGGTGTGGCACGGGTGAGGGAGCGCCGGCGCCGTGCCGCGAAGCCTCACATCGTCCGCAGCAAAAACCGCCGGTGCAGCTGCTGCACTGGCCGCGCATTGTCGGCGTAGAGCTTGGCGAACGCCGCGATGTCGGACTCGGCGACCTCGAGCGGATCGGCGAGCACGAACCAGGCGACCGTCTCGGCGCAGGGCGGCGTGGTGAGCGAGCCCGCATAGCGAAAATAGCTGCGGCCGGCCGGCAGCAGGCCGTTGGGATCGATCGCCGGGTCGGCCCGCACGGGCGGCCCTTCCTGCTGCGGCATGGTCGCCGCGATGGTCTTGAACACCGCGTTGCTCGCGCCGGCCTTCATCAGCGCGCCGATCACCCCATAGCCGCCCGCGATGGTGTGGACGAAATGCACCTCCATGGCGGCCGGCTTGCCGTCAATGTGATGCTCGCTCGGATGATGGAAGTGGAACTGGGTGAGCGTGTAGCTGTCGTCACCGACCTTGAGCGTCCCGCCGTCGTGGAACTCGAGCTCGATGGTGTGGCCGTTGTTGACGATGGTGTCGGCGCTCTTCGCCCAGGCGAGCTCGAGCTTGGGCAGCTCCGCCCGGACGGTTCCGGCGATGTCGACCGGGGACTGCTGGGTGCCGGTCGCGCAGACCTTGTTGGCGACCCGGCCCCAGTTGGCGGGATTGGTCCGCCCCTCATAGCTCCAATGCGCCGCTTGCGCGAAAGCGTCGGCCGCGCACAGCGGGCAGAGCGCGAGCGCCGCCATTCCCTTCATCATGCCGCGACGGTTCATGGTGACCCTCCGGTTGTGTGGCCGTAGGGTAGCACGCTTCAGCTCAGCATCTCCATGCTGCCGTCGAGCGCCATCAGGCCGGTCTCGATGCCGAGCTTCGGCTGTCGCTTCGCCATCTGCTGGCGGAATTGGGCAA
>Ga0335081_10017308_pt1 | contig 11668 bp, 11 predicted proteins | sample Lox_Sample_35_FD_206713 | JGI IMG/M metagenome (GOLD analysis project Ga0335081, IMG submission 206713) | Soil microbial communities from Loxahatchee National Wildlife Refuge, Florida, United States - Lox_Sample_3.5 | ecosystem: Environmental > Terrestrial > Soil > Wetlands | place: USA... | reverse complement strand
GAACACCAGAGCCGAGAACCGCCGGCTCCGTGAGCGCATCCGTCTCCTCGAAACGCGCCTGAGCGAGGTACTCGGCGCCGAGGTCGCCGCCGAGATCACCGGGCAGGGTGTGCTGACTGGCGAGAAAACGCTACAGGAGCAGATCGCAGCCCTCCATGCCCAAGTCGGCGAGCTCACCGACGCCCTCCGCCGCAAGGACGAGGACCTCGACGGTGCCCGGCAGGCCAACCGCGACCTGATGGCAGAACTCAACCGGAGAATGCCGCGGCCATGATCACGAGCCTGGCATGCTGCGCACCCCAGGCCGCCGCTGTGGCGCGCACCTGTGCAACAAACATCGATGCAGCTCAGGCCACTTCTTTACGGCTCTCCTACTCACAAAACATGCGTGCCCCCGCACCCCTGACAGCACCGTGACCTCCGCGGTACCAGCACCTCATCCGGCCCGGCCAGCATCCGCACCGGCCGCGGTCGCGCATGCCCCCACCCGCTCAGCACCCCGCCGCACGACGGGCACTCCAGCTCCCCCTCTGCCAGCTGCCGTTCGACTACACCCCGGTCACCGTTTACCGTGAGCACGACGCCTCCAAGCGTCACTCAGCGGCCCTCCCCAGAGCTTCGCCAAAAGATCACGGGGAGGGCCGCGCCTCATCCGACTCGCTCACCTTGCCGGCACACAGCCGCCAGTGCCGTACCCGCAACACCAGTGACGCGGATCCGCCACAGCATCGTCATCGGCCAGGTGCCGCCGCCCACCAAGACACCCCCAGCCGGCTCAGCCACCAACCCCCATCGGCATCCCCAATGCCGCTACAACCCCCGGATCATCGGAATCCTGAGCGCCGTCTAACAGCGCTCCGCGGCGGCCAGTGCCTTCTCCGCCTCGCGGACGGCCGCGTTCGCCTGCTTGCGGGCCGGGTTACCGGTGATCTTGGTATTCGCCTCGATGCCGGCGAGGTAGTCGCAGATCTTGCCGGTGCCGTAGTTCTCGCTGGCGTACTTGAGGAAATTCTCCTCCCGCCACCTCGACTTCAGCCAGGCCAGGATCTCCGCCGGGCACGCGTCGAAGTCAGAGGTGAGGATCTGCAGCGCCACCTTGCCGTGCTCGAAGAGGGTGATCTGCCGGGCCTCGCCGTAATCCTTGATCTGGACGGTCTCCCCGGCCCAGGCGACCTGCCGGGCCCGGCCGGCGTAGCTGACCGTGGTGATCACGGACAGCATCGCCGGGACCGCCAGCGGGGCGCGCCGGTAGGTGACCCAGTGCGCGCCCTGGTCGCGGCAGTGCCGGAACACCTGCGCATACGCGCCGCCGCGGTCGAAGCCGAGCATGATATTCGTTCCCGGCCCGGCGGCCTTCTTCAGTTCCGCCAGCGCCTTCGGCAAGGTGACCGTCAGCCCGGACGGCTCGCCGGTCACGAAGCACACTGCCCGCCCGTCGTGCGCGGTGACGTGCGTGTCCGCGCGGCCCTTCCCGGCCCGGCCCCGCTTGTTGTTCCAGCCCTTGCCGACCGGCTTGGCGCCGGCATAGGGGACGAAATGGTCATCGACGTAGTACACCCCGGAAGTCACCGGGTCCGCCGCCAGCATCGCGGACGCGAACATCGACTGCAGCCGCAGCGGGTCGGTGCGATCGGCGATCGCGGCCAGCGCAGGCCGCAGCGCCCGCAGCCCCGGCAGCACCGCGAGCCCGGCCAGCGGCCCTGCCTCCGCCGCGGCCAGGTGCTTGAACTGCTCAGTCGTTGCCGCCCCCAGCGCGAAGCACATGCTGACCGCCGATAGCAGCGCCGCATCCACGGGCCGCCCGTCCTCCCCGCCCGCCGCAGCCGCCAGGATCTCCCCGGCGCCGGCCCGCCCGCCGAAGGCATGCAGCAGCATCGCCCCCGCATACCGTGACCTGAACACGCCCCCCGCGGGCAGCGGCCACGCCCGCAGCCCGCCGGCAGGAGGCAGGCCAGCACCAGCACCAGGCCCCGGCCCGGGTTCCGGCTCAGGTTCGGGTTCGGGCTCGGGCTCAGGCTCAGGTTCCGGCCCGGGGCCGGTGAACAGGGGTTCCGCCGACGCCCAGCCGGGCTCGCGTTCCCCGGCCGGCGCCTGCTCGCGCGGTCCCAGGGCGCGGCCGATCGTGGTGTGCGCCACCTGCAGCCGCCGCCCGATCTCCGCGTCACTGGCGCCCTGCGCCCGCCACGCCCGGGCCTGCGCCCACTGCTCCCCGGTCACCTTCCCCGGCGTGCCACGCCGGTCCTGCATGACCAGCGCCGCCGACCCGTCCCGCAGGGCCGCGTTGTGCAGCGTCGCCACGTAATTCTCCGTCAGCCCCAGCACCGCCGCGACCACGCGGCCCTTGAACCCCAGCTGCCGCAGCGCCGCCAGCGCGATGTTCCGCATCACCACATCGCCGGCGGCATACTCGAACAGCACCACCCGCCCGGCCGTGATCACGCACCGGCCATCGTGCTCATGCATGCGAAGGTCGCGGGGCTCTGGCATGCCCTCCAGGATCGCCGCAACCGCCGCTGACATGCCACTATCCTACCAGAGCTTGAAAAAATACGCACAGGAAAGGCCCGGACAAAACAGCATGTCACAGACCTATGGCCGTACTATCGCCGGAGATCTGAGCCCAGCAAAGGCCGAAAGACCCAACCTGCACCCCTGTGCACTCTGAGCCTTCCACGCCGCACATCGGCCAGTCAGCACCTACGCGCCCTGTTCGTGTGTCCTTCTGGCCTTTATGCTGCATTCCCCTGTTGTAGCCCAAGTCAGAGTGCAATGAAAGCGACTTTGAGATCACCGAGCCGCTCCTGGTCATTATGAGCTGCTCCCTGTCCGGTGCCGTTCAAGCGCCAGCTCGCGGCGACCTATGGCATCGCGGGCGGTACGGTGGACAAAGCGCTGGCAGCCAGGCATCATCCGTCCCGCCCGCCAGCGACCCGCTGCTCCCGCCGTCAGGCGGCCATCTGGTCCATGATCCTCACGCGGACCCCCTGCCCCTGGCCTGGCGGTGTCCCGCAAACTGGACGGCCTGACGAGGTGCCTGGCGCCGTTGCTGCCGGCACCCCGAGCCCCGCCCCCCGGGGGCCGCGCACCATCACCGACGCCCAGGTCGCCGGGCCGGCCAGCGATCTAGTCGTCCGGGTCTGACTCCCGTAGGCTCAAGGTAGTAAGGCCTGGTTTATCCGGCTGAAGGTAGGTATGCGCCGGTCCTCTGCCATCTGCTCCTTTGCCGCGGCGATTGTGGTGCTTGCGGCTCGCCGCGCCCGCCCTGGCCGCCGTCATGTCTGAGGACACCTGCCCGGTGCGCTGGATGGGGCGGCAGGCGGTGGTCACGCTGCCGGAGCATATCGACAGGTCCAATGCCGGCCCGGTCCGCGAGCAGCTGCTGTGGGTCATCAACCGCGGCGCCGTGGTGCTGATCGCCGACCTGGCCGCGACTGTGTCGTACGATTACTCCGGCGCCGATGCGCTGGCGCGCGCCTATCAGCGTGCTGTTGCAAGCCGCACTGAGCTGCGGCTGGTGGTCACCGCCGGCGTTATCCGCCGCGTGTTCAGCCTCAGCGGCCTTGACCGCCTGGTCTCGGTCTATCCCGCCGTGGGCGCAGCCATCGCCGCCGGTGCCGGGCGCGGGGAGGTGCCGGGCCAGCCGGCAGCCGCGGCGATCCCCCTGGCCGGGCCCGGCCCCGCGGACCGCTCCGGGGAGCTGCTGGACTGGGTGGTGGCCACCATCTTCCACGTCGGCATGAGCTTGCAGGCCGCCAGCGACCTGCCCCGCGATGCCACCGCGAAGTCCATCAGGGAGGCGCTGGGCCGCCTGGATGACCTGGTTCTGCTGATCCGCTATCACATGTTCACCGGGCCCGGCGAGATCCAGCCCGGCCCGGCCCGCAGGCCCCCGCCGGACCCATATGAGCGGTCGGCGCGGGCCCGGGATCGCGCGGCGTTGCTGCGGCAGCGCGTGACGCGAACGGCGCATGCGCTGCAGTCCGCCGCGGCGGATACCGCCGCGCTGCTGGAGCAGCGGGCTGACCTCCTCGACCAGCCACGGCGCATCGACTACCCGACCGAGATCAAGCGCTGGCAGGTCCTTGCTGATCAGGCAGGGCGACTGGCAGAGCGCTGGGAGCAGCAGCTGTGACCTGCTTCGCGAACCAGGAGTCAATCTGGCGTGCTGCGTGACCGCGCTGGCTGCGTTCTCAGCAGTGATGCCGGGAACCTGCTACTGGGGGTGCCGGTAACAATCGAGCCGTGAGCACCGCTACGGCGTCCAGTTTCCTGAACGCGCCTGGCAGGATGGCCAGGTGACGATCAGCGACCGGGTCGAGGCGGGCCGGCGCGAGCGGCGAGTCCTGACCCGGGTCTCCCGTGCCGCGTGGCGGCTGGAGCAGGCCGAGCGGGAATGGACGTGGGCACTGGTCTCGGCGCGGGCCGAGGAGGTCTCGGGGCAGATGTAACAGCGAAACGAAAAGTCACGGTAGGGAACCCGTCCAGGGCAGGCTCAGCGTGATAGGCCGTTCCTGAACTACCGGCGGGCTAGGGCGCGGCGAGTGTCTGTTGGTTACCTTCGGCTAGTTACCGGCTGGCCGGGCGTATCTTTCCGGACATCGGCTTCGGCGAGGCCGCTTGAAGTGGCCGCCAGCGGCCGGCATCATGAGGGGCCATGGACGAGACGGAACTCACCCAGGACGAGGTGAACGACCTGCCCGGCGACGAGCGGGACGCCGGATGGGACGCGGATGAGGAGCACGAGCAGGTCCGGTGAACATGCCAGGGGTCCAGCCACGGTGACCGTGAAAGCCGCCCGGGATGATCGTGAGGCCCTGAGCAGCCGCCCATCACGACAGCGAGGACTGAAATGGCCGCCGAACCGCAGGACGCGCCCCGGCACGCCGGGCAGGTGGTCCGCCGGGTGCTGCTCCGCCGGAACATCGCCGTCGACGCGGAGACCGCGCAGCTCGTCGCCGCCGCCGTCCAGGCCGCGCTCCAGGCCGGCGCGCCCTCCCGGCCGGCGCGCCGGCGCCCGCGCGCTCCCGCCGCCGACAGCGAGCCGCTGTTCTGACCTGGCATCGGACGTCCCCGTTGCCGGTCAAGACCCTTGCTCAAGCCCCGGAGCCTGTGCCGGGCCCGCATTCCACAGCCGCACCGTGCCGTCGGAGTCGGCGCTGGCCAGCAGCTTGCTGTCGGGGCTGAACGCCACCCCGTATACGCCATTCGGGTCGGCGGGGAGGGGGTGACCGGCGGGCTGGCCGGTGGCCGTGTGCCACAGCCGTACCGTGCCGTCGGAGTCGGCGCTGGCCAGCAGCTTGCCGTCGGGGCTGAACGCCACCTCGTAAACGGCGGCGCCGGCGCCGGTGACGGCGTGGAGGGGAGGGCCGGCGGGCTGGCCGGTGGCCGGATTCCACAGCCGCACCGTGCCGACGTTGTCGGCGCTGGCCAGCAGCTTGCCGTCGGGGCTGAACGCCACCCCGTTCACGGCGGCGCCGGGGCCGGTGACGGCGGGGAGGGGAGAGCCGGCGGGCTGGCCGGTGGCCGTGTGCCACAGCCGTACCGTGCCGTCGGAGTCGGCGCTGGCCAGCAGCTTGCCGTCGGGGCTGAACGCCACCTCGTAAACGGCGGCGCCGGCGCCGGTGACGGCGTGGAGGGGAGGGCCGGCGGGCGAGGATGGGGCATGGCCGAACCCGTACATCCCTGCCCGTCTAGGCGATCTCCTCCCGAGGCTGACCCAGGCCCCAAAGTGACGCTGGGTAATTGACGGGGGGCTGGATTAGCGAAGCGGGGCTACGGTTGCTGGTCCTGCTGGGCGTCGGTGAGGGTCTTGTGCACGACGCCGACCGAGACCTTGACCCCGGCGGCGATGGTGCGGATGGATTCGCCGCGTTTGCGGCGGGCCAGGATGGCGGCGCGCTTGTCGTCGTCGACCACAGGGCGGCGGCCGCCGACGCGGCCGCGTTTGCGGGCGGCTTCGAGCCCGTTGCTGGTCTTGCGGACGATGTCCCGGCGCCGGTCCTCGGCGAGGGCGAGGGCCAGGTCGAGGATGAGGGACCGTTCGGTGTGCTCGCCGGCCGCGATGCCTTCCAGGACCTTGACGCCGATGCCGCGCTGGAACAGGTCGTTGAGGACGATGAGTCCTTCCAGGAGGTTGCGGCCGAGGCGGTCGACCTCCTGGACGGTCAGCATGTCGCCGTCGCGGATGTGGGATAGCGCCTGCAGCAGCGCGGGCCGGTCGTCGGTTTTGAGCTTGCCGCTGATCTTCTCCTCGAACACCTTCCAGCAGATGGGGTCGAGGGCGTCGTGCTGCCGCTGGGTTTTCTGCTCGTCGGTGGTGACCCGGACCAGGCCGATGAGCGCCATCGAGGGAGCGCCCTTTCGTTCGTCAAACGTGTAGCTCGGGGTAGATGAACAGTACGGGAAAATGAACGGCGGAATGAACGCCTGAACCGGACAAAGCCGCCTACCGGGCACGCACCCGGGGCGCGTTCATCAGACGACCGTTAGATGAACGCCGAGACACGGTTGCGCTCGGCGGCAACGCATCCCGCAGCTTCGCCCCTGGTGGGAGAGCGGGACAAATTGGGGGAGGGGACTTCGGCTCGCCGGTGGCCGGGCTTGTGGCGATCTCCACCGCTCGTACTCAGGCGTCAGCCGAGCGCCGGACCCTGTGGCGCCCTCGGCATAGCCTCCCCTGCTTTATCCCGCTCTCCGATTTGTCCCGCTCTCCGTGTTCTCCGCGACCTGTCGGCGGCTGCCGCCGCTCCCGCGATGCGGTTCAGGGCCCAGGCCGCAGAGATGGCTAAAGTCCCGGCCCGGGAGGCCGGATCGCCCTGGCACCCGGGCCGTGCCCGCGGGAGCCTGGGTGGCTTATCCAGGTCACGGCAGTCCAACGGCGATTGCGGCACCGTGTGCACCGGTGACGGCAGGCGGGCATGGCACTCAGCATTGCGGCCACGGAGGCCGGGCAGTCAGCGGGCGAATGGAGTTTCCGCGCCGAGGGTGTCACCAAGATCTACGGCAAGACGCTGCGGGCGAACGACGCGATCTCGCTCAGTGTTTTGCCGTCAGCGTCCCGGCCGGCGTACTCGGCGCTCAGCGCCTCGGCGCACCCGGGGATGTTCTGCTCAGCCCAGCGGCGGGCCGCTATGGCGCCCGACTGGACCTCGTCCTGCACGGCCGGGGCTTCCTGCTCCTGTGGCGCCGTTAGCCGGTCGTACGCGCCAGCGACCCGACCGGGGCGAGGTTCAAGCTCGTCGGCTGACGCGCTAGACCGCTACTCCGTTACTCCGTCGTCACCGCCTGCAGGATGTTGAGGCGGGCGGCGCGGCGGCTCGGGGCGATCGCCGACACGAGGCCGGCCAGGCCGGCCAGGACCGCGACCACGACCAGCTGCAGCACCGGGAAGGCCAGGACCGTGACGCCCTGGGAGCGCATGGCGGCGACGATCGCCCAGCCGAACAGGACGCCGAGCACCAGCCCCTCGACGGCGCCGAACAGCGCGATCACCAGTGCCTCGTACCGGACGATCGCACGCAGCTGGCCGCGGGTGGTCCCGACCGCCCGCAGCAGCCCCAGCTCACGGGTCCGCTCGTAGATCGACAGGGCCAGGGTGTTGGCGATCCCGACCAGCGCGATGAACACCGCGAGCGCGAGCAGCCCGTACATGAGGTTGAAAATCCCGTTCAGCTGCGCCTGCTGCTGCGCCTTGTACTGGGCCTGGTCCATCAGCGTGGCGTTCGGGTACGCGGCCATGACGCGCGCGATGGCGGGCCGGGCCGCGGCGCTGGTCACGCCCGGGTTCAGCTTGACATACACGGTGGTGTCGAGCGCCTGCGGGAAGTTGGCCTGCGCCGCGGCCAGCGGCAGCACGTAGTCGCCGCCCGCCACCGTCCGCTGGCTGTAAATCGCCTGCACCGTGTAGGTCTTGGTCCCGGTCGTCGGGTACATCACCGCCACCGGGCTGCCGAGGCTCAGGTGCTCGCTGGAGGCGATCTGCGTGGACACGGCGATCCCGGTGGGCGTGATGGCCGCCACGTTCCCTTGCGTGACGCCGATGTTGAACAGGGGCGCGGCCTTGGCCGGGTCGACGGCGGACACCGTCGTCACCGTGCCGAACACCTTCACCACCCCGCTGCGGACTCCCGCGACGTCGCTGACCTGCGGCAGCGCGGCGAGGGACCGTTCCACGGACGGGCTGAACCCGATGCCGCTGCCCGCGCCGCCCGCGCCGCCCACCCCGCTGGCGGCCACGAAGTCCGCGCGCAGCCCGGAGTCGATCACCGCGCCCACCGAGGCCCTAGTCGACGAGGCCATGATCGTGATCATCGACACCAGCGCCACGCCGACCATGAGGGCTCCGGCGGTCGAGGCGGTGCGCGCCGGGTTGCGCATCGCGTTCTGCTGGCCGAGCGTCCCGACTGTGCCGGCCCTGCCCAGCGGCGCGCCGATGAACCGGCAGGCCGGGCGGGCGGCGAGCGGGCCGAGCGCCGTGATGCCGATGAACAGCCCGGCCGCGCCCAGGCCGACCAGCATCGCGCCGTTCCCGACGTGGCCGAACAGGCCGACGGCGAGCATCACCACGCCGACGCCGGTGAGGATCGCGCCGCGTGCGATGCGCCGCGCCGTGGGCCGGGGCCGCTCGGCCGCCACGTCCTGCATCGCGGCGACCGGGGGTACGCGGGCCGCGCGGCGCGCGGGCGCGATCGCGGACACGACCGTGATCAGGGTGCCGGCCAGCAGCCCGACCGCCACGGTCCGCGCGCTGATCACCAGCCCGGTGGCCGGGATGACGAAGCCGAGCGCGGCCAGACCCTTCTTGAGCGCCACCGCGAGCCCGATCCCGGCGGCCACCCCGGTCACGGACGCGACCAGGCCGATGACCAGCGACTCGCCGAGCACCGAGCCGGTCACCTGGCGGCGGCTCGCGCCGACCGCGCGGAGCATGGCCAGTTCCCGGAGCCGCTGCGCGACGATGATGGAGAACGTGTTGAAGATGACGAATGCCCCGACGAACAGCGCGATGAACCCGAACGCCAGCAGGAAGGTGCCGACGAAGCTCATGCTCTGCTGGACGGCCTGCTGTCCCTCGGCGGTGACCGACAGGCCGCTGACCACCTCGACGCCCGGGGTGTGGATGGCGTCCTGGATCCGGGTGACGAGGGTGTCCTGCGACACCCCCGGCTTGGCCTGCACGTCGAGCTCGTTGACCTTGCCCGGCTGGCCGAGCACCCGGGCGGCCGTCGCGGGGTCGAACGCGGTGATGGTCGCGCCAAGCGGGCTGTCCGCGCTGCCCCAGGTGGCGATGCCGGTGATGGTGTAGACACCGGGGCTGGTCTGGGTGAGGACGCGCACCTTGTCACCGACCTTGAAGCCCCCGACGTCCGCGGAGTGCTTGTCGATGACCACCTGGCCAGGGCCGCGCGGCGGCTGGCTGCCGGGCAGCAGCCGCAGCTGGTTGAGCGCCGTCACGTCCGTCCACGCCACGCCGAGCGTGGGCGGCCCGTTGGACGGCGTCCCGATCGCCTTGCCGTTCTTGCCGACCAGCTGGGCGTAGCCCTCGATGTCGGGCGCGACGGCCTGCACGCCGGGCACCTTGGCGACGGTGCCGGCCAGGCTGGAGGGGATGATCCGCCGCTGACTGGTGAAGCTGGAGCCGGGGTTGAACGACTGGGTGGCCCGGACCACGGCGGCGGTGCCGGAGTAGATCTGGTCGTACAGGCCGTTGAACGTGTTGTTGATCGTGTCGGTGAACACGAGCGTCCCGGCGATGAACGCCACGCCGAGCAGCACCGCCAGCGCGGTCAGCGCGTAACGCAGCCGGTGCGCGATAACGCCCTTCAGGGCGATGCCCCACATGGCGGATCACGCCTGCGCGGGCTCGCCGGCCGCCTCGGCCAGCTCCCGGATCACGTCCAGGACCCGGTCCGCCGTCGGCGCGGCCAGTTCGCGGACCACGCGGCCGTCGGCCAGGAACAGCACCCGGTCCGCGTAGGCGGCGGCGCGCGGGTCGTGGGTGACCATGACGACCGTCTGCCGGTACTCGTCGACGGCCCGGCGGATCTGGGTGAGCAGTTCGGTCGCCGACCGGGAGTCGAGGTTGCCGGTCGGCTCGTCCGCGAAGATCAGGTCAGGGCGGGTGACCAGGGCCCGCGCCGTCGCGACCCGCTGCTGCTGCCCGCCGGACAGTTCGGACGGCCGGTGTCCGAGCCGGTCGGTGATGCTCAGCGCGCCGGTCAGTTCGGCCAGCCACGACTGGTCGGGCTTGCGGCCGCCGAGCGTCAGCGGCAGGATGACGTTCTCCCGCGCGGTCAGGGTCGGCACCAGGTTAAACGCCTGGAACACGAAGCCGATGCGCTCGCGGCGCAGCAGGGTCATGCCCTTGTCGTCCAGCTTGCTGAGGTCGGCGTCGCCGAGCAGAACCTGCCCCGAGGTGAGCCGGTCCAGGCCCGCCAGGCAGTGCAGCAGCGTCGACTTACCCGAGCCGGACGGGCCCATGATCGCAGTAAAGACGCCCGGCGCGAACTCCGCGGAGATCGCGTCGAGCGCCCTGACCGCCGTGGCACCCGCGCCGTAGATCTTTATCCCGTTGATGATGCGTGCCGCGGGGGCCGTCCCGAGCGTTTCAGGAGGCTGCCCGCTTACCAGTGACGTCTGCATGTAGACCCCTCCACTAGACTCCTCCACGGTCATCATGCAGAGCGCTCGTGGCAGTACTGGCAGAGGCGAAGGTCAGCGCGCGGCGAGACGTCTTTCCTTAAAGTGAGCCAGCCGCAGCCGTTCCGGATGACTGATTTTCGCGCCGCGTGCGATATCCGCCGTCCGGGCTATACAGTTAACCGGAGCCGAGTCGTTCCAGGCTCAACACCTTGTGGCTGAACGCGGATCTAACCGCAACATCTGGGAGTTACTCCGCCAAGCTGTATACCCCTCTCCGCCGTTATGGACGGCTTGCGGCTGACGCGATGTGATCGCATTGAGATGCCCGAACTGGCTGCCGATGAGCAGCTGGTGCGGGAGCTCACGCAGCGCGCCCGGGCGGACGGGCTGAAGCTGACCGGCGAGGGCGGCTTGCTCGGGAAGCTGACCAAGATGGTCATCGAGGGAGCCCTGGAAGGCGAGCTGGACGATCACCTCGGCTACGCCAAGCACGATCCGGCGGGCCGCGATGGCGGGAATTCCCGTAATGGCTACCGGGCCAAGTCGGCCCGGTGGAGATCAGCGTGCCGCGGGACCGGGATTCCAGTTTCGAGCCGGTATCGGTGATGACGACGAGACCGGGGAGGCTGATCGCGAAGCTCAGCCCCGAACGGCCAGGCGGATCATCCAGATCACGTGCAGAGGAACTCGGTGATCCGTGCAGAGGAGTTCAGGAACTGACACTCGCGATCGGTGTCGCGGCTTCCCCGGGAACTTCCGAGATTACTTCTTCTCGGCAGTAAACTCCGGGAATGACTTCCGAGGATCCGCCGCTGCGTATGTGACCTTCAGAGCTTTATGGCGCAGATTCTCGGGCGTTACGTGGCACGTGCTGACATGGTGTCCCAGCGGCGTGTGCCTGAGCGCGTTAGTTGGAACTTGGGCGCGCTAGTTGGCACCATGATCGTCAACTGCATTCTGGGGGGTCGGCGGCTGGCTGCCACCAGCTGGAAAGGTCTCACTCTCCGTAATCGATTCTCCTTGCAAG
>Ga0335081_10017307_pt1 | contig 11668 bp, 12 predicted proteins | sample Lox_Sample_35_FD_206713 | JGI IMG/M metagenome (GOLD analysis project Ga0335081, IMG submission 206713) | Soil microbial communities from Loxahatchee National Wildlife Refuge, Florida, United States - Lox_Sample_3.5 | ecosystem: Environmental > Terrestrial > Soil > Wetlands | place: USA... | reverse complement strand
ATGCTCTCGACGTCCTTTAGGTCCTCGCGCCTCCCGTAGATGCCGTCCACCACCCACATCACCACTCCGCCGGCGATCAGGCTCCACGCCATCAAGCCCACGCTCTCCAGATTCTTCCCAATGACTCTAGTCAGCAGGAACGCCGGTACCGCGGTGCACAGGGATGCCAGTAGCGTCAACGTGAGCGGATGATCAAATACGGTACGATCGCCGCGGATGCCGTGCGGGAATGTCGCAAAGAACTCGGCGATCCGACGCCTGAAATAGATTGGCAAACACAGGATGGCTCCTAGCTGGATCACAATCGAAAACATCTTCCAGAAACCGTTGGAAAGGTCAATTCCGAGCAACGCTTCGCTAATGCGTAAATGTGCAGTGGAGCTGACCGGGAGAAACTCTGTAACTCCTTCAATGATGCCGAGGATGAATGCGAGAGAATGATCAGTCATGGGCGGCAGTAGAATTCATGGCACGGGCGGTCATCTTGCCTCTTACGAACTACGGAGCGCGAGACGTTGCGACTGCTGGGGCGGCTAGTGGTGGCGCTTCAGAATCGCTGCGGGCACCAGGCGAGCTGAATTCAGAATGAACACGATATCCGAGGAAACGTGAACAACGGCAGCCAGAAGTGGCGTGAGGAAACCGCTAGCCGCCAGCACAATGCCCAGGGCGTCCACGATGAGTGTTCCGGAAAAGTTAAACAGGATAATCCGCCGGCAGCGCCGAGCCGTTCTAAGCAGTTCCGCGCAGTCAACCAGGTCGTTTCCCAGCAAGAGTACGCCCGCACTGTGACGGGCCAAATCGGTACCCGAGCCCATCGCGATCCCAACCGTCGCCTCGGCGAGCGCTGGCGCATCATTGATCCCATCCCCGATCATGGCCACCCGCTTACCGGAATCGATCAACTGCCGCACTCTTTCCAACTTTTGTTCCGGCAACATTTCCGCACCGAATTCCCTAACCCCCAACTGCCGGGCTATCTTCTCCGCAATCGGGCCACGATCTCCTGTCAGCAGCATCCCTTCCATCCCCATATCGCGGATACGCGCCACGGCCTCCACCGCCTCGGGCCTCAGAACATCTTCTGTGCGCAACGCGCCGACCAGGCGACCGCGATAAGCCACCAGCACGTCACCAGCTTCCTCCGGCAAACGGCGAAGCTGCGACTCCAATTCTTCGATGCCACTGCCACTCAATAGGGCGAAATTTCCAACCAGAATCTCTCCCCCTTCCCAAAGGGCTCGGACGCCTTTGCCCGGCAGGTACTGGAACGTTTCGGGCTCGCTGACCGGCACCTTCAAGCGTGCCGCCTCCTTCAAGATGGCCCTGCCGTGCGGATGTTCAGACGGTCCTTCGGCGATGGCGGCCAATTGCACGACCGTGGCCACTTCTATGCCAGCGCAAGGCGTCACTGTCACTACATACGGCTCCCCGAAGGTGAGCGTGCCGGTTTTGTCCAGGACCACAGTGTCGATAGTCCCAAGCGCTTCCAAATGGCGACCGCCCTTGACTACGGCGCCCCCTTGCGCGGCCCTCCCGATGGCTCCCAACACCGCCAGCGGCGTGCCGGCGGCGATACCGCAAGCACCAGCCACAATGATCACAGCAATGGTGGAACGAATGTTGTGGGTCACCAGCAATGTGATGAGCGCCGAGGCCAGTGCAAAATAAACGAGCCAGCCAGCGAGGCGGTCGGCCAACTTCTGGATGGGCGCCCGGGAGTGCTCCGCTGTCTCCACCGCGAGGATGATCCGTCCGAAAATCGTGTCGGGCCCCAACCTTTCCGTTCGCACTTCGAGCATCCCCGCGTGGTTGGTGGTACCGGCGAAAACAGCCGTCCCTACCACTTTTTCCACGGGCTTGGATTCCCCGGTGATCGCGGATTGATCGACAGTCGAGTGCCCAAGTACGACCACGCCGTCAACCGGGATCTCAGCCGCTGGCCGGATGAGCACGACCTCGCCTATCTGCAATTCCTCGATCTCGAGTTCCTGCAGTTCGCCATTCCGCCGCACTAGCGCTTTTCTCGGTAGCAAAGTCAGCAGGTTGTGAATTGCTCTACGCCCGCGCTCTACCGTCAATGCCTCCAGGATTTCCGCGCCCAGCACGAAGAACAGGATGAACAATGCAGTGGTGAACTCCTGAATTGCCAGCGCCGCAATCAGGGCGATGGTCATGGAGAGTTCCATCGTCATGCGGCGGGCGACCAGGTTCTCGAAAGCTTCGAGAAACACTGAGTAGCCCCCACCCAGCACGGCGACCACCGCCAACAGGTCGATGCCATTGATCCGCGGAACAATTCCAGCCCAACTGACAGCAGCAGCAATTCCGACTAGGGCAAGGGTGACTAGATCTGCACCTTTGGTGTGACCGTGTTCTGCAACCGGAGGACCGCTTTTTTGAGTCGCGGGCTCCGATCTCGGAACGGAATGGCCTGCCGCTATCCCCATATCTTTCCTCGTGCCGGAATCTGTCCGCCTGATTATCGCCTAACTACCCGTAGATCGCAGCAATAATTCCACAGGCGGCCACCAAACCTTGCTAAGCGGGCTAGGCGTGAACAGATACGGAAGACAGGTCCGTCTGCTGACCAAATTTACCCGCTCGTGGCGGGTGGTCCTACGTTCATCATTTTTTATGGTGGTCCTGAGAGCCGGTTAGCGTAAATCTAAGAGAAGGTGGATTCTCGTCCGATAAAAACGCTAATTGTAGACGATGAGCCGGTGGCGCGGCGTCTCCTGCGCGAAGGGCTGGAACCCCTATCCGAAATCGAAGTTGTCGGCGAGGCCGCCAATGGAAAGGAAGCCTTGCTACAAATTGGAAAGCTCCAGCCCGACCTAGTATTCCTCGACCTGCAGATGCCGGTGATGAGCGGGTTCGAAGTGGTTCGTGGCTTAAGTGGAAGTGCTCTGCCAATCATTGTCATCGTGACTGCCTTCGACCAATATGCGATTCAGGCGTTCGAGGCCGGCGCTATCGATTACCTCTTGAAGCCAGTCAGTGAAGCACGTCTGGCAAGAGCGGTCGAACGCGCCAAGAACTTGTTGACCAAGCCCGGCGAAATTGCCGATCAAGTTGCAAGGATAGCGTCTGTGACCACACCCTCCCACCCGGTAACGAGCCGCAAAGTCGTGGGCCGCAGCGGAGACGACTACATCCTGTTGGATGCCAATGAGGTATTAGCCTTTCAGGCGGAGCGGGAACTGGTTTGGATCATTACATCGAGGCAACGATTACTGGCAACCCAAACTCTCCGCGGCATCGAAGAACGCTTCCGCGAACCCCAGTTCCAGCGGGTTCACCGCAATGCTATCGTGAATGTCAATCAGGTCCGTAAGATGACTGCCATGAGTAGCCAACGCTGGTGCATCACCCTCAGCAACTCTCTGCAAATTGTTGTCAGCAAACGGCAAGCCCACAAGATACGTCATATTCTGCAGTGGTAAGCTAAGTCCGCCGGAACATCCGTTCACTGACGCTTCGGGCCCGCTCATGAGAGTTTCCGTCCGGTTGTGAGATTTATCTAGGTCGGTAGCTCTTGCCAGACCAATACTGAACCCCATGAAGAGAACTCTCGCTCTGTGTGTCCTCAGTTTGCTTTCTGCCGTCATGACGCGTCCCGTGTTCGGCCAGTCGCAGGGAAACGCAGGCACGATTAAAGGAAATGTGCTGGATCCCTCAGGCGCGGCCATCGGGAAGGCCTTGATCACGGTGCAAAACCCGGTGTCCCACTATTCCCAAAGCGCTGTCACCAACGAACAAGGGAACTTCGAGTTGGACAATCTTCCGTACAACCCCTACCACCTCACCGCGACCGCAGCGGGCTTCCAGACCGGCACGCAGGACGTGGATGTGCGGTCGTCAGTGCCGGTGGTGCTGAAAATCAGCCTTACGATTGGCTCCGCCGCAACTAGCGTGACGGTGGAGGCGGCCGCGGATCTGATCGAGACCGATCCGACCACTCACACGGACATCGACCGGTTGTTGTTCGACAAGCTACCTCTGGAGAGTCAATCTTCCTCGCTGAGCTCACTGGTGACGCTGGCCTCACCGGGCATCTCGGCCGACTCAAACGGGCTGTTTCATGGCCTCGGCGATCACGCGTCGAATTCATTTTCTTTAGATGGCCAGCCGATTACGGACCAGCAAAGCAAGGTTTTCTCTAATCAAATCCCGATCGATGCGGTGCAATCGATGGAAGTGATCGAGGGCGCGCCTCCGGCTGAATATGGCGACAAGACCAGCGTGGTGATCAATGTCACAACGCGTTCGGGCTTTGGGGTCACGAAGCCGCACGGCGATATTACGACTTCCTATGGCACATTTGGCACAACCAATAGCGGTTTTAACCTCCAATACGGGGGGAAGAACTGGGGCAATTTCATTTCTGCCAATGGTCTCGACACCGGGCGGTTTCTTGATCCGCCGGAATTTACCGTGATGCACGACAAGGGGAATGAAGCCAACATCTTCGATCGCATCGACCTAAAGCCGGCGCAGAACGACACTATCAACTTCAATCTTGGGTTTACACGGTCCTGGTTCCAGACGCCTAACTCATTTGACGCCCAGAACGCCACCGCCTGGAACGGATTAGTGGTGGACAACGGAGGGCTGGGCCCAAATGGACTGCCTGTGGGCTCGCAGGATCAGCGATCGAGAATTGTGACGTTCAACATTGCGCCGACGTGGACACATCTGTTGAGTCCAACCACGGTTCTTACGGTCGGTGCGTTCGTGCGTCAAGATCAATACAACTACTACCCAAGCCGTAACCTCTTCGCGGATTTCACTCCAGATCTTCAAGACGAAACCATAGGACAGACTCGCCGATTGACCAACGTGGGTGGGCGCGCCAGCATATCGTACTCGAAGGGTATCCACAACATCAAAGCTGGAATTACCTACGAGGACACAATCCTAACCGAGAGGGATAACTTCGGTATCGTTAATCCGACGTTCAATCCGCCCTGCATCAACCCGGACGGAAGCGCCTTCACCGACCCGACGCTTACGGACCCGAACAATTGCACTGGGGTGCTGCAGCCGAATCCCGGGTACGATCCTCTGCTGGGATGCATTGACCTGACCAGGACGGCGCCGCTCCCAGCGTCCAATGGTTGTCCGAACTCCACCAGCGGCTTATACGGGTTTCTGGGCCACGCCAATGTCCGCGAACTGGCGCTCTTTTTCCAGGACAACATTACCGTCAAGAATTGGACATTCAACTTAGGCTTACGGTTCGATCACTACGACGGCATCACCTCGGTCAATCAAGCGGAACCTCGGCTGGGGATTGCTTATAACATCAAGCCGAGCAATACGGTGTTACGGGTTTCCTATGCGCGCACGCTGGAGACACCGTTTAACGAGAACCTGGTACTGGCGAGCCTCGGCTGCAACGACGCGGTGGTCAACGATCTCATGGCTGCAATTCAGGGCTATCCTTGTCTCACGGAGCCCCTGCGGCCCGGCTGGCGGAATGAGTTCCACGCTGGCCTGGAGCAAGCTTTTGGAAGATTTTTGGTAGTCGATGCCGAGTACATTTGGAAATACACTCATTTGGCTTACGACTTCAGCGTGCTGGGCGCCACGCCAGTTACTTTTCCGATCGAGTGGGCGAGCTCTAAGATCCCGGGATACGCGGTGCGCGCCAGTATGCCGAACTTCCATGGCTTCTCGGCATTCCTGGTCTTCTCGAGCGTCGCGGCGCGCTTCTTCGAGCCGCAAGTCAGCGGCATTGGCGCTACACCGGCGGGACAGGGCGGCAACGGAGTATTTCGTATCGACCATGATGAGACGTTCAACTCCACCTTTCATTTGCAGTACCAGTTCCCCAAGAGGGGGCCGTGGCTCGGTTTCAACTGGCGCTACGATAGCGGCTTGGTGGCCGGCCCCGTGCCATGCGTTGGCGGGAATTGCGCCAACGGCCCCAACGGGACCGACAGCATTGTCGACGTTTCGGGGATAACGCCCGACCAACAATTCCAGGCGGGCCTCTATTGCGGGAGCGTGCGCGCCACCCCGACCATGGGAATCAGCCCGGACGGAACCTGCCCGGCATCCCAATACGGATCCTCGCTAGTTAAAATTCCGGCTCCAGGAACCGAAGATGACGATCACAACCCGCCGCGAATCGCTGCGCGTCATCTTTTCGACCTCTCTTTAGGGCACGACAACATCTTCCACGGGGATAAGTATAAGTGGAGCGCGCGCGTGTCGGTGGTGAACCTCACCAACAAATATGCACTGTACAATTTCATATCGACTTTTAGCGGCACGCACTACGTCACGCCTCGCACTGTTACAGGAACGATCGGATTCCACTTTTAGAAACAAAGCGCGCTGCCTCGAACCCTAGAGCAGCCAGCATAGGCTTTGTTCTCCGAAGCGCTCCAGGGCTGCTTGAGATTTCCGCAGTTCGATCGAATGATGCCGTGAGAGGTATTCACGCGAAGAAGAAAGCCGCCATCGCGCGGCGGCACGAGATTCGTTTTCTGGCTTTGCTGACTGCGGGCCTGTGTGTTCCAGTTCTCGGCACGTTCATAGCGATATCGTTGACCGCGGAACCCGACATTTCCGATTTGACGCCTATTTCCGGGAAGATAGGTGGGGATCTGATCTTGAACTGGCCCGACCTCGAGCGGCGCCCGCATGCCCTCCACGAAGCCTCGTCGGTTTTTGCCGGCGCAAGGGTGCAAGCCCTCGGGTACATGATGGAAAACGATGGGCCGATCCGTGCGGGCGAGCCGGTTCAGGACTTTATCTTGCTCCCCGGAGCAGGCAACCTCCTGCACCCCGCGCACAGATTTGGGGACCAGATGATTGCCGTTCACCTGCCTCCGGGCAACCCAGTCCAGTTCACGCCGCGAAGCCTGGTATGGGTCGGGGGCACGTTCCGAGCCTCATCCGGCGATCCCGCAGGGAGCCGGCCTCTATACGATCTGGAGCATGCCCAAGTGGCGCTCGCAAGCAAGACAGAGATCCGTAAGTATTTCCAGTGACGGAAGTCTCTAGCGAGTTACACTATAGCTAATGTACACCGCGATCGCTAGTCGCCTCGTCCTGCGGCATGGTCGCAGAAGATTGTGTAAGACCGAACTCCAGTTCCAGCCACTTCTCGATTGGCGTCACTTCCGCCGCGAGCGACGTTTCAGGCATAACTACCGATCAACAGTTCCAGGCGGGCCTCAGCGACAAGTACAAATGGAGCGCGCGCTTGGTAGTCGTGAATCTGACTAACAAGGTGGCCTGGTACAACTTCCTCTCGTCATTCAGCAGAACGCATTACATTTCGCCAAGAACCGCTACGGCGGCTACCGGCTTCCATTCTTAATCTGCGTCTGCTGCCAGAGTACTTCGGAGACTGCTCTCCCTCGCCGGAGTATCCTTGGCCTTTTACCGATGACTGCAAGCCTAAATCGGCTTTGTAAGCGAACAACTGAGCGTTAGGCTGTCACATAAACCACACCCACCCTACTCGTCCTCCGAGTCTTCGGCGGGTCGCCTGGTGTCAGAGTCTCACCAGTTCAGGGCGGGGCGCGAAAGGCCTGTAGGGGATAAGCTGTCGATCGCGCCCCTAGGAATTTGTTGAAAAAGCCGCTTTGCCCTGTAGCCTGAAACATTTTCGAATCGTCTTGTTGATATGCGCGGAGACGAGAAGAAACAGGAAGGAATGTTCAGCTATGTGTCGATGGAGAAGCGGGTGCCGGAGAATCATCCGCTGCGAGGCATCCGGCATCGAGTAGACGAGATCTTGAAAGCCATGTCGAAGCGGTTCGATGAACTGTACGCGGCCAATGGGCGGCCGTCGATTCCGCCCGAGCGCCTGTTGCGGGCTCTGCTGTTGCAGATCTTCTATTCGATTCGCAGCGAGCGGCTGTTGATGGAGCAACTGGAGTATAACCTGCTGTTCCGTTGGTTCGTTGGGCTGGATATGGATGAGGAAGTGTGGAACCACGGGTGTTCAGCAAGAACCGAGACCGGTTGCTGAACGAAGAGGTGGCGCGAGAGTTTTTCCGAGAGGTGCTGAAGCAAGCCAAACGGAACCTGTCGAAGGAACATTTCACAGTGGACGGCACGCTGATCGAGGCGTGGGCCAGCCAGAAGAGCTTCCAGCGCAAGGACGACAGCGACCATGACCCGCAGGGCGGGGCGAACTTTCATGGCGAGAAGCGAACGAACGACACACATCAATCCCAGACGGATCCGGACGCGCGATTGTACAAAAAGTCGCGTGGCGGCGAGGCGAAGCTGAGCTATCTGGGACACGTGATGGTGGAGAACCGGAATGGCTTGATTGTGGAAGCGATGGTCACGCACGCGGATGGAAGGGCGGAGTCCGACGCGGCGCTGTTGATGGCAGATGCACTACGGGGGCGGAAAGGCGACCAGCGATTCACCTTGGGAGTGTCAGGCTCAAGATTCTTACGAACGGGAATGCTGCTCTTGCGCGCGGGCTGGTAAGTGAGGCGCCCGGCCACCCTGCACCCATCAGCGGATTGGATTCCGAAAGTGGGGCTGGATCTGATCTTGCCACTGTGGACATGAATCGCTTATCCTGAGATCTTTTCTAGGAGGTTTTGTGACACGCTCGTTCATTTGGGTTCTGCTCTTAGTGCTGTGCTTGTCGCTGACATTGCCAACCCGAGCACAGGAATCGTTAGTCGACAGCGTGCTTTGGGCGGGCACGGCGGTGGAGCATGACGGAACAATTCTGCAGGCATACCGAGTGGCGCGCTCGATGCTGGGCAAGGCCTTGCGAGACCGGAATTGGACCGCGGCAATTGAGCAACAAGGCCATTCCTTTCGTAAACTGCCCCCGGCGATCATCATGGACGTGGACGAGACGATTCTCGACAATTCCCCGTTCGAGGCGCGACGGGCGGAGCACAGTGGGCCAGACGACGACATTGCGTGGCAAGCGTGGGTACGCGAGGCCAAAGCACAGGCACTTCCGGGCGCTTTGGAGTTCACCTCCTATGCCCACTCTCGCGGAGTCACCATTTTCTACGTGACGAATCGAGTGGTGAGTCTCAAGGCTGCCACGCGCGCGAATTTGGAAAAAGACGGGTTCCCGTTTGACCCGAGAATCGACACGCTCTACTGCGCTGGTCAACAGCCGGATTGGGGAACCGACAAGGCTACGCGGCGCGCGGAAATCGCCAGACACTTCCGGATTCTTCTGTTATTCGGAGACGATTTGGGAGATTTCCTGTCAGGAGCAGCTAACCCTATCTCCCGTCGTCGCGAATTGGCTGCGCCATACCAGGATCGTTGGGGAACCAAATGGATCGCCCTTCCTAATGCCATGTACGGCTCGTGGGAGGCAGCCCTGCATCCCTCCCAGACTAATTCCGCAGAGCAGCAACAGCCTGATTTGAAGCGCCAAGTTTTGGACGAAATCGCAGTGGGGATCGAACGCCAACCTTAGCAGCAAACGACAGTTCGATCCATCTCACACTCCGGTATGGTCATCCGAGATGACGCTTGGAAGTTTGCTTGCGCGATTTGGTTTTTGGGTGACCATCCTCGCTGCCCGGCTCCTCGCCGGCATGGGCCAAGGCGTTGCTCAACAGATCCAGGATGTGCCGATCGGCAAGAGCGTAGTTGATGTGTTTTCCCCGCCGCCGGCCTTGGACGATGTTCTCGTTGCGGAGGATTCTTAGGCGATGACTGATGGTCGACAGAGTCTCGCCTTCAGCTTCAGCCAATTCGGTTACGCAGACTTCCCCCCGGGCCAGAAGCGTCAATAGGCGCAAGCGGGGAGCCTCACCAATGGCTTTGAATAGTCGGGAAGCTCGTTCCAAGGACGTAGCATCCGGCATGCCGCTGCTCCGCTGCAAAGGATCGTGCTCCTCGGTCTTGCACCCTAGCTTCTTGACGCGGCCCACGTTCCAGTATGGCTGTGGCACGGTGGCTCCGCAACTAAATAGTCCCGCTTGCGTTCTAGAATCGCCCGTCTGCACCTAATCATTGCCGCTGGCTGAAACAAAATTTAACACTTGAACACTTGTGCAAGTGTTGCTATATTTGATTTTCGATGATGAGCAAACGCGACCAGGTTGAACCATCTTGTACCGTGGACGAACACGGGGTCGAGGCGGTTCGGAGGCCGCTCGTGGATGATGCCGCATTAGAGACAGCGTCTCGGCTATTCCGGGCTATCGGTGAGCCCGCCCGGCTGCGCCTGCTGTCCCGTCTGGCGCAAGGTGAGATGTGTGTCACCGAACTAGCAGCGTCAGAGCAAGAGTCGTTGTCCACAATCTCGCAGCGTTTGCGCGTGCTTCGATCGGAGAACATCATCACCAGACGCCGGCGCGGCAAACACATCAACTATGCGCTGGCGGATCAGCATGTGATGGAACTGGTTTTTAACGCGCTGGCTCACGCCACGGAGCGGCCGCCGTCGGCGTCTGGCCAACACAGCTATTCGGGAAAGGAGAATCTACTTTGAGTCACGAACAACACGCACAGGCTTCCACGGACAATGGAAATCCGCAAGCCACAACAGCGAGCCCAGGGACGACCGCGGGCCGGAAAAGCGCCTATCTCTGGGGGGCCGCATCAGGCGTCGCTTTCGCCCTCTTTGCGCCGATGTTGCGTCCTGCTGCGAAGACCGCGGTAAAGGGCGGCATTCGCGTAGGGCGGTACGCGAAGAAGGTCGCGTCGAACGTGAAGGAAGAGTTCGAGGACATCGCTAGCGAGGCGCAAGCCGACCTCGATCGCGAAGGAAAAAACGAAAACGACAAGGATTGAGAGGTAAGTGCGATGCATCACGTGATTGGGGCACTTGTCATTGGCGCGTTCGCGGGTGGAGTGGCTGGTCGGAGCGCTCGTTTGCGCCCGGCTTTTCGCGGACTCGTTAAGGGTGGGATTGTGATGAAGCGCAAGTTCCAGTCCGCGGGCGCCGCCGCGTGCGGCGAAATGCAGAAGTTAGTAGATGAAGCACGCGCCGATCTGGACCAGGCCGGGACGGAGCGTCAGAACTAATGCAGCAGACGGTTGCCCGCATTCCCGAAATCACTCTTCTGTCTGATGTCCCGGGACGGCAGCGCTGGAGAGTTCCAGCCCTGGAGTCCCGGCCTCGCCTGGCCGCAGCCGTTGAGCTTGCGCTCCGAAAGGAATCGGGGGCGCTCCAAGTCAAAGTGAATCCCCTCACCGGGCGGATTTTAGTCAAGTGGCGCCCTTCACATAGACAGCCCTCAGTCACCTCGATCGTCCGTAAGGCTCTCGAACGGGGACCGATCAGCGATGTGGCTTACCGAAAATTACGGGGCACGCCGGATAATAAGGTCCGCAACCTGATCCACAAACTAGTTCTCGGTGGCATCAAACTGTCGCTGATTCTCTTCAGCCGCTTGATGTGGGGGGCGGCAGGAGCCGGTCCACTCGCAGCGCCAATTCTGGTTCTGTCAGTTTCGGGGATCATCATCACCGGATTCGATTTTCTGCGGGCCCTGTATCATACCGTGATCGGCCGAAGCGCGATCACGACCGGAACCTTGATTGGAGCGGCAACATTGTCAAGCATCGCCCTGAGCGAGAATGTGACGGCACTCATTGTCATCTGGCTGTTAAATTTGGGCGAGTACTTGGAAGTGGTGACGCTCCGGCGAACGCGGGCCGCGATACGAGACCTGCTGTCGGCGGACGATGGCGCGATCTG
>Ga0335081_10017306_pt1 | contig 11669 bp, 13 predicted proteins | sample Lox_Sample_35_FD_206713 | JGI IMG/M metagenome (GOLD analysis project Ga0335081, IMG submission 206713) | Soil microbial communities from Loxahatchee National Wildlife Refuge, Florida, United States - Lox_Sample_3.5 | ecosystem: Environmental > Terrestrial > Soil > Wetlands | place: USA... | reverse complement strand
TGACGTTGGTGGAATTCTCCGACTTCCAGTGCCCGTTTTGTATCGCCGCGACGCCCCAGCTGGAATCGGTTCTGAAGGCCTATCCCGCGCAGGTGAAACTCGCGTTCAAGGAATTCCCGCTCGATACGCATGCGCAAGCCCCCCTGGCCGCTGCGGCGGCCGTCGCTGCCAACAAGCAGGGAAAATTCTGGCCGATGTACGACGGCCTGTTTGCGCAAAAGGGCAACCTGTCGCGAAAAGTCGTCCTCGGCCTCGCCGCGTCAGCCGGCCTCGACATGAAGCGCTTTCAACAGGACCTCGATTCCGCTGAGGTCAAGCGTGCGGTCGAACGGGACATGAGCGAAGGCGAGCACATCGGCGTCGACTCCACTCCGACGCTGTTCATGAACGGCCAGCGCTACAACGGCCCCATCACGCTGGCGGCCTTGAAGCCGGTGCTCGACCAGGAATTGAAGCACCCGGCCAAAACCGTCAAGACCGCTTCCGCATCCCGATAGCCTTCCGCTGCTGCCGGAAGTTAGCTTGGTCGAGCGGTGGGCGCGCCGGTATCCTATTCCTCAGATTGGCGCCCGCTCCGTCAAAACCTGCCGCGCGTGACCGCCTGAACGACTGGTCCGCCGCGCTGTTTGTGGTCGCCTGGCTCGTCGGACTGGCCCACTCCATCCAACCCGCCCGCTTTGGTTTCGGTCATGGATTCGAGATGGCCACCATCGCGAGAAACCTGGTCGAACGAGGCGCTTTCGGCAATCCCTTCGCTCCCGCCCTCACGGGGCCAACCGCGGTCGTTCCGCCGCTTTACCCGATGTTCCTGGCGTTCCTCATCAAAGTGTTTGGATGGCCGCTGCCGGCCGCCCTCATCGCCAACATCGCGTTTAACGCAGTGACAGCCGGCCTGATGCCGCGCTTGGCGAAGGCCTTCTTCCAGGATGCGCGTCCAGGGTTGGCGGCGGGCTGCCTCTGGATCCTCGCGATGCCGCTCATGCCGCAGTGGGATGTCAGCTTCACCATCGCTGCGCTGGCGCTGGCATGCGTTTTCAGTTCAAAGTCGATCGCCAACTCGGCGCACTTGGGTTGGTCCGGGCTCGCCCTCGGCCTGCTCGGCGCCATCGTATCCCTGCTGAACCCCGTCGCGCTGCTTGCCTTAATATGCTGGATCGCCTTTTTGTTTCTCGCCGCCCGCGTGCCAACGCCACACGCTGTCCGCTTTCTTTCAGCGTTCGCGGTCACCATCGCGCTCTGCAATGCCCCGTGGGCGCTGCGCAATTATGCCATCTGGCACGCACCCGTGTTGCGAACGAACTTCGGCATGACGCTCTATTCGTCGAACAACAACTGCGCCGCGCCCAACCTCGGAGAGAACGGGAAGAGCGGCTGTTATCAACAGACGCACCCCATCGAGAGCGACACGGAGGTCCAGTTATTGCGCCGCATGGGCGAAGTCGCATACGACCGGCAAAGGACCACTGACGCGCTGACGTGGATCCAATCTCATCCGTCGCGATTCGCTCAACTGACCGCGGCGCGAGTCGCCGAGTTCTGGTTTCCGCTCGATACGTTGTCCGACGGCCCGCTCTACATCGTGTGGCTGATCACGCTGCTTTCGATCCCAGGCATGGTCCTGATGTGGCGGCGCCGCGAGCGTGTGCGGTGGTTCATCTTCTCGGTGTGGCTGCTGTACCCCTTGATCTATTACGTCGTGGTCGCGAGCGACCGCTACCGCTACCCGATTCTCTGGACTTCTCTCCTGCCCGCCGGCTACTGCCTGGTGGTATTGGGGCGGCGCCTCTTCAGTGCCCGGCGCTTCTTGTCGGCCTGAGCTCGGTGCACGACAGTCCGCGGCTTCCGTGCTTCTCCTTCGGGCCGCTCCGCTTGCGCCAGCGCGTCTCTGACCAACTCTCGGACACCGGGCACGTCCAGATCCGCCGTTTGCGCGATCCGCACGTGACGAATCATTTTGCCCTCGCCTTTCAGCAGCCCGTTGGGGTCGGGCAGCAGCGCGCCGAAATTAAATCCGAGGTTGATCCAATTGGCATGCGTGGTCGTGAACACGAACGCGTCGCTGGGGCGATCGGTCAACGAGAAGTGATCGGCGATCGTGTACACCTCGTAGATGAACTCGCTGGATCGCGGAGCCTCTTCGAGGATGAGTTTGCGCGCGGCTAACGCCAGCTTCTGAATCCCTTCTGGGTAAGGCGCGAGAAGTTTGACGTAATCCTGATCGGGCGGGCGCGGGCGCATCCGGACAGTGTATCCCAGCGGCGATGCGCCGCGGCTATTCCAGATACCCGGCGCGCCGGCGTGCCAGACCGGGCCCCCTTCGGGGCGGGTCGGATTCCTGCACTGAGCGAACCGCCAGCGTGTATCCGGCACTGCCCTTGGGGGTCTCATACACTCCGAAATCGCAACTGAAAACCGTCCACGCCTGGGAAACATCCGCGGCATCGGTGCTGGATGTCCAATAGTATTGAAACGCAATGAAGTTGGTGAAAATCGCCGCCTGGTATAGGGTGCCGTCCCAATTGAAGTAGGTGTGGTCGAAGAAGTCGGCGTGGTTGTTTTCATTCCGGTCCGACAGGCTTTCAACTTCAGTCCGGCTGGGCATCCGCCAACTGCCGGGCGTGGAGCCATCGCTCAACCCGCATTGCCCGCTGGCGAGCGCACTGACGGCGGTGATCGCGCCGGCCCAGGTGTCTTTGATGCAGTCGGCTTGCTTCAGCCAGACCAGCCCGGTGACGGTGTCGACCACCGTTCCATCCCCCTTATCCACAAAGCGAGGATAAGTCAGCGGCACGCCGCTTTGGATGCTGCCATCGTCGCCGGCGAGGTAGCTCACATACTGTCCGGTCGATTGCAGCCGAAACTCGCCCGCTCCGGCGCCCTTCACCGCCCAGACCTGGTTGTATGACGTCGTCTTGATATTGTTGACCAGGTCGTTCATCCATCGTCCATCGGTGAGACGGATCGCCCATGCGCTTGGAGATCCCCCCTGGCCCCCGAAGTAGCTGGTGGATGACCAGTAAATCGCGTTCGCTACGTTTGTGAATGGATGACCGGGCGATAAAGCCGGATTGCTTGCGGAAACATCCACCACGCTTTCCAGTTCGTTGATGTTGGGCAGCCGCCATGAGCCGGCGGCCGACCCGTCCGATAATCCGCACGCGCCGCTGGCCAGCGCATTCACTTGCGCCAAGGCGTCGGCCCAATTGGCAGGGTTGAAGCACCCGGCATTCTTCAGCCAGATCAGACCGGTGACAGTATCGGTGACGGTTCCATCCTGATTATCTGAGAAGCGGCTCATTGCCGTGAGCATGCGCGCTCGTAGCGCGGCATCCCCGCTCGGCGGGAGAGTAACGGGAGGATTGCTGCCGTCGTACGCGAGAAAATTGGCGCCTATCAACGGCGGGCCGGCAACGCCTCGATTAGCCATGTTCGGCAGTGCGACGTAATGGATGACGGTTAAGTAGATCGCGATATCGGTAAATCCATTCCCCTGGAAATCGCCGGTATGATCGGCCCGCGTAATCGTCGCACCTGAACCCACCGAAGGATAGAATCCGTATCCGGGCATATTCACCCAGATGTGATAGTCCGCGGCCGCCGTGCCAGTCGTATTGAGCCAAGCCGGCAGTTGCAAAGAGTAGTTTCCATTTTCGTCGGTCGTTGTGACCTGCGTGATGGTGCTTGTATTGGTGTTATAGGCCGTCACGCGCACGCCGGCGAGCGGCGCCCCTTTCAACGTTACGCTGCCCGAGACGAGGTTATTGGGAAATACGTTCGTGCTCGCGCTCGCGGATAGGGCGAACAGGTAAACGGAGAATCCCAGCATGACGCGTTCGATTTTCATTTTCACTACACCTCCCGGGTGTACAACGGTGGCTCCGCGGGGCGGAACCGGGCTCATTCTTTTTATCGGCAAGAGGGCGATTCCCTTGAACCATTCCGCGCCCGGATAACCGCAGTAAGCGTTTGATGGATTAACGCAAGCTAAGGAACCGCAGCCGGTAATTCACCCGAGTGGTGCAGGTCTCCGACCCGCCGAGCGTAGGCTCCGATTGGTGGCCGAATTCGGCCACGTTGGTGAAGTCTAGCCATCTCGGAATCCGACAACTTATTGAAATTAAGTGATTTAATGCTGGCACGCCAATTGCCTTCTTTTCCTCCGGAGATCGAAATGAAAAAAGGATTGCTGTTGTTGGCTTTTGCCGCGATGACCCTGGCGCCCGTGAGCGCTTCGGCCGCCGTGCGCCTGTTTATTGGCGGCCCCGCGGTTTATGGCGGTTGGTACACGCCGTTCTGGGGACCGTATTGGGGCCCCTCTGCTTACGGCTACTATCCCAATTCCGGCGAAGTTAAGCTGGACACCAAGGTGAAGGACGCACAGGTGTTCATCAATGGAGCCTACGCGGGAACCACGCACGAGAACCGCACCATGCACCTGCGTCCCGGCAACTACGATATCCAGATCCGTGAAAACGGCCAGACGGCGTTCACCGAAAAGGTCTATATCACGGCCGGAAGGACGCTCCACCTCCATCCTGTGCTATAACTGCCGGGCAACCTACCATGAACAGCCTTTAACGTGGTAACGCCATTGCAGAATACAGGTGTGAATCGAACGCGTGCTATGAAAAAAAGACGGTACCGATGATCGCCTCTGTGAACTGACAACCACTCTGACACTTGCACGCACATGGAACCGTGATGATCAACCCGAGGAGAATATGACTTACCGGCCCTTATTACTTTGCGTAGTACCGGCTCTGCTTTTTGGAAGTTCCGCTGTCGCCAGGACGTCCGTCGCCGCGACGCCGATGAAGTATGAAGGCGGAAGCCTTCCGTTGGAACAGGGCAAAACCCAAGTGACCATCGCCGAAAGCAAAGTGGTCTTCACGCAAGGCCAGCACAAGCTCGCGATTCCGCTTCAGAACATTACAATGATTTCATGCAACACGGATGTCCGCCGGCGTTTCGGCGCCGCCGTGCTGGGAGCCGTCCCGAAGCTCCACCTCGACACCGCGGAAGAGCATTACGTCGGACTCACGTGGATCGGCGAAAGTCACGAAGGCCAACCGCCGGCCCGGCTTGAAGGCGTCTTCAAGTTGAGCGGCGACGACTATAGCGACTTCCTGGCGACCCTCGAGCGCCTCACCGGCCAAAAGGCGGTCGACACGCATCGCGTGCCGACGGTTGTGCGGTACGGCATCTGATTCGGCTCGCCGCTCCACACTGCGGCTGTGCATCCGGGCCGAGATATACTACCGGGCATGTTCCCGCTCGATCGCTGGTATGTTGCCGGATTCTCCTGGGAGTTTCAAGCGAAGCCGGTCGCCCGGACGCTGCTCGGTAACCGGGTTGTTCTGTTTCGCGCCAATGGCGCAATCGCCGCTTTGGAAGATCGCTGTTGCCACCGCCATCTCCCGCTTTCGTGTGGAATGATTGAAGGCCCGGCGATTCGCTGCGGCTATCACGGGCTGCTGTTTGCGCCCGATGGCCGCTGCGTCGAAATTCCCGGCCAGTCGAAAATTCCCGCGAGCGCGTGTGTTCGCGCCTATCCGTTGCAGGAGCGCAATCACATCGTGTGGATCTGGATGGGCCGCACGACTGACTCACTACCCTCTACCGACGCGCCCGATCATCCCTGGCACGACGATCCTCTCTATCAATTCCAGGGCGATGTCTATCACTACCAAGCGCCCTACCAGCTGATTCACGACAACCTGCTCGACCTCAGCCATCTCGGCTTTGTGCACGCGCGCACCATCGGCGGCAACGCACAGATTCACGTCAAGCCGGAGATGGTCATTACCGATGGCCCCGATTGGGTGAAAGTCGTGCGGCACATGCGGGATTCCGAGCCGCCTCCCACCTATTTGGAAGCGTGGCCGTTTGCCGGCAGCATCGACCGCTGGCAAGAGATCGAATTCCGCGTCAGCCACTTTCTCATCTGGACCGGCGGCATGGATGCCGGAACCGGCGACCTGAACGATCCCGCGCGCCCCGGTTTCCACATGCGCGGCTTTCACGGCATCACGCCCGAGACCGAGACCACCAGTTTCTATTTCTGGACGATCTCCTCAAACCGCAATGCCGCGCGTCCCGAGATGGCCGACAAAATTCATCGCGACACCGCGCTGACCTTCGACGAGGATCGCGTTGTCATCGAAGCCCAGCACGCGAATATGGTGCGATTCCCCGATGTGGCGCCCATTGGCATTCACGTCGACACTGCCCTGAATCGCGCCCGGCGGATTATCGCGCGACTCAACGCCGCGCTTCTGCCAGAACCCGCCCTTCGATGAGCGTTGCCAGCGTTGCCTTCGAGCGCGGTTGGCGCCGCGAGACCGCCGCCGCCCACGGCTCCAGCGCTTCGAGAACCGCGCGCAGTTGCGGTTCGTCCAGCGCCGCTGGAAAGCGGAACTGGCTCCAAACCTTCGAAATCACCGGCTCGGGAGTCGCAATGGCTGTGGCCAGCACGGGTATCGAGTTTTCCAACTGAGCCGAGATCCGAATCACCGCTCGAACCAGGTTCACCAACGCACGCCGCTTGGCTGGATTGCTCAGAACCCGAACGGTGGTGTTCAGGTTGAAGCGCTCTCGGTAGACGGCGGGATCTTCGAAAACCAGCGCGTCAGTGCCCAACCGGTCGATGGCATTTTGCGCGTGCGGCTCCCAAATCGCGATGGCGGCCACGTCTTGTTGCGCCAGCGCGGCAGGCATCGCCTCACCCTCCAGAGCAACCAGGCGCACATCCGATTCCGTCAGCCGCGCGGTGCCAAGCATCGCGGACAGAAAATATTCCGCGGAGGTATTCCTGGTCACGCCAACGGTTTTTCCGCGGAGATCGACGACATTGCGAATGCCGGCGGAGCGCCGCGCCACCAGGCGATAGCGGCATTCCGCCAGCGTGAGAATGATCCGCAGGTCCGGCTGCGCCACCGAATTCAACAGCGCCTGCGTTTCCGATCCGGTGGCCGCGTCCACAGCGCCGCTTACCAGTTGCGCCGAAGCAGCGCGGCCGTTCGCCACGGGCAACACCAGGACCCCCGGGATTTGTTGAACCAGCAGCGGCGCCGATTCGATGGTCGTCCGGTTGACCGCGACCCTTAGGTCCGGCTCCGCGGCGAGCGCCTGGCTGGTCGCCAACGCTGCCAGAAAAGTGCGCCGACGCATTCGCCGGACTCGATCTTCAGGCCAGTGCTTTGCCGTAGAGCGCCAGCAAACGGGTCCAGGCCCTTTCCGCTTCGGGCTCGTTGTAGACTCCCGAATCCGGAGGGCACCAGCCATGCATCGCTTGATATACTTCGACCTCCGCCGGCAGGTGCGCCTTTTCGAACGTCTCTTTCATGATGTCTTTCTCTTCCGGCGCCTGCTTGTAGTCATTGTCTGCGATGCAGACCAGAAACTGCGCGTGGGTCGTTGCCGCCTCCAGATGGGGACTGTTCGGCTCCTTCGTCACGAGTCCGTTGCCGCCATGGAAAGAGGCAACCGCTCCTACGCGATCGGGCATGGCGACCGCGGTCCGGAATGCCATGGAGCCTCCCATACAATAGCCCTGCGTGCCCACTTTCCGGTTCTTCGCCACTGCGGATTGCTGGTCCAGCCAGCCGATGAATGCTTTCGCATCCGTCATGTTGGTCGTCTCGCTCAGGCTTCCCGCCAGCGGCCTTAGTTGCGGGATCGGAGTTTTGGCGCCTTCGTCCGCGGTTGGAGCTTTCTTGGTGCGGTAGAACGGATTCACCACCAGCACCGCATACCCGGATTCGGCGAGCCGCTTGGCCATCTGACGAAATGCCGGCCGCAGCCCGAAGATATCCGGCCAAATCAAGACGCCCGGCGCAGTGCCGCTCGACGGGTGCACGAAGACGCAGTCCGCCGTTCCGTCCGGCGTCTTGATGCTCACATCCATCTCCATCACAGCCACGGCGTTGGCGACTGCGGGCAGCATCATGGCCGCGCCGGCTGCGAGTATTTTTCCGAATTGCTTTCGAGTGACCAGTCCCCGTGCTTCTGCCTCCAGCCGGTCCTGCTCAAAATGATCCTGATCGCACATAATTCCTCCTTTTCGACGTGTCCCTGACCCTCTTAGGCCAGCGCTTTTCCGTAGAGCGTGAGCAAACGGCCCCAGGCCTTCTCCGCATTCGGCTCGTTGTACACTGTCGAATCCGGAGGGCACCAGCCATGGGCGCATCCCTTGTAGACTTCGATTTCCGCAGGCAGCCCGGCCTTGGCGAACGTCTCTTTCATGACGTCTTTGTCAGTCGGAGAACGCATGTCATCAGGGTCCGAGATACAGATCAGGAACTGCGCGTGTGACGTCGCAGCCTGCAGGTGCGGACTGTCTGCGCCCTTGGTGACCAGCGCGGCGCCGTGGAAAGATCCGACGGCTCCGACGCGATCGGGCATCGCCGCCGCCGTGCGAAACGCCATCGGGCCGCCCATGCAATAACCTTGCGTGCCCATCTTGCGATTCTTGGCCACGGATGATTGCTGGTCCAGCCACCCGATGAACGCTTTCGCATCCGTCATGTGGGTCTTCTCGGTCAGAGCTTGCATGAGGGGCATTACTTCCGGGATCGGGGTTTTGGCGCCCTCGGCCGCAGTCGGAGCTTTCTTTTGGCGATAGAACGGATTCACCACCAGCACCGAAAAGCCGGATTCGGCGAGCCGCTTGCCCATCTGGCGAAATGCCGGCCGAAGCCCAAAAATGTCAGGCCAGACAAGGACGCCCGGGGCCGTGCCGGCTGACGGGTGCACGAAGTAGCAGTCCGCTGTGCCGTCCGGGGTCGTCACGTTTACGTCCGATTCGCTTACGGCAACGGCGTTCGCTACGGCCGGCAGCATCATCGCCACGCCAGCTCCCACGATCTTGCCGAACTGCTTTCGGGTCACTAGACCGAGACGCTCGTATTCTTTGCGGTCCTCTTCAAAATGATCCTGATCGCACATAATCGCTCCTTATCAATACTTGGTTGCACACTTCCTGCGCAGTAAATGCGCACGCATATCGCGCTATTTTATATCACTCGATCACCGGTGTGGGGCAACCATAAACGGTTCGAGCGTGAGAGTCAGTTCGAACGGCAGCATCTCCGGCGGTTCGCAGACGGTCTCGCTGCACGGCTGGAAACGAACGCGGCCGGCGAGCGTGATTGGGCCTGCGTCGAGCGGGAATTTCAATAAGATCGAGCCGATTCCTTGAAACGAGCCGCTGTGCACGGGAAGCGTCTCATCGAGCGCGGCGAGCCGGACCAGCTCGGCCGGCGGCAACTGGAAAGATTGATTCACGACTTTCGGATCGTCGAACGTAACGGCGGTCGGCGTGTACGGCGCGGCAACGGAACTGCCGTAGACGTGCCATCCCGGTTCGACTTCGAACCTGGCGAAGAAGCCGACCTCCTGGCCCGCGAAACCGGTAGCGCTCGCGAGGCCCACCACTACCGTGACCGCTGTGCTTTGCAGAGTGAGCGCCGGAACTCCGTTCCCCACCGCTCCGAATTCCCTCAGGGCGACGGCCGATCCGGTAACGCGGTGCTGATAGTTGGGCACAAAATATTTGCGCACCACGGTTCCATCGGGCGCGACCAGATATTCCACTGGATGAGGAACGCCGTGTGCCCGCAGTCCGGGCGCGATGTTGCTATTGAAAATACCAAAGCGCCGGATCACCGCGCTGCCGCGATCGGAAAGCAACGGAAAGCCGATGCCGTATTTTTCGGCGAACGCGTGCAGGGTGTCCTGGGAGTCATAACTGACGGCTGCGAGGCGAACGCCCTGCTGCTCCAACAGCGCGCGCGACTGTTCCAACTCGACGAGTTGGGAGCGGCAGTACTGTCACCAGTCGGCGCTGCGATGAAAGACGAGGAACAACCCGTTCGGCCCGCAGAGGCCGGCAAGATTGCGCTGTTGTCCGTTGTGATCGGGCAGCACAAATTCAGGAATCCGCTCGCCCGGCTCCGGGCCCGTGGCGTAACGATCATTGGTCGCGTTCACGTGGCGGATGTATAGGTCGTGGGGCACGGGTTCGCCGGCGGCGCGCAGCCTGCCGAATTCCTTCATGACTGCGGCTTTTTCGGCGAGATCTTCTGGAACGGAATCGGAGGGAGGCATCGCTGCGGACTATTCTACTATTTGCCGCGAGCTACACTATGCACTATGTTCCAACCGCGAACGCTCGCGATACTGACGATGATGGCCGGCCTGGCAGCGGCTCAAGCGCAAGGGCCGGGCCCTCGTGCGAGGCAAACTCCGCCCAGCTTCATGGGGCCGTGTTCGAACATGACCTGCGAGATCGAAAACGACTGGACGCGGAACAACGTCCTGCTTTTGCTGACGGCGGGAGCCATGCCGGAAAATAAATACGGTTTCAAGCCTGTTCCGGAAGAGCAGACCTTCGGCGAACGCGTGCTGCATGTCGCGCAGGTGAACCTCAGCATCTTGCAGGATCTTGGCGCGAAAACAGCGGCGCCCAAGATCGACCCCAAAGCAACGTCCAAAACCGAAGCCATGGCCGCGGTGCGGACGGTCGGCGAATACGGGTCCGCCATCATCAAGGAATTTGGCGAGCAGGGGCTGACCGAGCGCGTTGCCTCGCCTCCATTCATGGGCCCGATGTCGACCCGCAGGCGGATGCTGTATTTCCTGATGACGCACAGCCAGGACACCTACGGCCAATTGGTAGTGTACTTGCGGCTGAACGGAATTATTCCTCCCGCGAGCCGCCAGCCCTAAGGCACGCAGTAGGAGATGAACTGCCGTTCTGCTGTTATTGGTATCCGGCATAAACGCGCGCCGCAGAAGGTGACGCGGGACGCGAAGCGCAGGATCGCGCTCAGATCGAGAAGCTGATGTGGCAGTACGTACGCGCGCTGGATACGGAAGATGCCGACGCCCACGCGGCTGCATTCACGCCGGACGGGCAGTTCGGCACCGGGCAGAACACGCCGCCCCGCGTCGCCGCTGCCGGACGCCAAGTCGATGATCTGGTTCGCGTGAGCGGCCAATGGTTGATCAAACTTCGCGACGTGGCGCCGAAAGATTAGCGATCACGGCGTGCAGCGGGCCGCGGCGGCCGCGGGATCGCCTTGCCGAAAACCGCGTTTGTCGCGATAGACGCGGTGGCACTGGAAACAGGTGTCAGCAAGCTTCTCGGTAAAGTCGCTGACGGCTTGCTGATTCCTGGTCTGCGAAATCCGGTACGCTTCCCGTCCGACTTCCGCCATTTCTTGTGTGTATTTGATCCAGTCGGGCCGGTCAACCGGCACCGGCCGGCCATTTTGGCAGCGGCGTCCGGGCGTCAGCAGGAGCGGCGCCGACTCGGCGAGTGCAAGCGCCGCGTAGTCGACAATCTGCCAGCCGCTGTAGAGTCCGGAGCCCCAGGTGGTCCAGGAGAAGCCGGCGTTGGTCCCCTCGGCTTCCGCCTTGCGCGGCGCGCCCGGGTCGTTGGTCTGGACGTTAAAAATAATGTTGGAATTGGGGAACAGGATGGACCGCATCAGTTGATTCAGATTGGCCACGGGAGCCTGCGAGGCCGCTGGCTTGGCCGCCGCGAGTACGATCGATTTCAGCGCGGAATCATCGGCCGATAGTCCGTTGTTTCCCGACGGGAACTTGCCGGTTTGCAGGATGTAAGCGACGAGGGTAGCCGTTTCAGCCGGCGTCAGCTTTCCCGG
>Ga0335081_10017305_pt1 | contig 11669 bp, 15 predicted proteins | sample Lox_Sample_35_FD_206713 | JGI IMG/M metagenome (GOLD analysis project Ga0335081, IMG submission 206713) | Soil microbial communities from Loxahatchee National Wildlife Refuge, Florida, United States - Lox_Sample_3.5 | ecosystem: Environmental > Terrestrial > Soil > Wetlands | place: USA... | reverse complement strand
TGCCCCCGACTTGGGCAATGGCCGAGCGCAGTTGGTGGTAGGACTCGATCCGGTTTTGCGACCGGTGGACGTTCCGCTGCAACTGCGGGTCGCGCAGGTGACGCAAGATCAGTCATCGACACACCCGCCAAATCAGACAGCGCCTCGATTGACGCCGCCCGCGCCGCCAATCTCGTGCTGATCCCGGTCTGGCCGCAGATATACCACCTCGAAACTCTGCCCGCTCTCAAGAATTTGCTTCGCGTTGCCGGTGACATCCCGACCTATGTCGTCCTCAACGGCCTCCACCCACAGGCGACGAGGCAGGCCGACGAGGCGAAGGCCATGATCGCCGACATTTACGAACTCTCCGTCTGTCCCGTGCATCTGTGCGACCGAGCCATCTACGCTGACGTGCCTGCGATAGGAAAAAGCGCTCAGGAAGTTGACCCGGACGGCAAGGCCGCTGAGGAAATCCAGCGGCTTTTTAACTTTGTTACCAGCCAATTGAAAGGTGATACCTATGGCCAACCTCAAAAATTTGCAACAAGCGGCTAGTGATGCGGCTGGAAAGGTTCAGCCCAAGAGGGCTCAGCCGCTCCCCACCGCCGCCCACATCGTCGCCACAGCTACTCCCTCCTGGCTGCCAAGCCTAATACCCGCGCCGGAAAAATCGCGCTGACATTCCACCTGGCCGAAGATTTCAAGCGTAGCTTGCGGCTTGTGCAGGCCCATCGCGGCAACGGGTGCACCCTTGAGCAACTGGCTGCGGAGGCCTTCAACGACCTGTTTGCAAAATACAATGTGCCAACATTCAACAATGAGACAATGTGACTTGTTGCCAAAGCCGCGCAGAGACCCGGCCTGTCCAAAGCAAGAAGACCCAGCCTATCCCGACCTTATCCCACATAAGGAGGCACTATGCCACCCAACACCTTGACCATCCTCCTCGCCGGCGGCCGCGGGGCGAGGCTGGAGCCTTTGACTTCCGACCGAGCCAAGCCGGCCGTGCCGTTCGGCGGCAAATACCGGGTGGTGGACTTCACCTTGTCCAATTGCCTGCACTCCGGCCTCCGGCGGGTGTTGGTGCTGACCCAGTACAAGTCGCACTCGCTGCAGAAGCACCTGCGCGACGGCTGGTCGATCTTCAACGCCGAGTGCGGTGAGTTCATCACCATCGTGCCGCCGCAGATGCGCACCGGCCAGTCCTGGTACAGCGGCACCGCCGACGCCATTTATCAGAACCTGTTCCTGCTGGAGCGCAGCGAGACGGACACGGTGCTGATCCTGGCCGCCGACCACATCTACCGCATGGACTACGCCGCCCTCCTCGCCACCCACCACGAGAAGGGGGCGGACCTGACCATCGCCTGCATGAGCGTACCGCTCGGCGAGGCGGCGCGGGCCTTCGGGGTGATGGGGGTGGACGCGGATGAGCGGGTGGTGGAGTTCGCCGAGAAGCCCGAAAACCCCAAGCCCATCCCCGGCGAGCCGGATTTTGCCCTGGCCTCGATGGGCATCTACGTGTTCTCGGCGGAGCGGCTGCACGAGGCACTGGTCGAGGACAGCGAGCGCGCTGACTCCAGCCATGATTTTGGCAAGGACGTGATCCCGCGCCTGATCGGCATGCCCAGGGTCTACGCCTACCGCTTCGGCGGCACCCGCGGCCGCGTCACCCCCGACCGCTACTGGCGCGACGTCGGCACCCTGGACGCCTACTATGAGGCTAACATGGACTTGCTCAAGCCAGTGCCGCCGCTGGACCTGTACCAGCGCGACTGGGGCATCCGCACCTACCATGGCCAAAACCCGCCGGCGCGGATGGTCCCCGGTTCGAACGGCAGAGACGGCCTTTTGACCAATTCCATTCTGGGCAGCGGCACGGTGATTGTTGGCGGCACGGTGCGCCACTCGATCTTGGCCTCGCGGGTGCGGGTGGAGGAGGGAGCGGCGGTGGACGACTCGATCCTGTTCGACAACGTCACCGTCGGCGCGGGGGCGGCGCTGCGCCGCTGCATCGTGGACAAGGGGGTGAAGATCCCGCCCGGCGAGACCATAGGCTTCGACCCGGGCAAGGACCGCGAACGCTTCACCCTGTCCGAAAACGGCGTGGTGGTGGTGCCGAAGGGCTACCGCTTCAGCGGGCTGTGGTGAGGACTTCGCGGCGGCTTTGGCAGGGGTGCAAAAAAGCCGGATGGCGAAACACCGTCCGGCTTTTTTTAGTTAGCGCGAGAGGCTCAAGCCTCGCTAGGCCGCCGCTCTTCGACTTGCCCGTCGGCCCCGATGATGACGGCGCTGGCCAGTCCACGGAAGATTCCGTGTTCAACCACCCCCGGCGTGGCGTTCAGCGCCTCGTCCAGCGCTTTGGCGTTCCACTCCGGGCCGAAGGCCATGTCCAGCACCAGGCTGCCGTAGGATGTGACCACCAGGCCGTCGCCGTTCGGGCGCAGGCTGCCGCCCCCCCCCAGGGCCTCCAGGCTACGCAGCACCATTCGCCAGGCGAACGGCATGACCTCGATGGGGATGGGGTAATGCTCGCCGATACTGCCAACCAGCTTACTTTTGTCGATCAGCACCAGGAAGGCATCCGCCGCCCGCGCCAGGAGCTTCTCGCGTACTAGGTCGAAGCCCCGGCCTTTCAGTAGCGTCAGATCCGGGGCCACTTCGTCGGCTCCGTCAACGTAGAGGTCGAGCCGCTCCAGGTGTTCCAACCCCGCCAGCGGCAGCCCGAGTGCACACGCCTTGATCGCGCTGACCGTCGAGCTGGACACCACAGTAATTTGCAAACCTTCCTCGGAGCGGCGTCGGGCCAACTCATCGATGAAGCAATTGGCGGTCGATCCAGTGCCCAGACCTACCAACATGCCGTTCTTGACCTGAGCGGCTGCGTAGTGGGCGGCGAGTTGTTTGTCGTTCATGGCTTGGGGTCCGCGTTTGTTCAGGCAAGCTGCAATGTTCGGCACTACACCAGAAAATGACTTACCCTGCAATAGCCTTTGCTACGCGGCCAGGGCAATCGCGCCATACTTCCGCAACCATTTGAATTGCCTATGTCTGCGATGTTCGAAGTAATCGTAGGTGCGAATTCGTTCGCATATAAGCCTTTGAATAGGCTACAAAACATAGCCATGGCTACGCGGCAACCATTCAAGACTGGGTAGATTGGGGTGAGAACGAATTACAATCCGGCGACGTGTGCTGCCTTTGGTCAAAAGGGCTAGACATGTGTTTATCTCCGAGTGTCGACGCGAATTGAGCCCGTGCCGGGAGCGCGGGCCAGCCGTAAGGGACTAGGCTTACAGGACAGGGACGGAATACTGCCGATTTCAGTTGGGCTTGGATTTTTATACTTACATAAGAAAAGACAACGTCAAAAAGCCGCGTGATTGCTGGAAAGTGGTCGACAATTTCTGTCATCGAAACGACAGTTATGGTCGCCATACCGACAAAAAAATGTTTATTTTTTGACTGTTTTCCGCTAAAATTTTGGCTAAAAATGGTCAATAAATGGGCCTAAAAATGTCGGAAAACAGTCAAAAATCATCAAAAGTTTTGCGCGAAAAGAGGGGAGTGCCAATTTATGCCACCAACCCTAGCATCCCTGTCGAGGAGGACATCGGTCGCTTGCGCCGGACGCAAATTGGCAACGACAAAAAGGGGCTGATTATCCATGAGGGCACTGGGGAGATTTTGGGTAGCGGTGGGGCAGTCGTGTATGAATGGGAGGAAGTGGACAATGAGCGCTTCTTCAAGCTGTTCCTGGCTGGGGTGAAACAGGCGGCGGGGCTGTCCAAGGCGGGGCTGGCGATTTTCGAGGTGGTCTACAACCTGCTTAGGGATAGCCCTAACTCCGACGAGGTGAAACTGAATCTGTACGTGGTTTCCGACTACATCAAGGACATCACCGAGCGCACTTACCAGCGCGGCCTGCGCGAGCTGCTGGACAAGGAATTCCTCTACCGCAGCCCCTCGGACGGGGTGTTTTTCGTCAACATCCGCTACATGTTCAACGGCGACAGGCTGGCCTTCGTCAAGGCTTATCACTTGATGGGCAGCGGCCCAGCGAAAAAAGCCGTGAAGGGCGGGAGAAAAAGGCTGCTGCCGACGAATTCCGGGCTTGATTAAACCCGCATTCCGCTGTGCTCCATGCGGGCTACGCTGGCTTCGCCATACCGGACGCAGTGGCCAAAGGCGAATTGCGGCCTTTGCGCGATCCGAACGCACAAGAATGACATCAATCAAGGACGATGTGGACCTTGGAAAGGAAAGCGAACTGGGGACTGCAATGCTTTGCCATCTTACGAGTAGCGCTTAACCCGGTTTTCCGTTCCACTGCGCCTCAAATCCCTATAACGAGGAAATGTCGGGCAACGATAAAGCCGTTGCCCGACCTACATGGCTACATGGCTACATGGCTACATGGCTACTGGCTTCATGAAGCTTTGATAGCTTGGCTATCAAAGTGAAAAAGGAAGTCTATTGACCGGCTTTTGGCTTGGATTGAGCCTCTATCGCACGGGTAAGCTCTATTGGGAGCTCGAACCCACCGCATAGCTAAGATGCTGATCTTACATAGCTTCGCCGCTTAAGTGTACTTTCTGTTCCATTGATCCCCAAACTCCAATTTCTGGACCCACCGGTAAATGTTGGAATGGTCAACCTCGACGCCACGCTCCTCCATTATTTCCTCCACGTTCCGGTAGCTCAGCAGGTAGGGCTAGGTACCACAGCGGACACAGGTCAGGACGATGTTTTTTTTCAAAGCGGTGGCCTTTGAAGTCGATTATGCGGGGGGTCTCGCAGTGCTGTTCGTTGGCCGCATAGTTTACCCGAACGGCACACCACCATGCTAACGCAACAGAACCCAGCGGAATGCGGGGTTTCGTGGGCCAGATCATCCCAAACTCCGTTTCAGTTCGTTCGGGCTACGCTGGCTGGGGGTGTAGGAACCGGCAAGTTGGATGCGATAAGAACGCCTTTATGGTGGCGAATTGCACAGGCTGTACTATACTTCAAAGCAGAGTGGCGGTTTGAAGACGATGCTTTTGTAGAAGCCAATGAACGAGACGTCGGGGTTTTCCATCACGGTTTTTTTTACCCACCCACGCATGCCACTCAGCGTAACTCTATTGATGCGCCTTGTTCGTCGGCGCATCATATAGGGGCTCTTTTCTAGGTTAATGTTATGCGATTCCTTACCATTCCCCACATCACTTCACCGCCCTAGCTTCCAAGTGAACCCCACTTTGGGCGTGGAGATGTGCAATGACAGAAAACAGGTTTTTAACCTAAGTGTTTCCCGTCTTTCTAACCATGCGCATAAAGCTTTTTGAGAGAGTGTTTGTGGCCTCGCTGAGACCATCAAAACCTATCGTCGCGTTGATGTAGGATGTAGCCCTCATCGCTCGTGTAACTCGATCAATGCGCCTCCTTCGTCGGCACATCCTATACGAGCTATAATAGTAATAGCAAGAACTTTTGAAGGTAGCTTAATGTGAACGCTAATTTCACACTAGTTGTTTCCGCTTTAATCATTTCATCAATGAGCGGATGCGCCACAAAAATAAAATCTATTAAAACAGAATATGCAAAAATTGAGGCAACGATAACAAATCCACATCGGGAAGCCTATTATAATCTATTTGAAGCAAGTGGTGAACAAATTTCTTCTTGCCATCCAGATGAAAATGGTAATCTTGTTTTTGATATCGATGACCTAACATTATATGATCCCGAAAACTACTATCTGTATATTACAGATGGCAATGAACAAATAAAGTTTTCCAATGATAATTGGAAGTTTAAAAATCCAGTATGGGATAAGTATTATGCAGTTTATGAGCCGATAATTGAAGTTCAGGGTGAAATTTACGAAACACAAGCAGCATTAGTTGATAAAAAAGATGGGTTGCAACAATCAACTATTTGGCTTCAACAATCTAAGGAATATGCTAGTTCAGCATGCCAACTCCCTGATTCAAGAAAAGTTGCTGGATTTGTGAGTAATGTTGCAGGTGATATGGCTGGTTCATCCGCAGGTGCGGCAGCAGGAGCTGCGGTAGGATCTGTTGTACCAGTAGTGGGTACAGCTATTGGTGGACTTGTTGGCGGATTTATCGGTGGGATAATTGGTAGCAAAGTGGCAGAAAAAGTTATCAATGGTAATGCAGAAGCTCGAGTACAACAGTGTGATATTATTGTTAAATATATGCAAGATTGTTCGCAGCAAATCCCTATATTAGAAAATCAATATAATACCTTGCATGTTAAATTAAATTCTGAAACTGAAAACTTGCAACAGAACTTAGAGCATATAAAGTCTATGAGTGCTATTGTTAACGAATCATCTGCATTTTGATATATTTGGAGATTATCATTATGAATAGCTTCAAAAGATTGTTTGTCTTATTTACGCTTATAGTAATCACCTCAATATCTTTGAGTTCTGAGGCTGGTGTGTTGTCTTGGTTAGTTAAAAAATCAATCAAAGAAGGCGCTGAATCAGCTGGGGAATATGCAATACGTAAAAGTTCAAAGTCCTTCGTGACTGAAGGCGCTGAATATATAACTAGATATGCTGTCCGAAGAGGGTCGAAAGAACTTCTAAAAGAGGGTGGAGTCCTAGCGCGTCGAGTACTTTACCGTCGGCAATTAGCTGCATTGTCTAAACTATCTAGCACTGAATTAGAAGCCGCTGAAAATATCCTAAAAAGATCGAATAGAATAGCACCATCTGGTATAGAGCAACTCAACAAAGCGCCTCCATTTAGAATTAACAGGATAATGTCTGGATTTGAAGGATATAATAGCGCTATGGTAAATAAATCATATATTGATTCTATAAAACGCCCATCCTATAAAGAAGGGCAAGTCGATGATGTATGGGAGAATGCCAGACAACCTGATGGTCATATTTATGATCCAAATACAGGCGAACGGCTTGTGTGGGATAAATCAAAGCCCCGTACAGGTCAATGGGACATGGGCCATGTTCCAGGTAAAGAATATAGAAAACTTCACCAGGATTATTTGGATGGAAAAATATCTCACGAAGAATTTTTAAGAGAGTATAATAATCCAAATAATTATAGGCCTGAAGCACCTAGCTCGAACAGAAGCCACAGATTTGAGGAGAATGAATAATGAGAGATTATGCTTTATTTCAGGCGATTAGAAATAATGACCGAAATCTCTTTAATGCATATATCGATGAGGCTGATATAAATCAAATTAATGAGAATGGTCAAAACCTTTTGCATGAAGCTATCGTTTCGCAAAACTCTTTGATTGCAGAAGAATTAATTTATCGAAAAATTAATGTGAATCAAGGAGATAAAAACTTACAGACCCCGCTCCACTATTGCGCTATGCATGATAATGCGGATATTGCACGGCTAATCCTTCTACATGGCGGTCACTTAAATCTTTCTGATAACTTTGGCAACCAGCCCTTATGGATCGCAGTATTTAATGCTAAAGGACGTTATAATATTGTAAATGTTTTTATGCAGTATAATCCAGATATTCATCACAAAAATAATAACAACAAAAGCCCACTTGATTTTGCTAAACAAATAAATGATCAAACTTTAGTTAGCATATTGTTTAGCAATAAGTCTGCGTAGGATGCGCTGAGCCAGGTAGGTCGGGCACGGCTCTATCGTGCCCGACAACCGATTCCGCAAATCGCCGGGCGCAAAAAGACGCGCCCGACCTACGAAGCTGGCAAATGGCGCTCCGCGTCCATGCGCCCGTGCAAAACGCGCACAATCTCAATGCAATCCGCATCAAGCGGGCGGTAGTAGATGACGTGCTGCCCGGCGCGGCGCCTGCGGTAGCCGGGCCGGATGTCACCGCAGTCGCGGCCTTGGCCTTCGGGATCGTCCGCCAGCGTGTGGAAGTGCTTGTCCAGCATGGCAAAAGGTAGCGGTTGCGCTGCTCCCGCCCCCAGCGGTCGGCGGTGTGGCGTCCGATGGCTTTCAGGTCGGCCTTGGCCTTCCGGGTCAGGACAAAGGACGGCATCAGGTGGCGCTTTCTTCGTCGAGTTCCGCAATCAAGCCGTCAAGGGAATAGTCCGCCCCGCCGCTGTCCTCGCCTTCCTTGAGCGCTTGCCGCAAAGCCTGTAGGCGCGTTTCCTTCTCCTCAAGCTCCCTCAATCCGGCCCGGACAACCTCGCTGGCCGAACCAAAGCGCCCTTGGGCGACTTGCTGGGCGATGAACTGCTCAAAGTGCTTGCCGATGGTTACGCTGGTGTTTTTCTGCATGGTGCCTCCTCGCCGTAAGGCCGATATACCAAAATATATTTTATATTGGTATAAGACAAGGCGGCAACGCCTCGATTCCTGCTCCCCACCGCAGCCGCCAAAAGAGCCACGATGCGGCGTCGGCTATCAGCCAGCATAGCCCGCAAGGAGCGCAGCGGAATGCGGAGGCTTCGTAGCTACACTGGCTCTGGTTCCGATGCTTCTGGTGTAACAGGCTTCGGCGGATAGTCCGGCGCAGGTTCTTGCGGAATGGCATACCCGTCGGCATCGACCACGCGGAACGCCCGGCGTCCGTCCGCCGTGCGGTAGACTTTACCGGAAGGGTTGCCTTTGTAGCCAAAATTCGGGTTCAGCCGGAACGAGGACGACCTTGCCAGTTTCGGTCCGCGTATCAGCACGCCCTTCTCCAGCAGAAGCTTGATCGCCTTGGAAACCTTCGCCTTGTCCATCTCCAAGGCATTGGCGATGTCCACTTGCTGAACCTGGATGAAGTTCTCAAAATCGAGTTGCGACAGCAGGTAAAGGAGGACGTTTTTAGGGGCCAACGTCAATTCTTTGTCTTTTGCCAGCGCCAACAAAGCGTCTTCTTGGGCCATGATGAACCATTGCCTACCGTAAAGGCCGGTGAAAGCCGTTTTCCGCCCCACCCACACCGGCACGCCTTCAAGAATTTCGCCCGTCTCGGCGTCCATCGAGACCACCCGCCGCTTGCCCATTTTTTGCCTATCCCCGTCAGGATTGTTGTCCCTAAGGTCAACCAAGTTGACCGTAAAGTCACCAATATTTTGCCAGATCCCTTGAATTTTCCGGAGCCTTTGCGGCTTCCCCTAGTCTGCATCTGTTAGGGTCTCGCTGCAAGATGGCGGATTTCCGTCCCTGTCCTGTAAGCCTGGTCCATTACGGCCGGCCCGCATAGGAAGCGCATCATTCGAGGTTGATGCGCTTTGCTATCGTTCAGCGCATCCTGCGGCCCTACCGCGCGGAGCGCTTCGCCTTGCTTTTGCAAAACCCGATGAACGAGGCGTCGGGGTTTTCCATGGCGGTTTTCTTCTTGCCCACCCACTCGCGCCACTCCGTCTCCAAATAATACACGTCCAGGCCCGGCGCGGCCTTCTTCGCCTGCTCATAGGTGGAGATTTTCAGCCTGAACGCCGCGCCCGTCGGCGCCTCCGCCTTGGGCTTGTCGCGCTTGAGCCTGCCCTCCGCCTCCAGCCGGAAGCTGGTTTTCGCCAGGGTGAAGCGGATGCGCTGGAACGCCCGGCCAACCTTGATTGCCTGCATGTCCACGCTGAAGCCCGCGCCTTCGGGGCTGTCGTTGATTTGCTTCAAGGCGGGTTCGAGGATGAAGCGCTTCATATCCACATAGCGCTCCATCTTGCCGTCTTCCACCTTCAGCCATCGCCTGAGGGTTGGCAAGTCCACTTCGAGAACCGGGGTTTTCATATTCACCACCGATTCCAGTATCTCGTACAGCGTCACCGCGTATTTTCCAGACAATCCCATCATGAAATGGATGCGCAGGCGGGCGAAGCGGCCAGGAGCTTTAAAGACCTCGATCAAACCGGCGGGAATCTCAAACCGCAGATAACCCTCTTCCCGCGCCTCCTCATCGACTTTGGCATAGGAAAGCAGGCTGGCTATCCCTTTTGACGTCAACCTGCCATCCGCCCTTTCCTCCCATTCAATCGAGGTTTTATTCAGCCGGGTTGCGCATTCCCAAATCCAATCGAGGTTGTTGTCTCCGCCCAACTCGCGGAAGACTTTATTGATCTCGGCGACAGACAGCATGTGAATCCGCGTGGTCTCCAATTCATCCCACGCCGCATGGACTAGGAAGGCGTACAGCTTGCGGTCGCGCTCAGTGTACTCCCCATGCACCTTAACGACGATGACCTCCCAAGGCATGGGGACAGTGGCCGGATTGTCGGGGGTTGGTGTCCAAGGGCTGCCGGTCGCATGGACGGGGACGGGGACGGGGGCAGGAAGGGAAGGCGAAGATCCGGCAGGCGGTTTTTTCTTCATATGGCACCTGAAAAGTGAGAAATTCAGAACAGTTACAGTTTGTCATAAAGGTGAAAAAGTGTAAAAAATAAATCACTTTTAGTTCTGAATTCCTCACTTTTTCCTGTGGATAAGTATCCGTTTTAGCATGCCCACCCGCTCTGAATCTCTCACCTTTCGTTCTGAATTTCTCACCGATTTTTCTGAATCTCTCACCTTTCGTTCTGAATTTCTCACTTTTCAGACTGCAAGCAATTGAAATTAAAAACGAATTTCCGCCTGAACACAAAGAACACGAGGTGAACATAAGAGAACACAGCCGGATCTGTGGAAAACTCAGAGCCATAGGATGTGCCGACGAAGGATGGCGCATCCATCGCGAGCTTGGAAAGGGTCTTGGGTGTGGTCAAAGGGGCGCGTAGCTTACCGAACTCGGCACCCTTCCGCTAATGCAACCCAACCAAAATTCGTGGTATTGTCCCCGGGTGACTTCGAGTCCTTAGCTCCACCAACTCGCCGCCACCGCGTGAAAAGGCCGAAGTCGAATCCAAAAACGCTGGGGAAGAGCAGCCACTTTCCTTCAAGCCGTCTCGATTCGAGGGATGCGAGCGAAGGCAAAAACCGTCAATGAGGAGCACTCCATGACAGTCCCGCATCACATACTAATCAACGAATTCCCGGGGTACCGGGATCGCATCGGCCAACTCGTTGCGGAAAACGGCCATTTTGCCAGTCTGCAGGAGAGTTACGACAGCCTAACCACACGGATCGAGGCCCTCGAAGATGAGGGCATGCCCATTTCGGATGAGGAACTGGAAAAGCTCAAAATGGAACGGCTGAGGCTCAAAGATGAGCTCTATGCGCTTTTGCGAGAGTGGCTCGAGGCCTAGCCGCCCCGGCTACGATGATTACCGATCCCGGCTGATCTTCGGGGAGGCGCGGACATTGCAGGGCTCAAGCGACGGCGCAAAGCCGCATTTTAGGGAGAACGTGAGTTGCTGGGTTGACAAACAAATAAACATGTTTGATGCTGAACATGTTTACATGTTGAGAAAATAAATGTTTATCGCCGCGTTCATCGGCCAAAAGGGAGGCACTGGAAAAACCACCGCGAGCCTCTGCCTGGGCGTGGCCGCGGCCAAAGGCGGGCAGGCGGTTGTCGTCATCGACCTTGACCCGCAGGCCAACGCCGCCAGCTGGAAGGACCGCAGGGTGCAGCCCTGTAGGGTGCAGCCCTGTAGGGTGCGCACCGCGCACCTTAACGAAAGCCGGACATTGCAAAAGGTGCGCGGTGCGCACCCTACAGGGCTCATGCCCCCCGGACGCAGGCGGCGATGATGTCCACGCCCACGGGCGTCAGCCTGCCGGCGTCGGTCTTGGCCTTGCTTTGCAGCAGGTATATGAGGCTGGCATCGGCTTCTAACC
>Ga0335081_10017303_pt1 | contig 11670 bp, 8 predicted proteins | sample Lox_Sample_35_FD_206713 | JGI IMG/M metagenome (GOLD analysis project Ga0335081, IMG submission 206713) | Soil microbial communities from Loxahatchee National Wildlife Refuge, Florida, United States - Lox_Sample_3.5 | ecosystem: Environmental > Terrestrial > Soil > Wetlands | place: USA: Florida... | reverse complement strand
CGTAGTGGCGCTGAGAAAGGACGTTGGAACCACGGGTTGGAAAAACCCCTTATCCCAATTTATCCCAATCAGGGGCCGCACGCGCCCAAACCGTCCAGAGCGAGCCGAGGCGTGTCTTTAGTTTTCAAGCAGTTACCGGCTAGCCAGGGCGCAATCACCCGTTTGCTAAACCGTTTCGGGGGTCCAGAAAACCTCCGACGAGGGTTCGAATCCCTCCCTCTCCGCCATAGTTAAAGTCAATGTTTGTTACAAGTTACGCCCTCACTTTCAGAGCGGGAGTCTTGGGAGCCGCGTATCCTCTTTATCCCAATTTATCCCAATGCGAGTACAACGGTCTGCGAAACCGTCACAGGAAGACAGCGATGCCTGATGCGACCGCGACGATCAGGCGGGAGCTCTGAACCTGACTGAGGTTCAAATGCGGCTAGCCCAATTCTCAGATATTCAGCCGCCGTTGCGACGCTGGAGAAGTTAGCGCGCGCTTCAGAAGTCCCGATGTACCAACTCTTCTACGACGGTGCCGAGCCGCCCAAGGTGCCCAACCTGATAGCGCGGAAATCTTCTGACAACGTTGCTTGGGGCAGTTCCGGGAAGGATGCGAAGTTTCTAGAGCAACTTCGCCGCCTGCTGGGAAAAGCCAGTGAGTGCGACCGCAAGCTCATTCTCTACATGACCCAAAAGATGGCGCGTTGGTAGCAAACTCTCTGTTCGTTCGGTCATAATAACGTCACGTGAGAATGCACTTCACGGAATAGCTAGTTGAATTTCCGCAGGGTCGATTAACTCACGATTCCGTCGGTCAACACGGAGCCAACGGATAATCTCAGCGCGCACTTGCGTTCGCGTGGTCAGATCGTCGAGCGACGGGTTACAGCACACTGGGGATCACGTACTTTCGCGAACTGCTGGCGACGAACCCGGACATCGATGAAGGATTGCGCGCCCTGCTGCGCCAGTGCCGGGAGACAGTGGTGCGGCTGAGCAGAACCGATAGCGCACTGATTCGTTCGCTGGAGACCATTGGCTGCTGGCGGAACGCGTGGAGCGACTGATGAGCATCCCCGCCATTGGCCCGATCACTGCGCTGACCTGGGCGCTGGAAATCGGCGACGTGCAGCGCTTCTCTTCGATCAAGAAAGCGATCAGCTAACGCTGCTCTCCAGATCTTGAATTTCAAGCTTAATTTTCTAGACGCAGATTGACACTGCCCTTGCAGGCCAACTCAGCAGCGACGCCAGCTACGCGTCCAATCTGGCTTCCCGGAGCGGTACTCTGCTTGCTCCCCTGAGGTTTGCAAGACATTTGTCTTGACAACGGCTAGTGTACAGCGTACTAAAAGTCTCTCTCCCACTCGTGGGGGCCGGCAGCCGCGACTGAGATCAATGCTGCCTTGGTCTCCGCCCGTATCGATTCGTCATTTGTGCAGGTCTCCGTCGGCGTGCATTCGTTGCTTCCTACCGGAGACACGGGCAGCGGAGGCGACCATGCCTAATATTCAGGTAACGCACGTAACCGACTTGAATAACGCCCGGAGTGAAAGTGCGATAGCTATCAATCCTAATAATCCTGCTCAAATCGTGTCCGCATCCAAGAGTTTTCGGAACATCCAAACATACGACTTTACACTTGCTACCCAATACTCCGAGGATGGTGGCTTGACCTGGCAAGATTCAGCGCCGCTTCCCCTGGGGACGTTCACCATCCTAAGCGACCCCACGCTCGCTTGGGATGATGTCGGGAACGTATACCTGTTGGGCCTCTCTGCAAACAATCCGCCTGACGACGCTATTGTCGGACTTGAGGCGTATAAATCCACGGACGGAGGGAAGACCTGGAGTGGTCCCACCAGTATTCACACCAATAGCGACGACGACAAGCAGTGGATCGCTGGGGACGGCAACGCCGCAAGTCCCTTTCACGGTCGCATCTATGCTGCGTGGGATGGCCCCGGCGGATTGTGCTTCGCCCGCACCAAGGATGGAGGCGCAACGTGGGTCGGCGCGGGCGCGGGAACGACGCCGACTGGGACAGCACTGGGCGCATCTTCCTTCGCGCCCGAGATTAACATTGCCGCCAACGGCGATGTCTATATCGTTTTTGTAGGCGGGCCGGGGATCCAGATGTTTATTTCCCGCGATGGCGGCGACACATTCCAGCTGGTGACCGCCGCTTCAGGAATCAGCACGCTCGGTGATGCGGATGCGCCACACTTTCCGGGAGAAAGTTTTCGATGCGGTACTTTGGCTACGGCCTGCGTCTTTGGACAAACCGTTGTGACGGCATGGGCCGATTTCCGTGAAGGCGCTTCCCGCGTTTACTGCGCTCGCTCGGTTGATGGAGGAGCGACGTGGGTGACGCCTTCGAGTGGACAACCGCTGCTTACACGATTCATTCCTTCCAACCTGCACCATTTCGATCCGCAGCTCGTCGTCAATCAAACGGGGGTCATGGCCTGCGCGTTCTATGAGTTCGGGCCCAAGCCTACCACTCCGTTGATCGATGTTGGGCTGGCGGAGTCGTTCGATAGTGGAGCATCATTTGACGATTTCATCGTTACCGATCAGCCGTGGGATCCAACCGTAGATGCCCCATGGGCGCACGGAGATCCGAACATCACATTTATCGGCGATTACTTCGACGTTGGAGCAAGCGATCAAGGGTTCTATCCGCTATGGACTGATACACGAACCGGCTTCCAGGATCTGTTTACGGCAATTGTTCCCCGAAAGCAATGCGTATTTGTCATCAACCGAAGCACCCTCGGCCAGGACGAAGTAGACGCACTCCGCAACCTCCCCGGAGGCGCCGTCATCCCGGACGCTTTCCGGGTGGTGGTGGATGGCTTTTCCGCCGCGGAAATCGGTGCCACCGGACCCACATCCACCATTCCTGTGGCCTCGCCCGCCGCGGGCATCAACATTGTTCCCCGCGGAAACATGTCCGACAACCTTGACTACGGTCCGGAAGTTCAACGCTTCACTTTTTTCTACGATCTCGACTTCGGAGCCACCGACACAGCGTTCGCCTTCCCTGGCTCCACGGAGTTTCTCACGCTCAGCGTTTCAGTTGGTCCCGCGTCCGCTCAAGCGGAGATCGAGTTGATCAAGCAGCCTGACCCTTTCATTCTGCATGGCAATCCCGCATGGCTCAGCATTGATTTGCGGGTTTTCGTGGTTAGAGCAGCGCAATCCATGTTCGGCGTGCCCGGCGTCGGGGGCGCCTCGGACGCGCCTCGATTTATCCAACAGGTTATTACATCGCTGACATCTGCCGAATTCGACAGTCTCTCGACCGGTGAAGATCAATCCAAGCTCTATGTCCAGCCCTTTGACGAGCATGGCGTCGAAGTATTCAATTTCGCCATAGCAAAAGTACATTACATCGGGCTGATCGGCGCAAACAATGTCCGGGTCTTCTTTCGGATGTTCCAAGCTCAAACCGCGAGCCTGGCATTCGATTTTCCTCCCGGAACAGACTACCGGCGCTCAACCTCGAATGCGGACGGCCAACCGATTCCATTGTGCGGCATCCAGGAGTTCGAGTACGTGACCATTCCTTTCTTTGCCGAGCCACGCATCAACCCTGTGACGACGAGCATGACTCAGCAGACTGATGACCCGAATGTCCGTACAATCACCGCTCACGCCGACGGTTCCGAAGTGGATACCTTCTTCGGATGCTGGTTGGATATCAATCAGCCCTTTGATGCCCGACTCCCCGTCATTGTGCCCACAAACAACGTGGATGGCCCGTTCAACGATCCGCTGACGCCTTTGTTCCCAATCCAGGACGCCATTCTGCGGAGCCTGCATCAATGCCTCATCGCGGAGATCGCCTTTGATCCTGTACCGATCCCATTGGGTGCCGTGCCAGGTAACTGGGATAAGCTGGCGCAGCGCAACTTGGCATGGGCGGACGTGGGCTCCGCGCGTGGCGCAACGACCTTTGAAATCCAACCGACGCCGGCGAATTTGGCCGCTGGCCAAATGCCCGATGAATTGATGATTGACTGGGGCGGCCTGCCGAAGGGAAGCAGAGCGTTCCTCTACATGTCCGCCACCAGCGCAGATGAAATCTTGACGCTGGCGCGACGAACATACTCGCGACAAACGCTCACGCGAATTGACGATCACACGCTCGAAATCAAGGTCGGGGGTGTTGGCTATGTGCCGATTCCAGCGTCTGGCACGAACAAGTATGCGGCGCTGCTTTCGATTGAGCCGGGAGCGAGCGTGCGAAAAGGGGAAGTCTTTAACGTAGTAGTTCGGCAACTAACCAATGTGGTGCAGCAAGTTAGCAATCCCGTTCCAGAAAAAGCGGTTTCCTTGGCCCGGCGGCCGCTCAACTGGCGGCGAGTTCTCGGCGCATTCCAAGTCACGATTCCGGTGAAGACCAAGCAACTCTTGCTGCCTCGGGAGGAGCGAGACCTCTCTGTTTTGCGTTGGATCGCTCGCGCCATCCCTGCAGGAAGCCGCTGGAGCTTGGTGTTTAAGCGCTACGTCGAGGAGATCGCCGGTCGTGTGCGCGCGTTCGGTGGAGATCCTAATACGATCCTGGCATCGCCCACAGGGGACGGGGGCGGACACCCGAAGCACAAAAAACGGGTCTCCCGTACTGGTAAGATTTGCGGCCTAATTTTCGATCGCTTTGGCGATTTCGAGGGTTTTTTGCTGGACACCGACACTGGCGAACACAAGTTCCTAAGCCGTGAGAAGGGGATAGCTGAGCTCGCTGAGCGTGCCTGGAGGGAACGACTGCGGGTGACCGTCCATGCCGAGGCGGAAGAGTCGCATCGGCCGACATCCATCGTTGTGCATCGCCCACCGGCTACCTTCTAGACGCCAAATATACGAGCTTGGGATCGGATCCTCACCTGCGCGACGAAGAGCCGCGTATGACAGTTTCAGTAGCCTGATTCAATGACGGAGAAAAGGCGGAAATGTGGACTTCGTAGAGCGTCTCTTCAATCTCTGGCCGGATGGCGGGTCCGGTTCGACAGAAATACTTATAATTGGCACTGCCTTTCTCATTGCCGTCGCGGCCATTTGGCGACGGCGGATTTTGCATTCTCCGAAGTTGACTGTGACAAGGATCCGATCGCTTCCTGCAACGGAAGAATAAGGTTTCGGACGCACAAGTGATGTAACCGGTGCCGTCTCAGATGCTCGACGCAACACGGGCTTGGAGTTTATTCGCTCGAGTCTCGAATCCCAGGGTTTTTCTCAGACGTCGAGAGCTTTTATTCCGACTTTAATAGCGTCGTCGTAACGCACTTGTTTCGTGAAAGCCGCCATCTGAGAACCAAAATCATCCGGCCCGTGTCCGTGTGGGTTAGCAGCCAACGCGAGCATTGAGGCTCTCGCCAGCCAAAGAATCGACCACAGGTGGTGCATCAGGGACCCAGAAAAACGGCAAGAGAACATGAGAAGGCGAGCCAACCCCAGCAACTCGTGCAAGCTCAACGGGATCGCTAGTCGTCTTCAGCCCTCCGCAAGTCAGCGCTGCACAAGAGGCACTGTGGTATGGGGTCTATTGTATTGCCCTGTGGGTAGCGGTTTCTGCTGTCCTCTTCTCCTCTTCGGCAAGGCGCTAACCAGAAAGAGTGCGTAAGTCTTTTCTCGAAGACCTGCCGACGTGACGCCGGAACAAAGCCGTTTCGGACGCGAGCGACATAGACCAAATCTTTGCCGCGATAGTAGTCGACGACGAGGGAGTCGAATCCGTGTGGTCCCGGAATGTACCCGCCGATGACCAACTCCTGGCCTCGATTCACGCGATATTTAATCCATGCGCCTGTGCGCTTTCCCGGCTGGTAGAGGCTGTCTTTGCGTTTCCCAATGACACCCTCCAATTGCTGTTGGCGCACGCCGGCAAGCATGTCATCGGCTGAAGCCACAAACTGTTCGGCGATACGGATGCGGCCTGAGCGGAGTTTCAGAGACTTCAGCCTCTTGCGGCGTTCGACCAGCGGCAGCTTGGTAAGATAGCGGTCGTTGCAGATGAGAAGGTCGAAAATGAAATAAGGATACTACTCGCAGCACGGCTACCTAGTAGAAATGCCTACGGCGGCACCCCGAGTGCCGGCCCGAAGGGTACAGCCCAGAGTAGACCTTGCCTCAAGATGACGGTAGGAAGTAGCACCGACCATCGAACCTAAGCGAGTAGACCGCTTCAAAAATTCCCGAAAGTCGCGAAATACAGGCAGTTGCCGTTGCTATTACGAGAGCTTTTAGGATTTCATCGGAACCTGGTAGAGAAGGCATGAACGCATGAACTTTAGCGTCCCTCCGACTTTGTGCTCTTAGTCTTTCTTCTTTGACTTCGCCGCTGTTTCTTGCTCAGAGTACGACTGCATTTTATGTTGCGGGAGGCAATCTCTGCCACTATCGCGGCAGCTGTGGGCGAAGAGTGGCCTCTGCCTTCTACGAAGGGGGGACGTTTGCTAACCAATCGAAAGCTCGGGCTTGCATCGCCGGTTGGAAGCCATTGAACCCGAGGGGAGTTTCCAGTTGGAGTGCGTTTTCGCGACCGAGGAGATTGTAAATTTTCCTGGCCTGTTCAACTTCCAGCAGCACGTCCGCAACTTGTGCATAGCGGTCCAGGGTTGGCGCAAAGAGCAGGACTGGCCTTGGCGCGATCGCCGCCAGAACCTCATCATAGTCAAAAGGTAAGCGGCTCTCTTGCCCAATAAAGAACCCCAGGCGAGGAAGCAGGCCATGTAGGTGCGAGTACTGCCGTATTCCTTCCGTTCCTTTATCCGGTGTGTCCAGGCGTAAGGGATCGACTCCGCTGACAGCCGCAATGGCTTTCACCCGATCGTCTAGAGCAGCCGTCAGCAGGCTGACCTTAGCGCCGAGAGAATATCCTAGCAAGTAAATCCTTGAGGAGTCGATGACGTCCAGTGCGGAGACCGCATCGATGGCTGCTCTGGTGTCGAGGACCATCTTGCCCATCAACGACCATTTCGGGTAGCGCTGGTAGAAATATCGTGCACTTCGAACTCTGCTTCCGAACCCAATCTGGTCAAACGCGAGAATGGCGAATCTGCGCTTGGCCAAGGAAATGAATGAGGGAAGAGAATAGCGCGAATACCCGGTGGTATAGGAGAAAGGGTGCATCCAGATCACTACGGGCCACCTCCGTGCCTTCGGTTGTCCGTCGAGTTCCGCGGGGAAATACAGGTCTGCCTTGAGATCATCTCCGAAGCCAATCCCTACCCATCCAAGCGCTTTGTCCTTGAAAGGCCGATCCAGCTTCAAGTCCTCTTCCTTTGAGGCAGCCCATAGCAGCGGTATCCATCCTTCATCAGTCATTGGAGATCCGCGGAGTTCCCGACGGGCCGGAAACCGGACCCCGGCCGGCTCGTCGCCGAGTGCCCAGGAAATCTTCTGGCGGATATCCCGCTTTGTTGCCTCATGCCAGTTTGTGACAAAATCGCCCGGCGCTCTTATCGGATATGTCGTTGGATCTACATATTCACTAGTTATATCTTTCCAATTGTCGAAAGTATAATCTCTGATCCACGTTTCTCGTCTCGGAAACTTCCTTAGACCAAAAACAGTGTCCAAGAAATCGCAAAAGATTTCGTCGTCCTCCCCGGTAGTCGAATGCTCGCCGTCGCGTAGATGCATCCAAATCTTATCTTCGTGCCCTAGAGATCGGTAGACGTTTAGCGCGGATCGATAGCTCTGTTCGAAGCCAAAAGGATTTCCCTCCTGCTCCGCGTATGCGGAGTAGAGGAATAACCCGCGTGGGGCAACCAGTGCCATTAGGGAATTTTGATCCATCGGAAGTTTGTGTTCCCTTCCTACAAAGAATCGCAAACGCGGGTGAAACCAATGCGGGAAAACACGGGTGATCTGCTCGATACTCTCATTTGCAAAAATGTCCGTTGTGTAACGCCAGGGGTCCCCTTCCCCAGTGTTGCCGCTTGACGCGATGATGGCGGAAATCCGTTCGTCGAAAGCCGCAGCCAATAGAGCTTGTTTGCCGTTCCGCGAATGACCCGCGATCGCAATCCTGTGCGCGTCAACCTCAGGTAGCGTGCAGAGGTAATCGACAGCGCGCATTCCAGCCCAGGCCCATCGTCCGAGGCAAGAGAAGTCGTATTCCGGATATAGTTCGATGAAGCGGTCCGAATCATCTGCATTGCCGAAAACTGGATCGGCAGCAAAATAGATGCAGCCAATATAGCCTCGTCGCACCGCAGACGCCGCCCACGGCCAGTCTCGGGGATGGTTCGTGAGAAAGACTGGTAGAGGGCCTCTTCCGGGTGGAATCATCAACTGCAGCCTCAACGTCCCGCGATGGTCGGGGCCGAACTCCAAGCGCACATCCCTAATCACCACGCCTCCTTCGTTAGCGGTAGTGGTGACGATTCCACGAAGATTGTCAGGAGCGGGTGGCATTTTTCCAAAGACCCACTGTTCGAAATGCGCGCGAATTTGCAGGCGCTGCGACTTCCATTGCACGCTTGGCACAGGATCGGAAAGGAAAGGATTAGAAGGCATGGCCTCGAAATCCGGTGGAAGCTCTCCGGTTCGCTTAACCCAATCCTCCCATGACCTATCGTACGCGTTGATTCGGCCCGTGATATTTGTTTCGGTAGGTGGAAGCAGTTTGAGGAGCACATCAAGATCGTGCCGTCTTTTGTCTTCTGCCGCGAGTGCGGTGGTCGTAACCAATAAATTGGCGAGGCCTTCGTCCCCTAGCGTCGAGGCTCCAACTGCCATCGTCGCGGTCTGAGCGACGAATATTCTCCGTGTCATTCTTTCGTTGTCTTGACTCAAGATGTTCTCCTTTGAGTCGGCTAGGGGTTCAATCCCTTTCGTCAGTCTTAGTGTTGCCCAAAGGAAGTATGAAGTATTGACCGTGAACAGTGATTTTGCCGGTCGACAATTGCACACTCTAGTCCATCAAAGCCGAGTCATCAACTTGAATCAGCCGATTCCTGTTCTTCCTGGAGACAGTCTGAACGTAGAAATCTATGTAACCGGTTAAATACCCTTCAAGGGAGATTGAGATCAACCTGGTCGGGCAATTGCGGACGTTTTTGCGTAATCAGTACAACGAAAACAATATCCCATGCAAGTTCGGGCCCTCAGAATGACTCATCAGCAGAACGCGGAGCGATCCATGCAGGACTTGCTCGTGTGATGGATAGGCGATAGGCGCTGGCATTAACGACAAGTAAGTGAAGGCGTCCCTGAATCCTGGCGTAGCTAATAGACACGATAAAAGCCAACTCGTTTTCTGATATGTGTGATAAAAGGCACGGCGTTTTTCCGCTTTTCCGTATGATGGATATGAAGGCTAAATCGACATCGCAGGCCGCCACTTCACCTGCGCCTGTGGCTTCATTACCACAGGGCAAACGTCTACGTTGGCGAATTGTGTGGGTCTTATTCCTTTCAACAGCTATCAATTATGTAAGTCGGCAGAACTTCTCTGTGCTTGCGCCCGTGATCACGCAGCAGTTTCATCTGAGCCATACGGACCTTTCGAAGATCTTTAGCTCATTTCAAATTGCCTACGCACTCACTTGGTTATTAGGCGGCATTTTCCTGGATTCGGTTGGGGCACGGCTTGGGCTTGCTGTGGCAGCAGCCTGGTGGTCGTTGATGAACATGCTGACTGGATCTGCCAGTTCGGTCTTTGGGTTCGCGTTTTTCCGCTCTATGGTCGGTGTCGGAGAAGGTTTGAATTGGCCGGGAGCCAGCAAAGTGGTCGCTGAGTGGTTTCCGCGCGAGGAACGCGGCCTAGCGGTGGCCGTCTTCGACAGTGGTTCAAGTGTAGGCGGGGCGCTCGCGGCTCTTCTCATTCCTATGCTGGCACTGTTTGTGGGTTGGAGAAACGCCTTCGTTGTTCCTGGATTGTTGGGCTTCGTCTGGCTGGCGATATGGCTGTGGGCCTATCATCCGCTCGACAAGCACCCGCGCGTGACGAAGCAGGAAGTTGCCCTGATTAACGCTGGACGGGACGCCGCCTTGACATCCCAACGGCACGGATATCAGCGTTGGGTAGCGCTGCTAACGGACCGAAATGTCTGGGGCATTGTGATGGGGCGCTCACTCACCGACCCTATCTGGTGGTTTTATGTTTTCTGGCTGCCGCAATACTTGAGTGACGCGCGGGGATTTAACCTAAAACAGATTGCCGCCTTCGCATGGATTCCGTTCGCAGCGGCGGACCTCGGCAACTTCACAGGAGGGTTCATTTCGGGTTATTGCATCAGGCACGGCGTGCCGGTGATCCGGGCGCGCAAGTGGGTGTGTTTGATCAGTTGCCTTCCGATTCTTGCGGGCATTCCTGCAGCCAGAGCACACAACGTCTATTTTGCTCTGGGGCTTATCTGTTTTGCTCTTTGGGGGTATGCGAGCTGGTCGACCATGGGCCTGACGTTTCCTTCTGACCTTTTCCCGCAAGATGTGGTTGCTTCCGTAACTGGCCTGAGCGGCTTTTCGGCTGCCATTGTGAGCACACTTTTCACGCTCTCAGTGGGCATGTTGGTTGACCGTTATTCTTATCGCCTCGCGTTTGTGGTCGCCGGAATTCTTCCTCTATTTGCTACCGCATCTGTGTTACTTCTCGTTCATCGGTCCCCTGGTCCTGATTCACCTCAGCTTTGTTGATCCACATTAAGAGTCAATTTGCAACTGAACCGAGGGGCCGAGTAGGGCACTTGAATGTTTGTCCAAGAAAATTGTCGTGCTGCAATGCGTACGCAAAATCGACGCCGGAGCCATCGGTGTTATGTCACCCTCAAAGCATGCCTTCACGGCAGCCGCCTTGCGCGCGTCCGGGACAATACACAAAATCTCCTTCGCCTCGAGGATCTGGCGAACCGTCATCGAAATTGCTTGTCGAGGGACGTCTTCGAGGGACAGGAACCAGCCCTCATTCATCTGCTGGCGGCGGCAAGCCTCGTCCAGAGTAACCACCATGTAGGCGTCCGTGACCTGGAAATCTGCTGGGGGATCATTGAACGCGAGATGACCGTTTTCACCCACACCAACAAATGCAGCATCGATCGGTGCTCGCTTTAATTCCGCAGTCACCTCTTGGATGACAAGCTTCGGATCCCTTATACCGTTCAGCAAGTGGCATTTACCTATGTAAGTGTATTGGATCAAATGCTCCATGAGGTACCTACAGAAACTGGCAGGATGAGTGCAGTCGATTCCTAGGTACTCATCCAGATGGAACATCTCAACCGAGGACCAGTCAATTCCCGGCAGGCCTACCAGCGCTTTTAGGAATCCCAATTGCGAAGTACCAGTCGCAAAGATGATTCTCGCCCGGCCGTGATCACCGATGGCCTGCTTAATGATTGTGCGGGCTCGCTCAGCTGCGGCATTTCCTAGTGCCTTCGGATTACTGAATACTTTGACAATCATTTGAATTATCGGCGACAACAAATCGACCATGGTCTTGGCCGAGCGGATGAATGAGCACGGGCACGGCCGCGTGGTGTTAGCAGACCTAGCAAAATGGATACTAACACCTGGCCGCTGCTTCCCGGTTCTCCAGCTCTACTCTGGATGAGGCCCATTTCGATGATCGACGAGGACTTGTCGCCCGTCCCTTTCAGATCCTCACATACGACTAATCAGCACGCGGCTTTCTCGCCGCACATCACCACACCAAGTCCCAAGTCCACACTCGCAAACA
>Ga0335081_10017301_pt1 | contig 11673 bp, 4 predicted proteins | sample Lox_Sample_35_FD_206713 | JGI IMG/M metagenome (GOLD analysis project Ga0335081, IMG submission 206713) | Soil microbial communities from Loxahatchee National Wildlife Refuge, Florida, United States - Lox_Sample_3.5 | ecosystem: Environmental > Terrestrial > Soil > Wetlands | place: USA: Florida... | reverse complement strand
AACTGGAGAGCTTCAGTTACTCCGTCTCCCACGACCTGCGCGCGCCGCTCCGGGCCATCGACGGATATGCGCGCCTGATCCTCAAGAAGCAGGGGGATAACTTTGACCAAGACACCCTCGATAAATTTAACACAATCAGATCAAGTACGCATCTGATGGGCCAGCTCATAGATGACCTCTTGACCTTCTCCCGCCTCGGGAGGAAAGAGCTTTCTTTCGCTCTCCTGAACATGGATATCCTCATCGAAGACGCGTGGAAGGAAGTGAATGCGAATGAAACGGAGAGGAAAATAAAGCGTACAGTAGAGAGCATGCCTCAGTGCTACGGTGACAGGGCTCTCATCAAACAGGTGTTGATCAACCTTCTTTCCAACGCCGTTAAGTTCACAAAGTACAAAGATGCCGCCGAGATCGTTGTAGGAGGCTGCGCCGATAAAAATGAAATAGTGTATTACATAAGGGACAACGGTGCAGGCTTCGACATGACCTATTACGACAAACTCTTCGGCGTCTTTCAGAGACTTCACAGTACAGATCAGTTCGAGGGCACCGGCGTTGGCCTGGCGACCGTCATGCGCATCATGCGGAGACACAATGGGCGTGTGTGGGCGGAAGGAAAAGTGAACGAGGGGGCGACGTTCTATTTTTCGCTGCCTTCAGCGCACACACACAGCAGACAGCAAGACATCTCTCTGATCGAAAAGAAAACGGCTTAAACATTTCTTCCTATAATCATTAATTCCTAATCACGATACTATCTATTGATAGGCGAAACTAACAAAAAGGGTTGCGCTCGTAAGTCTACAAAAGAAAAACGCACGCTTCTTCCTGTAAGGCAGCGTCTGGCGATTTTCCAAGGCATACTTTATCTCAAATAGTAGTGTTCGCTATCTTATCTTCTCGTTACCGGGAATTGAAAGAAGCAATTTTAAAACACAGTCTGACAGGGAATACTCTCTGGTGTTTTCTATTCGCTTGCCTTAGCGGCCAATGCTTCGATGATCGCGATGTTTGGCAGAAGCTCCAATGGTAAGTTGTGGCGCGCTTGCAGAAATGCAGGGGCATTGTAGGAAATCCATGTCTTGCCCACAGCGTCTTCCGCAACAAGAATCTTCAACGGCAGATCCAGTGCGACACTGGGCGTGGCCAGCATCAGGGGCGTTCCGGCTTTAGGATTGCCAAAGATCGACAGTTTCGTGGGTGGCATCTTTAGTCCAACCTTTTCCGCTTCGCCACTGTGGTCCATGATGGCGAATACTTTCACGCCCCTTGCCTGTAATATCTCTTGCAAGCGCGCCACCGTCTCTTCGGTTGAATGATGGCTCTGCACTCGAACTATGCCTTTTTCTTGACTCGTGAACATGATGTCCTCCTGGTTACTGAAAATGGGACTTCGAGATGAAAGGGATTATAAAGGATGTATGGAAGGAGCTTGAAACGATCAACCCAGAGCGGAATACGGCCTTGACCATCCAGGCAATGCCCTCCGCATTAATAGCTGACTGTTATCAATAAAGAAATACATGTCAAAAGCAAATCTCCGCACTGAATGAATGTTTAAAACCGGCTAAAAAAATTGGGTGGATCGTGGGTAGCCAGTCCTTTACTCCAACTTCTCTACTTACCGGGTGAAGCAGCACTCCCTTGTATTTTGGTTTATATTTTCTAGTAAGCTGCTCCTTCAAATCCCTTCGTTGCGCCTCTTCTTTAGGAATAAAGCTCCAACTAGTGAATTTCAGAGGTCCTCTTCGAGTGTGTTCTGCAACACGAAGAAAACAATTCCCACTCTCTCCCACACACAACAGATCACCATTATTGAATAATAAATAGACACCTGAACACACCCCTTTAATCAGAGACCTGTTTTGCTTCAATTCGTTCACTTTGATATTCATCGCTTGTCACTCCATATTATTTAGATATTGCGACATGCAGATCCGCGAGCACAGGTCTTTCACTCGTTTTCGCTGGGTACTTGAGATACGGAATGAGGGAGTCGTTTTTTCTGCCGCCCAGGCCATCATATGAGATGGAGACGATAGGCACTCCCGTTATCTCTTCCAGCTTTTTTGACATGGCCTCAGTTACAAGCGACGGGCAGCAGAAGGAAGGGCTTGCCTGGACAAAGAGGCAAATATCCGGATATTGCCTGATAAGGTAGAAGAGCTTCAGTATATTATCCATGGACTCGCCTGTGTGCTCCACTCGCAGACGGCACTTTGACAGGATCTGCCCGGAAGGTACATCGTAATCCGGCTCAGCTTCTTTTAATATTTTTTCAAAATATTTCATGTAAGCCATCTCTTCTTTTCGGATCAGCTTCATCAGCGCCCAGGACGTAAGAGTACCCATGTAATGACCCTCGAAAAACCATTTTCTCAGGTAGACTCCGGCGATCATTTTGATGTAGGAGCTGTAGGGTGTCGTGATAACCTCACCACCGTGGTGTTCGATGAAAGGGATGAGGTCCTGATTCAAGATATCGTTATCCCTAGCATAGAGATCTCCAAAAATGGCAACCTTTGGCCTACCGTTACAGCAGGTAATGTCAACACTCTCAAAAAGTGACAACGCGTCCGCCAAAGCGTCACCTTTTGTGCGATCACCTCGAAATGCTGCGGAGAGAATGTCCAAGCTCTTTTTGATGGCAGCGTCAGTAGCTCCTCTGTTTTTCTCATAGGGTCGCATCCTGCAGCCTATCTTCCGGAGGAGTCCGCCGAACATATAAGAAAAGTAGATATTCCGTGGAAGCGCAAGGGATATCTCCGCCATGGAGAGGCTTCCAGCATACACGCTGGCCTTTTCCATTCCCTTCCCGTAGCAGTCAAGAAGGTGTTTGATATAATGGGGCAGAGGTTTCAGGTTGCAAGCTATTTCACCCTCTGCAACCCAGAGAACTGTTCTTGCGGGGTCAAGTCCATCCCGCTCTATGCACTCAATGAATTCTTGGACCATAATACTGAGTGGCAGGCACTGACCCGTATTAAATCGCAGGCTCTCCCGGATGGCCGACTGACTTTCTTTCAGTAGTCGTGCGTCGATTCCCGCACCTTTGAGGCTTGCCAGGATCAGACTTGAACTGATTGCGTCCCAGTTGGGCAAAAGCAGTGTCTTTCCTTCCAGACACGTCTGTTTCTCCATTTGGAGTGATGAGGGGCGGGAATGCGGCTTTCCGGGTTTGTTTTGTGAGGCGAAGTGATTCCTGAAGCTCTGAAGAGCTGACTCGATCCGGGTCTCATAACCGTTTGTGGAGCGGTGGTCGTCGAGCTGGAGAATAAGGTACGGCTTTTGATGGCCTTCCATGATCTTTCTGAAATACTCGATCACCATGGAATCGGGGGTGCACTTGAAAGCGGTCAGGAAAACAGGGTAAGCGCTCTCCGATTTTGCAACGACCTCAGCAGCTTCCAGTACCTTCGAGCCATAATGCCAGTGCAGATTCTTGAGAAGGGGACCGATGGGTTGGATATCCTCTTCCCCATAAGAAAGCATGTCCTGGTAAAAGGTTTTCACGCCGAGGGACCCAAAGATTTCCGGGATTTTTTTGTCTTGAGCTTCCCCAGACAGAATATAAGGTCTTCCCAGGAAGACGACGTGAATTTCCTCATGATCGGCATGCTTTCGGTATAGTTCCCTCAACCTCACAGAAACATCTCTTTTGTAGGACCGGGCTCGCTGATAAGCGTTGGAGACATCGAGGAATGAGGGACGTTCTCCAGTGATCGGCCGGAGCATTCTGTAAAGTTCCCTCCTGGTGTGAAGGTTACTATAAAGATAATGCAGGACGGGCATGAGAAAACGGTGTTCCTCGCCTGCAAACGAGGCGAGGGCTGAGGCGAACTGGGTGTAGTAGCAGTACTGCTGCCTTGCGCTTTTCTTCTTTCTCTCGAAATAGAAAGGCAGAAAAACATAATCGCAACGCTCGAGGAGGTGCTTTACGTGACCATAAAGGGCGATCAGAGGTGAGCAGAATTCCGCTCCCGCGGCGGCGTTTCCTTCCGTCATTCCATAACGAAAGCCTTCACTCGTAACGGTCTTGATATGAAGAGACGAAAAAAAATGCTTCCAGAAATCAAGATCCTCTTGCAAATGAAGGGCCGCCGGTATGCCGACTGTAATAGCTTGCGCAAATTCTGCCGGAGCAGAGGCAGATGCTGCGATCTTCCTTTCCCGAAGTAGTTCAAATCCTGATCGATTGTTGCCGACATACTGAGGCGTCCCATAATCACGACCGCAGAGAAACCCGTAGGCGATCCTTTCCCCGTCGATGTCAGCCACCGTAAGCTTGCAGCAGTTGGTACAAAGTCCGCATACCTCAGAATGTAAAGGGATTTCCCGCTTATGGATACCAATTCCCCGAAACCGGCTTTTCTTCGTCTCTCGGTCAAGGAGTATCAGTGCCATTCCCAGTGCACCCGTGAGGTGGCAGTATCTTGAAACATGAATCGGTTTTTTGAGCCGCTGTTCAAATGCCGCCACGAGGGCCTTGTTTTTTGCAGTGGCTCCCTGGAAACATATCCGATCACCGATACGACCTTCACTAGCCACTTTTGTCAAATAATTCTCTCTCACTGAATGGAGGACGGAGCCGAGCATCTCATTCACCGAATAGCCTTCGCTGAGGCAATGGTTGATATCTTTTTCCATGAAAACGGTGCAGCGGTCGCTTATCTCCGGCGACCGTTGGCCTATCGCTTTTTTTGCGATCTCGTCAAGTGGGCAATCCAGCTTTCGAGCCTGCTCTTCGATGAAGCTTCCCGTGCCGGCAGCGCAGACATTGTTCAGGACGCAGAAATCGACCATGCCATCTTTCAGGGTCGTGAACTTTGAGTCCTGTCCCCCGATTTCAATGATCGTATCCACACCGGGAAGGAGTTCCAATGCGGCCCGTGCATGGGCCGTTATTTCATCGACTATGAGATCTGCCCGGATTAGCCGGCCTGAAAGCTTCCTTCCCGAGCCCGTTGTACCCGCTCCGTGAAATTTCAATACGAACCGCCCACGTTGCGACATATCGTCGATGGCGGAAAAGATCTTCTGCATCGCCTCCACGGGCCTTCCTGCCGTCCTCGTGTAGAAGCCGGCCAGGACCGATTTCACGCTATTCATAAGGACAGCCTTGGTACTCGTCGAACCAATATCTATCCCCAGGTAGGCCGCTGTAACATTCTCAAGTATCTCCTTGTAGATGTCTACTTCTACAGGATTTGCATCGCCAAGGGGGTATTCATACCGCCTGGCGCTTTCAAAGTTTGGATAATCGGAGAGCTCCAGCTTCAGAGGATCGTGCAGGCGAAGACTTCTCCTTTTTGTGAAAAGGAAAAGATCGTCAACGGACCGGATATCCTGCCGCGCTGGCATTTCCGGCTCGTCCAATAGGCTGAGGACGGCGCCTATGGCACTGTAATATGGAGAAAGGTCATCCGCCTGGACCTCTTCTTTCAGAAGGAGTTTGATATGTTTGACCACCGACTTGTTCCGTGACACCCCACCCGAAAGGAGAATGGGGCTTTGCGGTCTGCGCCTCTTGAACACGGAGTCCACGATGTTCTTCGCCAAACCCTGGCAGATTCCATCGCATATCTCTTCGAGACTATAGCCCTCCTGCTGCGCATGAGCGAGATCCGTCTTTGCAAAAACAGCACAGCGTGTGGCAATCGCAGGCGTGGCGTTCCTGTTTTTTTCAGCAAGGACTGCAAGATCCTCGATTCTTTTTAGTCCGAGCCGCAGCGCCTGCTGATCGAGAAAACTTCCGGTCCCCGCAGCGCAGGCGCTGTTCGATGCAAAATGTCGGTAATTGCCAGCGCGGTCAAAAAAGATGGCGCCATACCTCTCGCCCCCTATATGAAGAATCGTTCCTCCTCCGTGGCCATGAAAGTGGCGGAAGGCAGCGATAAGACAGATCCGGTCATCGTATTGTCTGCAAGCACTGATGACATGAGACGTCGACGAAGTAGTGACTACGGCCTGGATTCCCGAGATATTGAATTGGCGCAAGAGTTTTTTCGTCTGTCCGATGAAATCACCCTGATGGAAACAGTATGCTTTTTTGACAATACTTTTCCCGGGACTGAGTTCCACCACGGCGACTGCTACAGAGCCTATGTCGATTCCGAGAACGTTTCCATTTAATGACAAGCTGTTGCTCCTGAAAAATTATCGATCTTTGACTATTTTAGGAAACGTGTGTGCGGATAGATATCAGGCGTATCCTGATTTTAACCTGCGCATTGCCTTATTAAAAGAATGTTAATCCTTTCCAGTAATAAGAAATGTCGAACAATAGGATCAGAATTTCACAGATAGAAAAAGGCCGATTTGTGTCTTACGATAGCAAAGTAACTCTGCCTGCATCTGTAGTTGTGTAGATATGCCCTTCCTCACTAGTTATTTATCTGGAGCAAAAGGATGAGCATCAGGATTATCGAATGCAAAGATGGGGAATCTGCCCACCGTTACGAATTTTGAAACGAATTGACTTATCGGCAAGAGGAATTGATCGCGGTCAATCGCATGTCGATTCTAATTTCGTTTCCTGTTTTCACGAGTCGACAGGTGCCACGTCAGGAAAATCTCGTTTCTCTTTTTTCTGTCCCGGTTTCGATGTCATGCTTCCTTTGAGCGAGATTGTATCTTCCATGGTCCGGTGAAATGTATGTTAGGTAGCTTTCTATCTTTTTGTTCAGATCTCCTCCTCCATCATAAAACTGGTTTACGATGGGAATGCCGAGCCTCGCCTGAAGTTCGCTGAAGATACCTGCCGTTATAGTCCCTGGCATGCACCCGAATGGAGCGCAGTTGATCACCATCGTTGCGCCATTCTGCGCGAAGATGATGGTGCGTCCGACAGTCAGCAGTGCCTCGCCTATAAAATCAAGCGGAAGATATTTTTTAGCTTTCATCAGTATTTCTTTCATTTCCGGCTCAAGACGGTCGCTCAGAATCCGGCCTGCAAGCCGGTAATACGTCTTCTCGCTTTCGAAGAGATATATATTCTTTAGGAGATTCTCTCCCCTCTCAATCAGATTGAAGCGACGCCTCCTCGCCAGCCAACTCTGCATGTAACTGGTATAAATAAACCACTCATGCATAGGCACAAGTTGTGCCTCGCCGCCGCCCTTTTCAACAGCCTCGATGACATTTTCGTTCGCATAATGATTCAAACGGACGTAGATTTCGCCTACGATCCCGACAAGTGGCTTTTTTGCTTCCGTTGTCGGAATAGACGCAAGCTCCCCGAGCGCCCTTCGTAAGGATTCGTCGTGGTCTTCCCTTCTTTCAAATGCATCGCACAGATTCCCGACGTTTCTTTCAAGGGCTTCGCCGGCATCGCCCCTGTTGACTTCATAAGGACGCGTCTTTAGCAATACTTTATAAAGAATATCGCCCGACATCACAGCACGCCATAAGTAGCGCCTCAGGTCTTCGTCCAAGCCTTGGTATGAATTAATCGAGGATGGAGACAAAATTTCAACCCCCTTGAATTCGCTACTGTCCAGTATATTTTTATGAAGGAGGCAATACTGGCCAAACCGGCAGGGTCCCTCGGCAGTTGGCATAAAGAAGGCTGTGTCATGCGGTTTTGCCCCCATTTTTTTCAGAGTGTTCACGAAAACACCTATGGTGAGAGCTGTAGGCAGGCATTCGCTGCCCCGGGTAAGCTTCCTCCCAAGTTCGAAGTCAGAGGTGCTCTCCGGGGGAAGAGCTTCGGCCTTGTATCCGAAACCCCTGAAGGCAGCCGCAAAGAGACGGGTCGTTATCGGATGAATTGGCGGAATCCAAATGGTACGTCTCTTAAAGTCAACCCTACCCGGCATGTTTCCGGACAGTCGCCTTTGTTGGGTTTTAGGCTTCTTTGCCTGAGCCCTGAGAATATCGAGAAATGCCTCTATGCGTGTGAGGTAGCCACCATCTGCCTCATGTTCATCAAGTTCCAATACAAGCATTGGTTTATCCGCCATCTCTTTCTCTGCGTAACCCAATAGAAAACTGTCGGGACCACAGTTGAAGTTGGTGAAGTATACGGGAAAGAGGTTGGCGGAATATTTAATACGTTTCAGGGCAGCTATGATACTTTGACCATAAGACCAATAGAGATTGAAGTATTCTGCAGTGGCAAGTGAGGCGATATCGAGCCGCAGCATGTCAAGTGGGACCACTGCATAACCATATTCGGCAATTTTCTGAGGCAGGTTCAGATTCATGCCTTTATCGTAAACATTATATGGTCTGCCGATGATGACAATTCCCTGCTTTCCACTTCTCTCCAGTTCTGAAAGTATATCTTCACCTTCACATGTAAGAACATCCCGATATCCTGCAATAAATGTCTTTGATGCGGTCAATGCCCTAGCAATACTGCCTTTGCTAACATTCAATCTCTTGCCCAACTCTGTGTGGAGCTCCACGACGAGATCTTTATCAGGTCTTCTGAAATCTATAAGAGGAGAGAGCAGCTTTTGCAGGGGAAGATCGCCGGATTCAGCTACTGAACGGAGGAGAGATGGGGCAGCTTGGAGATAGGGGCAGTAATAGCTAAAGGCCGTAGGGAGTCGTTCCTCGTCGGCTATCATATAAGGGAAGAATATGAACTCTGCTGAATCATCGAGCAGGGCTTTTAGAAAGCCACCACTCGCGACTTTCATGGGACAGCAGAAGTCAGCTGCAATGATCTTATTTGCCAGGGTTTTTATCTCTGAATTGGTATAAGAAGTCAGCTTGACTTCATAACCAAGATGCGCGAAAAATTCTTTCCAGAATGGGAAGAGGGAATACATTGACAGTGACCTGGGGATAGCTATCAAAGGGGCATTGGATGGCAGTTGCGCTGACGCGGAACGGTTGAAAAGTCGTCTCTGATTTTCGAATGGGGCGAATCCTGCGATGCTCCTAGGCTTAAGCTCCTCCGGGTCTCTACCGCATTGATAACCCCAAGATGGTTTTTCCCCCCCGCCTTCGAGAGAAGCTATCGTCAAGCGGCAGGAATTGCTGCAAATGGTGCACTGCTCCGTTGTGATTTCGACTTTTTTAGTGAGTATGTCGAATGCGCGGAATCTCGATTTTTCACCAGCGATTTCATCGAGCGATATAAGCGCTACCCCATAAGCGCCCAGTATGTGGCAGTACGGGGATACGACAACCTCGACACCGAGTATGTTCTCGATTGCGGCGATGAGCCCCCGGTTTCTCGCGGTCGCGCCCTGAAACATAATCTTCGTATCTGAGACATATCTGTTTCCTACAACACGGTTCCTGTAGTTCTGGATCACTGAATAGAGTATGGCTGCAAGAGCCTCGGCCTGCGTGAAACCTGCCTTGAGGAGTTTGCGCACATCGTGTTCCATGAATACCGTACAGCGATCCGAGGTGTATGGCGGGCTTATCCCCATGACGGCGTCACCGATTTCTGTGACTTTATAACCGAGACGTTTTGCCTGCTCCTCTACAAACGACCCCGTGCCCGCGGCACATACGTAATTCATATTGGAGTCATGGATCAAACCGTTCTTAAGGTGCATGTATTTGGAATCCTGACCACCGATTTCAAAAATTGTTTCAATGTCGGGATCAACGCTGAGCGCCCCGGTAGCATGTGCAGAGATTTCATTTATGATGGAATCTGCACCGATGACCTTGCCGACCAGTTTGCGGCCCGAACCTGTAGTGCCCAAAGCCCTCACGTCAAGGACTATTCCTTTTTCATCGCAGTAGTTTTTGAGGGCGCGGAAGATTTTTTTCGAAGCCTCAACCGGCTCGCCCAGCGTCCGTCTGTATATGTCTATCACTACCTTTCTATCCCGTGCATCCACAACTGCGAGCTTGGTACTTGTAGAACCTATGTCGACGCCGATGCCGACGGGCAGATGACCAGAAGACAGAAGCTGGCTGATGCACACTTCATTGCCGTCGTCATCAACGTATTCTTCAAGGGGCTCAAACGAAGGGTACTTGGACTGCCGTAGTTCCAACCGGGGCCTGCGGGTATACGAGTCTTCAACGGTTTTATGCAGCAGCGAAGATATGAGGAAATAGAACTTCGAAGCCGCAACAACACCTTCATCCGAAGCGCGGAGTGCAGCTCCGATGGCCGAAGCAATGTGTCCATGGCTGGGAATTTTGAATTCATAAGACGTCTTATTCAACCACTTCAACACTTCGCGATTCAGCACCACCCCGCCGATAGTTAGAGTCTTGCCGGTGATAGGCCGCCCTTTGAGTAGCGTGTGAAGTATTGTTTCAGTCATCCCGCGGCACAGCCCTGACCACATTTCTTCACGGCTCCTGCCCGCCTGCTGATGATGTATTAAATCGCTTTTGGCAAACACTGCGCATCGGGTTGCAATAACCGGAGGGTTCTCTATCGGCTTCATATTATCCAGGCAATCATAGGAGATATGAAGCCGATCCACCTGTTCGTCCAAAAAGGCGCCTGTCCCCGCAGCACACAGTGAATTGGTCGAAAACTCCATAAGGGTGCCGTTATCATCAAGGCGTATAAGTGTTAAACTCCCACCGCCAATATCCATTATGTTGCGTACATCCGGAAAGAATGTTCTTGCAAACGTCACAGCCGCGCGCACCTCGTCGATGTATAGGAACCCCATTGACGATGCTATGGCTTCCGAGAGTGACCCCGTGAATGCAACTGAAACGTCTTCCGTGATTAGCTGGCGTTCCGACAACAATTGCCAGAGGGTTTCTTCAGCTTCGCCCAGGTGGGCTTTGTATTCAGTGAAGATGACTTCTCTTCTTTCGTTCATACCGACTATTTTGAGAAACATTGAACCCACGTCAATACCGAGTGCTATCATCCTCGCCTCCATACAAACTGTACCGTTATTGAGTCATGTTCAAATTCATAATTTGTGGATTTATTTGCCCTGTCCAGTCGTTGCTTGCTCCTGTTATACTGACTACAGTAAAGAGACTGCATCACGCTAAATCATTAGGGTGGCCACGACTCGCGCCACCGCGCCTCAGTTTGCAAAACAGCTCATTAATCGTTGCGGTAACGGAGAATTTCGAGAAGTCCTCCCGTCCATAGATGGATGCTTCAGAACCTCCATATATCCACCAGTGAGAAATGGCCCATTTTCTACATGAGAGGGCGGCACCCTACTATGACTTTCTGGTGTGACAGTGCATTTTTATGACAAGACTTTCTTCTGCTCCCACTTTGATGAGCTTCTGCGGTATTTTTCTTCCAACTTTGAGACCAAGATCTTCCTTCCTCACTATCTCTCGGATCAGTATTATTTAATATGCATTGTGATTTGCTTCTCTGTTTCCTTATAGTCAGGCATTTTACAAAGACGGCCTCCTGAACCAGTCCTTTTCTTTTTCATTTGCGAAGCATCTATTAGGAAGCTGAGGCATAATTTTTATGAATAAAGTAGAATGGAAAATCGTTAATGCATATCAGCCATTTTCTCATTTTTGACTTCAAAAAACATTAATTCTTATTCTTTCTATCAGTAAATCTGCAAACGTTTCCCATCCATAAGACATTTCCCCGATCAAATTCAGAGTTCTTCTTATTGAATGTCCCAGGAATGTGCAAGATCATAAATTACAAACTTTAATAATATATAAGGAAAAGAACCCCTTTTCGAATCAAATTGACAGGGAGGCTTGAAAATGGATTACGCGAATGCATGGAACAAATTTTCCACA
>Ga0335081_10017300_pt1 | contig 11673 bp, 13 predicted proteins | sample Lox_Sample_35_FD_206713 | JGI IMG/M metagenome (GOLD analysis project Ga0335081, IMG submission 206713) | Soil microbial communities from Loxahatchee National Wildlife Refuge, Florida, United States - Lox_Sample_3.5 | ecosystem: Environmental > Terrestrial > Soil > Wetlands | place: USA... | reverse complement strand
TCATCGGCGGATGGCGGAGGCGGCGGAGTCTGGCCGATTCAACTTGCCGCGGCGCGAGGGCAGCGACCATGCCACACCGGTCAAAGGAATGGTCGCGACGAACATGACACGCGTGCAATCGTTCGAGTCTTGCGCTGGCCGGGTGCGCAACGCCACCGATCCCGACTTGCTCACGCACGCCGAGATCGAAGGCCGCCGCCAGGCCCTGGAATACTTGCGGTTTCTCAAGACCGAGATACCGGGCTACGCGGAAGCCGACCTTGTCGCTTTTGGGACACAAATCGGCATTCGTGAAACGCGCCGCGTGCACGGCGAGTATCGGTTGACGCGGGAAGATGTGCTCGGCGCGCGCCAATTCGACGATCAGATTGGCCTGTGCGGTGCGCCCATCGAGGATCATCACGCCGGCGCCGGCACCGAGTGGCATTATCTTCCCGATGGCCAATGTGTCGGCATTCCTTTTCGTACGCTGGTTCCGCGCAAAATCGAGAACCTGCTCGTGGCGGGACGATGTTTTTCCGCTACGCACGATGCTCATGCCAGCGTGCGCTCAATGGCCCAATGCATGGCCATGGGACAGGCGGCCGGCACTGCTGCGGCGCTCTGTTCCGCTTCGAACCGGTCGCCTCGCGAATTGGATTTCCCCTTCTTACAGAAAAATCTCGTCGCCGCCGGGGCCATTCTTTCCGCCCCTTAAAAAATGCCCTTCCTGCGCACAGTTCTCAAAGATATTGACGCCAGTCACACGGGCATTTGCTACGCTCACGAGCACATCATTATTGATCCGAGCTTTACCACTTACTGCAACCCGGATTTTCTCCTCGATTCGGTCGAGCGCGCTACCATCGACGTCGCTGATTTTTATGCTGCCGGCGGGCGCACACTGGTCGATTCCATGCCCTGTGGAGGCGGCCGCAACGCCACAAAACTTGCCGGAATTTGCCATAGAACCGGCGTCAACATCGTTTGCCCCACCGGCCTTCATCTCGCGAAGTACTACCCTCCCGGACATTGGGGTGATCGGCTCAACCCGGAGCAAATCGCCAATTTGTTTATCGCCGATATCGACCAAGGCATCGACTCTGCCGATTACAATGGCCCGGAAATTTCGCGCACGCCTTACAAAGCTGGCGTGATCAAGGTCGCAACTGGAAAAGATGCCCCTAACGATCACGAACGCAAAGTCATCGACGCGGCCGCCATTACGCATGAGCAAACCGGCGCGCCGATTCTTACCCACACGGAGCAGGGAACTGGCGCTTTGGAGCAAGTACGGCTGTTTCAGAATTTGGGAGTTTCTCTGGGCCATGTCGTGATTTCTCATACCGACCGCCTGCCTGATCCCGCTTACCACAAAGAGATTCTTTCCAGCGGCGCAGTCCTCGAATACGATTCCGCATTTCGCTGGGGTCCGGAGGCAGGAAATCCAACGCTGGACCTGGTTGTCGCGATGTTTGACGCCGGATTCGGCTCGCAGATCGTTCTGGGTATGGACGCGGCTCGCCGCAAATACTGGAAGGCTTACGACGGATCGCCGGGACTGGCATTCCTGCTCCGCGACTTCGTTCCTCAACTGAAAAAAGCAGGACTGTCGGACAACGACATCGAAAACATTTTTGTGCACAATCCCGCGCGCTGCTACGCCTTCTCGTCGCCGGAAGGAAGAAAGGTCTAACCCTCACAATGCCTGAAGCCACGGTCGGTTTGTTCATGATTCTGGTCGCGGGTGTGATGAACGGCAGTTTCGCCGTCCCCATGAAGTTCATGCAGCGCTGGGCCTGGGAAAACACCTGGCTGATGTGGTCCATCTGCGGCTTGTTCGTGTTTCCGCCATTGCTGACTTTCCTGACAGTGCCGAGTCCCATGTCTATCTATCAGCAAGCTGGATGGAACCTTGTGGCCGCCGTCGCGGCCTGCGGCGCTGGCTGGGGGATCTCGGCGGTTTTCATCGGCCTCGCTGTGGACGCGGTCGGCGTGGCGGTTTCATTCTCGATCATGCTTGGTCTCTCGGCTGCGCTCGGAAGTCTGGTTCCTCTGCTTTCCCGCCACTCGGACAAAATTGCCACGCCCGCAGGTATGCTTGCGCTCGCTGGTCTGGCTCTCGTGCTGGTCGGAGTGGGCATTTGTGCTGTCGCCGGCAAACAGCGCGAGGCTGCGCTCGGCGCCCGTACGCCGGGCAAGGTTCCCGTTTTCATGGGTCTGATTTATTGTGTGATCGGCGGCATCGGCTCCGGTTTGGTAAATCTCGCGCTGGTGTTTGGCGACCCGATTCTTCGGACAGCCCAGGCACAGGGCGTCTCTAAAGTCTGGAGCCCAAACGCAGTCTTTCTCCCTCTCACACTAGCTGCCGGTATTCCCAACTTGCTCTACTGCGGCTATCTTCTCCGCAAAAATCACACCGGCGAGCGTTTCCACGCCGTGGGAACATCTTCCTATTGGTTTCTTGCTGCACTCATGGCGTTCCTTTGGTTTGGCAGCACGATCCTGTACGGCGCGGCCACAACCAACCTCGGAGAGTTGGGCACGGTCCTCGGCTGGCCCCTGTTTATGTCGCTCATCGTGATCACTGCGGCGGTCTGGGGAATGTTAACCGGCGAATGGAAGGGCAGCGGCCAGAAACCTCGCATCGTGATGGCCTGTGGAGTGGGGATTCTGGTGGTCGCGATCTTTGTGCTCTCTTACGCGGGAAGGCAGGTCTGAGTCTTGTCCGCCTGCGGTAATCGCTGTCCGCTCAGTGACTTGGCATCCCTTCACGGCATGAAACTTCTTGCCATCTCGCGGCTCTAATTGGGTAGATTTCACGAGGAAGATCATGACAATTTCCAAGTTCTTACTTCCATTAGCGCTGCTGGCATTGGTCGCGGTATTTGCGTCGCAGAGTACGTTTATGGCCCGCGCCGCCGAACCACCGGTTTCGATTCCCGATCCTGCAAGGGACACGCCATTGGCAAAAATGGCAGCCCAGCAGACGGCGGTAGTCGCTGGCGGATGTTTCTGGGGCATTCAGGATGTGTTTCAGCATGTGAAGGGAGTCATCAACGCAACCTCAGGCTATTCTGGAGGTTCTTCCGCAACCGCCGAATATGAGGTGGTCAGCACCGGTGCGACCGGGCATGCTGAGTCGGTGAAGATCACCTACGATCCGTCGCAGGTCACATACGGACAACTGCTGAAGGTTTTCTTCTCAGTGGCGCATGATCCGACGGAACTTAACCGCCAAGGGCCCGACGAGGGCAGTCAATACCGTTCAGTAATTTTCTATGCGAACGATGAACAAAAACGCGTGGCCGAAGCCTACATCGCGCAACTCGATAAAGCTCACGTCTTTGCTCGTCCGATCGTGACCCAAGTTGTTGCGCTCAAGGCTTTTTATCCCGCCGAGGCCTATCACCAGAACTACGCGACATTGCATCCCAATCAGCCCTACATCGCGATCAACGATCTGCCAAAGGTGGCCAATCTGCAAAAACTGCTTCCTGACTTGTACGTCGGCAAGTAAGCGGCGGGCGTTCCAATTCGTTGGTTTCCCAGGTCTCGCAAATGCCCTCGATACTTGGGCACGGGCGTGCGGCGGCCTCTTCGCCTAAACGGGTAACATGTACTTCCGGCCTCTTTTCATGCCTTATCTGGCTGTGAGAAAAACATTGTAGCCAGCCGCTTCGCCGTTCGTAATCCACCAAATTGAGGTTTCCCCCGTGCTCCGCTCTGAGAATCTGACAATCTCGTCTTTGCTGATTGCTCTGCTGATTTGTGCCGCATTATTTTCGGGCTGCGGAACGCCATCGCGGGCTGATAGCCCGCAGGGCAACTTCGCCAGCACTCCGGTGGCTGACGCGGCGAATACTCCCGCCACAACCACAGCAACCCACCTAGCCAGCCTGAGTCTGAATCCAGTCGGCGTGGTCGGCGGTAACCCTTCGACGGCGACAGTCGTACTGAGCAAAGCGGCACCCTCGGCTGGGGCCAAAATCGCGCTCAAGAGCTCCGTGCCGACCGTGGTTTCAATCCCCGCCAGCGTGACCGTGGGCAGCGGAAAGACGAGCGCCAATGTGAAAGTTACTACTTCCACCGTGGTCTCAGGCGCGGTCATCCCGCTCACGGCCAGCTATAACAGCTCGCAGGCCGGGGCTGACCTGATCGTTTACCCCAAATCCCAGCCTTCGGACTTTACTGTCACCGCAAGCCCGGCATCGTTGACCTTAACGCCCGGGACTTCCGGGTCAGTGCAGATCACTACTAAGGCGACGGGCAGTTTCGATCAATCCGTTCAACTTAGCGTCGGGAACGACCCTCCTAGCGTCTCGGCCAGCTTGACTCCAACTGCATTCGCGGCCCCGGGCTCTGGAACGTCGCAATTGCATGTCAGCGTGGCGGATAACGCGACGCCCGGAAATTATTCTGTTGTGGTAGACGCGTCAGGCGGAAGTCTGACTCACACTGCTACCCTGCAACTTACTGTAAGCAGTGGATCTGGCTCAGGCGGTGGCGGTGGTTCCGGGAGCGGGGGAATCGTCGGCCCGTTACAAGGCTGCTGGTACCAATCGGGCGGACACAAATATCAGGCTGTGAAATTTTCCATGAATCAGGCCGGCACGGTGGACTTTGACGCGACTCTGTATTTCGGCGCAACGTGTGGCCAGTTTGCCGACCGCTTTGGTTTTGGTAACCCATTGAATTTAGGAGGCTTCAGCTACATTTTCTGGTTCAGCGATTTTAAAGATCAGACGGGTACGTCCGCCATTTGGGTGGTGGGTAGTCAGACTTCTCAGTGTATCGACTACTCGACGGCGCCTGGCTGCTGATAACCGACTGATTGCTCGGCAATTAAGGCCTTGTTTTCCACAGAAATATGGGTCCAGATTTGGCTTGAACGGGGTTCCAGTCTCAGTCTGAGTTAGAATACTAGTTAATAGGTAGGAGGCTTTATCCAATGACGAACCCAGCCGCCATCAAAAGTGAGGTCCACCAATTGATTCAGCTACAAATTCAAACGTTTAAACAACCCGCGGGCTTGACTGCGGCCGAGCTTGATGAGTATGGCCATCGTTCCAAGAAGATACGGGTGCTTTATGCCGAACTGGATCGGCTAGGCAGGGAGAAGATCGCCCAACAGTGGTTGCAGAAGGCCTCGTAGTCATCGCTCGTGTTAACTGGGCCGCTAGAACTCAAAATACCCGCCCGCAGAAATCCTTCGAAGATTACCGTTTGTTCCCGTTGCGGGAAGCAAGCCAGAAACTCCGCGCAAACTCTCCCAGGCTGCCTGATTCAGGGCTGGGTCCGAACCGACAAGCTCACGAATCATCTCCCATGCGGCAATGTTGAGCGCGCCTTCAGGAGCAGGTCCCATAGCCAGGGAAACTGAGCATTGCGGGCAAAAGCAGATTCTGCGTGCAGCCGATTTTTGCCGTGGCCGGATTCCAACTGTCTGCGCGAACATATAAACGGCAACCGACTTGGTTCCCGCTTCGAGCTCCCGATTGCAGCGAAGGCAATAAAGATTTTCCACCAGACTCCCTTCCCAAAGGCCAAGCAACGGCCCAAATGGAGATACTGTCCCTTGCCGCCAGCGAGGCGCAAGTGTGTAGCGGGATTCCCGACGGAGGCTCAGAACCGCTCCTGGTATGTGGCGGGAACCAAGCTGTGCTCTAGCCAAGATTCCATTCCATCCCGCACCCTAGTTGGAATGAGTGCCGGAGAATCGCGTTTACCCACGGGCTGGAAACCCGCCCAGCGGCAACAGCCGCAGGCCAAATTCCTACATCTCTCCCACCTTCGCCGGCTGAAAGGATGCGAACAGGTGGCGGCGGTTTGTTATCGGATTCGGGGCACGGAGATTGAATTTCTGCTCGTGCAGACTCGCGGCGGGCGCTGGACTTTTCCCAAAGGCAGCGCGGAACCAGGCCTGACGCATGCCCAGGCCGCGGCTTTGGAAGCCTTCGAAGAGGCCGGAGTTCATGGCCGCATGGAAGAAGCCGCGTTTACGCGCTACGTACGGCGCAAAGGCAGTGTGAGGAATTCCTCTTTGCGTTCTGGAGAAAAGAGCGTAGTGGTGAATGCTCATCTTTGTGAGGTCAGGCAGCTCGAACCGCCGCAAGAGGCTGATCGCAACCCTACCTGGTTTCCTCCGAGCAAAGCCAAGCGGCATCTGCGCGAAGGCCGCAAAGCCGATTACGCTTCCGAGCTGGTACGGGTCCTCGACCGCGCCGTCGCCCGGATTCAGCTGGTCTGCGCTCTCCACTCGCCGGCCCAAGTCAAAAAAGACGCCTTGCAACGGGTGCAGTTCACGGCGCTTGATAGCGCGAAAGCGGGGGTCCTTCGAGACGGCGCGAAGAATCGCCGGAATGTCGTAACGATCGACCAGTTTTAATTCGACCTGGTTCTGCCTGCCAACGCCTTCAGCGGTTCCGTTTGATGTCGTTCACGATTGATTTCACCATTCCTTCGGCGGTGTGGGTCGTCGCCGCATTCTTGCTGCCGCCAAAAGCGCCAATCCAGTATTTGTGCTGATGGTCGGTGGAAAAGATCTCTTTTCCGGTGGCGGCATCCAGGAAGGTGAAGTGCATTTTCAGTTTCGCCGCCCCAGCGCCGAAGCCAACGAGATAACGCTCGGCCTGACTCCCGGGGTCGAAGTCGGTGACCGTTCCGGCCAGCATCAACCTGGCCTTTCCATCCTCCGCAGGAGAGGGTGCGTCCGGCTGAGCTGGAGGCAGGCTGCCGCCGTCGATGACTTCGTCGAAAATCTTCTTTTTCACCAGTTGCAGAACCACCTCAGCCTGCATGACCGGCGCCTGCGCCTCGACAAAACCAGCTTTCACGGCCGCTGGATCGACTTTAAATCTGTCAACAACGAGTACGGAGTATCCAGCCAGCGGTTTGCCGGACTGGCCTTTCCGGGCTTCTTGCGAAGTCGCAACCGAGCCAAGCAAAAATACGGCAATCACCGCCGTGGAGATATGTTTCCGCATTTTTCTTTTCCCCAAGACCGCCGAGCTTAGCGCGATGGAAAGAGGAAAGCAATTTCATCACCGTCGCCGGCGCGCTTGCCTTCCGTTGCCAAACGATCCTTGATAAACTCGCAGCTGGCGTAGGCCCGTAGCTCAGTCTGGTTAGAGCGCTTCCTTGACACGGTAAATATCAAAGTCCAAAATTGTCCCGGCCTACGATTGTTTCCATATGCTTAGAGAGAACGCCAAGAATTCTCCAGCCCGTGATTAGCCCGTGGTCCCGGAAACTTGGGCCGAGCGCGAAACGTTGCCGGAATTGCCCGCTGCCCGTAGAATTAAAATCAGAACCGTTCACACGTAGGCCCGTAGCTCAGTTGGTTAGAGCGCCTCCCTGACACGGAGGAGGTCGATGGTTCGAGTCCATTCGGGCCTACCATTCAAACGATCCCCGCAATTCTCCAGGCCGTGATCAGTCCGTTACGGCTGCGGCAATCAGCGACTCTTGCGCATTGAGGGATTTCGTCAAGTGCTGCCAAAGAATTCCCGCCACAATAGCTAGCACGCGTTTGCTGCCCCTGTCTTTAGATTTTCCAGACTTCCGGCGAGCCTTTGACATTAGAAAGCAGTGCGGCTAATATAATCAAGCAATTAATTGAATACTTGAACGATGCTTAGGAATACCCAACAGGCCAATCCAAAACGTGACTTCAAAGATGCCTCTTATGGGCAGCTAGCCCGCATCGGGAAGGCGCTCTCCAGTCCGAAGCGGCTGGAGTTGCTCGACCTGCTGTGCCAGTCCGATCGCACGGTGGAGGCACTAGCCGTCGAAACCGGGATGTCCGTGGCCAACACCTCGCAACACTTGCAAGAGTTGCAGACGGCGCGGCTGGTAGAGACGACCAAGAATGGCCGGTATGTTGTCTATCGGCTCGCGGATGCGTTGGTGTCTGATTTCTTTCGCCGCTTCCGGTTGCTGGCGGAAAATCGGCTCGCGGAGATTGAGCAAATCCGGCGTCGCTTTTTCAGCGAAGGCGAACAGGTCAACCCCGTTGATCGCAAGACCCTTTTGGAGCGGGTGCAGCAAAAGAGGGCGATTGTCATCGACGTTCGGCCCCCAAACGAATACCGAACGGCCCATATTGCGGGCGCCTTGCCGATTCCCCTGGAACAACTAAAGCAGCGTCTCTCAGAACTGCCGCGCAATAAGGAAGTCGTCGCCTACTGCCGCGGGCCCTTCTGCGTCCTGGCAAAGGAAGCCGTTGAAGTGCTGCGCTCGAATGGATTCCGCGCCTCACGACTAGAGGACAGCGTTCAGGATTGGCGCGCCAGAGGGTTGCCCGTCGCAATCGGTGAAGAGCCTGTGCACAGACGCCTAACCCGCGCTCATTGATTCCACTCGAGGTGTACTCATGATCCTGCGTCAACTCTTGCATACAGAACCAGTGGTGGCCGCGTCCTACGTCTTCGGTTGAGGGGGTAAGGGGCTGGGCGCCGTGTGCGATCCCATCGAGCAGATTGAGCCGTATCTACGAGTCTCCAAGGAGACCGGAATGAAGATTCGCTACGTGATTGACACTCACGTCCATGCTGACCACGTCTCCGGTGGCCGCCGCCTGGCCGAGGCCACCGGCGCTGATTATGTATTGCACGATAGCGCTGGAGCGCGGTTTAAGTTTCGTGGCGTAGAAGACAATGGAGAACTGGATCTTGGCAACGTGCGAATTCGTGTCCTGCACACTCCCGGCCATACTCCTGAGCACATCGCGCTGGTGGTGACCGACAAGACACGTGGACTGGAGCCGTGGTTCCTGCTGAGCGGCCACACGCTAATGGTTGGCGATCTTGGGCGGACCGAGTTGGCGTCTAGCGCCGAAGATGGCGCCCGGTCGCTTTTCCGCAGCGTACAGAAGCTCAAGAATCTTCCCGATTACCTCGAAGTACTGCCCGGAGCTTTCTCCGGCTCGGTGTGCGGACGTTCGTTGAGCGGCAAGCCCAGTTCGACCATCGGCTTCGAGCGCCGCTTCAACCGCGCGTTTGGAATCGAGGAGGAAGAGGAATTTGTACGCCACATGCTCGAGAACATACCCACGCCACCTGCTGACGCCACCAGAATCCGGGCAATCAACCTCGGTATTCAAACCACCTGACGGTTGTGTATGGACGCAAGCACCGAAACCAGCCCGATTCGTTTAGGCCTTCAAGAAAACTTAGGCCAGTTCTCCCTTCTTGTTTTGATTAACGTGTTTGTGGGCATGATGGTCGGATTGGAACGGACGGTCGTGCCGCTCATTGGGGAGAAAGAATTCGGGTTGGTTTCGAAGACCGCAATCGTTTCCTTCATCGTCAGCTTCGGTGTCACGAAGGCCATATGCAACCTGTTAGCGGCGCACGTCTCGGAGACGGTCGGACGCAAGAAAGTCCTCGTGTTCGGATGGCTGATTGGGCTGCCGGTTCCCTTCATCATCATCTTCGCCAACCATTGGTTCTGGTTCGATATTGCCAACGTCTTGCTCGGCGTCAACCAGGCCCTGTGCTGGTCGATGACGGTGATCATGAAGGTGGACCTGGTGGGGCCCAAGCGACGAGGATTTGCGCTTGGGCTGAATGAATTTGCGGGGTACCTCGCGGTTGGTTTCACCGCCTGGATTACGGGCTACATCGCATCGATTTACGCGCTGCGCCCACAACCGTTCTACCTGGGCATCGGGGTAGCGTTTGCGGGACTGTTGCTCTCACTGTTTTTTGCGAAAGAGACGCGACACTATGCCACCCTTGAGGCAAAACTGCACCATGCGCCAACTACAAACAGCCGCGCGGATGACCCTCCACAGGCACGATCCATACGAGAAATCTTCGCGCTGACATCATGGAAAGATCGAAATCTGTTTTCTTGCAGTCAGGCAGGGCTGATCAACAACCTCAACGATGGCATGTCCTGGGGAATCTACCCACTGTTTTTTGCCAGCCTCGGGTTGGGGGTGGCCGCAATTGGCACCGTTAAGGCGGTGTATCCCGCTGCCTGGGGTATCTTGCAGCTCGTCACGGGCCCGCTAAGCGATCGCTGGGGACGAAAGTGGCTTATTGCCGGCGGCATGGTAGTGCAGGCCGGCGGAATCTGGCTGACGGTGCAAGTACCCGTGTACACGGCATGGATGATCGGCGCCCTGTTGCAGGGGATCGGGACTGCCATGGTCTATCCCACGCTGCTGGCGGCGATCAGTGACGTGGCCCATCCGGAGTGGCGCGCAACGGCCATGGGTGCGTATCGCTTCTGGCGCGATCTGGGTTACGCCCTCGGCGCTCTGATCTCCGGTGTAATCGCCGATTTGCTCGGGATGCGGGCAGCCATTCGAGTGGTTGCGGCGTTGACGCTACTCTCCGGCCTTCATGTAGCGTTCAGAATGCGTGAAACGCATGGGCCTACAAATAGCGAACTTGAAAGTATTCCAAGTCCAGTGACGAATCCGTAATCTCTCACAGAGAGGAAAATATCACATGAATCAGTTGAGCATCACGAGTGCACTTTTTCCCCGGCACATGGTTATGAGGGTGGCTGTAGCGCTAACCTTTGTTGTTGCACTGGTGAGCACTCCAGTGTTCGCCCAAGCTGTCCCATCAAAGTCGAAACCGACGGCTGACGAATCTTCCAGCGCCACGCCGAAACTAATCCAGCCCGAGGAGCTAGCCAGAATCGTGCAGTCTCCGAAAGGCGTCAGGCCGCTCATCTTCCAGGTTGGATTTCGCGTCCTTTATCAGCAGGCGCATATTCCGAATTCGGAGTACATCGGCCCTGCCTCTGAGCCAGCGGGTATTCAGCGTCTTCGCCAGAGGGTTCAAGATCTGCCGCGCACGCAATACATTGTTGTTTACTGTGGGTGCTGTCCTTGGAGTAAATGCCCAAACGCTGATCCCGCATACAACGAACTGCGCGCCCTGGGATTCCACAATGTCAAGCTGCTCTACATTGCGGACAACTTCGGCAAAGACTGGGTTGACAAGGGTTATCCCGTGGTCAAGGGAGAATAACGCCCGTACTCGCTTTGAAACCCAGAAATCGTTTTAAGAGGAGCATGTGAAAACAAGAGCCCTTGCGGCAGTGGCCATTCTGGCCGTTGTCGCCTTTAGCGCAACCCGTCACTGGAATCGGCGAACCGAGCCCCTGCGAGGCGGCAACGCGGTGACGCATCCATTGGCACCTGATTTCTCTCTCACAGATTTGAGCGGGCAGACGCTCCAGCTTTCCCGCTATCACGGCAAAGTGGTGCTCCTCAACTTCTGGGCAACTTGGTGCTCACCCTGCCGAAGCGAGATTCCTCGTTTCGTGGACTTGCAGAGCAAGTACGACAGAGATGGGTTGCAGATCATTGGGATTTCTCTCGATGACGACCCGAAGCTGGTGCGCGCGTTCTATCAGCAATTAACAATGAACTATCCCGTCGCTATCGGGGATGCGAAGCTTGCTGAGCGGTATGGCGGGATTCTCGGCCTTCCCGTCAGCTTTCTGATTGGTCGCAATGGCCGAATTTATGCCAAACATGCAGGTGAGACGGACATCTCCCTGATCGAACGGGAAATCAAGTCACTACTCTGAACGAGCCGACGCTTAAATGAAACTCATCGACGATCGTAACAATGATCTCCCGCTGTTAGCCCACCCGCTTGATTTGGAAAGCGACTTTACGCCACTAGCCCTAGTCGAAGCCGTGCGCACAAAAAGGGGCCTGGTCTC
>Ga0335081_10017299_pt1 | contig 11673 bp, 14 predicted proteins | sample Lox_Sample_35_FD_206713 | JGI IMG/M metagenome (GOLD analysis project Ga0335081, IMG submission 206713) | Soil microbial communities from Loxahatchee National Wildlife Refuge, Florida, United States - Lox_Sample_3.5 | ecosystem: Environmental > Terrestrial > Soil > Wetlands | place: USA... | reverse complement strand
TCGAGCGCACGAGGTGCTGGTTGGTGCCCATGCGCCCGGTGACCCCGTGCATGACGATGCCGATGCGTTTTTCGCCCATGTGTGCCTACCGTCTCAGTCCGTTCAATACCAGGTCGGTGATGTGCCGTTTGCGCGCGGCGAGCGCGACCGGCGCCATCAGGTCGCGCGCGAAGATGCTGGACAGCGTGTAGCGGTTGGAGAGATAGAAGTAGCCCTCGCCCGCGATCGAGATGTACAGCTGCACCGGGTCGACGCCGCGCCGGAACAGTTTCGCGCGCTCGCCGCGGCGCAGGACGTCGCGCAGCGTCTCGACGAGCGGCTCGTGCAGCCTGTGCATGCGCCGCGAGCGCGCCACGTGGTGGCCCTTGTACTGGTTCTCGCTGACGAGCAGCGCGAGGAACTCCGGGTGCTCGAGGCAGTAGTCCCAGGTGAAGCGCACCAGGCGCTTCAGCGCCTCGCGCGGGTCGCGGTGCCCGAGGTCGAGGTCGCGCTCGGCGCTGCGTATGCGCTCGTAGCTCGCCTCCAGCACGGCGAGGAACAGGTCCTCCTTGGAGCCGAAGTAGTAGTACAGCATCCGCTTGTTGGCGCCCGCGCGCCGGGCGATGCGGTCGACGCGCGCGCCCGCGAGGCCCGCGCGCGCGAATTCCGCGGTCGCCGCCTCCAGGATCCGCTGGCGCATTCTTTCCGGGTCGCGGCCGTTTCTCATTCCATGCCGAGGAGCCGGTAGATGCGCCGCGTGTAGTCGCCGAAGCGCTCGTGCGTCTTGATGTCCAGTGTGCGCGGGTGAGGCAGCTCGACTTCGAAGTTGTCCGCCATGTGCGCCGGGCCGGCGGTAAGGACGACCACGCGCGTGCCGAGGAATACCGCCTCCGAGATGCCGTGCGTGACGAACACGATGGTCTTGCCCGCTTCCTTCCAGATGCGCAGCAGCTCGAGGTTCATCTTCTCGCGCGTAAGCGCGTCGAGCGCGCCGAAGGGCTCGTCCATCAGCACGAGCTTCGGGTCGTGCACCAGCGCCCGGGCGATGGCGGCGCGCTGCTGCATGCCCCCCGAGAGCTCGTAGGGATACTTGTCCTCGTGGCCGGCGAGCCCCACGAGCGCGAGCAGCTCGCGCGCCCGGCTGCGCGCCTCGGCCTTCGGCAGGCCGAGGATCTCGGCCGGCAGCAGCACGTTGTCGAGGATGCGCCGCCACTTCAGGAGCAGCGGCGCCTGGAACACCATGCCGACGTCCCTGCCCGGGTCGAAAGGGTGCGTCGCCGAGCCGATGCGGACCTCGCCGCCGTCGTGCGCGTGCAGGCCGGCGAGGATCTTGAGCAGCGTCGACTTGCCGCAGCCCGAAGGCCCGACCAGCGCGACCAGCTCGCCCGGCATGACGTCGAAGCTCGCGTCCGAGATCGCCGGATGCCCGGCGTAGTCCTTGCGCACCCCGGCGAGGTGGATGAAGGGCTCAGCCAATGCGCGCGTCCTTCGCCACGAGCAGCCGCTCGAGCGCGAGCACGACGCCGTACAGCAGCATGCCGATCATCGTGATGAGCAGCACGGCCATGAACATGGTGGGCGTGTCGAGCGTCACCTGAACCTGCAGCATGAGGTAGCCTAGCCCCTTGTCCGAGCCGAGGAACTCGCCCACGATCGCTCCCGCCACCGCGAGGATCGCGCCGACCTTCATGCCCGAGAAGATGTAGGGCAGCGCGCCGGGCAGCTGGATCTTTGTGAACAGCTGCCAGCGCGAGCCCTTCAGCGAGCGCACGAGGTCGAGCAGCTCGGGCTCGATCTCGCGCAGCCCGCGCGCCGTGGTGAGCAGGATCGGGAACACCGCGATCGAGAACGCCATGACCGAGTTCGGCAGCACGCCGTAGTTGAACCATACGATGATCAGCGGCCCGAGCGCCACCTTGGGAATCATGTTGAGCGACACGAGCAGCGGCATGAAGAACGCCTCGAGCGTCTTCGACCAGGTGAACAGCAGCGCGAGCGCCACGCCGGCGGCGAGCGCGAGCAGGTAGCCGCCGAAGATCTCCGTGCCGGTCACGGCGATGTTCGTCCACCAGCTGTACTTCGGCTCGATCAGCGCGTCGAGCGTCGCGCCCGGCGACGGCATCACGAACTTCGGCACGTGGCCGAGGCGCACGAACAGGTACCAGGCGAGCAAGAGCGCGAGGTGAGCGAGCAGCGCGAGGGTCCAGCGTGTGAGCTTGGAGTTCATGAGAGCCACCTGTCCAGGTTCTTGCGCACGAAGGCGTCGTCCGCGAGATCGCCGTGTTCGCGGTACACGCGGTCGATCTCCTCGGACTGGCCCGGCGAGAGCTTCTCGTCCGGGTCCAGGCACCAGGTGCCCGCGAGCAGCCCCTGCCGGCGCAAGACCTCGTGGCAGCCGGGAATGCAGCCCGCGAAGTTGTGCGCGGCGTCGAAGAATGCGCTGTTGCAGTCGGTGATGCGCGAATCGAGCGCGAGCAGGTCCTCGTCCAGCGGCCCGCGCCGGACCCGCTCGAAGAGCTCGACCGCGCTTCGGGTCCACACGCTCCAGTGCCCGAGCAGTCCGCCGCGGATGCGCACGCGCACCGTCGCGTCGCCGCGGCGAACGTCGAACGGCACCGCGAGGTCGAGCAGGATGTGGTCGTCATTGCCGGTATAGAGCGCGATCCGGTGCTCGGCGCGCGCGGCGACCACGCCTCGCACCACGTCCAGCGTCGCGTAACGGTTGAAAGGCGCGATCTTGATCGCCACGACGCTCTCGATCGCGGCAAAGCGCCGCCAGAACGTCGCGGGCAGCGGGATGCCGCCGACCGAGTTCTGCAGGTAGAAGCCCACGAGCGGGATCTCTGCCGCCACGGCGGCGCAGTGTGCCACCAGCTCGTCGATCGACGCGCCCTTCATGGCGCCTAGCGAGAGCATGCCGCAGTGATAGCCCACGGCACGCGCGATGCGCGCTTCGTCGCGCGCGGGCTCGGTCTTCCCGGCCAGGCCGGCAATCATCACCACCTTCCGGCCCGCGGCCTCTTCGGCCGCGATCTGGAGCACCCGCTGGTAGAGCCCGGCCTCCCGGATCGCGAACTGCGTGGCGTGCACGCCGACCGCGAGGCCGCCGCTGCCCGCGTCCAGGTAGTAGCGCGCGAGCGCCCGCTGCCGACGCTCGTCGAGCCGGCGCCGGTCGTCGAGCGCGAGCGGATGGGCGGGGATGACGGCGCCGCGGGCGAGCAGCGAGGCGATCTCGTCAGGCAGCGCGTGGGGAAGGCGGCGCGACATGTTAACCGTCTGGTTACCTGATGGTACCATCGTCCTTCAGCCAATTAAGGAGGGTCCTCCATGCGCAGGCTTCTCGTCGCCGCGGCCGCCGCCATTCTCGCCGTTCCCGCCGCCGCCGCAGAGCAGAAACTCGATTTCATCCTGAACTGGGTTCCGGGGGGCGATCACGCGCCGTACTACTACGCGAAGAAGCTCGGCTGGTACCGGAAGGAGGGCATCGACCTGAACCTCGAGCCGGGCAAGGGCTCGGCGCTCTCCACTCAGCGGGTCGGCGCGGGCGCGAACCCGATCGGCCTCGCCGACATGGCAGGCGTGCTGGTGGCCAAGGGCAAGGGCGCCGACGCGGTCGCCGTGTTCAACGTGTACGCCAACTCGCCGCAGGGCATGTACTGGCTGAAGAGCTCCGGCATCCGGGGCATCAAGGACTTCCCCGGCAAGAAGATCGGCAACCCGGCCGCGGACGGGGCGCGCGTGATGTGGCCGGCGCTCGCCAAGGCGAACGGCATCGACCCGAACTCGGTCACCTGGGTGAACATCGACCCGAACGCCAAGCTCGCCGCGCTCAAGGCGCACACGATCGACATCACGACCTCGTTCTACAACCTGCACCACGTGTTCAAGCGCGAGCTGGGCGCCGACATGGGCTTTCTCGCCTGGCGCAATGCCGGTCTGAACCCGTACGGCAATTCGGTCATCGTGAACGGCGAGTACCTGAAGAAGCACCGCGCTACGGTGGCGAAGTTCGTCAAGGTCACCCAGCGCGCCTTCGCCGCGTGCGTGAAGGATCCCAAGCCCTGCGTGCAGGCGCTCATCGACGCGAACGGCGCGCTCAGCTTCGACAACGAGCTTGCCAACTGGCACCTCGTGGAGGTGCTGATGAGCGACAAGATCTCGCAGACCGTCGCGCTCGGCTGGCACGACGACAAGCGCATGCAGGCCGACTACGCCCTGGTGCGCGACTACATCGGCATCGACAAGCCCTACGACGTGAAGACGGTCTACACGAACGCCTTCCTCGACAAGTCGATCAAGATGATCCCGGTCAAGAGCGACGACTGAAGCGCCCGAGCAACAGGCGCCACATCGCGCGCAGCCATCCCCCGCGCGCCTGCGCGGGGGGCGGCGCGGCGACCCCCGCGAAGCGTCTTTGCAGGCATTGCGCGAACTGCGCGGTGCGCTCGGTCGCCCGGCGCTCGAACAGCCGGTCGACGACGGGCTTGAGCGGCCCTTCGCCCCGCACGTCGAAGCGGCTCAGCATCGCCGTCCCCGCGCCAGACGGCTCGAGCGCGACCTCGATCGCCATCGTCAGATGCTCGGCCCTGGCCGTTGCGTGCAGGCGCCGCGGCGGATCCTCCGCGTCGATCTCGGCGCGCAGCGCGACGACGAGCGGCACCGCGCCGATCCTTTCCCTGACGGTCAGCTCGGCGGTGCGCTCGTCGAGCACGTCGATGCGCTCGACGCCGGGAATGCAGGTGCACAGCGCCCTGAAGTCGCGCAGGAAACGCCACAGCTCCTGCGGCGGAGCGCTGACCGAGAAGCGGGCCTCGCGCTGCGGCATCAGTCCCACCACTTCCTGAGCTTGTAGTCCTCGGCGACCACGCCGGCGGCGTTGTGTCCCGCGCCGGCGTGCACGCCGCCGCCCGGGTGGCAATAGCCGCCGCACATGTACAGGCCCTCGATCGGCGTGCGGTAGCCCGACCAGCCCGCGAACGGCCGGAAATAGCCCATTTGGTCGGGCGTCATGTCGCCCACCACGTCGACGCCGTTCACCAGGTTGTCGTTGCTGCGCTCGGTATCGGTCGGATCCTGGATCTTCATCGCGAGGATCTTGTCGCGCGTCATGTTCGGTGCGTACGCGCGCCACAGCTCGAGCAGGTGCTTGGCGTAATCCTCGCGCAGTCTTTGCCAGCCCTGCGGGCCATCGGGCTCGATGCGGTACGGCGCGTACTGCCACACGACCGCCGTGTGCTTGCCGGCCGGCGCCTGCGACGGATCGAACAGCGTCGGCAGCGTGATCTGCAGCATCTCCTTTTGCGGCGCGCGACCGAGCGCGATCTCCTGGTAGGCGCGCACCTGCTCGAGCATGGTGCCGCCGAACATCTCCTGGCTGAAGGCGACGTTCACCGGCGGGTTCGCGGCGCTCGCCTCGTACCGCGGCGCCTCGGACAGCGCAAGATGCAGCACCATGAGCGAGCGCCCACGCGAGTGGTAGTTCCTGACGCGCGTCGCGAACGGCACCGGCAGCGCTTCCTCCCCGACCATGTCGAGGAAGGTCTTCTTCGGCTCGACGTTCGTGATCACTGCTTTGGCCGCCTCGAGCCGCGTGCCGTCAGCGAGCTCGACGCCGACGGCCCGGTTGCCGCGCAACAGGACGCGCTTTACCTGCGCGCCGGTCTGCACCGCGCCGCCGTGCGCTTCCAGCGCGCCGCGCAGGCCGTGCGCGAGCTGCTGCGAGCCGCCGACGCAGATCGGGGCCTCGGCCTTGAGGATGCGGAACAGGCAGATCCAGCCCTGGCCGAACTGATCGGGCGCGAAGCCGAGTACCGTCATGCGCGCGAGGAAGTGCACCTTCACCTCCTCGCTCTCGAACAGCTCGTCGAGCAGCTGCACCGGCGTGCTCGCCTGCCACTGCAGCAGTGTGCGGCCCTCCTCCGACTTCTCCAGCTCGGCGCTCTGCAGGGAAGGCGCGAGGGGCGGGGAATACATGAGCGGCAGGTAAGTCGTGTCGATGAACTCCGCGTAGTCGTCGTGCAGCTGCCGGAAGGTCTTCGCGTCGCGCGCGGAGAACCGGGCGAGCTCGGCCGCCATGCGCTCGGCGTCGCGGTACATCACGATGCTGCGGTGATCGGGGAAGATCGTGCCGCGCAGGTGCTCCGGGTAGACGTAGCGCACGCCGTGGCGCTCGAGCTCGAGCTCGCGGTACACGGGGCTCGTGGGGATGTGGGTGTGCACGACCGAGCAGACGTTGTGCTTGAAGCCGGGGAGCGTGATCTCCTCGGTGTGGCAGGCTCCGCCCACGCGACGGTTGCGCTCGACGACGAGCACCTTTTCGCCCGCTCGCGCGAGGTAGGCGGCGCAGGCGAGGCCGTTGTGGCCTGCGCCGATGACGATGAAATCGTAGGACATCGCGATTGCCTCCTTTCACTCAGCCAAGCTCGGGCCCGGCGACCAGGTAGACCAGCTTTTCGTTTCCCGGCGCGCGCACGGCCCCGCGCACCATGCGCGTGAACGGGCGCTGCACCGTGAAGCCCCGCGCGAGCAGCCACTCCTGCAGCCGCGGCGCGTGATCGGCCGCGTCGACGTAGAGCGGCGGCCGCGCCTGCCTGAGTGCGGCGCCGAGCAGCGCGATGGCGCTCGCCTCGTCGCGCGCGATGAGGGGGCCGATCTGGGCGGCCACGCGGCCGTCGCGCGCCAGCACGAAGCCCTCGCCCGGCAATTGGAGCGCGCAGCGCGGCATGCGCGCCTGCAGCGCGCGCAGCAGCGGCGCGCGCGGGCCGCCGAAGGCTTCGGCGTCGAGCGCGAGAGCCCCATCCCAGTCCTCGAGCGGCCTCGCGGGCGCGACGCCAGGCGGCCGCGGGGCGGCGGCGAGATGGAAGCGCTTGAAGCCCCAGGTATCGCGAAAGCCCTCCCGGCGGTACACCTCGCGCCCGGCGGGCGTGGCGTCCAGGACCGGCAGCTGGCCGCGCCGCTCGAGCTCGGCGGTCGCGACGCGCAGCAGCCGCGAAGCATAGCCCTTCCTGCGCTGCGCCGGGAGGACAAGCACCATGCTGATCCAGGCGAAGGCGCCGTAGGGCAGAACGAGCGTCGACGCGGCGAGCGTGCCGTCGGAGAGCGAAATGCCCCAGCCGCGGCCGAGCTCGAGCATGAGCCGCCAGTCCGCCTCGTTCTGATTCCAGCTCGCCGCGCCCGACAGCGCGAGGCAGCCGGCGAGGTATTCGGGGCCGAGCGGGTGCTCAGTATCTTCCGTCACGCGTCTCGAAGTGCGTCGGCTTGCCGAGGTCCGGCATCCCGCGCACGATCCAGTCGGCCTGCCAGTCGAGCAGCGCCTCGAGCGGCACGCGCGGCGGCCCGAACAGGCGCTGCGCCTGCGCCGTGTCGACCAGCCAGGCGGTCGGCGCCTCGCTGCCGGTGATTCGCGCCTTCCTGCCGAAGCGCCTGCCGAATTCCGCGGCGAGCGAGCGCACGCTGAGAACGTCCGGGCCGCTCACGTTGATCGGCGAGGAGGGCCGCGTGCAGTGCGCGAGCAGGCGCAGCGCCTGCTCGTTCGCGTCGCCCTGCCAGAGCACGTTCACGTGCCCCATCGCGACGTCGACCGGCCGGCCGGCGAAGACCTTCGCCGCGACGTCGTGCAGCACGCCGTAGCGCATGTCGATCGCGTATTCGAGCCGCATCAGGCGCCCGGGCGTGCCGTGGCGCTGCGAGCCGTACAGGAACGCCTGCTCGCGCCCCACGCAGGAATTCGCGTAGTCGCCCGCGGGCGGCGTGGTCGGCGTCGACTCGTCCGCGCCGCGCCCGGCGACGCTCGCGTACGGGTAGACGCAGGCGGTTGAGAAGGCGACGATGCGCGACTCGCGGAACGCGTCGGCCACCATGAACGGTACGCCGACGTTCATCGCCCAGGTGAGCGAGGGCTGGCCAGAGGCGCCGAACTTGTGCCCCGCCATGAAGACCACGTTCTTGGTGCGCGGAAGCCGCTCGAGCGCCGCGCGGTCGAGCAGATCGCAGGCGATGCACTCGATGCCCCAGGCCTCGAGCTTCGCGCGCAGGCCGGGCTCGGAGAAGCGCGCGACGCCGATTACGCGCTTGCCTGCGCGCCGCGCCAGGCGCGCCAGCGTCGGGCCCATCTTGCCCGCAACGCCAAGCACCAGGATCTCGTCCACGCCGGCGAGATCGTGCTCGAGCTCCGGCGTCGGGCGGGTCATGAAATCCTCGAGCTCGCCAACGCCCGGGAAATTCTGCGGCAGGATGTTAACCATTCGGTGAATTATAATCGGCCGCCATGGCACGCATACTCACGACCGTGGTCGGGTCCTACCCCGTCCCCGACTGGCTGGTCCGCTCCCCCTCGGAGCAGGCGCTCGTCGATGCGACCCGCGTCGTGATCGCCACGCAGGAGCGCGCGGGCATCGACCTGGTGGCCGACGGCGAGCTGTACCGCTTCGACTTCAACCATCCCGAAACCAACGGCATGATCGAGTACTTCGTGCGCCCGATGTCGGGCGTGCGCGGCGAGATCGGCTTTTCGGAATGGCTCGACTACGCGCGCGACTCCGGAATGCGCTTCCGCGCCCGGCCGCCGGGCGTGGTGGTGGGCCCGATCGGGGCGGGAACTCTGAATCTCAAGCTGCCCTGCGCGCGCGCCAAGTCGCTCGCTACCCGGCCGCTCAAGTTCACGCTCACCGGCCCGCACATGCTGGCGAAGACGCTGCACGACCGCTACTACAGGAGCCCGCAGAAGCTCGCGCACGCGATCGCCGAGGTGCTCGCCGAGCAGGTGAAGCACCTGGACGCGGACGTGATCCAGCTGGACGAGGCGAACCTGCCCGGGCATCCCGGGGAGTGGCGCTGGGCCGCGGCGGCGATCAACAAGGTGCTGAAGGCCGTGCCGAAGAGGGCGAAGGCCGCGGTGCACCTGTGCTTCGGCAACTACGGCGGGCAGTCCGTGCAGCAAGGCACGTGGGCGAAGCTGATCTCGTATCTCAACGCGCTCCAGGCGGACCACGTCGTTCTGGAGACCGCGCACCGGCCGCCCGAAGAGCTCGCGGTGCTCAAGGCGCTGCGCCGCGACCTCGGCTTCGGGCTCGGCGTGGTCGACATCAAGCGCACCGAGATCGAGCAGCCGGAGGACATCGCGCGCGCCATCGAGCGGGCGGAGAAGCTCCTCGGCAAGGGGCGCGTGAAGTACATCCATCCCGACTGCGGCTTCTGGATGCTGCCGCGCAGCGTCGCGGACGGCAAGATCCGCGCGCTCGCCGCGGGACGCGATCTCTACTACGCGACGCGGTCGCGGTAGCGGGCGCGATACAGCAAGCGACGGTGCCGCGGCGCGGCGCGCACGCAGTGAAGCGTCAGCGCGCTGCGGCGCGCGGGGCGATGAGGCCGTCGAAGGTTTTCTTCAGCGTGCCCAGCACCTCGGGCATCTCGACCTCCATCAGCTGGTCCATGACCCAGTGCTGGTCGTGCTCGTGCATCGCTTCGCGCACCTGCGCCGCGAGGTAGCGCAGCACGGGGAAGGATGCGCCCGAGGCCGGAATGTCGAAGCCCGCGTAATCGGCCCCGCGCCGGTTGAGCATGTCGATGAGGTTCTCGCGAGTGCCGCGCACGTTGCGCTCCATGGTATCGGCCAGGTGGGCGCCGATCGCCTGCACCAGCGCGGCGCGCTTGGCGTCGTCCAGCCGGCCGTAGGCCCAGCGGTCGCACAGGTGCAGGCCGAGCGCCAGCACCTCGGCGATGATCCTGTAGCCGCGCGCCGGGGTCACGATGTCGTACTCGGCGCGCGACAGGTTGTCGACCAGCTTGTCGCCCAGGCGCCACAGGGTGGAGGCGAGCACGCTCGCCAGCTCTGCCGTGCTGCGCGTGGCGCCCTTGCGGAACCAGACCGTCTTGACCCGCAGCGACTTCATGCCCGCCTCAGGTAGAACTCCCACTCGCCGGCGCCGATCTCGCGCTCACCGGCGAGCGCGACCCGCGTCGCCCGCGTCCAGGCGCCCACCTCGTCGCGCGCCGCCGGGCAGTTCGTGACCAGGCGCAGCACCTCGTCCGGCTTCATTCCTTCCAGCACCCGGCGCGCCTCGAGCACCGGGCCCGGGCAGACCGCGCCGCGCATGTCGAGCGTCACCTGCGCGCGCAGCGCCGGCGCCTTGCCCTTGCGGATGTAGAACACGTGCTGCTTGCCCGCCAGCTGCTCGACCCGCAGCAGGTCGTTGCCGGTGTGCCGCGCCCAGATGAACAGGTCGTCGCGCGTGCCGGGGCAGTCCGACACCAGCGCCAGGACCTGGCCCGGCGCGAGGTCGTCGACCACCCGCTTGGCGCCGACCAGGGGCGCGGGGCAGGTGAGGCCGCTCAGGTCGAGCCGGACGTCGGGTTGGGGAGGCTTCGTTTCGCTCATGGGGCCCTCCTGCGCGGCTAGACCGCGGCGATGGACTTGTAGGGTACGACGATGCCGCAGCCCTGCAGCCGCAGCTCGCCCAGGCCGCGCTCCTGCAGGCGCAGCGAGAGCTCGGGCGTCATGCCGTGCAGCAGCACGCTGAATCCGCGCCGCACGCCTGCGCGCGTGGCGAGCGCGCGCGGCTTGCCGAGCACCACCTGGCAGGCGGCGCCGAAAGAACGCAACAGGCCCCCGAGCGCTTCGGCGAACGGGACTTCCTCCTCGGGCCCGGCGATCACCAGCCGCGCGTAGACGGTCTCGCTCGGCGAGATCGGCCACGCCCTGCCGGCGCCCACGCCCAGCGTCTGTCCCGCCAGGCGCAGGCTGCGCCCGGCGAGCGCGAGGGCGTCGTCGAGCCGCGCGCGCGGCAGGCGCAGCGTGAGCCGCGCGCGGCGCGAGATGCCGAGCAGCTCGCCGCCCATCGCGGCGCCGCGCACGGCGTGTATCCCTGCTGCGGGCTCTTCGGCCAGCCAGGGCAGCTGCTCGCATACCGCTTCGGCCAGCGCCTGGCCGTGGTCCAGCGGCAGGCGTTCGCCCTGCAGCTCGAAGCGCAGGTCGGCCGCCTGGGCCGAGGGCTCAAGGTCTCGATACATTCTGTTGCGCCGCCCACTCGAGCATCGCCTCGCCCCAGGCGCGCGCGCTGGCCGGGTCGATGTCGAACACGGTGAAGCGCCTGCCTTCGCGGATGCGCACGCGCATGAGCGCCATGCCGCCGCGCGCGTGCTCGATCTGCTGCAGCTCGATCAGCTGGCCGCCGAGCGGCACGCAAAAGCTCGCAAGGTGGCGGGTCTGGGCCATCGGGACAGTTTGACGCCAAGCCGGCGCGGTGCGCATTACCTCGCATGGAGGTCGCCGACCTACCCGAACGGGTAGGTCGGCTCCGCTCCTCAGGGCAGATGGCGGCGCTCGCGACTGTCTCTAGCATGAGGCGATCACACGGGGAGTGACATATGGCCAAGAAGCCGCATGAAACGCCGATGCTCGATGAGCTGGAGAAGGGCCCCTGGCCGAGCTTCGTCACGGGCTTGAAGCGCCTGGCGCAGGACAACGACATGGCGGTCGACCTGCTCGGGCAGCTCGAGGCCTCGTACCGCAACAAGTTCGGCTACTGGAAGGGCGGCACGGTCGGGGTCTACGGCTACGGCGCCGGCGTAATCCCGCGCTTCACCGAGCTCAAGGGCCCGGACGGGAAGCCGGTTTTCCCCGAGGCGGCCGAGTTCCACACGCTGCGCGTGCAGCCTCCGGCGGGCATGCACTATTCGACCGAGGTGCTGCGCAAG
>Ga0335081_10017298_pt1 | contig 11673 bp, 11 predicted proteins | sample Lox_Sample_35_FD_206713 | JGI IMG/M metagenome (GOLD analysis project Ga0335081, IMG submission 206713) | Soil microbial communities from Loxahatchee National Wildlife Refuge, Florida, United States - Lox_Sample_3.5 | ecosystem: Environmental > Terrestrial > Soil > Wetlands | place: USA... | reverse complement strand
ACTGAAGAATCGCCCTTACGTCGCCGGCGCGGCCTACACCGTGGCCGACATCACCGCCATGGTCGCGGTCGATTTCATGCGGGTGTCGAAGCTCATGGTGCCGGAGGACCTCACCAACGTGCGGCGCTGGCACCAGACGGTTGCGGCGCGGCCGAGCGCTGCCGCCTAATGTCGCGCCCGGCGCCGCGGCGGGTCTGCTAGACTCTTCGCCCAACAACACGACGCCCCGGGAGGCTTCGATGCTCACACGTCGCGCGCTGTGCCTGGCCGCTGCCGGCACACCGCTTCTCGCCGCCACCGCCGCGCACAGCGCGGACGACTATCCAAGCCGGCCGATCCGGGTGATCAGCCCGTTCCCGGCCGGCAGCGCCTCCGACACCACGGGCCGCGTCGTGGTCGACCAGGTGTCGCAGATCATCGGCCAGCCGATGGTGATCGAAGCCAAGCCCGGCGCCGGCGGCATTGTCGGTTTTTCCGACGTCGCCAAGGCCACGCCCGACGGCTACATGGTCGTCACCAGCTCAACGGCGCTCGGCACCGGCGCCGTGCTGCACAGCCACTTGCCCTACGATCCGGACAAGGATTTCGCAGGCGTCGCCATGTTCGGCGTATCGCCGAACGTTTTGGTCGCTTCGTCCCAGTCCGGGTTCAAGACGGTCGCCGACCTGATCGCGGCGGCGAAGGCCGATCCGGGCAAGCTCACCTTTGCCTCCGCCGGCATCGGCTCGTCCTCGCACATGGCCGGCGAGAAGCTGCGGCTGGCCGCCAATATCGACGTCCGCCACGTGCCGTTCCGCGAAGGCGGCCTGACCGAAGTGATGGCCGGCCGCATCGATTTTTATTTCGTCCCGCTGGCGGCGGCAGCCACCGCGCTCAACTCGGGCAAGCTCAACATCCTTGCGGTGAGCTCGGTCAAGCGCATCGCGCTGTTGCCGAACGTGCCGTCGATCGCCGAGGCCGGCTACCCGAAGGCCGAGTTCAATTTCTGGGTCGGACTGTCGGCGCCGGCCAAGACGCCGCGGCCGATCATCGACAAGCTGCACGACGCGACCGAGAAGGCGCTGCAGGATCCGGCGATGAAGGAAAGGCTCGGCAAGCTCGGCGTCGAGCCGCAGCTGATGAGCGTCGACGACTTCCAGAAATTCGTCAAAGCCGATATCGCCGCCACCGTGCAGCTCGCCAAGGACGCCAACATCAAGCCGGTGGATTGAAAAACGCATCCTTCCCCGCTCTCGCGGGCAAGGATGAAGATTATCGATTGAGCAGCGCGATCAGGCTCGACGTGTCCCAGCGCTTGCCGCCCATTGTCTGTACCTGGGAATAGAACTGGTCGATCAGCGCCGAGATCGGCAGATGCGCGCCGTTCCGCCGCGCTTCGTCGAGGCAGATGTTGAGGTCCTTGCGCATCCAGTCGACGGCGAAGCCGAAATCGAACTTGCCGGCGACCATGGTTTTGTAGCGGTTCTCCATCTGCCAGGACTGCGCCGCGCCCTTGGAGATGGTGGCGATCAGCTTCTCGATGTCGAGGCCGGCCTTCATGGCGAAGTGCAGCCCTTCGGACAGCCCCTGAACGAGGCCGGCGATGCAGATCTGGTTGACCATCTTGGCGAGCTGGCCCGAGCCCGAGGCGCCAAGCAGATTACAGGCGCGCGCATAGGCGGCGATGATCTTCTCCGCTTGCGCGAAAGGCCCGGCGTCGCCGCCGCACATCGCCGTGAGCACGCCGTTCTCGGCGCCGGCCTGGCCGCCGGACACCGGCGCGTCGACGAAGTCGAAGCCGCGCTTCTTGGCCTCGCCGTGCAGCTCGCGCGCGATATGGGCCGACGCGGTGGTGTGATCGACCACGACGGCGCCCTGGCGCACGCCGGCAAAGATGCCGTTGTCACCCAGCATCACCTCGCGCAGATCGTTGTCGTTGCCGACGCAGGCCATGACGAAGTCCTGCCCCTGCGCGGCCGCTTTCGGGGTTGACGCGCTCTTGCCGCCGTATTGCCCGACCCATTTGTCGGCCTTGGCGCCGGTGCGGTTATAGACCGTGACCTCGTGGCCGCCTTTGTTCTTCAGATGCCCTGCCATCGGGTAGCCCATGACGCCGAGCCCGACAAACGCCACCTTTGCCATTGGTTCCTCCAACAATACGCGAGCTTCGCTTTGGGATGCGGTTGGTCATGGCCCGGCAGACGGCGGCGCGTCAACCGGCTATCGCGGCAGCCGCACGCGCTTGACCCGGCAGATTTCCTGCCAGCCGGACGGCACGTCGATCGCCGTATCGCCCGGGACCTCGACGGCAAATTCCGGCGCGACCGCCAGGACCATCTGCCGCCGCCAGATCACGGCCTGCGGGCATTGGGCGCGGACCGGCGCGATCGCGGCCTGCCATTGGATGCCGCGCGGCCGCGTCAGCCAATAGACCGTCGAGACCGGAGCTTGTGAAATCTCGCCGCCGGCATGGACGTAGAGCCCGCCGCAGCTTTCATCCGCCTGCGCCGCCACGTGGTCGTGGGACGGCTGCCGCGAGCCGGTAATGGCAAAGGCATTGAGCGGGTCCATGGCCCAGGAGCCTTCGAGCAGAGACCAGTCCTCATAGCCGCCCCTGCCGCCCAGCCACGGCACGGCGCCGATCGCAAACGACGATGCGCCGATCAGTCCCGGCGGCGGCTCGCGGGTGAGGTCGGCCTGGAAGCGCACGATCGATTGCTCGTAGGCTGTTGTTTCGACCTGCGGATAGGGCCGATGCCAGAACACATAGGCAGCATCGAGAGGTTCCCGAAAATTCCCGTTACTATGTCAGCCGCATCGGGCGTTGACCACCGTGGCGGTGCGGTTATCTAGAAGGCAGGGCGCGGCCTTGAACCGCGCCGGAGATCGTTTCATGGCGTCCCTCAAAGACGACGTTGTTGCCGCCCTTGGCAAAGTCGCGAGCCCCGACGGCAAGCCGCTGCCGCAAACCGGCACCCTGTCCGACATCGTCGAGACCGACGGCAAGGTGTTCTTCTCCATCACCGTCGATGCCGCCGCGGTGCAGGAATGGGAGGCGGTGCGCGGTCGCGCCGAGGCCGCGGTCCGCGCCGTGCCCGGCGTCAAATCCGTCATGGTGGCGCTCACCGCCGAGCGCGCCGGCGGTGCCGGCACAACGCCGCCGCGGCGCCCGCAAATGCCGCCGGGCGGCGGGGCAGGTGGACCGGCGCGGGCGTCCGGCGGCGGGCCGCCGTCGCCCGCTGGCATTCCCGGCGTCGGCGCCATCATCGCGGTCGCGTCGGGAAAAGGCGGCGTCGGCAAATCGACCACCGCGGTCAATCTCGCGCTCGGCCTGCGCGATCTCGGCCTCAAAGTCGGCATCCTCGATGCCGACATCTACGGCCCCTCGATGCCGAAGCTCCTTGCCATCCGCGAGAAGCCGCAGACGATCGGCGGCAACCGGCTGAAACCGATCGAGCGCCACGGCATGCCGGTGATGTCGATCGGCTTTCTGATCGACGAAGAGACGCCGATGATCTGGCGCGGGCCGATGGTGATGTCGGCGCTCACCCAGATGCTGCGCGAGGTCGAGTGGGGCACCCTCGACGTCATGGTGGTCGACATGCCGCCCGGCACCGGCGACGCCCAGCTCACCATGGCGCAGCAGGTGCCATTGAAGGGCGCCGTCATCGTCTCGACCCCGCAGGATCTCGCGCTAATCGACGCGCGGCGCGGCATCGCCATGTTCCGCCGCGTCAACGTGCCGGTGCTCGGCATCGTCGAGAACATGTCGACCTTCGTCTGCCCGCATTGCGGCAAGAGCTCCGACATTTTCGGCCATGGCGGCGCCCGCCATGAGGCCGAGCGGCTCGGCGTGCCGTTCCTCGGCGAGGTGCCGCTCGACATCGGCATCCGCGAAAAATCCGACGCCGGCCTGCCGGTGGTGGCGACCGCGCCGGACTCGCCGCACGCGCAGATCTATCGCGACATTGCCGCGCGCGTGCGCGACGGCCTGCGGGACGAAAGCCGCCCGGCGCCCAGGATCGTGATCGAGGCCTGAGTTTTGCGCTGATTTGGCTCAGCGGCGATCCCGGAGCTTTCGACGGCCTAATTTTGTTCGAGCACCAGCACGTGCTTTGTGTTGTCCATCGACCACGACTTGAAGCGCTGCAGAAACGATTGGCCGAGCAACAGGCTTCCGGCGGCCGGCGAAACGCTGCGCTTGACGTTTTCGACCAGGACATCGCCGACCTTCAACGACCAGATGATGAAAGTGATGGTGGGCGAGACCGAGCCGTCGGCAAGCATGTATTTCTGTTTGCCGGTAAAATCCGCCCTTCCGATCGTGCCGGCGCGGATCAGGGTGCCGACGACATCGGCCGGCACCGAGACGTCGGCGGCGCCGCTGTCGACGACGAAGTTGAGCGTGATGGCGCCGTTGATGAAGACCGGCACCACGAACGTGCCGCCAAGCGATTTCAACGGCACTTCGATGCGCGCTGGATTCGATGACGCTTCGGCGTGAGTCGGATTCGACGGCGGATTGGCGCGATTTTGGTCTGCCGGCGCTTCGGTGCGAGTTGCTGTTTTTGCGCGAGTCGGACTGGGCGGCGCCTTACTATGGGTGAGATTGAGCGGCGCTTCAGCACGAGTTTGATTTGCGGTAACGCCGGTCAGCGTGATGCCTTTGAGCACCGTCGCCAACTCGGCCCGCTGGGTCCGGTTGATGATTTCAGCTGTCAGGATCGTTTCAACGATGATGTAGTCGTGCCCCGGCTTGATCACGTTCATCTGCGCCAGAACGCTTAGGTTGCTGGGATTGATCACCCGGCCGTAATAGCTGTCGGCGGGGATGCCGGCGATCGCGCCTTTTTCGTGCTTGTTGAACGGCCCGGCTTTGACGGCGGCGAGCGTGGCATTGGCGTACTCGTCGGGCGTCTGCTTTAACGAGGTCGCATCCTCATGCGCCACCGTCAATGACAGGGCGGCAGAGTGGTCGGGAGCGATCACCAGCAAGTTCCCCGCACTGTCCGACTTTGTCTCCCAGCCGATCGGCAGATGCAGCAGGAACGCGACCGCTCCGGCTTCGGGGTAGCGCAAATCCTTGGCTGCGGCGGTGCCGGCCGAGCCGGCTGCCAGCGCCGCCGACGCCAATACCGTTGCCGCCCAGCGGCCGGTAGCGTCCGATATGGATTGCGTGTATCGAATGGGCAGCCCCCGACACGATCTGCGGATTTTGTTTGTTCTGCCGCCGGAATCAAGTGGGAGAGGCCCGCACGGCGCTACGGCTCGGCGGCCGGGGCGGGCGGGCGAACGCGGCGATTGTGGTCGCGCTGCGGCGTACCTAACTAATCGGACAGCGTTCCGGGACGGGGCGCGCAAACAAGGATCGAACGGCCATGCACAAGCGCACGATGATTCTGGCGGCGGCTTTATTGGTGATGCCGCTCACGGCCGCGGCGGCGGCGCCGCGGGCGGCCGCGCCGTCGGTTGCGCAGTTCGACGGGTCGTGGAGCGTGTCGGTCATCACCGATGCCGGCACCTGCGACCGCGGCTATCGCTATGCGTTGCGCATCGCGGGCGGCCGCATCTATTACGGCAATCCGAACTTCGACGTGTCGGGCCAGGTGAACGCGCGCGGCCAGGTCCAGGTCGTGGTTCGGGCCGGCGGCCAGGAGGCGGTCGGCACCGGCCGGATGTCGCGCGATTACGGCGAAGGCCGCTGGAGCGGCCGCTCGGCGTCGTCGTCCTGCTCCGGCCATTGGGAAGCCGAGCGCCGCTGACGCCGGCGTGTTTCCCGGGCGCAGCGCAGCATGTAGCGAAGCGAAATGATGCGCTGCAGACCCGGGACCGTCACGGACTCGGAGTCTGCGAAGGTCCCGGATCGGCGGTGCGCCGCTTCGTGCTGCATCGCGTCCGGGACACGCAGCACCTCAGTGCCGGCTTCAGCCCACCATCCCCGACGCGTCGCGCCGCAGCACATGGCCCGGCAGCGCGCCGGTGTGGCTGGCGTTCTCGACCACCGGCGTGCCGTTGACCAGGACGGTGGTGCGCGGACCCGACGGGAATTGATGCGGGTCGGCATAGCTGGCGCGGTCGACGAAGTCGTCGGGGTCGAACACGACGACGTCGGCGCAAAATCCCTCCCGCAACAGGCCGCGGTCCTTGAGCTTGAGCGCGCGCGCGGTGGCGCCGGTCATCTTGTGGACGGCGAGCTCGAGCGGCAGCGCGTTTTGCTCGCGCACATAGCGCGCGATGATGCGCGGAAAGGTGCCGTAGAACCGCGGATGCGGCAGGCCGCCCGAGACCACGCCGTAGGGCGCGACGCAATTGCCGTCGGAGCCGATCAAAGCGAGCGGCGAGGCGACGATGGCGCGGATGTCGTCTTCGGAGATCGACGTCACCAGCACCCGCGTCGCCGCCTTATCCTCGATCAGATAGTCGCACAGGGTGTCGACCGGGTCGGCGCCGCGTTGTTCCGCCAGAGACGCGATGGTGCGGCCGGAAAACTGCGGCAGGTGCGGCGAGATCGAGATCTGCACCGCGTCCCACGACGCGATGCGGCCCCAATTGTTCAAGCCGTCGCGGGCGATGCCGGCGCGGATCTTGTCCCGCGTCGGCGGTTCCGCGAGCCGCGCCAGCATGGCGTCGACGCCGCCTGCCTGCACCCATTGCGGCAGCAGGTTCTTCAGCGGATTGGAGCCGGCCGCATAGGGGTAGGAATCGCAATCGACGTCGATGCCGCGCGCCTTGGCATCGGCGATCATCGCGAGCACGGTCTTGGCCTTGCCCCAGTTGTCGAGGCCGGAGCATTTGAAATGCACGATCTCGACATGCACGCCGCAGCGCGCGCCGACGTCGATCGCCTCGGCGACCGCCTCGATCACGTGCGCCGATTCATCGCGCAGGTGGGTGAAATAGCCGGCATTGTGGCGCTTGAGCACGTCGCCGAGCGCGATCATCTCGGAGGGCTGCGCGTACGAGCCCGGCGGCGTGAACAGGCCCGACGACAGCCCGAGCGCGCCGGCCTCGAGCGCCTCTTCCAATAGCGCGATCATCTGGGAAAGCTCGACCGCGCTCGGCGCCCGCTCCGCCATGCCCATCACCATGAGGCGCAGCGTGTTGTGGCCGACCAGCATGCCGGCATTGACCGCCGTCGGCGGAAAGGTGTCGAGATAATCCGGAAAGCTCGTCTCGCGGAACGGCAGCCACGGCGCGCTCGGGCTCAAATAGTCCCGCAACAGCGCGACCTTGCCGGGCAGCACCGGCGCGACCGAGAAACCGCAATGGCCGACGATCTCGGTGGTGACGCCCTGGCGCACCTTGCTCTCGGCCTTGGGATTGATCGGCAGCGTGAAATCCGAATGGGTCTTGATGTCGATGAAGCCCGGCGCCACGGCGAGCCTTTCGGCATCGATGATTTTCCGTGCCGGCCCGGCGAGGTCGCGGCCGATCGCGGCAATGCGGCCGCCGGTGACCGCAACATCGGCAGCGACGCCAACACTGCCGGTGCCGTCGTACAAGGTGCCGCCGCGGATCAGGATGTCGTGCATGGAATAGCGAATAGCGAATGACGGCTCCATGCGCCACGCGAAATTCGCTATTCGCGATCTTGGCTTGCCGAAGTCCGCCGCGGGCGCTTAACCCTGCCGCTTGCGATAGTGCGGCGCTGCCGGCGCCGCCGAGGCGCGCGGCACGAAATACGGGTTCTGGGTGCACGAGCCGCGATTGCCGGCGATCACGTTCGGCACGCACTCCTCGACGGTGCGGTATTGGCAATCCCAGTGCACGTCGCCGTCGCCGGTATTGAGCACCGCGCACCACGGCGCGGTGCCGTAGAGGCCGGCGCGCGCAGGCGCGGCGCTCACGCCGAGCGCGGCGAGCAAGCATGCCGCGGACAATGCCGCTCTGGTGGTCATGGTCATCGTCATCGTCGTGGTCATGGCTTTGGTCCTCCACAGCGTGGACGGTTCACTTCCGGTCGGATGCGTTCGCGTCATAAGATAAGCGCTTTGGCGCCATGCTACAGTGGCAAATCGGGAACGCACAACCGGCCACAACCCGAGCGCAGACGCTCGAGTCCTCGCCGCAACGGTCGCGAAGCTGCGGCGCTATTCGCCGTCGCCGGCCTCCTTTTGCTTTTGCCGCTCCTCTTCGAGCAGCTTCACAATGCGTTGCCGCTCGCCTTCGTCGGTGACGGTCTCGAGCAGGCGCCGATAGTGCTCGACGTTCTGGCGTCGGATGAACCGCTCCATGACAGCGCCCCGGGGGTAAAGGCCGCTCCCGCGGCAAGCTGCGCCGGCCCGATGGCGGAGTCCAGTCAACTAATCCGGATCGCGTCGCGCTACGGACGGACGCCGGCGGCGGGAACCTGCAGCGCTTTGGGATCGATCAAATGAATGCGGCCGCATAGCGCGCAGCTCACCGCAAACGCGGCGTAGGACACCACCCCAAACCCGAAAAGAACATATTGCGAAGGGGATATTAGACTTTGCGTACCCATTCGCGATATAAGTTGTAGCGGGGCGATTCGTGAACGCCCTGTTGAATCATGTCTGGGGCCAAAGCCGCGCTCAGGACCGTTTGTGGTCCAGAGTAGTCGGAATTTCGCCGCGGCGTGCCGTAGGGCGTTTGTTTATGGCGCTTGAATTTCGCGCATTCATTGACGACAGCAAGAGTCGCGATGAGTTTGTTTTGGCGGGGCACATCGCGCCTGCCGAGGCGTGGGCGAATTTCACCAAAGAATGGGAAGAGCTCCTGCCTGTTTTTGGGACTAAGGCCAAAAATGGAAATTATCATTTCAAAATGGCCGAAATGGCTCAAAGCAAGGAGCGTATGGCACGGGTTCCGCTATTTAATGCAGTAATCGAAAAATATGTGTCGATGTCGATTTGCTGCCGAATTAACTTAGAAGATTTTGAAAACGCAAAAATACGCGCTAAGCAACTGTCGCTTGTTCTTCCGGTAAACCCAAATCTTGGCCCCTTTGAAAATCCATATTTCACTCTATTTCGTGGCCTTATAGACAGATTTCATGCTGATCGTCACCTTTACAATCCAATATTGCCGGAAGGGGAGAAAGTAGAGTTCTTTTTTGATAATCAGACTGAAAAGCAAATCATTAAGCGCGAATGGGATGCCTATATGGATAAAAGAGAAGATGAAATTCGCCAGCTTTATGCGGGCGAACCGCGATTTGAAGATGATCAAGAATTTTTACCGTTACAGGCAGCCGACTTTTGGGCATGGTGGACACGCGAATGGTATGAAGAAGATAACTCTGAATATCCTGACAAGATGAGGAATTTTGATTTTGGCACATGGAAAGGTAAATCACGACCAACTTGCAGGATAACTATGAATGAGGATCAGATACTGGACAATTTTCAGGCACTTTTGGTCGAAAACGCTGCGGATTCGTTTTTCGATACGCCTTAAGCACGCTTATTTTTTGGCGGTATGATCTTCCTAAACTTAACCTGAAAATCTTCCATACTCTCATTCACGCCATGCTTTCGCGCGGCTTCTACAAACCGCGCGAATTGCTCTTTGTTAGTCCGCTTTGTTTTCCTTTTCTTTGCGGCGGCTTTTTCCATAGGGCCACTCAGTTATGAGTCGTTCGATAGGTGAGGCGCTTACCGATGATGCCCTTGATGGCGCGGGCGGTGCGCTCACCATCATCTACGCCAAGCCGAACGCGGTTGCTATAGCGGAAATCGAACTCGGCCAGATAGCGGTGAAGATGCTTCTCTGCACAGTGCTGATAGACGCCCTGCATTCCGCGTTTGAAGATCGAAAAGTAGCCTTCTGCGGTGTTGGTGTGGGCGTCGCCGCGAACGTATTCGTCTTCACGATGTTTGACGGTTTCATGCTTGGCGAACTCGCGGCCGATCTCGCGATACCAAGTCCCTTCGTCGGTCATGAGCGCGCTGTCCTTGGCGATGTTTTCGCGAAGCACTGGCGCAAGATCGGCAATGCGGGTGCCTTCCACATGGAAGCTACGAGCGGAGCCGCCGCGTTCAACCAGGGCCAGAACGACGTGCTTATGGCCTACGCCGCGCCGTTTGGGTTCGCCCTTCACTTGGCCGTAGTAGGTTTCGTCCGCTTCCACGGCCTTGCCAGCGCCGCCCATAGGCTCCATGCCGACAATGCGCATGGCTTCGCGGATGCGATGCGACATGAACCACGCGGTCTTTAGACTCACGCCAAGGCTACGGTGAAGCTGGTTGCTCGATATGCCTTTCTTGCTGGCGCACATGAGCACCATCGCCTGAAGCCAAATCCGCATGGGGATATGGCTGGCCTCAAAAACAGTCCCTACCTTCACAGTGAAAGGCTTGCGGCACTGGTAGCATTTGTAGGTGCCGATCCGAGTGCTCTTACCTTTCATGGGCGAGATGCGATCCACGCCACCGCAATGGGGACAAACCACTCCTTCTGGCCAGATTTGAGCCTCTACCCAGCGATAGGCGGCGGCTTCGTCCTGTAAAGCCTTGGAGTTGAACACCGAATGTGCCATGACCCTGATTCCTTATTGTAAATCAAGGCTATCATAGAAAAATGGGTACGTCAAGTAGGGGGATTTATCCATTTTGATTGGTCCCAATCAATCTTTCCGCTTGTGGATCAATTCACGGTTTGATAATGATTATGGCACCATGAGCGAAAGCCCCAACCTTCAAGATGTTCAAGCCCGGCGCGCCGAGATCAAGGCGGAGCTTGTGACCGTGCGCGAACGAGAAGGCGTTTTGGTATCGGAAGACCAAGAACTGGAAGTTGCCGAACGTGTCTTATTGCGCCTCGCGGGCAAAGCTGAGCCTACGTTGCCTAATGACGCATTGGGATCGTGGCTAAGTGCAGATGGTTGGAAGCGGCCAAATCGTTCGTTTGACCCGGCATACGCCACTATCGAAGATACCATTGAGTGGCTGCTGGAGGGCGCCACCGATCCTTGGGCAACCTCAATTCAGATTCAGGCCGCACTATCAGAGACGCTAAAGCGACCAGTCCCGATGTCTACGGTTTCTCCAACCCTGACCAACATGAAGAACAAGGGAACTCTTGCGCGAGAAGGCTTTAAGGTCGCTCTTGCATCAAGGGTTCAGAACGTGAACGGGACCGCCCCAGTTAAGCGGCGGTCCCTTTGAAGCAGCCCCGTGGTAAGGGGATATGCAACCGCCGCCCGTGACCGATTCTTTTCCGGATAAGGCGCGGGCGGCGGTCAAAATATAGCAGAATCAATAGAATCAGTCCACAATTTAAAAAAACAAGCTTTCGCAAATACTTGCCGGCAACTTGGGTACGGGAAGTCTAATATCGCGATTGCGAACGGAGAACAGATCGTGTACAGTGTCTGCCATCGCCAATGAGCAAAGGCCGGGGGCCGGCGGCGCCTCCAAAGTTGAGTGAAATTCGCGTGACAGGGGCGTCGCGGCTTCCGAATCCCGGCCATATGGAGCAGAACATGAGCAGTGCAGCGGCCCTACGGCTTGTTGAAGGATCGTCCATGGATAAATCGAAGGCCCTCGATGCGGCGCTCTCCCAGATCGAGCGCAGCTTCGGCAAGGGCTCGATCATGCGGCTCGGCAAGAACATGCAGTCGATGGACATCGACACCGTGTCCACCGGCTCGCTCGGGCTCGACATTGCGCTCGGCATCGGCGGCCTGCCGCGCGGCCGGGTGGTCGAGATCTACGGGCCGGAATCGTCGGGCAA
>Ga0335081_10017296_pt1 | contig 11674 bp, 18 predicted proteins | sample Lox_Sample_35_FD_206713 | JGI IMG/M metagenome (GOLD analysis project Ga0335081, IMG submission 206713) | Soil microbial communities from Loxahatchee National Wildlife Refuge, Florida, United States - Lox_Sample_3.5 | ecosystem: Environmental > Terrestrial > Soil > Wetlands | place: USA... | reverse complement strand
TCAAGACCTACCGCTTGACATTGGCATTACCCAACTCAAACATACTCTCAAAGACCTTGGCTATGATTATCGGATAGCTTGATATCAACCCTTTCTCAAGAAGCTTGACTGCAAGCATCGTGTTCAATTCGCTAGGCACCATGTCCATTTTACTGCGGAGGATTAGAAAGTATTTATTTAGACTGATGAGTGTGAAAGTAGGGAGGCAACGAAGCACCAGAGACTGGATATAGAGAAGGAATAATGAGGAATTTTACCCTGATTATATCGATTACAGAAAACATGCAACCAGTACTGAAATGATGTTCTGGGGGGCATTTAGGTGGAGTAAGATGGGACCCAGTATGTTTTTTGAACTGAAAGATGGAAAGAAAGTGAACTCTACTATTTATTGAGATCAAATCCTGAAAGGACCGCTTCAAGAGTTCTGGGAGGAGTCATTTGGAGATTTGGAAGTGCCGATTGTCATGGAAGATAATGCCCCTCCTCACAAGAAGATATGTATTTCTGTTAGAGAAGAGCTTGGAATGAAATGCCATCAGCACTCTCTAAACTCTTCTGATCTCAATCCGATTGAGAACATTTGGGCACATATGAAGAATATAATTTCGAAGGAATATGCTCACATTACATCTCAGAAGGTCATGAAGGAGGTGGTATTCAGTATTTGGAATGACTTTGGGGACCATAGATGGGATCATTTGGTGGAGAGTATGCCAGAGCGAATTCAAGCAGTGATCAAAGCAAGAGGGGGTGCCACTCATTTTTAGCATTAGATTAGATACAATATACACTACATTATATCCTCCTAAAATTTCAAGACCTGCAACCTTGTGGTGGTGGAGCAATTCAAGGAGTTGTGGTCGCCCTTCGGGGTTGATTTCTGGCGTCGGTCAATACTTTCCGCCGATCATTGTAGATAAAGTGCTCTTCGTCTGGACCCGTTCACTTTGGAACTGTCATCGTGTCGAAATTATGGACGACTTGAATGCTATCCTTGAAGGCAAGATTGTATGGGCCCTTCACACACGGCTTTCACTAACTGTTCAGGATTTTAAAGGTCAGCAATTGGCGGATACCATTACGGAAGTGCTCCTGTGTGTTTTTGCACTGCTTGCGTTCTTAGTCGGATACTTGTGGCAGAACATCGTCTACACCGCGTCCATTATGGGGGCCGGAATATTGCTCGTTTGCCTGGTGGGAAAACTTTCCAGTCCTCTTCGCTAATCGCTCAGCTTGTCGTTCCTCCTTGGCCCTACTTTCGTCGTCATCCCATAAAGTGGTTGCCGGCCAAGTTCTCGAAGTGACCAGAAGATGTCACCGACACCGACAATTTGTATGAAATAAATATGGGGATAGCGAGAAAAGTGAGTCAAGGATTTAGGGATGGATAAATGGAAGACTCGCATAGATCAACCCCATTACTTCTGCATTTCTCTATACACATTGCTCGCATAAATGCTCATCAAGCATATGGAGATTTGTCTATGACCCTTGAACCACATCTACTCCCAACTACTCCTCCGCATCACGATGACTCTAGCTACTTGCACTCATAATCTTTGCTGGTGTGGTAGCCGTGGGCAAGACCATTCTGGCTTGCTTGACCTGAAGACTCTTCGCAATAGCATACACCACACCCGCAGCAAATCCTACGGGTTAGAAAGAACCGTAGAACCGCCAACGAGACCAATAATGACAGCAGTGACAGAGAAGAATGTGACAGGAGCATCAAAAAATATCATCCCGGAGATTGCAACAGGCAACTTGTTCAGTGCCCCGGCCATACTGGCAAGATTAGTCAACAAGAACAGAAATAAGGATGCCAACCTATACGTGGTAGACGATGTGACACGCAGACACCATGCGGTGCAATAACTGATGAAAACAGATGAGAATCCAGACACAAGTATGGCGAAAATAAGTCGATTTCGACTATTCGCGGGGCTGTCCAATTAACCATGCAATCACGAACGGCGCGGTACAAATTCTGGTGCAAGTTTGCCACGCCCCAATCTTCGAACGCAAACGATGCAACGATGAGGATAGGGATGCTAATGAGATTGTTGTAAAACATGGCTACTATGAGACGACACAGAAATCCAAGGGGCGATTACTATCAAAATCAGAAAACTGGGTCAATTTGATGCGCTTCCTCATAGAGAGGACGAACGTCGCACTCGACAAACAATTGAGCAACATCCAGATATAACCAGCATTAAGACTCGCAAGCTCGGTTGCAGCCTCGTGAGGTGCGGACGCGTAGTCGGAAATTGCCGCGCTGATATCCGCCCATGCAGAAACAATCGACGACAAAACCATCAAGCCAAAGGACAGCAACGCAAGTCCGGTGACAGAACCGCCGAACCAGAGCACTTCGCCATACGCAATAAGAATGATCGTCAAGTTCTTGAATATTGTGTATGTCGGGATGGAAATATATTGAAGAGCCTTCGCAGACGTGAAGATCATTAATACGAGAAGAAAGGATATCGGAGACCCTACATAATAGAGTTAGTCGGAGATACTTGTTCAACTCGTGGATGATACATTTTCGCGCCTCATCAGTGTTGAAGTCGCGAAATGAGATTGCACGGAAGTTCTTGGCGATAAGGAGACTAATCAGACAAACCATCGACTGCAGCGCGAGCAGCATCACTATTTAAAACGCATATCAACATTTAAGCCTCGGCTTGGACGGGATATGGTACAGTGAAGATTGAATTCTGCCCCCTGAACAGTAGAGTCAGCCCTAAAAACCTTCAAAACGCGAGATTCATGGTCTCAAGGGAATACCGAGAAGACGTATTTGTTTGTGACTGTCATGGCCATGTTTGCAAGACAGTACGATCCGATGCTAGCGATGGCCTGCCTTGAGGCGGATGAAGACATGTTGATTACCAGCCGGTCGGCCTTCCGTCTCAACTTTCGACTCCGGTTGGGGAATGCTTTCAAAAACGCGCAGAACTTGGTCATTATCAAAATCCGCTCTCCGGTACAGCAGAAACTCCAAGGAGGTCCTCAACGCACCCTTCCTTTCTAGGTCGTACATAGCTGGTCCAAAGGGAAATGTTCTTTCTCGTCGCATTTTGGGTATCTCTAGGCGGTTGTTATGCAGTTAAGAGTTAATCAGCTTTATTTAAAGCGGGCTACAAGCAGAAGGTAATAATTTGGTGCGCAAAGTAAATAATAATACACATGGTCACTGAGATACACGTTGTTCGGTACACAAATAATTATTTCGTAGCCGGGACCTTAGGTTCGACGCCATATTTCTTGAGGACACGCTCAATGCCATCAAGACCCCTCTTCAATTCTTCAAGAGGAGGACCATAAGAGAGACTGATTGATCGTTAGCTTCCCCAAACGAATTAGACGACGCACCGAATAAAATGATGGCAAGGAGAATGACTCAAGTCACGACGATTCTTGGGGTTGATATCGAAAAACAAGCCTACAATAAGTTTCAACTACCCAACAGAAGTCTTGTTATTAGGAAAGAATACCTGGGACGACGATAACTTTTTCTTCTAAGCAGGCCTCAAAGAAGGAGAGTCCTGAATGGATCTTTTCAGGGAGCTTACTCACTGATCGTCAGTTATGAGCAGTCAAACAAAGTACAGTTGACCCAGATGTAAAAGGTAGCCTCGGGAGGAATCACATGAAGGCCCATCTCATCCAATCTACACAGAGATTAGTAAGATCAGCTTTTCGAGATGAAGAGTATATCTGCCTCTTGAGAACGTAATCGCGTTTCTTGACGAAATGTTGTTGAAGTGCTTTCATTTCAGATTTGAAGATGTCGGGTTTGAGGAGAGGAACTGCGGCATCTTGCAGGACGTGAGCTGCGCCTCCATCCAAGTAGCTGCCAGCCCGCGCGAGCGCTTGGACAAGATCCTCGAAACTGTTAGTTCAATGTGGAAGCAGGAAATTACCTTCGGTCCAATGACCCAGCAGATACGGAATCCCGGAAGACGGAAGATCTTGGTGAGGCCGTTGATGATCACGACAGGATCCTGAAAAGTTAGACAATTCAAGGAACGAGAAGCCAACGTCATCAACATCTAAAATAAGTCAATGAATTCAATATTGAAGAGCATGCCTTCGACATAGGATGCAGAACTAACTGTTTCGCCGTTACATCCATGGGTATAAAGATAGCCAGAGTAGAACTCGTCCATGATCTTAATGATGAGATACCTAGGATCAAGGGGAGGTCACCAGAGTACACTTGTCACGGCAAAGGTCCTGGACATCTTTCAATTCCTGACCCTCCAAGACTTGCCCTGTCGGGTTCTACTCCGATTAGCGAGTCGATTTCTGAGGGTTTTAACCCTGGGATTAGACGTCAACAGAACAGCGAGGCCTCGCTGAATTTCCATCTTGACGATGTCGTAATGGATCTATATTGCTATCAATTGACCGAACTCAAGCCCAGCTCACATGATAATCGTCTTCTTCATCGAGGGGGGCTGTGCATGTCAAAGTCTGGTATGAAAGGGGTTGGGTACTGGGAATGGAAACAAATGTCCCGAACAAACTCAACTATCGAAAGTCAGTGCACTCATACGTGGCATCAGCTCACAAGTTGGTCGTAGGCTGCAAGTAGTTAGCGGACCCATAAAACAGTGCACCAGTATAATCAGGAACAAAATGGGCCAAATAGCAGTTATCCACCACAGCGGCCTGAATCGAGGTTACTTCGACAATCTGAGGAGCTTACGAGGCGGTTCAAGCCGGCTCGTCCCCCAGGAACGATGCAAACATTCTGCCCATTGTTAGCTAGGCGCCCGACCGGTCGTAACGGACCTCCCAGGTGTACTTGCTCTCTTTGTCCTCACGGTAGAGGTGGTTGTAAAGATCGGCGACGGCAATACGGAGTTCCTGAGCCATCAGAACGATCGCTGACAGGTCAATCACCTTTGTTCCTCCGGTGGGTGCATATTCGAGAGACTCCGCTTTCACCTCGATGGTGCTGGGTTTGTGCATTGCTCCTGGAATGTCTCCGGTCTCCGGCGCACCCTGCAGGGTCAGACAATTGTAACCATGGCAGACGCACCTGGCCGAAATTTGCCCATTCGGGGTTTTCATAGTAAAATCCTGTCTACATGAGACGTTGTCTAGGAGCGAGCCATTACCCATTTCGGCGGCACGGTCGGTGCAATAGATAACGCCGGTCGAGCTGCAATGGTGAGCCAAGGAGTCTCATTTGGAGAAGGACCTGGGATGGCCAATGCCTGGAAGAAAGTGCCTTCCACCGTCGCCATGGTGCTTGTTGCCGTGGGCGTTCCTGAATCGAATAACTGACTCGCGTCTCTTGTCAACCATTGTTGAACTTCAAGTAAAAGGCAAGCTGGAGGGCAGTAGAGGGACCCTTTTTAATGAAGGCAAGCACGTGGGGGTCGTTGTTGGCTGCTGCGGGATGTTTGCAAATAGTCTTTTATTGAGGCGCTGAAACGGCCCCCTGTTTGGGGGCAGGCTGAAGGGCAATTTAAGTTTAATAATTGAGGCTCCTGCCTTGCAATCGGGCAAATACAAAACCGCCGACCAGAAAGCCCTTGCCCTCAAAAGCGGGCAGACCAGAAAATTGGTCACGAAGATTCGGCCATGGCCATGGACGCGTCTGTTGCAAAGCTGGTGGATGTGTATGCCGACAACGTCGTGGCACGAGACCGCACGGCGGGCACAGACGCAACTCAGCCCGAGGAAGTCGATGTCGATGCGCTCTTCGACGAGCTCGAGAATGAAGATGACGGACTTCTGCGCGAACGGAGATTGGCTCAGCTGCAGAAAGAGTACGTCCGCGCAACCTTTTACAAAGCCGGAAGCACTTGTCTGACAGCAAGCTAGACTGAGTACGATCAATAGTCTGAAGGGGAAGGAACATGGCCAATATACCGAGGTCAAGGACGAAAAGCAGGTTTTTGAAATCACCACGTATTGGTCTTGTCGATTCGAGGTCGTGACTGTTGCTGTAGAACGAGTCCCAGAGTAATCGTACATTTCTTCCACGAGGACTTTCGACGATGCCAGATCATGGACACTCATTTGGAGGTAGTTTCTGGGCGTCGTCCTATGAACCTGATCATAGGCCTTGGCGCAAAAACATTTCCAGACCAAGTTCATCAAGGTCAATGTTGAAAATGTCCCGTTCATCGTCGTTTCACTCAAAGTGCAAATATTGCCCTGCATCATAGCGTTCATCGACGGCATAGTGGCAGATCGGTATCCTCCCAACAGTACGTAGTTACTTGGCTCACTTCACACGTAGGATAGTCGGATTTGACGATTTGGGCAATACCGACAATTTCACAACGGCCCAACTGGAGTTTCGATTGTACAAGTCTGGTATTTCCCGTCGAAGTCCCTGTGTCTCACGAATGAAGGAGTTATATCAAGACCAAGACTGGATGGGTCGAAATCCACGTCAATATTAGGGTTTGTGAATCAAAAGAATGCAGCATCGGACTACGACAGCGATGATGATTGAGCGGATGGATTTCAGAGATTCCTCCTGTCCGTTTACCTGAGTGCCTCAACGTCCGTACTATTTGCTCCCGCTCTCAGTTTCTTCGTGTAACGAATCAACTCGAACAGCGCGACAGGCGTCACACCTTGTATTCGCTTCGCCGCTCCAAGTGTACATGGTCGAATCTGATTTAGAATAAACTTTTCTTCGGTCGATAGACCATGCATTCTGATGGATCAGTTTGGTGTGATGGCGTGTGATACGTAGAATAATCAAGATCATCGGGAAGTATTAATTCCTCATCCTTCATCATGCTTGCGGACGTTTCCCTCTCTCGTTTCACCCCGTATGCGTAGTGACCTACCCATTAGCGAATGCAATAATGGCATCGAGTACCATCCCAACCGAGGCGATGTCGGATATGGCGAGGAATCTCTCGAAGTTGAGGTATAACCTCCAAAAAATCGTCCACATTGTACTCGAAGAGCCGTAGGAGATCAAATGCCCTGCAGCGGGTGAGTTCAATTTGAAGATGGAACTAACGATCTCGGACTTCCGTCCTGTGCAACCCGGAATCCCAATTGCTGCCATTTGTGTGGACCGTGCACCGTTTGTTCCAATAGTAAACGCCCCGTTTCCGATGCTTCCTTGTCCCGAAAGTATCGTGATGCACGCTCCTCGCTAACAACACCACAATCAATTCCGATTTGGGTCAAGCGCAGATCAGCGTTGTCCGGGCGGGTGCTCAACCGGAACTCGCTTCTGGCCGTAAACATCCGGTATGGCTCCTCAACTCCCTTCGTGACGAGATCGTCGATCAAGACGCCCAGATAGGCTTGACTTCGTGGTATAGTAATGGGCTTCCGTCCAGTCGCTGCAAGTCCAGCGTTGATGCCTGCCACGATACCCTGTGCAGCAGCTTCTTCGTATCCAGTGGTGCCATTGATCTGGCCGGCAAGCCAAAGCCCTTGTATTCGCTTGGTCTCGAGTGTAGGTCTTAATTCTCGAGGATCGATATGGTCATACTCAACTCCATACCCTGGCTGGAGCATCTCAACATTCTCCAGGCCATAAATCGTGCGAAGCGCTCGTTCCTGGACGTCGGCAGGTACAGTATTGCTGATTCCGTTCGGATATATTACGTCTGAGTCCAGGCCCTCTGGCTCTAGCCAAATCCGATGAGACTGTTTCTCTGGGAACTTAATTATCTTTGACTCAAGCGAAGGGCAATATCGAGGTCCCCGAACGGTTTCGCGGATGTGGATGGAGAGATGAAAATTCTCTCGCATTATTTGGTGTGTTTGCGCATTGGTATGAGTGAGGTGACAGTCAAGCTGATCCTTTTGGGTAAGCACAGGAATCGCAGAAGGTGTACCTCAATTTGAACCTTATCATTCATGAAACTAAAGGGCAATGGAGGATCGTCTGCTTTCTGAGCGACAAGCCTGGAAAAGTCGATTGATCCTTCAGCGAGGCGAGGAGGCGTTCCCGTTTTGAGTCGACCAAGACTGAAGCCAGCGTTACGGAGGGAAGCGCTCAATTTGAGGGAAGCCGGTTCCCTTATTCGCCCTGCTGGATACACCTGGAGACCTGTAGTTAGTGGAAAAACTCACTCGCAGAGTCACCAATGTGGATCTCTCCCCCAAGAAATGTGCCGGTTGTGATGATGACTTGAGAAGCGCGGATGATCTCACCATTTTCTTCAAGCCGTCGTCAGATATGAGGATCAGGGTTGCTACCTAACGCAATTCCTTGGACCTTTCCTTGAGATCGAGCATGGCCAGACTCGATATCGGGGGACTGTATTAAGAGATCTGAAACACTTCCCTCGTAGAGGGTAAGATTCTCGACGGCATCCAATTCTTCACGCATGTAGCGTTTATACAATTTGCGATCGATCTGGGCTCTTGGGCCCTTCAATCAGTTAACTTCGGTGAGACGACATACCCAGACTGCAGGCCCTTTCGACCGATTCAGGACTCGGAATGCGATGCCAGCCCTGTCTGCACAATGAGTGCCTTGAGAGGCAAAAGGGTGCCCCGCGTACCTGTTACTTTCCCACAGAGGCCATCGAGAGCGTCGATCTCTCGCACCATGATGCCCTTGCCGATGCCACCTGCGGAGTAAGCACAAAGTTCCCACAAAAGGTTTATCTAACCAATTGAGGGGTTGCAGGAGCACTCGCCGATTTTTGTCAAGTCCTGCGTGACCAGGACTGTTTTTGCGCCTGCCCGTGCAGCGGCTGCCGAAGCCTCGGAGCCCGCATGGCCGCCGCCAATGACACAGACGTCGAAGACAAGGTGCGCCTGCACGTCGGAGAGCGTCGCAAAGCGCCTTGTCCGTTGGCCCCCCAACGTGCGCAACGCAGCCGCACAGCGCGGCCGCAGCATCGGGCCCCAAGCACCACAAAATCGATTTCTTTCCGGGCCTTGACCTCGATGTAGGTAGGGACCGAAGCAAATTTGGGGAATTTTGCGGTCTGACTTTATGCCCTGTAATTTGCGTATTTTGCTGGCTCCAGACACACATAAATCACATGATGCAAAACCGGCCCCGCTCCCTATTTCCTTCTCGGCCCTCGAATCCTTCTGTGTTTGCCCAACCCCGACAAGCGGCCAACAAGCAAAGATGAGCTACAACGGTATTGGATTAAAGACCCCCCGAGGGTCCGGCACGAATGGCTACGTCCAACGCAGCTTGGCCAATATCAGAAGGACACCGCATGCTCCTTATGCCAGAGACCCTCGCTTCGACCAGCCACAGACCAAACCACGCAAGCCTAACCCCGAGATAATGGAACATGATCGGAAAAGAGACATTGAATTAAAATGCTTGGAGCTTCAGGACAGGCTCGAAGAAGAAGGGTATGTCCTTTCCCCTCCCTCCCCTTCGCCAGTCCAGCGCACTGATTATGGTAGATTTGTTGAAGAAGAGATAGAAAAGAAAGTTGAGCAACTGAGGCGGGAGTTGACAAAACAGACCTACGTCCCTCAGGACGTGAAATCGTATGATCCCCTGCACACTCCTCTCAACGTGGCCTAATTCCATCCAGGCTGAAACCCCACCAAATACATGACTTGGCCGCGGCCAAAGAAAAGGAGATGGAAAAAATTCGAACTGCATTTGGGATTAAAGCCGACTATGTCGAGGGAGACGCTTTCAAGCGGATGAAGGAACGTAACGGTGAGGCAACGAAAGATCAAAGCACAACCTGAGTTCGCTCACTATGTATATACTTCTCTTGGTGTCGGACTGTTTTTCATGTCTGAAAGGAACGATATCCGAATTGTACGAGTAATCATATTAAAGTTTTGCATAAGCCCTATCGAAACAGACTTACGAAATAGTACATATCCGACTGTTGGCCTGACAACAACGACGGCGAGTGATTCGATTCTGCACTGTCTTGGCCGTCCCTCGCGTAACCCACCTCGAGGCATGCAAGCCCGTTTCGCCCGCAGCCAAGGTATATCTGATCCACAGCATTCTTGTAGTACCCTCCATTTGTCGATGTATTTGTCTGTATTTTTGTAACCACGCTTCTCAAATCTATATCCCGGACACCATAATGTATCCCATTTAAGAAACGATCCCGCCAGGACGCTCCTTCGGCAATCCCGCCGTTATTCATCGTCGCGACCGACTATACGGCGTATCATCCTGCTTGCCCTCCTACCCTGCTTACGCCCCAGCACACGACCGCAATGATTCAACTTGAAATCGGTAATGATGTCGGTGGATATATGGGCTCATGCATTGCAAATGTCACCAACTGGCCCCTCTGGCCTGTCAGGGCCAAGTTGACGTTGAAAATGGAGCGATTTATAATTCCTTTGAAGGTTGCGTTTGAATATTAGGGTCTGAAGATGGAATTTGATGTTTTGAAAACATGATTTATCCGTAGTAATGTATCTGGATATTCTCGTTGCCAGCCTCCTCTACTGCGCAACATGTTTCTTGCCATTCTTCCCCGTATACCGTTCTACATCCCACCTTCACAGTGCATCATCCTGTTTGCCATTCTCCTCCATCTACATCGTACTGCTTGCAATCCTCGTTCATTGCACAGCATCCTGCTTGCTCGCCTTCCCTGCACATCGTTCTGCTTTCTATCCCCTTCTGCATCATCCTGCATATCTCACTGCGCATCGTCCATCTTCCTCCTTTGCGCAGCATCCTGCTTGCAATCCTTCTCTGCGCGTTGTCCTGCTTGCCATCCTTCCTTGTCCATCGTCCTGCTTGCCCTCCTTCCCTGGGTTCCGTCCTAAATATCCACCTTTATTGCACCTCATCGTGTTTGCCATCCTCCCCCCTCCGTCATAACTATTTCGTAGGCAATCAGAAAAGTCCACGGCGTTTATTAATGCTCAGAGGATGTCCTTGGACCCCGGCTTTGATTGGGCCGAGCTCTTGGACGGAAATACCCTCGCGCCGCCAGGCTGTCTGACGTAAGCACACCGTGCTGTCGCAGACACCCTGGGGGCACAACCGAAAATGACCTCCCGACGCTAATTTTTTTTTGCAATTTTCAGGATTTTTAACCTTTCATATATCATCGATAGGTTTACTGATCTCAAAAATATAAAAATTGCTAGGTTATAATAATATGCGCTAAGTTTAAACACAACCTTCCGACATTAATTCTCAGCTCTGATTGGCCGAAATGCTGGTTCAGATTAAAATTTCCAAAACTCGGAAATTGAGATATAAAGACTAAATCAGTCAAAGACCATTTATGCAATGCAGCATTAAATAACTTTAAAGTTTCTAATATTAAAAGAAAGTATTTAATAAACTTAATAAAATAGTATAATTTTCGGAAGGTTTGCAAAGAAATTGGTAGATAAATAATCCTCCCGATGATTTAAAAAAAAACCTTCTGACGCAAATTTTTTTTTACCTGTTGCTTAGCCATCACATATTAAAACCTCCTGATATTTATATTTTTGAGATCTTCAAGCAAATATATTTCAAGGATAAATGAACTTCAGGAGGTTTACAGATGTTCGAATTTCGGCGAAAAAGCTTCTGCCCCCAGGGTGGCTGCGACAGCACAGTGTGCTTATGTCAGACAGCCTGGCGGCGCGAGGGTAGGACCGAAATGAAATTGGTTTTTGTTTCGCAGAGCGTCAGATAAATAGCCCTCGGCGTGGAGTCACCCTTCTTCTCCATCTTCACCGTCCCCTTCACCTCTGCCCCGTTGCA
>Ga0335081_10017295_pt1 | contig 11674 bp, 8 predicted proteins | sample Lox_Sample_35_FD_206713 | JGI IMG/M metagenome (GOLD analysis project Ga0335081, IMG submission 206713) | Soil microbial communities from Loxahatchee National Wildlife Refuge, Florida, United States - Lox_Sample_3.5 | ecosystem: Environmental > Terrestrial > Soil > Wetlands | place: USA: Florida... | reverse complement strand
TGCGCGAATACCTGCCCGGGGACGAAGTGCGCTCGATTGATTGGAACGTCACCGCGCGATTTGGGCATCCATTCGTGAAGAAGTTCAAGGAAGAGCGCGAGCTGACCGTGATGCTGATTGTGGACGTGAGCGCCTCGGGACAATTCGGCAGTGTGCGACAGACGAAGAACGAATTGGCGGCGGAGTTGGCTGCCGTGCTGGCGTTCTCGGCGATCCGCAACAACGACAAGGTTGGCCTCATCATGTTCACCGACCAGATTGAGAAGTACGTGGCGCCCAAGAAGGGCCGGCGGCACGTGCTGCGAGTGATCCGTGAGATTTTGGCGTTCCAACCGCAAGGTCGCGGGACAAATCTGACAGCCGCACTCGATTATCTCAACCACGTCCAGACGCATCGGGCCGTCACGTTCGTATTGTCCGACTTTCAGGTGGACGACGAGGAATCAGTCCGCAAGAAATTGCAGGTGGCGAGCAAACGTCACGACATGGTGGCGCTCAGTTTGCGCGACCCGCGCGAAGAAGAATTGCCGGCGGTCGGCTTGGTGGAACTGCGGGATGCCGAGACGGGCGAGCAGGTGTTGGTGGACACCTTCGACCGGAGCGTCCGCGACGAGTTTGCCACGAAGGCACGACTGCGGCTGGAAGCATTGCGGCGCCTGTTGCGGTTGGCCAGCGTGGACCATGTGGAGATCCGTTGCGAGGAGGATTACATGGGGCCGTTGATCCGGTTTTTTAGAATGCGCGAGAGAAGGATTTGAAGAAAGACTGTCCAGACTGTGCCGCCCGGAGGCACGGAAACGTTCGAAAGCGAATTCAAGGCCTTGCGGAAGCGCCGTTGCACCAATGACAAATGCCATAACCGACATTCGCGATATCAAAGGGTTGGTTCCGGTGCCGCTCGGTTTGTGGTGGCTGTGGGCGCTGCTGGCGCTCATCGTAGTTGGGGGGATTGCCCTCTGGTTGTGGAAACGATGGAAGCCTGCCGTTGCGGCGGAAATCATCACACCGCCATCGGCCTATGAAGTCGCGGTTCGTGAGCTGCAGCAACTGCGGGAGGACAACCCGCCGGTGGAAGAGTTTTACACACGGCTGTCGGACATCGTCCGACGTTATCTCGAAGGACAATTCCGGTTGCGCGCGCCGGAACGGACGACCGAGGAGTTTCTCTACGAAGTGGCCCAGGACAACACACTGGCGCAGGAACACAAGGACCTGCTCGGGACGTTTCTGCAGGAATCCGACCTGGTGAAGTTTGCGCGCGTCCGTCCGGGCGCGGCGGACATGAAGCGCGCGTTTGATGCCGCGGAGAGATTTGTGCGCGACACGCAGCCTGTGCCTGCCGCAAATCCCGGTCATAACGGCGCAGGAGAGGACCGCGAAGAAGCTTCGCGACTACAAGTGACATGAAATTCGCCAATCCCTGGCTGCTGTTATTGCTGCTCGTGCTGCCGTTATGGCTGTGGTGGGAGCGGCGGTCCGCGGCGCATGGCGGACTGAAATACTCCTCGGTGGCTCCGGCCCGATCGTTATCGTCAATCTGGTCGGCGTTGGGCCCGTCGGTGTTGCGAAGCTTGCGAGCGGCGACGTTGGTGTTGTTCGTCGCGGCGCTGGCGCGGCCCCAGTTGGGCCGCAAGGACACCAAGATCCGGACCGAGGGCATCGACATCGTGTTGGTGCTGGACATATCGGAAAGCATGCGGGCGCTCGACTATGAAAAGTTCGGTCAACGAGAGTCGCGGATCGACGCCGTGAAAGACGTCGTACGTGAATTCATTCGCGACCGGCCCAACGACCGGATCGGCATGGTGGTGTTCGGCACACGCGCGTACGTGGCGAGTCCGCTGACGCTGGACCACGATTGGCTCGAACGGAATCTCGACCGTGTGCGCATCGGGTTGGTGGAAGGCAACACCGCCATTGGGGCGGGCATTGGCACGGCGGTCAACCGCCTGCGCGATACCAAGGCCAAGAGCAAGGTGATCGTGCTGTTGACCGATGGCGGCGAAAACGTTCACAACCCGCCGGCGATGGAGGCAGCCGAGGCCGCGAAGGAATTCAATGTGCGGGTCTACACGATCGGCGCCGGCTCGCAGGGAGTCGCGCCGATGCCCGTCTACGATAATGCCGGCAACCTGATGGGCTATCAATCCATTCGGGCCGACCTGGATGAAAACCTGCTGAAACAAATCGCAGTGGTGACGGGCGGACAGTATTTCCGCGCGGCCGACACAGCGTCGCTAAAGAAAACATACGCCCAAATCGACTCGATGGAAAAACAGAAGGTCGAGACACTGGCGTACGAAGAATGGGAAGAATTGTTTCCATGGTTTCTGGGGCCGGGGCTGGGATGTTTGCTGCTGGCCGTGACGCTGGAACACACACGCTTGCGGAGGATCCCGTAAATGCAGTTTGGAGATCCAACATTGCTGTGGCTGCTGGCTCTGGCGCCGGTGCTAATCGCTTTTTTGGTGTGGGCGTTTCGGGCACGGCGACAGGCGCTGGAGCGGTTCGTCTCGCAACCGCTCATCCAGCGGCTCGCCGATACAGTGCGGCCGGTGGCGCGGCGGTGGAAGGCCGCGCTTGTGGTGGTGGTGGTCACGTTTGTGGCCGTGGCCTTGGCCCGTCCGCGCTGGGGTTTTGAATGGCACGAGGTGAAGCGTAATGGTGTGGATATCTTCGTGTTGCTGGACGTTTCGAAAAGCATGCTGACCGAAGATGTGCGCCCGAATCGACTCGCCCAGGCGAAATATGGCGTCCAGGATCTGCTCGAAAAACTTCGCGGAGACCGGATTGGATTGGTGGCGTTTGCGGGAACAGCATTCGTGCAATGCCCACTGACGGTGGACTACGAAGCGTTCCGGCTAACGTTGAAAGATGCCGTGCCGGGGATCATTCCGCGCGGGGGCACGGCCATTGGCACGGCGATTCGCACGGCCCTGAAAGCGTTTGACGCGAGTGAGGGGCGCGACCATGCGATTGTGCTGATTACGGACGGCGAGGAAACCGAGGGAGACGCGCTGGCAGCGGCGGATGAAGCGGCGAAAGCGGGGGTGAAGATTTACGCCATCGGGGTCGGCACGGCGGAGGGGGAATTGATTCCGATACGCGAGGACGGCAAGCCGATGGAGTTCCTGAAAGACAGCCAGGGCGAGGTGGTCAAATCGCGGCTGGACGAGGAGACCCTCAAACAGATCGCGTTGAAGACCGGCGGCATTTACGTGCGCAGCGCGGCGGGCGATTTCGGCGTCGACACCATTTACGACAAGGGCATTGCGCAACTGCGGCGCAAGGAATATGAGGCGCGGCTGCAAAAGCGATACTTCGAGCGGTTTCAGTGGCCGCTGGGACTGGCATTCGTGTTGCTGGTCGTGGAATCGTTTGTGGCGGATCGGAAACTGGCATGAATCACAGAGGCATAGAGATCACAGACAAACGAGCCGCAACCGTCGCTGTGACTCTGTGCGCTCTATGCGTCTGTGGTGTCAATGCATTTGGAGCGACGGGAGACTGGCCGCGGCTTTACAACACGGGTGTCAGGGCATATCGAAGCAACGACTTCGCGCAGGCGGCAGAAGCTTTTGAAAACGCGACGGCGGCCCGGGATCGCGCAGTCCAACAACGGGCACTTTACAACCTGGGCAACACCGACTATCGCCTTGGCCAGGCACAACCGCAGCAGGCGCAACAACTCTGGGAGCGCGCGGTCAAGAGCTACGAAAGCGCGCTCGCCCTCGATCCGAACGATGTGGATGCGAAATTCAACCACGACTTTGTGAAGAAGAAGCTCGAAGAACTCAAGCAACAGAAGCAGGAGCAGCAACAACAGCAGCAGAATCAAAAGAACCAGCAGAATCAGGAACAGGATCAAACGAAAGGCGACCAACAGCAACAACAGCAGCAGAAGCCTGAAGACAAGCAGTCTGAGAAGCAACAGCAACAATCCAAGCAGTCCGAGGAGCAGCGACAGAAAGAGCAGGAGCAGAAGCAAGCGCCGCAGCAGAAGGAGGCGCAGCAAAAGCCGGCGACGCCGGAAAAACCATCTCAAGAAACGGGCGGTCAACCGGAGAATTACGACAAGATGCAGGCGACGGCGCTGCTGGATGATTTGCGTGAGAACGAGCGTAATTGGAATTTCTTCCCCGAAGTGCAAATGAAGGACTTGAAAGATTCGGGTCCGCCAGCCAAGGATTGGTGATGATGAGACTCTGGCTGGTAGTCGGACTTTTATTGGTGGCGACGCGCGCATTCGCGGACGTGTCCGTCGTGGCGTCCGTTGACCGGAACCACGTCGCGTTTGGGGAGTCGGTGACGCTGACGGTCGCAGTGCAGGGCACACAGGGCGGGTCTTCACCTTCGATTCCGCATGTGGACGGGCTGACCTTAGACGGACCCTCCACACAAACCAGCTTTTCAATTGTCAACGGGTCGATGAGTTCGTCGGTCAACTACACGTACCAGGTGACACCCGGGCGAACGGGCGAGTTCACGATTCCTGAGATTGGGGTGGATGTCGATGGCAAGAGCTACTCCACGGCGCCGATCAAGCTCGTCGTTGACAAAGCCGGTGCGCAGAACGATATGAGCCAAGCGTTGTTCGCCCAAATCAGGCTGGGGTCGCAACAGGTCTACATTGGCCAGACCGTACCCGTGCAGGTGGTCCTGTTCGCGCGCGCCGATCTCCCGTTGAGAAGGGGCCTCAGCGGCTTCAATTACGAGGCCGACGGGCTGGGTTTCAAGTTCCTGCAGAATTTGAAAACGGGCGCACAGGTCATCAATGGCGAGTCCTTCAACGTGGAGGTAATCGAAGGCTCGATCTCGCCAGAGCGCACGGGTACGCTGAACTTTGGCCCGTGCATCTTGAAGGCACAATTGACGGTTCCCCGAAGCGGGCGGAGCGGCTCGCCGTTTGATGATTCGATGTTTGATCAAATGTTCGGAGGCCCGCAGGTGCGTGAGGTGCCCGTGACGGCCGACGCGGTGCCAGTCGAGGTGCTGCCATTGCCTGTGGAAGGCAGGCCGGCAGATTTTGGCGGGGCCATCGGCCAGTGGAACCTCGCGGTGACCGCCAAGCCCACGCAGGTCGCGGTCGGCGACCCGATCACGGTAACCATCAAGGTCAGCGGGACCGGCAATATCGATACGGTGCCCTCGCCGAAGCTCGAGCCGCTGGATGGATTCAAGACGTACGATCCGACGACGAAAACGACGAAAGATGATTTGAACACCACGGGCGAACGGGTCATCCAGCAGGTTCTCATCGCCAAAAATACGGAGGTCAAGCAGGTGCCCGAAGTGCGCTTGGTGTATTTCGATCCCGTCGCCAAGGCGTACCGGACAGCGGTGCAATCGGCCATCAAACTGGTCGTGAAAGCCGGCAGTGGAGGCGAGACCACGATTGTCGGCAGCAGTGGCGGCCGATTGCATCCCGAAGAAAAGCTGGGACAGGATATCGTGTATCTGAAGGGCGACCTCGGCCCGGCGGCGCCCGGGGCTCCGTTTTGCGCCACCCCTGCGTTTTGGATCCTGAATGTCACGCCGCTTCTCGGCCTGGTGGGGGGACTCGGCTGGAAGCGACGCGCGGACCGGTTACGGGGCGATGTCGCCTACGCCCGCCGCACGCGCGCCGCCAAAAACGCGCGACGGTTGCTCACGGCGGCGGTGAATTACGACGCGGTGGAGCACGCCCTGCAACAGTATCTGGGCGATCGCCTGAACATTCCGGCGGGCGGCATCACCGCTTCGATTGTGGATGAGCAACTTGTACCGCGCGGGGTGAACGGCGAACTGGCGGCCCGGGCCAGAGAATGCTTCGAGAATTGCGACACGGCTCGCTTCGCGGGCGGCGGCGCGGGAGCCGATGTGCGGGCAACGCGCGAACAAGCGGAATGGCTGATCGATGAACTCGAAAAGAAACAGCTTTAGAACTGCCGTCATCCTTTGGTTGATGGTCCTCGGCACTGCGTTTGCAACGCCAGGTGACGACTTCAAGGCCGCCAACAAATTATACGATGCCGGCAAATTTGCGGAGGCCGTGGCAGCCTACGAGAAAATTGAGCCGAAGACGGCGCATGTGTACTACAACCTCGGGAATGCGTGGTTCCGCCAGGGGAAACTGGGAGTAGCACTCCTGAATTACGAACGGGCGCGCCGATTGGAACCCCGTGATCCGGACATACTCGCGAATCTCAAATTCGCGGAGCAGCGGCTGGGGGTGGATGAAGTAAACACGCCGCCACGCGCGATTCAAAGATTCCTGCGGGCCGCGATCACCAGCCATACCGCGTTCGAATGGAGCGCCTTCGAGCTAATGGCACTCTGGCTGACGGTCCTGGCGGTAGGGGCATCCATCTTCCTCCCCAAGACTCGAACGGCGGCCCTCGTCGTTGCCGCAGCAGGGTTTGCGGGATTCGCCATCTCGACCGCGGCGCTCGGGTCGGAAGTGATCGCTGACCGAACCGTTCCTCGGGCGATCGTGGTAGTTGCCGAAACGGAGGCGCGGTTTGCGCCCCTGACGGACTCAACCGTCCATTTCAAACTCGTGGAAGGCACCAACGTTGGCATTCGGGAAGACCGCGGTCAATGGCTGTTCGTCGAGCGCGCAGACGGCCAGCAGGGATGGGTACCGTCGGAATCCGTCGGCCGCATCGCCGCCTTTTGAGGGTCTTTTCCAAGCCAGCAGGAGAATCCGGCTGCACCCCAGTTTTCCATTTGACTGATTGGTCAAGTCATGGAATGGTTCCCAAGCGAAAATGAAACCTGAATGCGTCACGAGACAACGGCTGTTGGAAACTGCGATGGACCTCATCTGGGAGCAGAGCTATGGGGCCGTGAGCGTGGATGTCATCTGCGAGCGGGCGGGGGCCCAGAAGGGTAGCTTCTACCATTTTTTTCCATCCAAGTCCGACCTGGCGGCGGCGGCGATTGAGGATCACTGGCAAAAGCTGCGGCCCGATCTCGATCGTATCTTTTCACCGCTGATACCGCCTCTGGCTCGACTGGCTGGCTACTGCGACTTTGTGTATGACCGGCAGAAACAAAAACTGGAGAAATTTGGCAGGGTTTGCGGCTGTGCGTTCACTTCCCTGGGGTCCGAACTAAGCACGCAAGACGAAAAAATCCGGCAGAAGTCGCTGCAGATTCTGGAATCGCGCTGCAAGTATTTCACCGCCGCGCTCCGGGACGCGATCGGGGAAGGCCTCATCCCCGATCAGGATTGCGAGGCCAAAGCACGCGATTTGTATGGGTGCGTGATGGGGGTGCTCTTGCAAGCGAAGATTGAGAATGATCTCAAGATCATCCGGCATCTGAAACCGACGATGTTTCAACTGATTGGAGCGGGTGAAAAGCGGGTCGCAGACATGGCTGGTCACCGCTAGCGGATTAGACTGATCAGTCAACATTCGCCGATGTCGCGTTTGTAACGAAGTCACACCGTAGTGACGACAATAACAATCATGAATTATATGAACTGTCAGCCGCGGAGAATGCCATGTGGATTGTCCGGCTAGCCCTTCGTCGGCCTTATACATTTGTGGTGGCGGCGTTGCTGCTGTTGCTGTTGACGCCGTTCATTCTCCTGCGCACGCCGACGGATATTTTCCCGTCGATCAACATTCCTGTGGTCAGCATCCTCTGGAACTACACGGGCCTCAGCGCCCAGGACATCGAGCAGCGCATGGTCTACAACGAAGAGCGTGCGTTGACAACCACGGTCAACAATATCGAACATATCGAATCCTCGTCGTACAACGGTATCGGGGTGATCAAGGTATTCTTTCGCCCGGGGACATCAGTGGACGCGGGCGTGGCGCAGATTACCGCCGTATCACAGACAGTCCTGCGGATGATGCCGCCGGGTACGACCCCGCCGCTGATCATCCAGTATAATGCGTCCACGGTGCCGATCTTGCAGTACGGCGTCAGCGGGAAGGGGATGTCCGAGCAGGAAATCTTCGACGTCAGCGTCAACCAGATTCGCGTCGGCCTTATTACCGTGCCGGGGGCCGCCATTCCCTGGCCGTACGGTGGCAAGCAACGCCTGGTGTCCGTCGACCTCGATTTGAACGCGCTGCAGGCGCACAATCTTTCCCCGCAGGACGTTGTAGATGCTGTCAACGCGCAGAATCTCATTCTTCCGAGCGGCACGGCGAAGATTGGCTCGATGGAAATGGACGTCGACCTCAACACCAGCCCACGGGCGCTCGACCGCTTGAACGACCTGCCGATCAAGACCGTCAACGGGGCGGTCATTCACGTGCGGGATGTGGCCCAGGTGCGGGACGGGTATTTGCCCCAAACGAACATCGTTCGCCAGGACGGCGTGCGCAGCACGCTGATCAGCATTCTGAAGACCGGCTCGGCATCAACGTTGACCGTTGCCAACGGCGTGAAGCAGGCCATGGCGGCTGTCCTGAAGACCGTCTCGGACAAACTGGTGGTGAAAGAGTTTATCGACCAGTCGATCTTTGTCCGCGCCGCCATTTCGGGGGTCGTTCGCGAAGGAATCATTGCCGCGTGTCTGACGGCGATCATGATCCTGCTGTTCCTGGGTTCGTGGCGGGGCACGATCATCATCGCCCTGTCGATCCCCTTGTCGATTCTGGTATCGCTGGCATGCCTCAGCGCGCTGGGCGAGACCATCAACCTGATGACGCTGGGCGGGCTCGCGCTCGCCGTGGGGATTTTGGTGGATGACGCGACGGTGGAACTGGAAAACGTGCACCGGCAGATGGCACTGGGCAAGCCGGTCGTCCAGGCGATTCTGGACGGCGCGCAGGAGATTGCGTTGCCGGCGTTCGTTTCCACGTTGTGCATCTGCATCGTGTTTGTTCCGATGTTTTTTTTGGCGGGAGTGGCGCGGTACTTGTTCGTGCCCCTCGCAGAAGCGGTGGTGTTTGCCATGCTGGCCAGCTACGCACTCTCGCGCACACTGGTGCCGACGTTGGTGATGTGGTTTTACCGCCATCACGCGTATCATGGGCACGCTGCGGACCCCGAAACAGCGCCAGCGTGGATGCGACCGTTTGTCCGGTTGCAGGACCGGTTTGAGAACGGATTTGACCGGTTCCGCGAGGGATACCGCGCGTTACTCGGGGCCATCTTCGAACATCGCCGGGCCTTTGTGGCGGTGTTCCTGGCGTTTTGCGTTGGATCGTGCCTGCTCATTCCAACGCTGGGCCAGAATTTCTTTCCCTCGGTCGACGCCGGAACATTTCGATTGCATGTGCGGGCACGCAGCGGAACACGCATCGAGGAGACCGCCGGGTTCATTGACCAGGTCGAGGCCGCGATTCGGCGCGAGATCCCGCCGGAGGAGCTCCATGGAATGCTCGACAACATCGGCCTGCCAAACTCGAGCATCAACCTCAGCTATAGCGATAGCGGCGTGTCCGGGCCGTCGGACGCGGATATTCTGGTCTCCCTGAACAAGGGCCATCGTCCCACAGCCGGCTACGTGCGGAAGTTGCGGCTGGCGTTGAATCGCGAGTTTCCCGGCACGACGTTTTACTTCCTGCCGGCGGATATCGTCAGTCAGACGATCAATTTCGGGTTGCCGGCGCCGTTCGACATTCAGGTCGTTGGTCGCGATCAAGCTCGCAATCGTGAAGTCGCCGTTCGGCTGGCCTCCCGAATTCGGGATGTTCCCGGTGCCGTGGACGTGCGCGTACAGCAGCCCAACGACCGGCCGAAGCTGGAGTTTGCCATCGCCCGCGACAAAGCGTCGGAGATCGGCCTCACCGAGCGCGATGTCGCGAACTCGGTCCTGCTCAACCTCAGCGGGAGCAGTCAGGTGGCGCCATCGTACTGGGTCAATTTCGGCGTGGGCATCCAGTATCTGGTGAACATCCGTGTGCCGGAGTACCGGATGGATTCGCTGCGGGCGCTCAACTCCATGCCGGTGAGCGCGAGCCAGCCGGGCGCCGGCAACGGCCAACTGCTGGTGAATGTGGCCTCATTCGAACGCACCAATGGGGCGCCCCTGATTTCACATTATAATGTGATGCCCGTGATCGATGTGTTCGGCGGAGTGAGCGGGCGCGATTTGGGCGGGGTGCTGCGAGACATCCAACCGCTGATCAAACAGGCGGAAAAGGAATTGCCACGTGGGAGCTCGATCCTGATCCGGGGCCAGGCGGAAACCATGCGCTCCAGCTTTATCGGCTTGTCCGTCGGTCTGGTGATGGCCATCGCGCTCATTTACCTGCTGTTGGTGGTCAACTTCCAGAGTTGGCTCGACCCGTTCATCATCATCACGGCGTTGCCGGGCGCTCTGGCCGGGGTGGTCTGGGCATTGCACCTGACCATCACGACGGCCAGCGTACCGTCGCTGATGGGCGCGATCATGAGCCTGGGGGTCGCGACGGCCAATTCCGTCCTCGTAGTGACGTTTGCGCGAAACCACTTGCATGAGGGCATGGACCCGTTACGCGCGGCCTGGGAAGCCGGTGTCGGCCGGTTGCGGCCGGTGCTGATGACGGCGCTGGCCATGATCATCGGGATGTTGCCCATGGCGCTGGGTCTCGGCGAAGGCGGCGAGCAGAATGCGCCCCTGGGCCGCGCCGTGATTGGGGGCCTGGTGGTGGCCACGGTGGCCACGTTGTTTTTCGTCCCGGTAGTATTCAGCTTATTGCACCGTCATGCAGAAGCGCCGAACCCGGCCGATTCCGATGCGGCGCTGCATCCTCACGACGCGTTGCCGTCCACTGTACATACATCAGCATAAGGAACGTTGTTATGAACTCGCTTGAAAACAGAAGCACGCCGTCCATGGAAAACAACGAGGCCCGGTCCTCGCCGGTCGCCACGCTCGGCAAACCGCCGGCGTCGCCGGTCAATCTTTCCCGGCTGGCAACCATCCTGGCGGTGCTGGTGGTGATCGGGTTGCTGGCGGGGTTTCTCCCCCGCTGGCATCAGCGGAATGTGTTGCGAGCAGATACGCTCGAACTTGCCACCCCGACCGTGGCGATTGTGGAGGCCAAACTCAGCCCGGTTGCGGACGGACTGGTGCTGCCCGCGGAAGTGAAGCCGCTGCTGGAAGCGCCGATTTTTTCCCGTGCCAACGGCTACCTGAAGCGCTGGCTCGTGGACATCGGGGCGCACGTGGAGGCCGGCCAGTTGCTGGCCGAGGTGGACACGCCCGAACTGGACCAGCAGCTCGAACAGGCACGCGCCCAGCTTGCGGAATCGGAAGCGGCCCTGGCGCTGGCGAAGACCACCGCGGAACGCTGGGCCGACCTGTTGAAGACGGCCAGCGTGAGCGAGCAGGAAACCGCCGAGAAGCAGGCGGACTACAAACTCAAGACGGCGACGGTCGAGGCTGACCGGGCCAACGTCCATCGGTTGGAGCAACTGCAATCCTTCGAGCGCATCACCGCCCCGTTTGCGGGCACGATCACCATCCGCAATACGGATGTTGGCGACCTCATCACGGCGGGCAGCGGCAGGGAATTGTTCCATCTGGCACAGACGCAGACGTTGCGCGTGTACGTGCGCGTGCCCCAGGGCGCCGCCCGCGGTATCAGCCCCGGGCAATCGGCCGAACTAATCATTCCCGAGATTCCGGGAAAGAAGTTTCTGGCCACGGTGACGAACACGTCGGGGGCCATGGCGACGGATTCGCGCACGTTGTTGACGGAGCTGCAGGTGGACAACTCGCGGGGCGAAATTCTGCCGG
>Ga0335081_10017294_pt1 | contig 11674 bp, 9 predicted proteins | sample Lox_Sample_35_FD_206713 | JGI IMG/M metagenome (GOLD analysis project Ga0335081, IMG submission 206713) | Soil microbial communities from Loxahatchee National Wildlife Refuge, Florida, United States - Lox_Sample_3.5 | ecosystem: Environmental > Terrestrial > Soil > Wetlands | place: USA: Florida... | reverse complement strand
GCTCGATTTCATCGAAGATGGCAGATCGTTCGCGATGGCGGATTTCGATCACGACGGGCGGCAGGAGATATTCCTCAAGAATCGCAACGCACCTCAACTGCGAGTCCTCAAGAATACGATTGAAGATTTACCTCCCGCTATTTCATTTCGCCTGCGCGGAACGAAGAGCAATCGCGATGCGATCGGAGCAGCCATCACGGTCGATACAGGATCGATGCGGCAAACACGCATGCTGCAGGCGGGCTCGGCGTTCTTATCCCAACATAGCAAGGACCTGTTCTTCGGGCTTGGCGCAGCGAAGGAGACGGTGAGCGCATCCATTCGTTGGCCCAGCGGTTTGGTTCAGGAACTTCGCGACCTTCCCGTCAATCACAGAGTCTCAGTGGAAGAGGGAAGTGCGCCATGGCGTGTTGAGCCCTTTCGGCCGCGGTCACGCAGGATTGACAGTGTTGCTCCTCAGTCGTCATCTGAGATCTTGCCCGACAAAGTCGAAACTTGGCTACTGGCACCGGTTGCCGCGCCGCAGTTTGCGCTCCCCGATCTCTTGGGTCAAAAGCGAACGCTTATCAGCTTGCGAGGGAAGCCGGTTCTGCTGCATTTCTGGACGACCCATTCCCAGGACGCTGGGGACGAGCTTACCTCTCTCCAAAAAGGGCATACGAACTGGGCGACTAGGGGATTACAGATCGTTTCTCTCAACGTGGATACCCCTGAGTCCCTTGATCGGGTGCGGGCGCTGGCCCACTCGCGCCAGGTTTCCTTCCCGGTCGCGCACGCCTCCGACGAGGTTAGCGCTGTCTACAACATTCTGTTCCGCCAATTGTTCGATCGCCACCGCGATCTACCGCTACCGACTTCGTTCCTGCTCAATTCGAATGGAGAGATCGTCAAGATCTACCAGGGACGGATCGATCCTGACCATGTGGGTCACGATTCTCAAGACATCCCGCGAACCGACGAGGAGCGGCTGGCCCGCGCATTGCCGTTTCCTAGCGTCAATGGATCTCTGGAATTTGGTCGCAACAATTTGTCGTTCGGTGCGTTGTTTTTTCAGCGCGGCTACCTGGAGCAGGCGGAGCAGTTTTTCCAGCAGGCTTACCGGGAAGACCCAACCAGCGCGGAATCGCTCTATGGCATCGGCAGCGTGTATCTGAATCAAAACAGGCATGCCGACGCTCGCGATGTATTCGAGCGGACCGTGAAGGCGCAAGCCAGCTATCCGGATACGTTGCCCGATGCGTGGAATAATCTCGGTGTGATTGCGACGCGGGAAGGGCGCATTGCAGAATCGATCGCCTATTTCCAGAAGGCGCTTGAATTAAGCCCTCATCATCTGGTTTCTCTGGACAATCTCGGCAACGCCTATCGTTCTCTAAAGCGCTGGGACGATGCGCGCGGAGTGTTCGAAAGCGCGCTCGCGATTTCGCCGGACGATCCTGAAGCAAACTACGGTTTGGGAATGGTGTACGCGCAGAACGACGATTCGGAGAAGGCTTACGAATATTTGCAACGCGCTCTTAAGGCACGACCGAATTATCCCGAGGCGCTCAATAATCTTGGAGTGCTCTATCTGGTGACGCGGAGGCGCGATCAGGCGGTGCAGAGTTTTGAGCAATGCATCCGCGTGGCCCCATCATTCGACCAGGCATATTTAAATCTCGCCCGGGTGTATGCGCTCGAAGGCGCGCGGGACAAGGCTCGAGACCTGCTGAACGAATTGCTCAAACAGCATCCGGATCACGCACAGGCAAAACAGATGCTGCAACAACTGCAGCAATAGCTAGGGCTTTGGCGTCGGCGCGGTCAGCAAGTCCACGAACATTTTGTAGAACCGATTGACGTCGAGATCAACTTGCACCTCAACCGGAGGCCCAACGTTCGCGGGCTTGTCCGGCCCGGTCCAACTCAGCGTGTCGCCGTATCCTGCGCCGCGGTTCAGATCGATGTCCATATATCGCGTATCTTTTGCGGTGATGATCGTGGGATCGATCCATGCCGCGGCCGCGAGTTCATCCCAAAGATAGTTGTATTTTCCAAACAGACGGCCGTAGGTGCCGATGTACTTAGCGGCCGGGGTGCTTCCCGTCTTCACGCGGTCGATCAGATCCTGCGTCAGCCGCGTCTTCACCGAGATATCGACGGTGGTGCAGACAATCTTCTTCCACGGCGCGCGCAGCGTAATGTGCGCGGCTTCCGGATCAAACCAGAGATTGAATTCGTGGCGTGGCGTGTTCGCGAACTCGGGGTCGTCGGTTACTGGATTCAGACTTCCGCCCATGAAGATTAATTCTTTCGCCAGGCTTGCGAATTCCGGATCGATGGAGATCGCCAGGGCAAGGTTCGTCATCGGCCCGCCAGCGTAGATCGTAACCTCGTGCGGATACTTGCGCACCATACGGACGAGAAAGTGCGCGGCATCCTCGTCCAGCGGCGCAGTCTTGGGCAAGCCCTCCGGCATTTTGCCAAGCTGGTCCGGAGGATGGTAAAGACGCGGCGTCCACGCTCCGACCCAGGGCACGGAACCGAATTCCTGCTCCCACAATTCAGTTCCTTCTTTCGTTCGCACCAGCGGATACTCCGCGCCTGCTGCGACCGGAATGTCGGTCCGCCCAACTAACTCCAACATACGAAGTGTGTGAGCGACTTCGTCTTTGAGCCAGGCGTCGCCGGTAACGACGGTGATGCCAAGAACCTGCGTTTGCGGAGACTGGATCAGCATGAGCATCGACTGCTGATCGGTTCCGGCCGGTCCGGCGGCATCCTGATCAATGATGATTTTTCGTTTCGCAGCCTGCTGCCCGAACAGAAGACAACCCCAACCCATCAGCAAGAGGATGGGCCACAGTTTTTTCATGAGAGGTCCCGCCCTGACTCGAATTTTATGTAGCGGAGAGATTCTATGCGCTCGCCTCGCGCTCCGCAAAGAACGCTGGAACGGCATACCCAGCCGTTCATTGCGACCGTGGTCTCCACAAAGATAGAATGCCCGAAAGGATTGCGAGAACTAATCTCATTGCGGGTTGATCACCATTTTGCGTCCGTTCGAAGTTTTCTGCGGCTCTGCGTCGGTGTTTTGTTTGTCACTTTGCCTCTGTCTCTCGTGGGCCAGGGCGGTCCTCTCGCCTCTTCGTCTCTTCGCGGAATCGTTCGAGATGCACAGGGCCAACCGGTGCCGTTCGCAACGGTACGCCTCGGCGGCGTGGTCAGATTGGTTGTTTCCGCGGATCCCACCGGCCACTACAGCTTTGCGATTCTCGGGGCCGGAAGTTACCAGGTAACTGCGGAAAGCCCCACGACTCATGCCAAAAGGGAATTTTCAGTCACCATCGCCCGCGATGAGGCAAAGACACTGGATCTCACTCTCGGATCTCCCAGCGATACCTCCACTCCCGTGAGCGATTCACCTTCGTTTTATGACGAACCGAAATTCACAGTCTCTGGCGTGACCGACACCACGAATCTCGGAGGGCACGGTTCCGACACCATCGTGCACGCTCGCGATTCGTTGGCGAAGCAGGCCGTCTCTCTTAGAAAAGACGGTAATAACGAGCCGCAAGTGCCGACCCAGGCTGCGGAAAACGAACTACGAGCGAGACTAGAGAAGGAGACGGCGAACGCCGACCTGCATCACCAACTTGCAGATCTTGAGGAACGTCTCGGTCAATCCCTTGATGCGGTTCGCGAATATCAGCGTGCGGCCGAACTGAATCCGACGGAATCGTACTTTTTCGACTGGGGATCGGAGTTGCTGCTGCATCATGCCCCGGAGCCCGCGGCACAGGTATTCGGCAAGGGCGACCGACTTTTTCCCAAGTCGGAGCGCATGCTGATCGGATGGGGCGCGGCTTTGTTCGCACGTGGGTCCGATGAGGAAGCAGTGCAGAAGTTTTGTGCCGCGTCGGACCTGAACCCGTCCGAATCAATGCCTTATGTGTTTCTCGGTAGATTGCTCAGCAGTCTGATAATCCTGCCCGATGAACTGGTTGAGCACTTGCATCGTTTCTACAATCTTCATCCTGACAACGCGTATGCGAACTACTATTACGCCGTTGGCCTGTGGAGACAACCTACGATGTGGGGGAGGGACATCGGGGAGATCGAAGCTTTGCTGGAAAAGGCAGTCCGACTGGATCCGCAGTTTGCCGCCGCTTATCTGGAATTGGGCATCGTGCAGTTTGCCACTGAATATGGAAGCCTCCCTGATTACCGAGAGGCAATCTCGGATTATCAGAAGGCGATCGAAGCCGACCCGAAAATGGCGGAGGCACACTACCGATTAGCGCAGATCTACCGTGTGCTCGGACAGAAAGCAGAGGCGAAGGCGGAAATCGACATTTACCAACGGCTGGCCACGCAATCGGCTCTGGAAACACACACAGAACGCCACCAAATTCAACAATTCGTCTACACGCTGCGCGACCAAAACCCGCCAGCCAAGCCGTGAGGCAGCGAATGCCACTTGCCTGTCGGATTTCTCCGTGTATAATCCGCCCCGTGGATCTGTGGGATGGCTCATCCCGAAAACTAAACCCTGCGAGGAACCATGTCTGAAACGCAACAAGATCATTCCGCGAGTCGTACGGCCACGTTCTTTGTCTTTGTTTTTCTGGCTGCGGCGATCGTCGAAATTCTGATCGCCAACTTCGCCAAATAAGCTCTGCCCAACCCGGTTTGAGCAGCCCTTTCCATCCGGCCTTCCGAAATCGGTTCGGAGCCTTGGCCCGTCCCGTGCCCGGCTCCGTTCCCGTTTCCGCTGTGTTACACTTCTTGATTCATACTTGATCCCAGCAGCAGGCAGGATTGCCGATCCGCACATGCTTTTTTCCAAAGAATATGTGGGCTACCTCGCCCGCGAAGTCACTAAGAAACTGATCGCAGGCAAGTTCATCGAGGCGTCGGGAGTTCCCGCCGTGACCGAGCGTGTGAACGCCGCACTGGTCGACGAACTCACCCTGGAAGACCGTATCAACGACGAAGTCCGCGTCATCCTCGAAGCCTACTCCGAAGAAATGCGCAAAACCGGCGCCAACTACCAGGAGATGTTCCGCAAGGTAAAGAGCGAACTGGTGCGCAAATACAAGGCGGTGCTGTGAGACTGAGCCGCGACAAAGTCAACGTGCTGGCCCGCGCGGTCGCCGATGCGCTCAAGCAGATCGATGACGTCGAATTCATCGAAGATCCCAACACGATCCGCCAGGAAACGCGCAAGATCCTCGAAGATCTATTGAACCAGGAAGAGAGGATCGACGCCGCTGCCAAGCAGAAAATCGAGAGCCAGAAGCGCACCATCCTCGAAGGCTCGCAGGAGTGGGACATCCTCTACCGCAAGTACTACAACGAGGAAGTAAAGAAGCTCGGGGTTTAGACGAACGAAGTTCTCTGCGAGGCGGCTCACGAGCCGCCTTTTCATTTGGTCTTCGCTATCGGGGCGGCGCTAGATCGATCGAGGTCAGATTGCGCTCCCATCTAGCCGGGCGCTTGTCCTCACTCGCCACCAGCTTGAGAGGACCATCATGCTCATCGAGCGGTTAATGTCTGGGCTGATGCTCCGCCCAGAATCACGAGCACAGACGCGCAAACCACAAATGCTCTCGATGCTTTCATGGCCAAAAGCATAGCGCCGCCAACTCTCCGTGTCAGTATCATTATCGTTGGACGGGAATGTGCAGATTAGCGAGATCAAACGCACGGTGAAAGAGTCGGCAGCGAAAGCCGGCTTCGACCTCGTGGGCATTGCGCCCGCGGCCGACTCGCAAGAACTGCAGCATTTCCCCGAATGGATTGCGGCAGGGCGTGCGGGCGAAATGAAGTATATGGAGTCGCGCGACGAGAACGGCGACCTGAAGCGAGCGTCGCTGGCACGGGTGGCTCCCTGGGCGCGCAGTGTGATCGTTTGCGCCATCAACTACAACACTGCCCATCCGTATTCGACCCAGGTGAAGGATTCCAGCCGCGGGTGGGTTTCCCGCTACGCTTGGAGCCGCGAAGACTACCACGACGCCGTGTTGCGACGTCTGAAACAAGTGGAGCAGGCGTTGTGGGGAGGCAATACCTGTCCTCCTAATTTGACGACCAGAAGCTATGTGGACACCGGTCCGATCGTCGAGCGAGTCTTCGCGAAATATGCCGGCGTGGGATGGATTGGAAAAAACACGTGCATCATCAACCAGCAAAAGGGCTCGTGGCTGTTTCTCGGTGTCATTCTGACATCTCTCGACTTGGAGCCTGATTTCCCGGCCCCCGACCGCTGCGGTACCTGCACGCGCTGCATCGACGCCTGCCCGACCGACGCTATTCTTGCTCCTTACGAGCTCGATTCCAACAAGTGCATCTCATATCTGACCATCGAAAAACGGGGGGGCATCCCGGAGGAGTTGCGGGAAGGGATGGGCCAGCACGTCTTCGGCTGTGACATTTGCCAGGACGTTTGCCCCTGGAATCGCAAGGCTCCTGCATCACACGAGGAGGAATTTCAAGCTCGCCAAGGATTGTTCAACCCCGCGCTTGCATGGCTTGCGGAAATGTCCGTCGAGGAATTCAGGGAGACTTTCCGCAGATCCCCTATCCGCCGGGCCAAGCGCAATGGACTGCGTCGTAACGCGGCCATCGCCATGGGCAACAGCGGAAATCGAGAGTTCCTCCCGATTCTCGAACGAATGTCCGCGGATGAAGACGGGACCGTGGCGGACGCCGCCCGATGGGCGAAAAACCGGCTCATCCCTTAGAATGGCCATAGCAGTACTTAGACCGTCTCCGCTCGAACGCCTGCCGGATCTCCGAGTGCGTTGATGTTGCACGCGGCATTGACTGTTTGTTTGCTTTCTGTTCTCCGGGAAAAACACGAACAGTCTAGGTGGATTTTGTCTGAACTTCCGTAACTGGTCTTCCAGTTAAACAGCAACTAATCTTTCGCTAAAGGGTTAATACAAGGCAGGTTAGGTTGCCGTTGTGGGGTAACTATGCGTTCACGCTACATCCAGCCATTGCAGCGCATGAGGATTTCATTTGTTCTCATGCTGGTGGTCTGCGCCTCGTTCGCGAGCGCGTCTTCGGCTACACTGCTGCTGGAAGAGCCTTACGGCAAGCTTGGTTTCTTCACCGCGACAGGTCACGCCGCGGTGTACCTGTCCGGAGTCTGTGCCGATGGGCCCGTTCACCTGCGCAAATGCGAACCGGGTGAGACTGGGGTAGTGATCAGCCGCTACGATGGGGTTGGAAAGTATGACTGGGTCGCGATCCCGTTGATTCCGTATCTGTACGCGGTCGAACGCCCCGAAGATGTGCCCCTGTTTGCTGACGCGAAGATGGTTGCCTTTCTGCGCGATCACTATCGCCGCAAATATCTGGAAGAAGTGGCGCCTGACCGGAAAGACGGCGGCACACCCGGTGGAAACTGGTACGAACTCGTTGGAACGTCCTATGATCGAACGGTCTACGGTTTCGATATCGAGACGACGCCCGCGAAAGATCAGGCACTCATCGACCAGCTGAATGAGTCGCCCAACCGTTCTCATTTCCGCACGGTGTCGAAAAACTGCGCTGACTTCGCGAAAGATATCATCAACTTCTACTACCCGAAGGCCTTGCATCGGAGCGTGGTGGCGGATGTAGGTATCACCACTCCGAAGCAAATGGCGAGGACGCTCATAAAATACAGCGCCCATCATCCAGAGATTCAGTTTTCGCGCCTGATCATCGCGCAGGTGCCGGGCAGCATGCCGCGCAGTTCGACGGTACACGGCGTGGTGGAATCATTTTTTAAGTCAAAAAAATACATTGTGCCCAGCGCCATTGCGAGCCCCATTTTCGCCGGATGCGTCGCTGCCGTGTACGTCGGTACCGGCGCTGGACGGTTCGAGCCCGGGCGCGATGCCATGGTCTTCGTCGTTGGCGGGAGTCCGGAGCCACCGCTGGATCGTGAGGACCGGCGGGCTTATCAACTGGAATTGCAGCATCTGCTGGCCAATACGTATCCAGCTAAACCGAGCGTCGATCATGCGTGGGAGAAACTTCAGTCGCAAGCCATCGAGACATTCGATGATGAGGGTCATCCCGTGCTGCAGGTCAGGGCTGGGGAAGACTTTGTCAGGGTTGGCCTAACCCCAGGAACTGTGCTCGATGGCAGCGCACCTCCGCAGTTAGTGCGTGAGCTGCTTGAGGCGCGGTTGCAGTCGGAACTTCGCCGCAAATCGGCCTCTCTACTGACGGAAAGCGAAATCACCCGCGACTGGAATCTGTTACAGCAAACCATGGACGAGTCGCACACATCGAATCGCGCTCAACTGCGTTCCGAGAGCATTCGCGGCAGCGCTCCGTAAATTCCGGTTTGCTGAAGAAATTGAAAGTCAGCTGAAAAGCAAAAGCCGCGCTGCCCAGCGCGGCTTTCCACTGTAGTGGATAATTCCTTACGGTTCCTGCGGAGGATGTGGCGGCATGCCCGAACCCGGTACCGGCGGTTGCCCTGGTTGCTGCATCTGCTGTAATTGCATTTGACGCTGCTGCATCTCTTGCAGCATCTGTTGCGGAGTTTTTACACCCGGCTGATCGCCCTGCGGTTGCTGCTGTTCCGCATCAGCCGCGGCCTGATCAGGATTCTCGTCGGGAGCATTTTCTTCAGGCTGGTCCCCATTCTGATCGTCAGCCATCTCCTGCGGCGGAGGCGCCATGTTGGGCTGCTGCACCATGGGTTGTGGCTGTTGCATCGGCTGTTGTTGGGCAAGACTGACACCACCGGGAGAAGTCTCCGCAGCCGACTTGGCGACCAGCACAACGCGCGTCAGCAGCGAGGAATCCTCGGGCGAACCCAACAGCACATAATTGAAGCGCGATCCGTTCAGCAACTCGGCCATCACGTCCCGGGCCGGGCCCGGTCCCAGCCGAGTCACGACCCGGTCCGTGGCCTGAGGCACTTCAATGTCGGCTCCGGTCTGTTTCTTGACTGCCCGAAGAATGTCTCCCAAAGTCGAGTTGGGAGCCACAATGGTTAATTGTCCGTTTTGATAGCTGACTTGTGGCGGCACGGCGGCAATCGAATCCAGCGGCATCTGCTGGATGGGCCCGGTTGGGCCGGATGGCAGCGGTGGAGGCGGTGGCGTCGGTTTCTTCTTATGCTGGGTCGCAGCCTGAGCAGAGAGCGCGGTTGCCAGGCACAGTCCTGCGATCCCGGCAAATCTGGTGAGTTCCGATCTCATGCTCATAACTGCTCCTTCAGGGAATTTCAAACGGGGGACAGCGCAGACCACCTTTGCGTAGATTCTAGCACCGTCAGAGTCGCTAAAGGCGGACCATCTTCCCGACAGTTAGAACGGTCCTAAACTACTCTCTTGCAGGATATTGCGCTATGGCACGATCCGGTGGCCGTTCCCTAAGTCGATTCCAGTCAACCATTTCGGGCGGCGTACAATCCAATGAAAGGCCTTGTGTGGCCGCAACCCAGTCTGAAACGAAGGTGGAAACAGTGATGCGCCCACAGATCTCCGCTCGGCTCATGATGTTAGCGATGCTTGTCTGCACCGCTCTTCATTCCACTGCCCAAACTTGCCAGGCATCGGCCGAACTCGACGATGCCACCCGCACGGCAATGACTGCCACAGGCCAACGCTACTATGCCATGGCGGCGTCTGGCGATATCGCATCGATGCGCCAAAATGCGATTCCAAGCTTGGCCGCGGATTTTTCAAACGTTGAGGGTCCTGTCAAATACCGCCAGTCGGATCTTGCGGCGGCCCAGCCCGCTGTGAAAAACATTTTCTTGTTGGAGGAGCAGGGCGTCGCTCCTGATCCCCACGCAGAATTTTTGTGTGGGGTCTTCAACAAGAACGGACTGACTGCTACAGGTGCCGCTTTCTACCTCGACAATTTGCCGCCCGGAAAATACGGCATTGTTTTGATTGAGGCTACGTCTTCGAAGGGGCGAATTAACTTCTCAGAGATCCTGCAGCTTACGGGAACTGACTGGAAATTAGGCGGACTTTACATCAAGGCGGAGCAGGTCAACGGGCACGACGGCAACTGGTTTGCAAACCAGGCTCGTGATTACAAGGCGAAAGGGCAAATCCACAACGCCTGGCTTTATTACCAGGAAGCTCGGGATCTTCTCTCGCCGTTGCCTTTCATGTCGACTCTCGCCACAGACAAAATGTTTGACGAGTCTCAAAACCTCCTGCCACCGGATTTCCCCTACGAAGGCAAACAGGTCGATCTTGCCGTCTCAGGGGTGACTTATAAGCTGATTTCCGTTTACCCCGCGGTTGTGGGCAACGACCTGGATGTGTACGTGAAGTATCAGGCTGCCGCCGATGTCACCAACACAAGCTTGTCGTTCCAGAACAATATGGCTGTGATCCACGGAATCCTGGCGAAATACCCCGAGTTTCGGGATGCCTTCGTGGGCTTTGGCGTTCGCGCCATCGACCCAAACGGCCACGATTACAACACGCTGTTGGCGATGAAAGACATCAAGTAGACAGTTCGGGGTGCGACGTGAGTTCTTCCAGCACACATTCTTTCGGACTCTTGTCGTCTCGTAGTCCGAGAAATACCGGTGCTCGCAATTTGGGACCACTGCCTTCGGACGTGCCATCCGTCCACTCCGCATATTCGATGGCGGCGACCAGTTCTGGTTTGACCCATGTCACTTTCCGCAGCGCTTCCACTTCGCCGTAGAACGGATTCTGTTTCGTTTCGCGCGCCTTGAGAATTTTTGAAATCTCGGTCAGCGATTTCTGATCGAAGCCGCTGCCCGCCTGTCCCACGTGAATCAGCCGCTTCTGCTTGTCGTACAGTCCCAGGACGATCGACCCGAAATGTGCGCGGCTGCCCTCGGGTTCTGTGTACCCGCCAATGACGCATTCGATCTGATGGCGAATCTTGATCTTCAGCCACTCCCGGCTGCGTTTTTCCTCGTAACAACTATTTCGCCTTTTCGCGAGAATTCCTTCCAGTTTTCGCTGCTTCGCAATCTCGAACAACGCCTTGCCCTGCGCTTCGTAGTGATCGGAATAGCGCAGCACGTCGTCGGTCTTGAGAATTGATTTCAACTTTTCTTTCCGCTCCTCGAGCGGCATGCGACGCCAATCGCATCCATCGAGATAGATCAGGTCGAAGGCGTAATACAGCACCGGCACGTCGGCGCGCGCCGCTGCCCGCTTGCCGGGTGCGCGAAAACCCGTGCGTTGCTGCATCAGGCTGAACGATGGCCGGCCTTCTTCGTCGAGCGCGACTACTTCGCCGTCAAGAATGGCGTCCTTCGCCTCGATGAATTTCGCGAGATCGTGCAATTCCGGGTAGCGGGCTGTGAGTTCATTCTGATTGCGCGACACCAGCCGTACCTTGCCACGGTCGATGAAAGCGACGGCGCGGTATCCATCCCACTTGATCTCAAACAGCCAGTTGTCGTCGTTGAATGCTTCTTCCACGGATTCCGCGAGCATGGGATGGATTGCTGTCGGCATCGGCCGCTTGACTGGCTGGGAAACGTTAGATGACGGTCGAGAAAACGCAACCGCCGAGCTCGCAGAGGACGCCGAGGATTTAGGGGACTTATCTTTTTTGGCTTCGGCTTTGGATTCTGCAGAGTTCTTTTTCCCTGCGCCATTTGCCGGAGTAGAACGTTCCGCTTTTACGGAAACTTTTTGTTTTGACTCCTCTGCGCCCTCAGCGGCCTTGGTCTGAT
>Ga0335081_10017293_pt1 | contig 11674 bp, 11 predicted proteins | sample Lox_Sample_35_FD_206713 | JGI IMG/M metagenome (GOLD analysis project Ga0335081, IMG submission 206713) | Soil microbial communities from Loxahatchee National Wildlife Refuge, Florida, United States - Lox_Sample_3.5 | ecosystem: Environmental > Terrestrial > Soil > Wetlands | place: USA... | reverse complement strand
GGCAAACCCGTGGTAGTCGATCCCAAAGGGCGGGATTTCCGCCGCTATAACGGCGCCACCGTGATCAAGCCCAACCTGAAGGAATTGAGCGAGGCCACGGGACTGCCGGCAGCTACCGCGGCAGCACGGGAGGAAGCAGCACACAGGTTGCTGGCGGAAACCGACACCGGGCACCTGTTGATAACCTGCGGCTCTGACGGCATGCTGCTGGCATCGCGCTCCGGCAGTATGCGGCAATTCCCGGCGCTGGCGCGCGAGGTTTTCGACGTTTCGGGCGCCGGCGATACTGTCGCGGCAGTGCTCGCCGCCGCCCTTGGCTCCGGCGCGCAGATTGAAGAGGCGGCCGAGGTGGCCAACCTCGCAGCCGGAATCGTGGTGGGCAAACGCGGCACGGCAGTGGTCACGCCACCGGAAATCGTGCACGAAATTCAGCACCGCTCGGTAATCACCGCCGGTGAAAAGGTGCTGCGCACGGAAGAACTGTTGGAGCGGGCGAGCGAGTGGGAGCGCCGCGGTTACCGCATCGGGTTCACCAACGGCTGTTTCGATCTGTTGCATCCCGGGCATCTTTCGCTGCTTGAGACCGCCCGCGCGAAATGCGACCGCCTGGTGGTGGGGCTGAACAGCGACGCCTCGGCGGCGCGCCTGAAAGGACCTGGGCGTCCGGTGCAGGACGAGGTGGCGCGAGCCCTGGTGCTGGCCTCTTTGCGTTGTGTCGACGCGGTTGTCCTATACGACGAGGACACTCCGCTAGAGATCATCCGCCGGCTCCGACCTGGATTGCTGGTAAAAGGGCGAGACTATCAAGCGCACGAAGTGGTGGGAGCCGACCTGCTGCCGGCATGGAACGGGGAACTGCTGCTGGTGGATTTGGTCCCCGGGCATAGCACGGCGCGCACTGTGGCGCGCATGACAAATGCGGCGGGAAACGGACTGGAAGGGCCGCCGGAGCCTGATACAATTCTGAGGTGACGCGAGCCCGCGCGGTCTTGATCTGCCACGCGAGCGAGCCGTTGAATCGTTTCGGCCTGGCCCGGTGGATGGCTTCATTCCTGGACTTGGCCGCCATCGTCGAAATCCACGAACCGCCGGCGCGGTTGCGCAAACGCGTGGCGCGCGAATTCAAGCGCGTGGGGACGTGGCGATTTCTGGATGTGTTGGCCTTTCGCGCGTACAGCCGGGTGATGCTCCGCGCCCGCGACCGGGAGTGGGAAGAGCGGCTGCTGCGCACGCTGGAAGCGCGCTATCCGGAAATTCCCGCCACGACGCGCATTCTGGCGACGCCCAGTCCCAATAGCGCGGCGGCCGAACATCTGCTGCGCGAAGTACGGCCCGATCTGATGGTGGCGCGCTGCAAGAGCATTCTCAACGCCCGCATCTTCAAGCAGGCCTCGGTGGGAACGTTCGTCATGCATCCCGGCATATGCCCCGAGTATCGCAATGCCCACGGCTGCTTCTGGGCGATGGCCCGGCGCGATCTGGGCAACGTCGGGATGACGCTGCTCAAAATCGACGAGGGCGTGGATACCGGTCCGGTGTACGGCCATTACCGCGCGGATTTCGACGAGGTTGCCGAGACGCACAATATGGTTCAAAACCGGGTGGTGTTCGACAACCTGGATGAGCTGCGGGTGAAGTTCGAAGAGATTCTGGCGGGCACGGCGCGGACCCTCGACACCCGCGGCCGGCCTTCGCGCGCCTGGGGGCAGCCATGGCTCAGCAGTTACTTGCGGTGGAAGCGCGCGGCACGCGCAGCCAAGCCATGACAGCCATGCGAACCACCGCGCTGCTCTACCATGACATTGTGCCGCGCCTCCGCTATGAAGCCAGCGGCTTTCAGGGGGCCGACGCCGACATCTACAAGCTGGACTGTGACGAATTCCGCCGCCACATGCGGAGAATCGCGGCCGGCTCTGGGCCGCGGCCGCAGATTATCACGGATACGGATGGGAGCGAAGGCGAACGGCGCCTCCTGTTGACTTTCGACGATGGCGGCGTCAGTGCCATCGAGCACGCCGCCGGCATCCTGGCGGAATTCAACTGGCCTGGACATTTTTTCGTCACCACCGGCCGCATCGGTACCGCGGGGTTTCTGGACGAACAGCAGGTGCGCGTTCTGCGGCGCGCCGGGCACGCGATCGGCAGCCATTCGTCGACCCACCCACTGCGCATGGCGGCATTGAGCGCCGCACAGTTGGACCGGGAATGGAGCGAGAGCGTGGCGCGGCTCGAAGACATCCTGGGCGAACCGGTGGCCATGGCTTCGATTCCCGGTGGCTACTACAGCCGGGCGGTGGCATCGGCGGCGGCCCAGGCTGGAGTTCGCCTGCTGTTCACTTCCGAGCCGGTTACCCGGACGGCTACGGTGGATGGCTGCCTCGTGGTGGGCCGTTTTTCCGTGCAACAGGGCGTTTCGGAAGATTGGGTAGCCGCCGTGGTCGCTGACCACCTGCTCCCGCGAGCGGGGCGCTATGTTGCCTGGAACGGCAAGAAACTGCTGAAAGCCGCCGGCGGCACCGCGTGGCTGGCCGCACGCAAGGCCATCCTGGCTCGCCGGGCCGGGCGATAACTTGGTTTGGCGATGTACACTGTTTTCGTGTTACACTGAGCCTGTGGCGAAAAACGTAACCATCAGGATCTCCGACGAGACGGCGCTTTGGGCGCGGCGTAAGGCGGCGGAGGAGAATACGTCACTGTCACGGCTGGTCGCTGAAATGTTAGAACGCCAGATGCGGTTGACTGATGAATACTGGCGGGCTTTCGATCACTGGAAGTCGAACCAACCGCTAGCCGCCGGCGGAGCCGCGGGACGCCTCAGCCGTGAGGAAGTCCATGAGCGCCGGTGACGGGTTCTTTGTCGATTCGAATCTTCTTCTGTACTACATCGATCCCGTAGAACCGCAAAAGCGTGCACGTGCCGCAGATTGGCTGGAGGCTCTGTGGATGGCGGGAGCCGGCCGTCTGAGCTGGCAAGTGTTGCACGAATTCTACTGGAATTCCGTGAAGAAGATGCGTCTCTCGCCGGCCAGAGGACGGGAGATCGTGGAAGACCTCAGCCATTGGAAGCCGGTGGACACTTCGCTTGGTTTGGTGCAACAAGCCTGGCAATGGATGGATGTGGCGCAACTCTCGTATTGGGACGCTCTTATCCTGGCGGCGGCCGAGCGCTCCGGTGCCCGATACCTGCTCTCAGAAGACTTCCAAGGCGGGCGAGACTACGCAGGGGTTCATGTGCTGAATCCGTTCGATCATTCCCCCTCGGAATTCGCGTTTTGACAGGGTTTCCTAATTTCGTATGCGGTTGGGCACCATGCGCAGGCCGCTGGCGGATTCCTCGCCGGCCGCGCCCGCCTCATGGTATTCGGCGTCCTGGTTGACCCTCCAGGCATCCCACTGGCGGTTGCCCGCGATAATGTTTCGGGCGGTGAGCATGGCGGTCATCATGGCATGGTCCTGGTTATTGTATTTGTGCATGCCGTTGCGTCCCACCAGGTGCAGATTCGGATAGCGGCTTTCCAGCGTGCACCGCACCGTCTCCACGTGCGCGGCGTAATGGTCGTCGTACACCGGATAGGCTTTCTTCTGCCGGATCACGCAGCCGTCTTCCACGTCCGCGGCGCGCGCCAGGCCGATCTTTTCCAATTCCGATTTGGCAAGCTCGATCAAGCCTGCGTCCGGCATTGTCCAGAGGCCGTCGCCTTCGAAGCAAAAGTATTCCAGGCCGTAGCAGCAGAATGCCGGGTCAGGCACCATTTCGGGAGACCACGATTTGTAATTCTGAATGCGCCCCACCTTGACGCGCGGATCGTGGATGTAGATCCAGTTGTCGGGAAACAGGTTGCGGTCTTTCAGAATCAGCCCCACGGTGAGAAAGTCGCGGTAGCGCAGGGAACGGGCGGCGGCCAGCGCCTCTTCCGGCAGACCGGGCTCCAGAAAATTGCCCAGCTCGCGGATGGGGATGGAAGAGATCACATGCTCGCCGCGAAAACTCTCCCGCTCACCCGCCGCCGTGGTGGCGGCGACGGTCCATTCTTCCTCCACGGCCTCGTAGCGGCAGCCCGATACTCTTCTTCCCAGCCGCACCTGGCCGCCCAAGCGCCGGACCTCTTCGGCGCATCGGTCCCACATCATGCCCGGCCCGCGGCGCGGATAGCGGAACGTATCGATCAACGTCTTGACCACCGCCGACCGGTCTTTGGCAACGCGCTGCGGCAGTAAAGCGTTCTTAACCGCGGTAGCCAGGGACAGTCCTTTGATGCGCTGCGCCGCCCAGTCCGCCGAGATCTCTTTACAGCTCATGCCCCACACCTTTTCCGTGTAGGTTTTAAAAAAGATGCGGAACAGCCGCTTGCCGAAACGGTTGCTCACCCAGTCTTCGAACGATTTCTCGCTGGCGTGCGGACGCGCTTGTGCCCATAGATAGGAAAGCATGCACAGCGTGGATTCGAAAATCCCCAGCTTGCTCAGCGCATCGAAGGCTTTGAGGGGATAGGCGAAGAGTTTGCCGTTATAAAAGATTCGCGACGACCGCGGCCGGTTGAGCAGGTCGCCGCCCAGAATCTCGGTCCAGAAATCCTCCACTTCTTTCGATTTGGAGAAAAAACGATGGCCACCGATGTCGAAGTGAAAACCCTTATAGTGAACCGTGCGCGAGATGCCTCCCACGTACACCGGGTCGGCTTCCAGAACCTCAACCGGGATGCCTTGTTTCGATAGCAGGTAGGCGGCGGTTAAACCGGCTGGACCAGCCCCCAGAATCACCACACCCGAACCACGTTTAGACATCGGACATTTAGCCTTAACTCCGCGGCTGCTTCCACTTGCGGGCCTGCAAAGCTGCAGCCGTTATTGTACACTGAGTACCTGCAACTTTGCGTTTTGTAAGGCATTAACCTGGCTATATCTTTCGTGAAGCCGATTCCTGCGCAGCGCCACGCGGCGGTTCATTACGTCACGCCATTTTTGGTTTTTGTAGGCGTCATGGGGACGGAGCACGCCCTGGCGGTGCCGCCGCAGATTGGATATCCGGTACGGATAGGGCTTACGCTGCTGGCGCTGCTCGCGGTGTCGCGGCGCGAGGTAAAGTTGCGTCCGGCGAGCCCGCTCGCGAGCGTGGCAGTCGGGCTAGCCGTCTTTGCCGTTTGGATTGCTCCCGACGCGCTGGTGGGATACCGGCATTATTGGCTGTTCGAGAACTTTCTGACGGGCAAGGGGAGCGGCGCGCTGCCCGCGGATTTGCAGGGCAATCTCTGGTTCCTGCTGATTCGCGGCTCGGGATCGACATTGCTGGTGCCGGTCATTGAGGAATTGTTCTGGCGCGCCTGGCTCATGCGCTGGCTGATCGATCGCAATTTCCAGCATGTGGCGTTGGGAACCTACCTGCCCTCCGCGTTCTGGCTGACAGCGGTGCTGTTTGCTTCCGAGCACGGGTCGTACTGGGAAGTGGGGCTGGCAGCCGGCATTATCTACAACTGGTGGATGGTCCGCACCAGGAGCCTGGCCGATTGCATTCTGGCCCACGCCGTCACCAACGGCGCTCTGGCCATTTATGTGGTGTTCGCGGGAGCGTGGCAGTACTGGATGTAACCGGGTCAGGCCGCAGGCCGATAGAGTGGGTTCGGTTTCGCGGAATTGCCCAGTGCGTCCGAAGTATACTTAAAGCGCAGCGCCTAAAGACCTGGAAAGTTAGGATGAAAATCACCGAAGCGCTTAAGATTCTTCAGGCTGCCACGAGCCGTCCGGCCGATCTTACATACCAGGTTCTGCTGATTTGCGGATTCACGCCTTTGCACCTCGGTACCTTCCTCGCCGCGCATCTGCAGCAGCGGTTGGCGGACCGGAAGGTATCGGTCTCCACCGGGCTCTACGGAAATGTCGCCGGAACCCTGGAATCCTTGAAAGAAGTCCAAATACAGGCGGTGGCTCTTGCTCTTGAATGGCAAGATCTCGATCCACGTCTGGGGTTTCGCAGTGCCGGTGAATGGGGGCCTTCGGCACTGGCGGACATTCTGAACGTGGCGCGGACCATGCTGGATCGCATGGCCGCGGCAATCGGGAATGCTCCGGCGGGCGTACCGGTGGCCTGCTCGCTGCCCACGCTACCGCTGCCTCCGATGTTTCATACGCCCGGCTGGCAGATGGCGGAGGCGGAGCTGGAGCTGGAAAGAGTGCTCTTGGAATTTGCCGCGCAGTGTTCCAGACGCCAGGGCTTTTCGCTCGTCAACCGGCAGCGGCTGGCGGAGGAATCTCCGGCCGCGGCGCGGTTCGATTTCAAATCGGACCTCGCGACCGGCCTGCCTTATACGGTTCCGCATGCGGACCGGGTAGGCGCGGCTATCGCTCCGCTGCTGGCGCCGGCGGCCGCCAAAAAGGGCCTGATCACCGATCTCGATGACACGCTTTGGCATGGCCTGGTGGGGGAAATCGGGCCGGAAAACGTGACCTGGGACCTGGCGAGCCACCACCACCTGCATGGGCTGTATCAGAAATTGCTGGCGGCGTTTTCCGAAGAAGGCGTTTTAGTGGGCATTGCCAGCAAAAACGATCCGGCCATTGCGGGGCAGGCGTTCGCACGGCCGGACATGCTGCTGCCGATGGAACGCGTTTTCCCCGTGGAAGTGCACTGGAGCGCGAAATCGGGATCGGTGGAGCGGATTCTGCGGACGTGGAATATCGGCGCCGAAAGCGTGGTCTTCGTGGACGATAGTCCCATGGAGCTGGCCGAAGTGGCGGCGGCCCACCCGGGAATCGAATGCATCCCTTTTCCCGCCGATGACTCCGCCGCGGGATATCCGCTGCTGCGCCGCCTGCGCGACCTTTTCGGCAAACCGCGGCTGGCCGGGGAAGACGCCATTCGCCTGGAGAGCATCCGGCAGGGAGCGGCTTTTCAAAACGTCGCGCACGAGGGCGCTTCGGCGGAAGCGTTCTTGCGGCAGGCGGAGGCCACCATCACGCTGGATTTCGACCCGACATCGAGCGACCCGCGCACACTCGAGCTGGTCAACAAAACCAATCAGTTTAATTTGAACGGCGTCCGCTACACCGAGGCGGAATGGAGCGGCCGGCTGGCGAGGCCGGGCGCGCTGCTGCTGGCCGCCAGTTACCGCGACAAGTTTGGACCCTTAGGCAAAATTGCCGTCATTGAGGGCCAGCAAGAAAGCGGAACGCTGCGCATTGGAACGTGGGTGATGAGCTGCCGGGCATTCGCGCGCCGCATCGAGCACCAGTGCCTGAAGGCATTGTTTGAGCGCAGCGGGGCAGGGAAGATGGTGTTCGATTTTGTGCCCACTGCCAAAAACGGTCCCTTGCGCGAGTTTCTGGAAAGTATGGCGGGGGCCATTGTAGACGGGCCGGTGGAACTGGCGCGCGCGCGCTTCGAGGCGGCGTGCCCCCCGCTGTATCACGGCATCGAAGAAACGCAAACGAGTAGAGAGACATGGACCCAATCGCAACCCGCTTGAGCAACTGTTTTCAAACTGTTTTCCCAAATTTGCCGGAGCGCGAAATTCCCGCCGCCCGCCAGAGTTCGGTAGCGGCTTGGGATTCCACCGCAGCCATCATGCTGGTCAACGTGATCGAGGACGAATTCGGCATCCAGGTGGATTTCGACCGCCTGGCAGAGCTGGATTCTTTCGAAAGCATTTGCCAATACCTCAAAGAAGGGCAGGCCGCCGGCGGCGCCGATGGATCTGCCGCTTAACTTCCATCACGTGGGATTCGTAGTGCCGGGTATCGCCGCTACGGTGGACGGTTTTGTCCGTTCGCTGGGAGCGCAGTGGGACGGGTGTGTCTACGAAGATCCGCATCAAAAGGTAAAGGTGACGTTCCTGACCACGCGGCCGGGCGACCCGCAGATTGAACTGGTGGAACCCGCGGGGGAAGATTCTCCCGTGCTGCGCTTTCTGCGGGAGAAGGGAACCGGCCTGCACCACGTTTGCTACGAAGTGGAGGATCTGGAGCGCGGCATGGCGGCGATGAAGACGCGCGGCGCGATCATAGCCCGGCGTCCCAAGCCGGCGGTGGCGTTTCAAGGGAGGCGCATCGCCTGGATGCTGACGGCGGAGAAGCTGCTGGTGGAGTTGTTGGAAATTGCAGCCAAAGCCTGAGCCTAAGCCAAACCCGCCGGCGGGCAGGCAGCGGAATCCCGGTAGATGGGCGCGGCGGCGTTCTTCACCACCACCCGGGCTGGGTTTCCCATCGCTACCGAGTAGGGCGGAATATCGGTTACCACTACGCTGTTGACTCCGATGATGGCGCCCTCGCCGATGGTGACTCCCTTGAGAATGAACGAATTCTGGCCGATCCAGGCATAGCGGCAAATGCGGATGGGTTTGATTTCTTCCGGCCGGGGCGGCAGATCGGCAATTCGTTCGGCGGTGTCCTTGGGGTGCGCGTCCGAATCCATGAAGCGCACGCCGCTGGCGACGTTCACATCGTCTTCAATGACGATTTCCTTGTTCACCAGAAACACCACATTGTGACCGATATCCACGCGGTCGCCCAGCGTCAGCCGCGGCTCGGCGAAAATTCCTCCGCTCATGATATCCACCTGGCCGAAAAAATTCACTTGATTGCCAACCCGGATCCTGGCATGCCCCACTACGTACGGCATGCGGCAGACGCGCAGTTGAGCCCCCGCCGACTCGCATCGGGCACGGAAGAGAGGTCCGTTATAGAGGTAAGCTCGTAAGAACCCAAAAGCCCGCCAGAGACCCTGGTGCAGCGCGAAGAGAGCTCTCATCAGCGGATTCATAAAACGGGGAACTGGCAGCATGCTCGACAAAATGACGGAGGCGATTTTTTTCAGTCGCCGGTAAAACGGCGTCTGGCCGCGCCTGGTCTTGAGGAGAAATTCGTCTACCAGCGGCAGATTCATAACTGTTATTGTGTGCGGACTTAACGGAATTTCTCGGAGTTTGCCGGCTCTCCCCGCGGCTGTGGGGAGAGTTTTCGTACCGCGCCGGGGTTCGTTATGTTAACTACCTAACTTGCGGGAATTCTAATAAAATATACATGTCTGAATATTGTGAATACATTCACACCTCAGGTTTCGATTATCGTCCCCCTTTACAATAAGGCGAAGTATATCTTCGATACCTTGCAGTCCATCCGGGAACAAACTGTACGGGACTTCGAGGTCATCGTAGTGGATGACGGCTCGGCCGACGGCGGCGATGCGATTGCCGCCGGCTTTCCGGACCGCAGATTCCGGCTCATTCGTCAGGAGAATGCCGGCCCCGGTGCGGCGCGCAATCGCGGCGTTCGCGAGGCGGCCGCGCCCTATCTTGCTTTTCTCGACAGCGACGACTGCTGGCGGCCCGGTTTTCTCGAAACCCACCTGCGCATGCTCGCGGAACATCCCGAAGCCGCCGCGAGTGCGAGCGCGACCTACGACCGCACCGGCGGCATACCCTCCCCGGGGCAATGGAAAGCCCGCGGTATCCCCGAAGGAATCTATCGGGTTTCCGCTCATACGCCGGCCCGCGTGTTCTCCGCCATGGCCAGCTTCATGACGCCCTGTACGGTGGTGGCGCGGACCGGAGAAGTGAAACGCTGGGGCGGCTTTCACGAACAAAACTGCCGTTTTGCCGAGGATTCCACCTTGTGGGCCAAGATGCTGCTGTATACGCCGGTCTGCTTTAGCCTCGCCCCCTTGACGGAGCTCAACCGCGAAGCTTCGGCACTGAGCGGGAATTACCGCGGAGCGCGCCCCGTGGAGCCGTACCTGGGCGACCCCGAACTCTTGCGCGGCGTCTGTCCGCCCGCATTACGCGGCTTGCTGGAACGGTTCTACGCGCTGCGCGCGTGCAAAACCGCCTGTATGTTCAGCTTCTGGGGGGAATGGCGGCGCGGACGCGAATTGGTTCGCCGGTTCGTCTCCCTCCGCCACTGGCGCGAACCGTTATTTTTGCCGGCGATGCTGGGGGCCACTCCCTTCGGCGGTTGGGCAGGCCATCTGGTACGCTCCGTAGGAGTGCGCCGGCCGGCGGCGCCGGTTCCGGAGCCCGTGCCGGCCAAAGCGCTCGGTAAAGTAGCCGGCGCGGGGAAATAGACTTTATCCCTTGAGAAATTTCGCTTGTAGCCGGCCGGCTGCCGCCAGGGCCAGCGTCCATTCGCCCGGAGTCGGGAATCGCAGGACCCAGAGAGCCATGGGAAATAGCACCAGCGACAGCGTTGCCGAGACGATCGAGACCGCTAACGTCGCGTGACCGAGCGCGAAGTAGGGGACAAACGCCGCCGCCGCGGCCGCCCCCACTTTGAGCAGCCTGGCCGCTTCCACACGATACGGCCGCAAATGGTGGGTCCAGACTATCGACACAACAGCCAGCAACAAGAACGCCGCCAGGGTGGCATAGGCCGCGCCCCAGATGCCGTATTTCGGAATGAGCAGCAGGTATCCCGCTCCGCATATCACGGCCCCTACCCAATTGCAGACCGCGTCATAGCCGGGCCGGTTTTCCACCAGGAAGAGGCAGCGCACAAAATCGCCGATCGCCCGGAAGTAATAGGCGGCCACGATCAGCGGCACCAGGCCGGTCGCGCTCCGGAAAGCGGGCGCCACCATGATGCGCAGCGCCGGCGGGGAGCACACCACCAGAAAGATGGCGCAAAACGAGATGCCCGCCATCACGTAGGTGAAAGTGCGCGCGAATACGTGGTCCGCATCCTCCCGCCGCATGATGGGAAACACCTGCGCGCTCCAGTAGGTGTGAAATGAGCCGTACACAAACGCCAGCATCATGCCGATCTTATACGCCAGGACGTAAATCCCCAGGTCTCCCAGGGAACGGTAATGGGGAAGAATGAACCGGTCGCCTACGTTCACAAAGAACATGGCAATTCCGGCGAAGCCGAGCGGCATGGCGTACTTCATCATGCGCACGAAGGTTCGCCACTCGAACTGCGCGCCGAAACGGCGCACACAATGCACTGCCAGCGCGCCCGTGACCAGTATGGTGGCCACGATGGAGCTATAGCAGAGCCCCAGCACGCGTAATTTGAGCAGCGCCACAAAAACGATTGTCCCGGCCATCTGCAATATCAGCCGGAAGGAAGACATGAGGGTATAGGCAACCGGCCGGTTTTCCACCCTAAGCAGACTGTACGCGGCCTCCGAGAGAAAAGAGAGCGGCAGCAGGAGTAATACCAACGCAAGATAGCGCCCGGCCGCGGCATCGCGAAAAACCAGCCTGGCTATCGGCGTCGCAAACGGCCGCGTGATCAGCAGCGCCAGCAGTCCCAGCAGTGTGGCTCCCACCAGGCTCGTTCCCACGATAGAGCGCCGCCTCTCGTCGGAATCCTTCTCGAAATAGAAGTAGCCCAGGGCCGATCCGAAGCGTGCGCCCAGCAGCAGCGAAAGCACGCTGGTGGTCTGTTCGAGAAGGTCCGCAATCCCAAAATCGGCGGTCGTGAGACACCGCGTGGTAATCGGAATCATCAGCACGCCGGCGAAACGCTGTGCGATGAAGCCGAAAAGGTAGATTCCACTACCTTGCAGAATGTCTTTGAAGAGGCGGCGGCGATGGACGGGAACTGCGGGAACGGGGGAGGACATGGAGTCGCTTATTCTTAATCCCGGTTCGAACGCCGGCCGCGAATCCAGGCAGCCACGGCCGATATTACTTCAAACGAATCGATCTATTTTAACAGGCCGTCCGGATGACTTCAGGTTCTT
>Ga0335081_10017292_pt1 | contig 11675 bp, 7 predicted proteins | sample Lox_Sample_35_FD_206713 | JGI IMG/M metagenome (GOLD analysis project Ga0335081, IMG submission 206713) | Soil microbial communities from Loxahatchee National Wildlife Refuge, Florida, United States - Lox_Sample_3.5 | ecosystem: Environmental > Terrestrial > Soil > Wetlands | place: USA: Florida... | reverse complement strand
CATGTCAAGGCACAGGAAGCGGAATTTTCCAAGTCCTAGAACGAATGGACGTCCGTCGTCTGCATAGTAGTTGGAATAGGGAACCTGTTCCATATCAGCCGGGCCAATGTTTAGATTTAACCACACATAGGCGTCAGCAAAGGACAAGCTAGGATTACCTGTGAGGAGAGTGTTGTGTACGGACGGAAGGTCAAAAAAGTCTTCAAACGGAGTCGGAATAAAGGCATCAAGACCGAATGAGGGCGAACGAAGTGACGCATGCTTCAATGTGCCAGGAAAGGGCGACTCAACTGTGAAACTCAAGTTTCCAGGTAGTTTGTTTATTACAAGCGTCTCATGGTAGTTATCGACACCGCCAAAGCCGCCGAATAAGTGATCCTTTTCTATTACAAAAAGCGAATCGACTTCGGGCGATGGGCTGATGGGATTTTCCTTGCACGAACCGAACGTAGCCAACAGCACAAGAAGCACAAGAACAAGAGCCTCACCCTGAAGCTCGGTGTGCCAAAACGCCTTCACTCGGTCGGATTCCTTTGAGGTATCTTGACTCATCCTGAGAGCCTTCTCCTCGCGGATTGAGCTCTAGTACAGTGCAAGTTGAATCCCTTTAGTGTAGGACGAGCATCCTCATCGTCCGTACGTAACCCCCCGCCTGAAGGCGATAGAAGTAAACTCCGCTGGCGACATTCGAGCCGTCGAATCTGACCTCGTGATAGCCCGGCTCTTCCTCACCACTCACGAGGGTGGAGACGAGCTGGCCGAGAGTGTTATAAACGGAGAGGGTCACGTGAGAACGCAAACTGAGCGCGTACCGGATGGTCGTAGAAGGGTTGAAGGGGTTGGGGTAATTCTGATCAAGCTGGTAACGCAATGGCATTCCGTTGAACGGCTCAATCGCATCCTCGGAACTGGCCTGGCTGTATTTGATCACAAGATAGTTCTGATTGTATGTGGTACCTGAGGAACCGCCGACATAGACACTTCCGCTATCGCCAATTCCGATAAACACCCCTTCGGCATCTTCATCAGCGGGCTTTGGATACACTGTGCCCCACAACTTATTTCCCGAGGAGTCCAGTTTGTCCGTCAGGCAATCCGCACCGCCGTTCAGCCCGGAGGCATTCCCGGTAACATATATGTTATCAGCGGAGTCGACTGCCATGGCAACATATTCCATGACCGTTCTTTCTGCAAGCTTCGCATCCCAAAGGAGGTTACCATCCACATCGTACTTACAGACGTGACTAATTACCGATGGAGATGTCGTGAATCCGTTAACGAGGACATCGTTCCTGGAGTCGATTGCACAATCGGCCAGACTCATGCCCGGAGACACTTGCCAGAGGAGAGTCCCTTCACTCGAGTACTTCATCACGGATCCGCCGCCAATAAGAACGAGGTTGCCGTTCCGATCAATCCTGACTTTGCCTGATATCGCGCCACCAATCTTTTGCCACACCATGTGGCAGTGATTGTCCAGATTGACCAGTTCGCCCCACTCGTAAATGACCGGCAATCCAGTCCCGTCATAGTGAGAATACGTGCGGTTACCGACGACATACAGATCTCCGCGATTAGATGCAACCATGGCATTCAAGCTGAGAGATGTCGTGTCGCCCGAAATAGTCGTCGAGTCGAGGGCAATACCATGAGCATTGAACTTCCAAATGCAGATCATCTTTCCTGACGACACCCCAAGAAAAAGGTCGCCAACGGAGTCCCGGACAACTATGGGGGGGGTCACTGCGTACATCGGAAAACGAATCACCCAATCGATGCTCCCGGTCGGCAAATGTCGAATGAGCAAGGGATTGTCCCCGTCGCCGAGTGCTGCAACAGTCGCGGCCCCCGAATCATCCACCACGATAGAAGTTGCAAAACGGTCCCCGGTGGCTGACGAATCGTAACGTTCAAACAAAGTCAACTGACCCGAAGGAGAATATCGAATTGTTGTGATCCTGCGAACACTCGTCAGGCCGATAATTGAGGAATACCCGGTGGCATAGGTATTACCGTGGCAATCAAGCGCGTATGCTGCAATGATATCCGTCTGGTGATTGGGACCATCATACTCCGCAGACCATTGCATTACCGGTTGTTGCTGCGCCTGAGCACACGCTACTGACAACAGGATTCCAGGGAGCAAAATCGTCTTAGGTTTCACAGCGTTCATCGCAAGAAAAAAGGAACTTCGATTCAGGCGCCTCTTGGACCCCTCATGAACAGCACTCCTGGTCCCCGCGCGCAGATAAGTCGGCCCCTATCCGTAGACAGCGTCGACTTCTGAAGGAACCCATTCGAAGATTACATCGCCCGCCGGGAAACGTCAAGGAACGGGGTCACAAGAGGGTTTAAGGGAAAGCGAAGTGCAAGAATATCTGTGAATCGGTCGATCTTCTATTCAACAAACCTGTCACGTCACATTCCCGAAGTCCGATAAAATCCTCCCTCGAGTGACCAGCCCCCCACAATCCCGTCGAGCAGCTTGGCGCCGGCAAGGTGAGGAAAGAAGAAGCCCGGCGAACCGGGCTCTTCACCTCAATACTGCGGGACTTTCAACACGTACAAGTTCGCATTCCTTGAGCCTTCGGTTCCGGGCACAACATCTTCTGCAATTCCTTAGAACCCCGATCCCTTGAAATCTGAGGGACCGGGGTCTTTGATTTCTGCATCATCCGCGACCCCGCCGCGTACTGTGCGTTCGATATCAGCCCGGAGCCTCGTATCGGATACTCGCCAGGTGTTCAGGAATTGGGCTTGGTTTGGGAAGGTCCATATCCCCGGCAGGCGTTGACAAGGGCAACCCGATTTCGAGGAAGTGAAAATAGAACGCCCAATCTTTCGGATCAGATCCCACCTGTTGCTCATCCCATGGATCTTGGCGGTTGCTCGGAGGAACATTCGACAAATTCTGCGTGATACGTCCCCAGTCGAACGGTCGAGGATCACCTGATTCAAAGTGCACCTCGATCAGATACAGGTGCTCAAAGTGATCTCGCACCTGCTTTTCGGCCTTCTTCCGTTGCCACCATGAGAGATCACGTCCGCATTGTGTTTCCAAGGTAATGCGAAATTCATCCTCGGTCGGAATGTATTTGTAGACACCTTTTATGGTCATGCGATTTCTTCCGCGATTTGCTGGTCATCTTCAACTCTGTGGGCCCCCATGCTTGAACGGGAATTTCTTTTTTGGTATTTGTCGCTGCACCAGATGGTTGCTAACAGCCCACTCCAGTCACTCCTCGCCGGGACTCAGCAAATACTCCGAGTAATTCACAATATCCAGATCCTTGTCGTACATTAGTTTTTTTCCCCGATAGAGCAGCACACCTCGATCCGATTCCCCTTTGAGGGAACGGAGCCCCTTCAGCATTTCGGGACGAAATGTCGCGCTGTTCTTGATTTCCACGTATTCGCGTGAAACTCCCCGGTCAACCACCAGATCCACTTCAACTCCGTTGCTAGTTCTTACAAACGACAGCTCGGGACGAAGGCCCTGGTGGGTTTCTCTCTTCAGCACTTCCGATATAACATAGTTCTCGAAGAGATGCCCTGCCAGCGGGCCATTCTCGAACAGGGTTTTCGATTGAATGCCGGTCAGAAATGCCGCCAATCCCGGATCAACAAAGTAAACCTTGGGACTCTTCACCAGCCGCTTGCCCATGTTCTTGTACCACGGCTTCAGCAGATAGACGATGAACGAGGACTCCATGACCGAGATCCATCGCTTCACGGTGTTCACCGCGACGCCAAGGTCCCTTGCAATTTCGGAAATATTGAGCAGTTGTCCTGTTCTTCCTGCGAGAAGAACGAGGCATCTCCGGAAATCTCGTAGATCTCCGACGCCGCCCAGATCCCGGACATCACGGGACAGGTAAGTGTCAAGATATGATGAATACCACTCTTCCCGATGCGCGTACTGCTCAACAATCAGTTCGGGATAAGTCCCTTTCCAAATTGCATCCTGACGACACGAGGTAGGGGTCTCTGAACGTTGAAACGGAAGGAGGGTAAGGAGACCAATCCGGCCAGCAAGGCTCTCTGACACATGCTTCATGAGAGCAAACTGACTTGATCCCGTGAGGACGAATCGACCTTTTAGTCGCCGCTCCTTATCAACCAGTGCCTTCAACCGGACAAATAGGTCGGGGACCCGTTGAATTTCATCAAAGATCACCGGTCCCGGATGGAGCCGCATAAACCGCTCCGGATCATCCTGGAAAATCTGAAGATTGGCGAAATCGTCAAATGTGACATACTCAAACCTCCCGGCAAGGGAGTGAAGTACCATCGTCGACTTGCCGGACTGGCGGGGACCTGCGATTCCAACTACCGGAAAACTCGCAAGGTAGTTTGCAAGTGTTCCTTCCAGTGCACGGGGGAGATACATCGGTGCCTCGGTTATGTAAAGTTGCTACGACATAGCAAAGTTACATATCACGTCGGCCAATGTCAAGGGATCCCGAATGGATTGTTCGTCACGAAATATGTTGTTCTTCTTCTCCTGCCACCGCGGGCCTCTCTAATAGTGATATCTCCCTCGCCACACACAGTCCGTTGCTCGTAACTTGATCTCAAATAACCGGAGCCAGTTTGTGAGTGGAGGACATTCCATGTTCCGGGCACAATATCTTCTGCATTTCTTCAGAGCCCCAATTCCCCCAAGTGTGAGAGATCGGGGCGCTTGATTTCTGCAGCATTAGCTCCCCCGCTTCATACCCACGCATTGCTTTGTTCCCCGACCCGATTTCTCGAACTTCCATTCACCTCAGCAGGCAGGTCCTTCGCATCGGACCCACAATGGGGACAAGCTCCTCCGGTCCGGGGTCTCACGATCCCCCCGGCAAGATGATTGTAAATGTCGTCCCCCCCAGATGGTTGTTGCCAAACGTGAGCGTTCCGCGGTGCGCCCTGACGATATCATGAGCGATGGAGAGCCCGAGCCCCGTTCCCTGCTTTCCTTTCTTCGTCGTGAAGAACGGCTGCAGGATCTTGTCCCTGATGTCATCCGGGACCCCGGGACCGTTGTCCTCAATCTCGACCGTCACGTTCTGCGCCTGCCGGCGGGACCTCAGGAGAAGCCTCGGGACGTAAGCCCCGGAGCCGCCGTCCCGGTCCGCCGCGATTCCTTTCTCTCTCATCGCGTCAAACGCATTCTGACAGATGTTGACGATCACGCGGCTGAACTCCTCGGCCATCAGGCTGACTTTTCCCACGGAGGCTTCAAGATCGAACTCGATTGCCGGCGCGATCGGGTTTTTGCCGGCACGCATGCCATGATATGCCAGGTTGACGAATTCCCTGATCAGGGCGTTCAGATCCCCCGGCTCCAGCTTCCCGCTGCCGCCGCGGGAATGATACAGCATGGACTTCACGATCCCGTCAGCGCGGGATCCGTGTTCGTTGATTTTCGCCAGATTTCCCCTGATGTCGCCCAGAAGGGCAACCACCCCCTCCCTGTCAAATGACGGGGAAGCGCCGTTCACTGTTTCAATGATCTCGTCCACCATTTCGGCCGAAAGAGCGGAAAAGTTTGTGACGAAGTTCAGCGGGTTCTTGATCTCGTGCGCGATGCCGGCGGTGAGCTGTCCGAGGGAAGCGAGCTTCTCACGCTGCACAAGCTGCTCCTGCGTCGAGCGCAGCTCCGCCAGCGCCTCTTCGGCTTCTTTCTTTGCGGTCTGAAGTTGAATCAGGTCCTGCTGCGACCGGCGGGCCTGCGCCTCGGCCAGGAGCAGGTCATGGAAGCGTGTGATCGTGAGATTGAAGACGGCGGCGAATCGCTCCAGCAACTTCGGTGTGGCCTCCGGCTGTTCATCCGGCGACGCAATCCCGATAAATCCCTTGGAAAAGTACGCAATTGACTGAACGCGTCGCTCTTGTGAAAGCCCACCCTTGAAGGGTACCTTGAGAGCGCCGAGATGGCGGAAGTACTCTCGGAGCTCCTCCCCATGCATATTGATGGTGATGGATTTCTCTCCGGCCTCCAGCCCCCGGAGCATCTTTGTGAATGTCGGGTTATCGTGCAAATTCGCGGCAAAACCGGAGCTCACTTTGCTCCCATCTTCATCGGTGATCCAGAATTCGGCATTTCCTGCATCATCCTTGATGATGGAGATATACAGGCGGTTGGGAGTGATCCCCAGCATGATGAGCTGACGGAACAGTACAGCGGCCGTTTCCGCCAGTTCGTCAGAACTCTGCATCGCAAGGGTTCTGCTTCTCACTCTCTCGAGGCTCACTTCAATTTGTGCTTCCCTCGATTGCGCTTCGGCAAGCGCAATATCCGAGTAGCGCTGGTACGAAAGGTCAAACACGTTGCGGAATCGCTTCAGGATTCTCAATTCTTCTTCGCCTATCGGCTCAAAAGTGCAAATGCCCAAGGCACCGGTACCGATGGAATAGAAGTAATAATGGAGGCCGGCCGCGGTCTCCAATTTATTGTCCGGTTTCTGCGCCAGGGTGATGTTCAAGTACGACCGCCATTCCTCCAGGTCGGTTCCAGCGATCTCGTAGTGCGCGAAGGCGTCACGGGCCTGACGGATGGCATCGTGAAACCGCTTCACATTCGGATGGCTGTCGAACCGCACCTCCACGATTTCGTCTCCGACGTGGTCCGAGTAGTTGTAGTTCTGAAACCGGCCCTTCGGATCGTCAGTGATATAGATCTGCGCATTGCGCATATGCGCAAAACCGAGCGCCTTGAGCTGAGTGAAGACGGACTTGCACACGTTGAGGAGGTCGTCCGATTTCATCATGCTCATGGCGACCGCACGGACCCGCTCGAGGCTGGCTTCTATCTGCGCTTCCCTCGCCTGGGCCTCCGCCCGCTGCAGATCCAGGTATCGCCGGAATGTCAGCGCGATGATCGCCTTGAATCTGTCCAGAATGGTCAGAGCCTCCTGCAGGTAGCGCTCCTGCGACCAAACATAGAACTGGCCCTCCGTAAACGAGAAGAAGTAGCCATGCTCTTCGTGGTCGCCCTGTTCCGGCGGAAGGTACGGGACCGGCAGGTCCGCGCGAAGGAGTTCGTAGCGGGACCGGAGCGCTTCACCGCCAATCGTCGTGAAGTAGTTCTCCTGGCGCGTCCAGCTCCGGTACTGCTCCTCGAACGAGGGATGCCCCGACAGCCGGAATGACCCCACCAGTGCAAGCGAGTCACTTCCCGCCGCAGCCGATGTCGTGAATGCCCTTGCTTCGCGCGAGTCCTTCGACAGGAGCACCACGCCGCACCGGACGGGCTCAATGCCCAGCTTCCGCAGCTCCGCAAATATGACTGCCGTCGCAGCCGCCAGATCGGTGCTGCTATGCATAGCCATCGCCCGGGCTCTGACCTTCTCCATCGCGGCTTCGATCTGCGCTTCACGCAGGTGCGCCTCGACAATGCTCAGGTCCATGTACCTGCGGTACGCGAAATCGAACACGTTCCGGAACCGCCTCAGCAGCTCGAGCTGGCCCGGGCTTGCGACTGAGAACTTCGAGATCCCGATCGATCCGCTTTCAATCGAATAGAAATAGTAGTAAAGCGAAGCTCCCTCTTTCAGCGTAGGGTCGTCAGCCTGACCGGTTCTCCGGCGGAATTCCCTCCAGTGTTCCATCTCCTGCATCGAGATGGCGAATTCCGCGAATGCATCCGCCCCCTTCCGCACCTGTTGCAGGTACTTCGCCACGGCCGGATGCCCGTCGTCGTATGAGACGGTCGTCAGGCTTGTTCCGACCGTCCCGGAGTAGTCATAGTCCTGGAAGAAACCCCGATCGTCGTGGTGGATGTTCACCATCGCGTTCCGGAGGTCATCGAATCCCAGCGACCGGAGCTCGTTGTAGAGCGTCGTGCACACGGTCAGGAGCTCCGTCGGCGCTCTCATGGTCAGCGCGACGGTTCTCACACGGTCGATGGATTCCTCGATGCGCAATTCACGCTGCGCCCGCTCCAGGGCTTCCGATTTCTCCAGGAGCGCTCGTTCAATTTCTGCAATGGTTGAGAGATGCGGAGCCTGGCGGGCGTGCATGGTATCCCCGGGGAAGTTCTGTGAGGGCGGAAATGTGAAGCCCCACCACGCGAAACGAGGCGAGATTGTAACACGCATCCCCCGTCAACCGTTCCGGGGCAGGTGTCTGAGGGTGAAGGGCCGAGAGGTAGGGAGGTGGCTCAATCCGATCGAGTAGAAACACAAAGAGCCCGACCCTCGCGGATTGGGCTCCCGTATTGTAGAGGTACTAGCCGCTCAATGCAGGTTCAGCATCTTCATCGTTTTCACGAAGCTCCCCGCTGTGATTCGATAGAAGTACATCCCGCTGGCGAGGTTCGAGCCGTCGAATTTCACTTCGTGGTAGCCCGCGTCCTGAGCACCATTGATAAGTGTCGCCACATCCTGCCCGAGCGAATTGCAGACAGAAAGCTTCACGAACGTCCCATGCGGAAGAACATAGCCGATGGTCGTTGACGGGTTGAACGGGTTGGGGTAGTTTTGCGCCAGAGAGAACGTCGCGGGCATTTCGCCCTGCGTGGTGCTGACCGATGTGGATACCATGTCGGAAAGAGGCCTCTTCCATACGCCGATGTTCGTCCCGGCGAAGAGATTTGTGCCGAGGATCGCAAATGACCGGATACACTCGGTGGACCCCATGCCTGTATTGACCGGATTCCAGATGGCCCCGGCATTGGTGGAGAGGAACACGGTGTCCGACCAGGTGCCGGCAAAGAGGTTCGTCCCCGACAGCGCGAGCGCGTAAACTGACCCGGAATTTCCCAGGCGTGCGCTTACGGCACTCCACGATGACCCGCTATTCGTGGAGAGAAAGACGCCGGCATCTGTCCCCGCGTAGAGACTCGTGCCGGACACCGCAAACGCGTTGACAGTCGTGTTCCCCATCCCCGTGGTGACGGCACTCCAGCTTGTCCCGCTGTTCGTCGACAGATAAGCTCCGCCTCCCAATGTCCCCGCATAGATGTTCGTCCCGGAAACAGCAAGCGCCCGGATCTGAAGACCAGTCATCCCAGTTTTCACGCTTTTCCAGCTGTACCCGCTATTTGTCGACAGGTAAACGCCGCCATTCGTCCCGGCAAATACATTCGTGCCTGAAACAGCAATCGCCGAAACGCCGGTGGCCGACAAGCCCGCGTTTGCGGAACTCCAATTTGTCCCGTTATTCGTGGAAACAAAAACGCCGTTGTCTGTCCCCGCAAAGAGCGTCGTTGCGGAGAAGCCAATTGCCCAGACGTACACTTCCGTCAGGCCCGTGTTCACCGCTGTCCACGACGCGCCGCTGTTAGTCGAGAGGAGGACTCCGCCGCTGTCGGTCCCCGCAAAGAGATTCGTGCCGCTGACTGCGAGACACCCTGTCTTACCGTTGGTGTACGTTCCGCTTGTTTCCACCCACTGGGCATTGCCCCATGCAACCGCAGTGGCGGTAATGATCGCCAGAAGAGCGAGACGCTTAAGTTCCATAATGACCCTCTGTATGTCTCTGGATGTGATCGGAGCGTGGATTAGGGGTTTTGCTGGAAATCGGCCGAAAATGAAGCGAGGGGGAAATTCGTGCCGGTCCCTTCTTAGTACATGCGTAAAAAGGGGATGAAACCTGCAGAATCAGAGTCAGATTGTCACTGGCCAGGGCGCGAGCGGGCTAGAATGAAGAAGGGGGAATGATCGACATCGGGCTTGTGTGCGAAATTGTGAGATATCCGGTCAAATGGATGGCAGGGTTTGCCCTGGAAGGCGCCGTACTGTTATGGAAACGGATCAACGCTATGATCGCCGGGAGGGTTTATGCTGTTCACGAACAAACCGTCCCCGCCCATTTTGCGGTAGACTGAGAATCCACCGCCGGATACGTAGTGTACGGCCGTTGCTGCAGCCAGTGCGGCGACTGCAATCACGAGCATGGAACCTGCTACGTTTATGCTCTGCCCTCTGATGCGGACGATCCGCGACATCGGAATGTTGCCGGAAAACGGAGTTGAATGACCGGCCACCACGCGCACACCTTCCCCTTTCAGCAGTGAATCGTCGAACGAGAACCTGCTCAGATCGTATAACGCCGTGTCAAGAGTCATGACTGTCAGGAAGGGGAAGTCACGCGCAGTGGAAAGTTGTCCGTAGGTTTCGATTTCATGTGTCGAATAGCAGCCGCACAAGATGAAAATGAGGCTGAGGAGGAGCATGGCAGAGGCGGATCTTCGGTCTCTTCTTGGTGTGTTCATTGGAATTTCACACGAAAACCGAACCGGACGCTGCTCAGATTGATTGATACCGGAACAGACAGTTGACTTTCCCCCTGCCACCCGTAGTCCTGAAACGTGGCGGTTTTCTCTGCCATAAGGTCATATGATACGTCCAGAACTATTGACAGCCATTTGCCATCGCCAATCTCCATCCCGGCCCCCCCGCGAACTCCCCCTGTCACTGCCTTGAAGTAGACAGCAGGATCTCCGGTGGCGGGAAGACCCGTGTGGATGTATGTCCATGTGGCTCCGATCCCAACGTACGGCCGCAGACCCGGGGCCTGGAACGGATGCGCATACAGGACCAGGACTGCACCCGCCGTGAGACACTCACCGGTGGTATACGCCCAATCGAACTGAACACCGATCTCCCGTGAGACCAGAAGTTCAGGGACAATGTTGACTAGCGGCGACAGGGATAGCGTGGGTGAACCTATCGGGCCGTTCTTCAGTCCCGAGAGATTCAGCGCATTCGTGCGAAAGCCAATGCCGAGAGCGAGCATTGGATATCGAGGAGGGAGATCAAGCCCGGGTGCGCGGGCCAGCGGAAGCGAATCCTCTGCGCGAGCAACGATGTGGGCCGGCCACATCAGCTCAAGGCTGTCGGGTTCCCACCTGTCATTGGCCTCCCAGGAGAGAACGGGGGGTGAAGCATTTGCACTGCGAGTGAGAACGAACTCTCTTTGTCCGGGCAGTCGCTGGGACTCGTACCTGAGATGGACTGGCCTACTACCCATGACATACTCGCCAGCCTTAAGCTCACGAAAGTGTTGCACCTTCTCGGCCATCGCAAAAACCGCCGACCAGCTGAACCGCACGAGACTATCACGAGCGCTTGAACCATCGCCGAATGAGAACAGGACCGCACAGGAAGAATCAGGAAGGGCGACTACGACCGCCCGATTGAATCCCTTGATCATCGTGAAGAGACCATATCTCTCGCAGTCCGCGGCAGAAAGTGCCTCTCCCAGGCTGTCACTGAGAATAATCACCCTGCACGAATCGAGCAGTGATCCTCCATGTGAAGTCTGAAGAGAGAGTAGAGCGAGGAAAAGAAAGGGAGTGAGTGCTATCGAACGCATCCTGCTTCCTTGCGAGGCCGATTCCCGGCGAGTCTGACGGAGGGATCAGCTCCATCAGCGTCGCCGCACTCAGAATCTATCCCCGATATCGCCCAATGTCAAGGAGGAGACTCGAGACAGGAGAGAAGAACATTTGTAGAGCTCACAATATCTGTCATCCATCGCATTGCCGGGCGCGAACGAAGCTGTTCACATCCACGGATCCTCCGTCCTTCAAGGACGATTCCACAGGGCCGTCCCGAAATGATGATTTACATTTCTGTGACTGGTTCTCGCGGTCCGACGACTCACGGCCAGGATCCGGCAAAGGTCCTTGCAATCTTTGTGTATTCGAGTGACATTTGTATCCGATAAGACGTGGCGGGCTGTGA
>Ga0335081_10017291_pt1 | contig 11675 bp, 12 predicted proteins | sample Lox_Sample_35_FD_206713 | JGI IMG/M metagenome (GOLD analysis project Ga0335081, IMG submission 206713) | Soil microbial communities from Loxahatchee National Wildlife Refuge, Florida, United States - Lox_Sample_3.5 | ecosystem: Environmental > Terrestrial > Soil > Wetlands | place: USA... | reverse complement strand
GATCTCTGAGACCTCGATCTATTTCGACGAGAGCCACCAGATGTCCTCCCAGCTGGAGCTCTGTATGTCTCTGGCGAAGAAGGACGAAGCGGCAGCGAAGAACTTGTTCAGGGTGATGAGCGCTACCATTGACCCCAAGGAGTTCCTAGCCTTCCTGGGAATCTCTAAGCTTCACTCGGTCAGCGGCAGGAGGTACCCTGTCAACGTCGCGGTGGAGCTTGTCCGTGACCTGGATGCGATGTTCGAAACCCTCTCCAGGTACCTCTACACCCAGCCCAGAGACGAGTCTTGGTTGGTCTTCCTACCCACCCGGCGTCTCGTCGAGAAGTACGCAGGGAGCTACGGCGGCGTGTACATCCATGGTGGGCTGGAAGGATCCGAGGTCAACAAGATTCAACGGAGAGCGGAGCGGGATAAGAACCTGAAGATTTTCGCCACCAATGTAATAGCTTCATCAGTAAACATCTATGTGGACAACGTCCTGATATTCAACGATGTGATTAACAGCAAGGACAGGCTCGGCCAGAAGAGCCTCAGGTACGGCAAACTGGACAACAACTCCCTCCTTCAGATGGTGGGGAGGATCGGCCGATTCAAGGCGGGCCGTGCGGTCATCCTCACTGATTCGCCGATCCCGAAGAGAATCGACCCCACTCCTGTCCGCAAGTCCCTTGAGACCGAGACCCCATTCGACCTTGTGCTCCTGATGTCGAAGTATGGCCTCGACCTTTCGAGACTGGAGTTCATGTCAAGGGTGAACCATAGGGAGATAGCGTTCGCCAAGGACTGGCTTGCCGACATCGGGGCCATCGAACGCCGCCCCCCAAGGATAACGAGGAAGGGGCTCCTGATGAGTGAGATTCCCTACGAACCCGACTTCGCCCACATGATCTCAGGCTCGCTGCTCTCGAGGGACTACCAGATGGCGAGGTTCCTTTTGGCCAGCGGGTCCTTTGGGGACTCCCTCAACCACGCATACAAGACTGACTTCGAGCCCATGGCGCGAGACTTCCTGTACAGGTTCGACAGATCCAACGAGCTCAACGCCAAGGCGCACGTCCTGAAGAGCTACTCCGAGGACCCGGGTGGCTCGTTCAAAGCGAAGATGGTCGCCAATGGTATCTTTCCCCGCTTCGTAGAGGAGGCATGGAAGAACTATGAGGCTGCCAGAGACTCGCTGAACGATCTCCTTCTTGCCTCCAAGGAGGAACCGCTGCCGAGGGAGGTAGTCGTCGACCCAGACCTCAATCGTCTCGAGGCATACCTGGCAGACTGCCTGTCGTTCGAAAGGCACGACTTTTACGAAAGGGCCGACTACGATCTGAGAAGCATGATAATCGAAGGCCCATTCTACGCGAGGAGCCTGACTGTCAACTTCCGGAAGATACTGTTCGACGTGGTCGCCCTCAGCCGAAGAAGACGCCCCCGTCGATAGACTGCACAGTTTCACTCTCAGGAAGAATGTGGTGGCCGTAGATGAAAAATGGTTGGCACTGTCTGCGTGTGCCGCTGTGGAGAGAGGTTTCCCTCAGACAGGGAGCTTAGGACTCACATCCACGAGCCTCTTGCCCTCGACCAGCAGAACTGACAAGACTGTCTCGGCCGTCAGGAGACCTTTTTCCACATCAGAGCTTCGCCGGGAACGATGACCATCATCCTGTACATGTTGATGGCACGAATGGGCCCAAACCTCTTCGAGATTTCCCCGAAGCCAGTCTGCGTGAAACCTTCAGACAGGAACAAACTTTCCGAGGGGAGGTTGCCTGTCTCGACGCCGGCGAAGACCTCTTCCACACCCGTCTCCCTGAACCGCCGGAGCGAGTCTTCGAGAAGGACCCTGGCGACGCCCATCCTCCTATGGGCCTTGGCGACTGCGATATAGTAGATGTAGCCGATCCGTTGCTCCAACGTCTTCAGCATGACGAGTCCAACCGGGGCGCCGGAGGCCATGGCCGCCCTGACCGCCTCCAGCTGCAGTAGCTTCCCCTTCGAGTGCCTGAGGTACCACCCCTCGAAGCTCTCTTCGAGTATCTTCTCCAAGGGAGCCCGCTCGCCAAGCGGGACGTCGACGACCACGACGCCGTCCGGAATCAGAGCCCGAACACCGTCTCGGCGTTGCGCCAGAGTATCATCTCCCTGTCTCCCTCATCCACATCCAGCCTCCTCACCAAGTCGAGGGCATCGGAGTACGATGTGATGGGAAAGTCGGTCCCGAAGATGATCTTCTCGGGCCCGCCGGCAAAGTAGATCGCCTCGCTGATCTTCCTGGCGAGCCAACCGGCGAACTTGTCGGGGTAGGCGCCTCCCCCGGTGGTCAGCCCGGAGATGTCTGCGTAGGCTTTGGGGTGCTTGTAGATGAGTTCGGCGACGTCATCGAACCACGGGTTGCCGAAGTGGCAGAGAATCATGGTCAGTTCCTCCCGCCTGTTCGCGAGCGCGTCGAGGGTCAGCGGATGCGATCTTGCGAGTTCGCCGGTGCTCGTCACCGTGTCCCCAGTGTGGAACATCACCGGCAGATCCTCCGATTCTGCGTAGTCGTAGAGCCTCTCGAACAGGGGGCTCATGGCAGATGCTTCCACGTACCCTAGCCTGATCTTGAACGCCTTGACTTCCTTTCTATTGCTCTCGGCCAACCTGATGGCTGCCTTCACCTCCTTTGCCGAGGGCTCCACGGTGACCACGGGCGAGAGCAGCCCTCCGCTCCTCCTGCAGAGTTCGATGACCTTCTCGTTGGGAAGAGGGACGCCGCTCCTAAGGGGCGGGCTGAGAAGGAGGCCGCACCCCACATTGTTTTCCTTCATGCTCTCCATAAGCCCTTCGAGGGTGTACCTGAGACTGTTCATTTCGGCGAAGCGGATGAGGGCGTCGTCACGGCGCTCCGAGAGATGAACGTGTGCGTCGATTATCTTGGGCAAGGGTATGACGAGTCGCCGGATTCTGAATAAGGGTTGCTACTGGAGCACAGACGAGCCCGCTCGTAGGTGCAGCCCGCTTTCAGCAGAATATTATTCGTTGTCGGAAAGTCTCTTTTATGCGCTGGTCAGAAGTGGCCGAAGGAGTGTTGCCTCCACGAGCTTCTTCAATGAGGCCTATCGCGGGGTCCCGCCCTGGGACATTGGCCGGCCCCAGCCCGCGTTCGAGAAGCTCGCGGTTAGCGAAGACCTGGGCAACGAGATAATCGACGTCGGGTGCGGAACTGGTGAGCATGCCATCCTTTTCGCCTCAAGGGGGTACAGAGTACTGGGGGTCGACTCTGCCCCTCTCGCAATAGAGAAGGCCAGGGCCAAGGCGTCTCAGAGAGGGTCGAAGGCAGAGTTCCTCGTGGCAGACGCCCTCCATCTGTCCGAGTTGCGCCGAATGTTTGACGCCGCAGTGGACTCGGGGCTCTTCCACGTCTTCTCCGACAGGGACAGGGCATCTTACGTTGAGAACCTCAGGGCGGTCCTTCGTCCCGGCGGGAGGTACTACATGCTCTGCTTCTCGGACAAAGAGCCGGTCGGCTGGGGAGGACCTCGGAGAATATTCAAGGGAGAGATTCTGAGAAGCTTCTCCGACGGCTGGCGCGTGGACTACATCCGCCCCACGAAGTTCGAGTCAGCGTTCCACGACAGAGGAGGCGAGGCCTGGTTCTCGAGAGTCTCGAAAACTTAGCCCGCCTGCTTCCCCCTCGAAGGATTCAAGAGAACCCTAGCACGCCGTAAATCCATCTAAGCATGGTCTCGTGGTGAGAGATCGCCAGCTCAACGTCCGCCCCCGATCCGGCGTGCCCGGTGCCAAACCAAACCACCTTCACGTCCTTTCCCAGAGCCTTCGCCTTTGCTTCGTACAGCTCGACCTGTCGTGGCGGATCCCTGACATCGTTCTTGCCCTGGATGATCAGGAGGGGAGCAGAGAGTCTCTCGAGGTAGTTGATTGGGGATGCTTTCCGATATGCCTCGGGTTTCTCTTCTGGGGTCCCGCCGTGGAGGGCGACATCGTATCCCTTCATTGCGTCAGGTTCATCGTAGTATTCAGACACCCAGTCTGCAACGACAACCCCTCCCATACCCCCGGCCCAGAGTCCAGGATAGACGCCCATGGCTTGCAGAGTAAGATAGCCTCCATAGGACCACCCAGTTAGGAAAATCTGGTCGGGCCGTGCTATGCCACTCTCGATGAGCCAGCGCCTTCCTGCTACCATGTCCTCCACCTCCCAGTGCCCCAGGTCGCCGTTGATTTTCTTCTCGAACTCCTTGCCGAAAGTGGTGGAGCCCCTGTAGTTGACGCTGGCGAAGGCAAAGCCGTGGTCGAGCCAGATCTGGCTTCTCGGCGAGAAGACATTGAACTGGGCGTAGGTCGGCCCGCCGTGGGTCTCCAAGATGGTGGGGAAGGGCCCTTGGCCGTCAGGGATGGCGTACCAGCACTGGATTTCCTGGCCATCTGATGACGGGAACGTGGCGCTCTTCCAGGGCCAGGATTTCGGCACCTCCGTGGGGGCGAGGTAGCGTTTCGGCTGCGAAGAGGGGGAGCGCAAAGACACCTCCAGAATCTGAGTCGGATCCGTGGAATCCTGCCAGCTGAAGAGCACGGAGTCATCGCCTCTCAGGCACGCGGCTGCCACCATCCCTTCTGGGTGGTGGACTCTCGTAGCCTTCGCCAAGGCAAGGTCGTAGAGCCAGAGGCGGGTTGTGGCGTTGTGGGTCTGGCAAAGCAGCGCTTTCCTTCCGTCCTGAGACCAGGTCACCCCCACGACGTCTCCTTGTAGGTCTCCAGTCTCGAGGTCTGTCCTGACCCCACTTCGGGCGTCCCAGATCAGGGGCCTCATCACTCCACGCCTGTTGCTCATCGCCAGCAGCCGCTGGTCTCCGGGGACGGGGGAGAACTCTGCAGGCTCAATCCTGCTCGCTTCGTCGGCCAGCTCCGAGAGCCTGGCACCGCTCCTGGTGTCAAGAGAGACGAGGGTGTAGTCGAGGCCGCCGAATTTTTCGGCCGAAGCCACCACCGACACTGATCCATCGTGGGAGAAGACTGGCCCGAAGGAGGCTTTCTTGCTCCTGTTGATCATCCGGGGCTTCGCCGGTTCTGCTCCGGCGATATCGGTGACGTAGGAGTCGAAACCATTCGGCGTGGGAATGGTAATTCCGAGGTGGGAGCTCGTGTCGTCCACAATCGGTTCGACCAGGGTGTATTCGGGCATGCCCGGCGTCATGTCCTGGGGCGTGCCCTCTCCCCCGAAGGGAACTCGCACCACGTGGCCAGTCTCGTTCCCCTGCCTGTCGTCCACGTAGTAGATGTGGCGGCCGTCAGGAGAGATCATCCCATAAATCGTTCCCGCCGGTCTCCTGGTCGCCTGTCTGAGGGTATCGGAGTCCAGATCGAATGCGTAGAGCTCGTAGGTCCCAGTTTGGTTGCCGATGACAAGAGCGCGTCCTGGCCTGCGATGGGCGAACTGGATTGTGACCCGGGGAAGCCGGAACCTCTTCTTCCAAGCTGCGTCGTCCTGGAGCATGGGCTCCCCTAGCAATTGAAAGCTACCTAGCCTCCACAACGGGGATGCGATACTTATTACTAGCGCACTCGCATGTAGTTCTACGCAACTACAAGGCTTCAATGCCGCCTAAGACTTAACACCCCCCGGGCCAGCCACGTCCGTCATGGTTTCCCAGTCGAAGACGAAAGCTCTCTTCTCCGAGAAAAACGTGCCTCCCGGCGGCACCTGTCTTTCGTCCTTCGTTGTCGTCTCAGACGGAAAGCGCATCCTTGTGGGGAGGATGGGCCGTCCTGAAATCTGGGTCGAGCGTTTCCTAGTCGGCCCAGCCTTTGCGCCCGTCTATGCCGCCAGTGGCAAGTACATTCTGCCAGCTAGGCACCTTCATTGGTACGAGTCTCCTGTCGAGGCAGCCCGCAGCATACTAAGGGACCAAATAGGACTCGATGTTCCCGGGAGCAAGATCTCCCTGGTGGACGTCCAGTCCCACGTGTCCGGGGACATCAACGACGAGAAGGAACCTCCTCATTGGGACATCTGCTTCCTATACAAGATTCAGGTTACGAAGAGCGTGGCCGCGAAACTCCGCCGTCCTGCGTGGTTCAGCGAACTGACGTTCAAACCACTCGGAAGCATGAAACAGGACGATTTTACACGAGGTCATGGAGATGTCCTAGAGAAGGCGGGAATGCTAAGATCGAGCCACAAGAAGGGCTAGTCCGCGCATCAGGAAAGGGTGCCCGCCATGGCGGTGCTCCCCCTCGCGCTTTGCCGGTGGACCGTTCTCCTAGGGAATACGGGCAGAGCCTATGCTCAGCCTTCCCCTGCTCACCAGGCCGGTGAACCCGAAGCCGGCTATTACCGTTGCACCCCTTACGAACCTGTCCTGTCCGTACCCAAGCCTCAGGGCAGGGTTAAGGCCGACACCAAAGAAGTTCATCCTCCTGTCATCGGGAGGCACGGCGTCGAACAACCTCTTCAGCTTCGCTTTCTCGTCTGACTCCCACCGGACCAACCTGCCGTCTTTGAATTCCAGTTCGGAACGAGCTATGACCCCGAACTTCGTCAAAGTGTTGGCCAGAGTCACCTTTCCATCGGCGCTCCATGGATCCACATCCTTGCTCACCAGCCCCGGTGGAACGTAGGTCATGTTATTCCCCGACTTCCTGTCCTCGTCGTCCACGAGCCCGTCCTCGATGGCCAGCTCCCCCCTGAGGGTGAAGTTCAGTTCGTTCTCTCCTGAGGACAGCTTTGCTGTGGCTCCGTCCACGAGCAGGGGAGAGATGTTCCTCGCATAGCTGGCGACCTCACCGTAGTCCACCAGGGCTGCCTTCAGCTGCGTCCTGGCTATTTCTTCTATTGACCTCCCCAACAGCCTGGCCATGTCCTTGCCAACATACCCGAAGGTGAGCCTCGCGCCCCTGAGGCCTGCCTTGGCAGCTGCATCGTACCATGACGAGTTGTATCGGGTGGACTCGGTACGCTCCTCTGGCTTGAGGGTCCTCGAATAGATTCCCAGAGCCTGCCCTGGAACGAAGATGTATGCGTCCGTCCCCGCCAGCATGCCGTACTCGTTCTTCCCCATAACTCCGACGTCACCCTTCGGCGCCCTCCTGACCCCCTCAACATAGGCCTCCTCATCCTCGTAGACCATGATTGCCCTGCACCCCATGGCCCTTGCTTCAGCCAATACCCTCCTCGCGAAAGGTATCCCAGCATTCCAGGTTTCCACGGTCACCGACTCCCCCTCCCTCACGCGTAGCGTCTCTGTGAGAATCTTCTTCGCTACCTCCGTGTACAGAGCATCTAGTGACTTGTTGGGCACGCCAAGCGGTAAGTGGTCCCACTATTTAGACCCGGCAAGCAACTCGCTTGACAGGAGCCTCTCCACCGCCAATTTTGTGAGCGCCACTCCCTGCGGGTTCCCTGTCAGCACGTGCCTGAACTTGTTCCCCTCGTACTCGAGGAAGACTTGGGGAACAAGGTAGTCTGGCGTCCAGTCACCATGCTTCCTCACGAGTTCGTCGGCGACCGCCTCATCGTCTGTGTCTATGTCATGGAGGATGCAGGGAATGCCGAGTTCGCGCGCCTTCTTCTGCATAGGCCCTACCGTAGTGGGCACACAATGGGGGCACCAGGCCGCGTAGACAACGTGAATCGCCTTCGGCTTATCCATTGCAAGCGCGGAGTCTCAGCGCCTCCGTATTAATGCGGCACCTAGTCCGGTTCAGTAGACGTAGGCACGTATCCGGCCAGGAGCGGCCCCCCGGAGGGCCTCCGCGACCGCGTCGAGGCTGTCGAACTCCTTTACGCCCAGCCTCCTTCCCGGCCTTCCGGTCTTCCCCACCATGGCGTAGGTCATCAGTGTGTACCTCTCGCCGAACCGAGTGACGAACACAAGACGCCGCCTCCCACTCTCCTCTCCAATCAGTCGTAGGCCCGAATCCTCATCCAGCACCCTGACGGCCTTGACCAGGTCATCGAAGGATGCCACCTTCTTCTCGTAGAACAATCCGACGCACTCTCCAGCTTCCTCCTCAAAAACAAATACTGGCACTCTCCGGCAAGAAGGCGCTTCCTCTTGAGGAGCCAACTCTTCCTCTTCGACACCATGTCCGGCAGGAAGGAGATTTTCCGCCCTCTGAGGCCGCCGGAGGTCACCATGTTCGTCTGCGGGCCAACCGTGCAGTCCCGAATGCACCTGGGGCACGCGAGGACATACGTCTTCTACGACGCTATGGCCAGGTATCTGGGCCATCTGGGATATGACGTCAGCTTCCTGATGAACATAACAGATGTCGACGAGACAATCACAAGAGCAGCACGAAGGGAGAGCGCAGACCCCCTGGCTTTCTCGCGCCTCATGACATCCCTCTTCCTGGAGGATTTGAGGCGGCTGAAGGTCACCACGGTTACCCGTTTCGAACCTGTCTCCAGGCACATAGGCGAGATGGTGGCCCAGATCCAGTCTCTGCTGGAGAAGGGGTATGCGTACAGGGCAGGCGGATGGGTCTACTTCGACACCTCGAAGTTCAGGCGGTGGGGGCGGCTCTCCCACCAGTCGAGCCGTGACCTTTCGCTGAGGCCCCTCGAACTCTCCCCCGCTAAGAGGAACCTGACCGACTTCGGGCTCTGGCGCCCGGAAGAGCTCGTAAAGGGCCGCTGGCGAAGCCCGTTCGGCCCTGGCTCCCCCGGATGGCACATCCAGGACACCGCTGTAACTCTTCCTATCTTTGGACCACAATACGACATACACGGAGGCGCCTACGAGCTAATCTACCCACACCACGAAGCCGAGATTGCTCAGGCAGAGTCCATCACGGGCGTCCGCCCATTGGTCAGGTACTGGGTGCACACTGGCCTGCTCAACATGGAAGGACATAAGATGTCCAAGTCCCTGGGCAACGTCGTCACAGTGGACGAGGCGCTCAAGGCGTACTCTGCAGACGAGCTCAGGTTCCACTTCCTGTCCGTCCGCCATAGAAAGGAGATGGACCTCTCTGGGCTGGGGGCCGCCCAACGGAGGCTCCGCGAGATGCGCAGCGCCGCCAGACGACTGGCCAGATCCGAGAGGAGTGATGGGCACTCGCTGGGGCCATTCGAAAGCGCGCTTAACGACGACTTCGACAGTCCTAGGGCCATCGGCTGGGCAGCGAGGACCCTGGCGGCGGCCGCAAAAGAAGACGACCCTGCGAGGTCTAGCAAGCTTGCGTGGGCCGGGGTCAGGGCCATGTCAATCCTGGGGGTGGATCTCCTTGTGGAACCCTAGTCGGAGGGACCTTGAACTAAACGAGGCACGCTGGTGGTCAAACTGGGTGCATTTGACCTGGTTGGGTTCCTCGGGTTACCTTCTGACTTCGAATGACTTCAGAGAGCCCTTCTTCAACCGCGCCTGCGTCTTGACGTGCAGGGGAGTGGCCGCCACCGCTGCTCGGGCGGAGAGAAAACTCACGGCGTATGGCACTGGATCAGTCGTTGTGATTCTTGACTCGTGCGCCAGGGCCGCCATGGATCTGCGAGCTGCCGGCTACAAACCCGTCGATAAGATGACAGTCATGCTCTCTGGCGGCCCAGGAAAGTCAGCGGATCCGGGGCCAGTCACCATCAATGAACGACCGGCTGCGGTCAGTTGGACCCGAGCCTATCTCGGAGCCTTCTACGGCGACCAGGAACTCGCGCCTCACACGACACGCATAGTGACCCGTCTGCTGAAGCTCAAGGCCGCCACCCTCCTTGAGGCCAGAGTAGGGGGAGAAACAGCGGGCGTTCTCGCCTTGTTCCGCACAAAAGGGCTGGCCGGAGTCTACTGCGTGGGCACGATTCCAGAGCACAGGAGGAAGGGGGTTGCCGGCGCCCTGCTCTCCAGGGCCAAGTTCATCGCCGGAGACGAAGGAAGGCACCTGGTCCTGCAGGCCCTGGCGTCTGACGTCTCCGATCGCTTCTACCTGGAAAGGGGATTCAAGGCACTATACTCCAAGCAGCTGCTGTCAAAGGAAAGCTAAAATGCCGAAAAGAAAAAGCGCGCCAAGGATGGACCTAGGGGTCTGCATCGAGAGAAACGCGGCCCTGGGGCACAGCCCCTTCCTGAGGGTCTTCGGCGGGTTCGAGAAGGTGAAAGCTGTAAGAACGATTTTTGGGGCCCGTACAGACACGGTACTGCGGAACCTAAGCGTCGAGATCTCCGACGGCCGAGGCTACATGCGGATTAACGACGTCAAAGGATCGATCGTGATAAACGCGAAGTATCTCAAGGAGGGGAAGGAGTTGGACGTCTACTTGGACGTCATTCACGAACTGGTCCATATCAGGCAGCACCACGAAGGAAAGGAGCTCTGGGACAAGGGCTACAAGTACATCGACAGGCCCACAGAAATCGAGGCCTACAAGGTCGCGGTCAAGGAGGCGCGGAGGTTAGGGCTCAGCGACGAACAGTTGGCCGAGTATCTGAAGGTCGAGTGGATACCAGAGGAGGAGTTCAGGTCCTTCCTGGAGAACGTCGGCGTCAAGAGCTGATGGCGAAGGGCGGGCCAGGGTCTCAAGAACCGGGCCAATCGCACGAGCCAAGCAGTCAGGGCGTCAGTTTACGCGCCGGGCGTTCATGGCTGGGTTAACACGAGTTCGCCCGCAGCTGAAAATGAAATCACCCTTTCGTTATTATCCGCTTCAAGCTCCTGAAGGGATGATAGGCGATGGTGTTAGCACCGAGCAAAGGTCCGGCGACGGGCTCGAAGACCCGGCTGGCCATGAAGGAAACCACGACGAAGATAATCGCTGTTGCAAACCAAAAGGGCGGCGTCGGCAAGACTGATCTTACCGTGAACATCTCCTGTCAGCTTGCATCGCTTGGGAAGAAAGTGCTGCTGATAGACATGGATCCCCAGGCGAACGCCACGACGTACCTCGTGTCCCCGGACACGCCGATCTTGAAGACGACGGCCGACCTCCTCCTGGAAGAGCCGCTGACGCTCGAAGATGTTGTGATAAGGAGCTGCAGGGAGAACCTGGACGTCGTCCCCTCGGACGTCACCCTGAGCGCCTGTCAGATCAAGCTCGCCAACGACATAGGCATGCAGTTCAAGCTCAAGAGGAAACTGAAGGCGCTTGCTGAAGGGAGCGCCATGTACGACTATGTCCTCATCGACACTCCTCCCTCTCTGGGCTTGCTCACGGTCAACACGCTTACGGCGGCTAGTCGGGTGATCATACCAATCCAGACCCAGTACCTGGCCATGGAAGGCGTGGTCCAGCTGGAGGAAACGATTCAGAAGGTAAAGGAGGACATCAACCCAGGGCTGGACATCCTCGGAGCGGTCCTCACCCTGTACGACAGGAGGACCCTGATCTCGAGGGAGGTCGAGGCGAAGGTGAGGGACGGGTTCGGGGGAAGGGTCTTCTCGACGGTCATACCGGTCAACGTGAGGCTGGCAGAAGCCCCGAGCCATCACAAGTCGATATTCGAGTACGACCCCGAGTGCAACGGCGCCAGAGCCTACCGGGAGCTGGCCAGGGAGATCTTGGAATGCCCAGACGCCTAGGAGACGACCCCCTCTCCAGGAAGAGGTCGACTTCCACGAAGGATGCTCCTTCTGCCCGGTCGGGACTCGCAGCGCAGCCGACATCGCACAACGACGTCTTCTTCCAGAGGCGGACCGAGAATCCTCAGCCGAAGTTTGAAGGCATCCCTGACAAGCAATCAAGTTTTGGAGAA
>Ga0335081_10017290_pt1 | contig 11676 bp, 3 predicted proteins | sample Lox_Sample_35_FD_206713 | JGI IMG/M metagenome (GOLD analysis project Ga0335081, IMG submission 206713) | Soil microbial communities from Loxahatchee National Wildlife Refuge, Florida, United States - Lox_Sample_3.5 | ecosystem: Environmental > Terrestrial > Soil > Wetlands | place: USA: Florida... | reverse complement strand
GATCTCACCGCAACCTTCACGTCTCCCTTAAGCTTGAGCGGCAACACTCTCTCGCTGACTAACTCGGCTGGGTCTGGCGTGACGGCGGCTCTGGGCACCGATACGAAGTACTTTACCGCATCGGGCCCGGCGGCAACCTACGGTGACGTGATTGAGGGCGACTCTTACGGGGGCCTGGTGGACTCCGGAACCTTGCTTTCGTCGTTGGCTCCCAAAGCCTCGCCAGCCTTCACCGGCTCGGTGACGCTTCCCATCACCGGCTCAACGCAGTGTCTGCACGTCAGTTCCAGCGGGGTCGTGAGCGGCACGGGATCCGATTGTGGTTCGGGTGGGGGTGGCGGAGTAACGTCGTGGAACACCCGCACCGGCGCCGTGGTCCCGGCAATCGGAGATTACACCTTGGACCAGATCGGCGGGGCAGCGGCGGCATGGTCCCCGTCGAACGCCGGAAACGCCTGGACGCTCGGTTGGATTTCCGCCGTAACCAACACCTTCGCCAACACGACAGCGGCCACATCCACCACCGCACAAAGCTCGCCATTGCTCTGCCTCCAGGGCCAAGTGTGGACAAGCTCGACACAAAGCGATGCTTGGTGCTGGCAGGATGTGGTCTCCAATGGAGCCAATGGGGCTACCACGCTGGCGCTCGCCCACACCGGGCCGAGCACCGGCGCGAAAGCCATCACCATACCAAGTGGGGCGTCCTTCGGCGTCGCGAGCGGCATGTTAGCCCTGAACCCTGGCGGCGCTGTAACAGTGGCTGGAGGTAGCCTGGAGGTTGCGAACACTGTCGAATCGACATCTGCCACCAGCAGCATGCAATTCATCGGCGGACAAAATTCAATTGGGACCAACACCGGCAATGCAACTATAACCACCGGATATATCACCGGCGGGTCATCGGCGGTCTCAACCGGATCGGTCAACGTTGTTCCAGGAACGAACCAATCGAGTTCAGCGGCTTCGTCGGCTGGGAACACCAACATCGGCAGCGGCCCGTCAACGGCGGGCGGGATTCAGGGAATCATTCAGATTTACGCCACCTACAACCTCTCGGGCTCGATCGCGCCCAATACGGTTGTGTGCCCCACGACGCCGTCGATGACGGTAGCTACCTGCGGGGCAAGTCCCGTTAATGCGCTCGGCGTGGCAATCGGGACCACGAGCGCGACGCCGATCCAAGTGGTGTTCTCCGGTCAGGTCCTGGTGACCTCCACCAACTCGGCGACGGTTGGAGACGTCGTTTGCTTCTCATCCGCCACGGGCGGCGACGTGACCGACAACGGCTCAACCGCGTGCAGCGCGGGTCAGCAGTTCGGGATCGTGATTTCGACAACGCAGCACGGGGCTTCGGCGACGTTGCCCTTGGTCCAGATCATAAGAATCTAGCAGGGTGATGAAAACCCCGTTTGGGCACTCGTAGAGGCCGGCTTTAGCCGGGCATCTTGTTGAATTCAAAGTGCCGCCCTAAAGGGCGCCGCTACGAAGACCGCTCGAAACGGACTTTCTCAGCAGCCTGCTAGTCTAGTGTGCTGTCCCCACTCTGGCGGTTGAAGGAGAACTGGCGTGTTTGATTCCATCAGAAGAAGGTTACAGGCCAAAGCAGTGCTGGGCGTAGCGTTGCTCGCCGTCTTGCTCGGCGGGATTGGGAGTCCGACGGCGCGAGCGCAGATCAATAACGTTCAGGTTCCGGGGGTAACGGCGACCCAGGCAATTCTCACTTATGTCGCGCCCAATTCGAGCCCTTGCAGCGTCGCGGTATCTGAAAGCCCCGGCCTTAGTCCGCTGGTTGGCGACGTGGACCCGGTGAAGTTCCCCGGTTCAAACAGTGATGCGCGTTTCCCGACGCTCAATCGAGGAGGGCGAGCACGATTTTTCGTGGTGGGCACGGTTCCCAAGCCAAGCGGGATTTATCCCGACCTGGCAGCGGACGGAAACTTTTACAGCCGGACGCTCCACCAGAATGCACCTCACTACTATCAGATCACCTGCGGCGCGTACACCGCGACCGGTTCTTTCCAGACCCAGGTTCTGCCAACCGGCAAGACCTACGGCGAGCCACAACCCATCGTGGGAGCCGGGCGGCCTTGGGCAGCGAGTCTGAATTATACCGTGGGCGATTTGATCGAGGATTCGAACTACAACATCGAGCAAGCGCGGTCGAGCGGAACATCCAGCGCTTCAGTTCCGAGTTGGAACGCGAGCCTGGATGGAACGACTGCCGACAACACGGTGACGTGGGAGAATCTGGGGCCCTATTCCGTGCTCGCGGGCCGTTACTCACACCCAATTCCGACTTACGCTGGCGCGAACGGCACCAGTAATGCGGGTTGGAGCGATCCCAATTGGTCCACCATCGACCCGGTGTTTGGAACGAAGATTGAGCACATGACCATGGCAGGGGAGGATGCAGGTCAGGGCGGATTTAACTCCCAACTGCAATATCAGAACGCTCTCCAATTTGGTTCGGTGGGTACCTGCGCGAATTGGAGCAATGCCAGTAACGTTAATCAGCATACCCAAGGAACCCCCGCAACCTATACGGCGGGCACGCAAGACAAGTGCTACATCTCTACCCTGTCAGCGTGGCCGGGGGCTGCCGTCGCCCCCGACTTTTTCCGCATCTACGTATACGGTAAAAGCAGCGCCCAGGACGGGGTTAACAACGTGCTTAACGTTTGCGTAACCCTTGACGGAGTGAACTGCGCTCCCAGCGTGCCGGTTCCGGGTCAGCCAGCCTATGTGATGCGTCAGATCACACTGCCCTCAGCGGAGACGACAACGGCTAACGCCTGCCTTCCCATCGTCAACTGCGCGACGGCAATCTCTCCCATTGATACATGGGCAAACCCTCCCCTTAACGTGTGCCAGATATTCTCGAGCGGTAATTGTTCGGGTGGCGGCAACTCCAATTTCGGCCTGCTTTTCTGGAAGAACGGCACCGACGCCACCACCACTCTCTCCATCTATCAGATCAAGATCGACATCCAAGTCTCACCGTTCGCGGGTCTCTTCGAGAACGGCTTTGAGTGGTCCTGTTCTCTTAACACGGTGAACGATGCCAACGGGAACACAGGCTATCTCTGCATCTCGCCGCTCGGCGTGAGCCAAACCGGCATCTACTGGGTGGGAACCGGCGCCTCATCGGGCCAAGTACGCTGGCTGGGTTCGGGCACAATCCCCGCCGGCACTTTCAACTGGCAGAACGGAACGCTCTATTATAACGCCTTGAACGAGACGTTTGACAATTCAAACGCCACTGGATTTTACACTGGAGCGGCAGAGAGCAGTATTGCCAGCACTACAGGTTCCACTGTGAATTATACGGCAGGAAAGCAGTTCCCAACCAGTGGTAGTTACACAACCGCTATTATCGGAGGGGTTCCGTACACCATCGCCAGTCTGGTGAGCGCGACACAGTTTACGACCACCACGTCAATTGGTACCCACAGCGGTTATTTGGTGACGATTCCCGGCTGGAACAACCACTCGCATCTGCTCAAGTGCCAACTCCCGGCCTCGGGTAGCAGCTTCTACAACGCCTCTTCGATATATCCGAACGCCCAAGTCTGTGTTGGAACTCAGAACAGCGTTCAGACCGGGACCTGGGCCGACCTCACGCCCGCACCCAACACGCTCGACGTGCTGGTGAAGGCGTTCGACCCGAGTTTCCCCACCGCCTTCTTAAACGTCGGGAGCACGCCGAACGGGAGCCAGGGGCACTACTTACCCATGACGACTCTTGCTTCGACCCAGGACTCTCCTGGCTACCTGGCAGTGTATGACCTATCGCAGCCCGGCTGCACCAGTGGTTCTCCCACCTCATCGTGCATCGCCGCAGGAACGGCGGTCTGGAAGTGGAGCGGTTGGCAGAACGCATCGCTGACTAATTCAGGAGCCCGGTGGTGCGTTTATCATGCGACACACGATACGGAATGGCCGAACCCGCCTTATTCCGGTACCAACGAGTGGGAGATGGAACTGAAAGGAGGGGAGAGTGAGAGTCCGGCCGGAATCTGGTCGGAGCCATTTCAGACGTACCTTACGTCGGCTATCAACGATGCCCCGGCAACGTGTCCACAGGGCAACACTTCCGGCTGCACTCAGGAGAATATCAGCGTCTTTAACAACAATCCAACTGAAGGTTGGGGTACAGCTACTCTCTCCGTGGACGGAGTGACGCTAACCAGGGTGGCCGGAAACCACTTTATAAGTCAAAACGGCGCTTGGGTCGGCCTTACCGGGATTTTCTCCTGGTCAGGCAATCCAAGCGGGACGACGGATACGATAATCTCAGTGTCGGGCGACAGTACTCTGGTGCTGGCGAGTCCTCTGACGGGAGCACCGACGACCGCCGGCGGAATAAGCTACTGGATTGAGGATAACCTGTACCCGCTTCAGGCCGGGGATATTCTCGCCATCGGTAGCGAACTGTTGGAAGTGACGGCGGTTAACGGAACGACCCTGACGGTCATTCGAGGTTTTGACAAAAGTCCGACCGCAACGCACCCAGCTTGGAGTCCCGCTTCGCCGACCAATGGCATTCTAAACTGCCAATGTGGGGCGATTACTCTCAACACCACACTTGGGGGCTACGGTAGCGGTCTAGCTAACGTCTGGTGGGATTTCGTGGACGATCCTCACGGCACCAATTCCGGCTGTCCTACGAACTGTACCATCACGATGACTGGCCAAAAGGACAACATCACATTTCACAACTCCTTTTCGTTAGGTTCCCAGCTTTCGGAGGCAGGCTATACTGCCTGCGCTGGAGGTGCGGCGGGAGCCGAATGCGATGGTCAATCCGGGAGGCCAATGGGATTTATGATCAATGACAGTTCTAAGTTCGCGGGGGTCGAGAAGTTCGCGGACGGAAACGCATGGGAGAAGCATCCAGGCGCCCCAGAAGCCCTAAACGCCACACTTCCCATAGAAAAGACATGGGGGTTGGATTCTCCGTTTCTGGACGCCGATCCCGATAGCTGTACCACTACCAGTACCCCAGCTTGTATTATTGCCAACGTAACGGGATCGCTCTGGCTAGTTACCCTGCCGCAAACCTTCGGTGGGCAGCAAGGCTTAAACCTAAAGAAACAGGCCATCCTCTCCGTAGAGGGCGCCCAACCGCTGATGGACGTAAGCGGCCCCGGTAGTTCGATCGGAGGAACGGCGGCCGACAACTATAAGATTTGCATCCCGTATCTAGCTGGCGAGTGCTACAGTGGATCAGCCGCTGCCGTCGATTGCGTTACTTCGACCCCGCCAATCGGCTGTCAGACCAAGGTATACGTCAACGCGCCTACCCTCGGTACGACCGCGCAATGTACGGTACCTAACATCTACAGGAGTGGGATCGTCTGCATCGAGAACCTGCCGACCATCAGCGCGGCACAGCAAGTCAGGATTTCCCGGCAAGACTACGCTGGGCAATCCTACCGTCAACTATCACACAGATTGCAGCCCATGGTGGGCGCGAACGGTGGAATAACTGGCCAGGCCCTCCCCGATGGGAAATGGGCGATCTTCGGCTCGGCGTTCATTCCCCGTGCGGATAACATCTTGGTGGAAGTTCCACCCTGGGTAACGGACAGCGAGAATCGTGGCGACTTTCTACAAATCCCGATCAGCTTGAATCCGCCTGCCGCGCTCGGGGCAAACAATGCAATTGTGGAGTTTGGCTACGACACCAACTTTTACTGCACCAGTCGCCAGGAGGCGTGCGTAGCGGCGGCATCTACTTACAGCCAGGCGAATCCGTTCTATTACGAGAATTCCGACGTGACGAATTCCGCGTGGAATGGGAACGGCGTCTCATGCTCCACAAGCTGCACGATCATCGTGCCAGTGATCCCGGATCACGTTGTGTATTGGAGATGGAAGTACAGGAATAGCTCTAATGGCGTGATCGCCACGGGTCCGATGCAGGTGGAGGCGGCATACTAAGACACCACCTGATTCCATTGGAACTTGACCGTGGCGGGGTTCCTGAGATATACAAGGGGTGTGATGTGGCCTGAACGGTAGACCGGCCGCGGGGCTCGATCACCTCAATGCACCGAGCGGTGGGCACGCAGAGGACGTATGATCGGAGAACGGATACTCCTGCGCCTTTCAAGGAAGCCAGGAACGCGTGACTATCCGGGCGGAACGCTCAACACGAACGTGGACAATGCTCTCGAGTTTCTCTGCAAGACAGTTCCTCAATTCGTTGAACGCATCACCAATAAGACAGTCCTAGACTTCGGCTGCGGATGGGGCCGGCAGTCGGTGGCGATGGCGCTTATCGGCACGAAACGAGTCGTGGGTGTTGACATACAGGCACTCGACAAGGCCAGAGAGTTGGCACGCGAGCACCAGTGCGAGGGGAAACTTACGTTTGTACACCAGATCCCGCCTGAGACGAGGGGCACCTTCGATGTGGTCCTGTCCTGCAGCAGCTTCGAACACTTCGAAGATCCCGTAGGGGTATTACGTCAGATGTGTGAAGCCGCAAAACCAGGCGGGAGTGTGATCATCAGCTTTGCCGAGCCCTGGTACTCCCCCCACGGCAGTCACATGAACTTCTTCACGAAACTCCCCTACGTCAACCTGCTGTTTTTCGAAGAAGCCGTGATGAAGGTACGTTCGAACTTCCGCCAGGACGGCGCTCTGCGTTATGAGGATGTCGAGGGTGGGCTGAACCGAATGACTGTGGCGAAGTTCGAGAGAATCATTCAAGGAAGCGGGATGCAGATGGATTTCTTCAGGTGCTACCCTGTTAAGGGGATGCCGTGGGTCGAACGTCTGCCCGTTCTACGCGAGCTGCTCGTAGCCTCTGTGGCCTGTGTCTTACGCAACGTTCCGCAGGCTTCGGAAACTTCCCGTACAGGCCCTCGCGAGCCTGCGACGCGCTCCGCCGGATCCCGCCGCAAAGGAGGAGAATAGCGGATGGGGCGCCCGCGCTCTCAGAGCGAACTTAGGACACTGCACTACGCTACCCCGCCACGCCATGCTATCAGCTTGTTTTCTCCTCACAGATTCGCTAAGCTAAGCAGGTGGCCGATTCAATAGGGGAAATGGTACGAGCCAAGACGAGGCTAGGACCGGCACTGGGCGCAGTCCTGCTGGGCGTGATTTTGTGTCCGGAGGTTTGGGCCCAGATCGCCAAGGTCCAAGTGGCAGGGCTCACGGCCACCCAGGCCATTCTGACGTACGAGGCCCCGGATCCGAACCCGTGCACGGTGGCGGTTTCCGAAGACTCCCACCTGGTACCCCTGATCGCAGATGTTGATCCGGTAAAGTTTCCCGGCTCGGCCAGCGACGCACGTTTCCCGGCGCTCAATCGGGGACAGGAGAGGACCTTCATTATAGGCACCGTCCCCAAGCCGGGCGGCGTCCTTTCGAACCTTGCCACTGACGGCTACTTCTACAGCCGGGCGCTCCACCAGAACGCGCTCCACTACTTTCAAATAACCTGTGGCTCCCACACCGCCAAGGGGACATTTCAAACCAAGGTTGTCCCGATCGGCAAGACCTACGGCGAACCGCAGCCGATTCTGGGTGCTGGCTTGGCTTGGCGTGCCAATTTGGCGCACGCCCTCGGCGACCTGACTGAAGACTCGAACGACAATGTCGAGCAAGCTCAGTCGAGCGGGACTTCCGGGGCGTCGCCGCCAGCCTGGAATCAGGCTCTGGGTGCAACCACCACCGATAACAGCGTGCTGTGGAAGAACCTCGGGCCCTATTCCAGCTTGCGCGGTAAATACTCTTTTCCGATCCCGCGGGGAGGAGAATTCAGCGATCCGAACTGGGAGACCATCGACCCGGTGTTTGGCACCCGGATTCGGCATCTGACAATGGCCGGAGAGGAAGCCGGCTTTGGGGGCTACAACTCTCAAATCGGACAAGTTTCCCGTTCTTTCAACGCCCACGGAAGCTGCACTAACTGGAGCAATCCGGCCAACGTGTTCGCTAAGGACGGAAGGTCCACCGCGTACTCGGCCGGCACTCAGGACAAGTGCTACGTCTCGTTCGACGGCGGCCTGCCATGGCCCTCCGGGTCGAGCGCGGCCGATTTCATCCGGGTCTATGTGTTCGGCCGAAGCAGCGCCCAAGACGGAGTCAACAACGTAATTCGGGTATGCGTCACGCTCGACGGCGCCAACTGCGCTCCGGGAGCACCCCAACGAGGCATTCCCCTTCCCGCCAGGGAGACTTCAGCCTCCGACGCCTGCCTCCCCATCGCCAACTGCGCTACACCCATCGCTCCGATTGATACGTGGTCAAACCCGCCGCTTTCGACATGCCAGATCTTCGTCACCAATGGCTGCAACTCCCATTTTGGCTTGCTTTTCTGGAAGAACGGCACTGATGCTACCACTACCCTTTCCATCGACCAAGTCAAGGTGGACATCCAGGCCAGCCCCTATGCTGACCCCTACCAAAACGGGTTCATGTGGCCATGCTCGCTTACCACCGTGAAGGACTCCCGAGGCAACGACGGATATTTGTGCCATACCGCGGCAGGCTGGGGTTTCAGCATGTTCTATTGGGTTGGCACGGGAAGCGCGTCGGGGCAGGTGCGTTGGCTGGGGCAGGTGGAGGTTCCCGCCGGAACCTTCGGCTGGCAGAAGGGACCCGGCTACCTAGGGGCACTTACCGAGTCCTTCGATTATCAGGACGCCACCAAATACTACTCCGCGATGGGTGAAGGAACCGGTCCCCACCTGCACGTCGTGATGTGCCAGCTTCCGGCATCGGGCAGCAGCTTTTACAATGCTTCTGCTACCGGCCCGAGAGCTTTGGCTTGCGGTGGCGGCAGAGGTACCGGCGTGTGGTCGGACCTTACTCCTTCGCCCCGTCAGCTCGACGTGCAAGTGAAGGCATTCGACCCCCAGATGTCCAGTCTGGGTGGGCTCGGCGTGGCCGGAGTTCAGAACCAGTACTTGTTGCTTCCCAGTCTGATGAGCGCCCAGGATACTCCCGGGTATTTGATAGTTTTCGACACGGCTACCAGGACCGTCGCCGCGGCGACGGCAACCTGGAAGCACACGGGACCCAATTCGATCCATACCAACAGCGGATCGCGCTGGTGCGTCTTCCACGCCTCCCACGAAGTGCAGGGGGTCAATTGGTGGGAGTACATGATCAAGGGCCATGAGGAGGGCCGCGGCCTGGGAAGCAACCAGTATTCCACCTACCTCGCCAGCGCCATCGGCGATGCCCCGCCGGCCGGCACTTCGGAGAACATCCACGTCTTCGATAGCAATCTCAGTGAAGGCTGGGGCACCGCCAACGTGGCGGCGGACGGGGTGACGTTGAAGCGCGTCAGCGGCAATGCCTTTGTGGTCTGGGGAGGCACTGGTTGGAACGGGCTGCCGGTGACCGTCAACGGCGTGGCCGACACCGTTTCACACGTGGCTGACCCGCAAACCCTGGTCCTTGCCAGCCCCGTTCCCGGCGCCCCTTTAACCAACGTGAGATTTTGGGTGAACGACACCCTGGGCCCGTTACAGGCCGAGGATGTGATCAACGTGGACCGCGAGTGGATGAAGGTAACAGCAGTCAATGGGTCCACCGTTACCGTGACGCGAGGTTTTGAGGGAACGGCGCCGGCCGCCCACGCCAACGGGGCGACCATCGTCCCCCAGTGCGGGAGCATAATTCCGTGGTTTGGCCTCAGCAATAACTGGTGGGACTTCGTGCACGACCCGCATGGCAGGGACACGACGGGAACCTATATCAGGATGACCGGGGAACGAGACAAGATCATTTTCCACAACGGCTGGTCCAACGGCTACGAGCTTTCCGAGATGGGCTATTCCGCCTGCGTCGGCGATTCTCCCGGAAATGAATGCGACGGGCAGTCGGGACGCCCGCAAGCGTTCTTAATCGACGCTAGTCCGCCCTTTGCCGGATTCGTGAAGCACGCCTCCGGCGACGCCTGGCAGAAACATCCCGGCGCGCCGGAAGCGGTCAACGCGGCACCGGCGATCGAAAGGCAATGGGGCCTGGACGATCCCTTCCTGGACGCCGATCCTGATGCCAGGCCGTCCAGCATGACGCATGTGAGCGGATCGCTGTGGCTCGTAACCATGGGGACAGCCTTGAATCTGAAGAAAGACGGCATTCTAGCAGTGGCCGGGGAAAAGCCTCTCGTCGATGTGAGCGGTCCCGGAAGTATGATTGGGGATACGGAGCGCGACAACTACAAGATCTGTATTCCCTATGCGGCCAACGAGTGCGTCGAGGGTTCGAGCCCGGCCGCCGGCATGGCTCAAACCAAGGTCTACGTCAACACTCCCCGGATCGATACCAAAACGACGTGCCGACGGGGTGACATCAGGGCCGGCTTTGAGGATATGCTTTGTATCGAAAACATCCCTGCCATCAGCGCCCTCATCCAGATCGGCATTTCCAAAGACGACCGGACGGGAAGCTCGTTCCGACAGCTTTCGCACGTCCTCACGCCGATCAAGCGCGGAGGTTTGTCCGGGCAAGCGCTGCCCGACGGGAAATGGGTGATCGCCACTGGCGGCTTCAGCACCCGCAGCGATCTGATGCTGGTGGAGGTTCCGCCCTGGCGGACGGATGGGGAAAATCGCGGGGACTTTCTACACCTCAAGATCCCCTTGCAGCCTCCGGCCGCGCTCGGGGTAAGAAATGCCATCCTGGAATTTGGCTACGACCTCAACTTCTACTGCGCCAGTCGGCAGGAGGCGTGCGTGGCGGCGTCCGCCGACTATAGCCAGGCGAATCCGTTCTGGTACGAGAACTCGGACGTCACCAACGGTAACTGGAACGGCCGAGGGGTGGCCTGCTCCACGACTTGCACGGTCACCATGCCGGTGATTCCCGGCCACGTCGTCTACTACCGCTGGAAGTATCGCGACGGTTCAAACCAAGTGATCGCCACGGGGCCAACCCAGGTGGAGGCAGCATACTAAGGTTTGGCTGGATTCACGAGGCCCGCAATCCTCCCCGCCTTCTTTCTGTTTTTCCTTGCCTTCACCTTCGGCTTTGCTTTAGGCTGAGTGAAGCGCAATGGTGGCCGACGCAGCCCGGAAAGGGTTAGAACCACTCGCGATCGCAGGTGCTTCCTCCACCAAGCCGGCAAGGTGGTGGGACGGTGGGTGTAAGGTGACCGCGCGATGGGAATCGAAGGCCTGATCGGCAGTCCTCCCGTGATTTGCGCCCGCAAACGGAATGAGCCTCAAGACACAAGCGCTGAAGAACGTCAGCTCGACCTGGTTCGGTCTGGGCGCTAGTCTCCTCGTCGGCTTCTTCCTTTCTCCCTACATTCTGCACAAGCTGGGTGATGATGCCTTCGGCCTTTGGATCCTGGTTTTTTCTTTCACCGGTTTTTACGGGCTTTTCGACTTAGGGATTCGTTCCTCCATCATCAAGTATGTCGCGCAGTACTACGCGGCGAATGACCAGGACGGGTTGGCGCGTGTCATTTGCACGTCCCTTTCCGGCTACGGTTGCGTGGCCTTGGTACTGCTATCGGCGACCTTGGTGAGCAGCTTCTACGTCGAGCGCCTGTTTCATGTATCGGGCGGCACTCTCCATGTGGCCCGCGTCCTTTTCCTGATGGTGGGCTCCGCGATTGCGCTGGGTTTTCCCCTGGGTGTCTTTGGCGGGGTACTGCAAGGGCTGCAGAAATTCACGTGGGTAAACCTGACCCAGGTAGCAACT